>Ga0247733_1000061_pt1 | contig 177701 bp, 209 predicted proteins | sample UWRJL043104R2_FD_180932 | JGI IMG/M metagenome (GOLD analysis project Ga0247733, IMG submission 180932) | Plant litter microbial communities from Arlington Agricultural Research Station in Wisconsin, United States - UWRJ-L043-104R-2 | ecosystem: Environmental > Terrestrial > Plant litter >... | reverse complement strand
GGGCTCGGTTCGTCAGGCTACCTCTTCCAACGTTGATCGAGTTACCATACTTTGCAAGCTTCCCCAGGCATCCGGGCACCCAGGGAGTTTGGCCACGCACGTGTTGCGCCACCAGTACGGGGGGGGGGCCTCGTCGTGTCCGCAGTTCGGCCCTAAGACCTCGGCAATTCTGGAGAGCATTACGGGGTATGTTACTTGGATGGAGCTGCAACAACATTGTGACATTATTGCGCCGCATCTCTGAGTCTTGACTTGGTATTGGTGTTGAGGATCTGACCCAACCATGGCCCGAGCGCGATGACGATGATATGATCGCCGTCTGTTTCATGCGGTTGCTCTCCTCTCAGAAGCCGCATGCCTCTTTTGCCGCGTTTTCGAGGACCAAAGTGTATCCTCAAAAAGACTTTCGTTCGTGGTCCCGCGTGTCTGCTACATCCAGGCAGAAAGCAAGTTCCGTGGACAATTCGAGCTTGCCTCTGAAGGGGGGGGGGGGTCTGTCCATGCGCGTTTTGCGACATCAGGCCTGCATTTGCTCAGCCCCGTGGAATTGGTACATGTTCCGGCAGCGGTGTGCTGTTGCCTCGCGAGAAACGCACTGGCGGAAGCTTCGCTCTGTAGCAAGGCGGCTCACTCATCGGCATCTGTCCATGGAGCGGTCTCTGAGAATCGAGGGTTGGTGGTCATCGCGCGGGTCTGAGCCGGGGCCCGAAAGCGACCTGCGCATAGACGATAGCGGGCGCAGCTGCCGTGGGTCTCGTCCCGTCCCATCTCACTCTTGCGGGTCTCCAGTCCTCGTGCAGTTGTCGCCGGTCTGCGTGGGCACAGCAGCAATGGATCCACATTCAGATCTCGTCGACAGGTCGTCGAGGGACGTGGCCAGCTGGCTGACTCCAGGCTCGACACGTTCGTTGCCACGGGTAATCGCTCCTGCTCCCGGTAATCCTGGCCTTCTTGGTCGCCACATGCGGGACTGGGGAACACGGAAGAAGCAAATGTCAAGGAGCGTTGCCTGAAATTTGCGCCTTGCCCTCCCTTTTTCTCTTGCCAGCATGATCCACCACTGCATGACTGCCCCAGGGGCAACTTCCTCGAAATGCCGCAGGTTGGCGAAGAGCTGTCGATTCAAACTCGCCATTACCCTCGTTCCACTGCTGCGCACAGCCTCGTCGCCCTCCGTCTTTGCCTTTTGGCTCTCTCCGGTTGCCTTTTGCGATCGTGGTGAACATTAACTGGCTGACGCGCTGGTGTCGCTGGTGTCGCTGGTGCCGCTGGTGTCACTGCCATCCGATAGTCTCCGGTTTGTTGACACTACCGCCGCCATTGGTCTCCGCACGGCACCAGTCACGTACTGCGTACGTACAGCGTCCAACGCATCGTCCTCCTCCGCCGCTCCTTCGAGATGCCACTGGCGGGAAGGAGCCTCCTCGACTTGACACGTCTCTTCGGGACTAGCTCTCCGTACTAGCGAACGAATCTTCTCAGAATGGAATAACAAGGCCACCTATGGCATGGATGGTGAGAGGCAATGGCTGGTAGGGACCGGGACGAAGAGATCCACGATGCGTGACAGTGTCACAGATACAGCTGGAGCGAATATGTCTGGACGACATATACCATGGCGCCCCTTCTTGTTGGCTAGGGAGTGCGTGTAGCTGCTGTGCGTCTGCAAAGGGACGACGCACGCACAGTCGAACCGGAGTCCTGACTTGGTATAACACAGGCTCACCATGTGCTCTCCTCAAGCCGCCACCTTGTGGATCTTAGACACCTAATGAGAACCTGCCGATTGTTGAGCAACACTCCTTCGACTGTGACTGAGACGTCCGTCTCCAGTCGTCAGGTATCCACGACAAAGTCCGACCCAAGACTCCGCCTCGTAACCGCAGTGAAGCGAAAGCGAAATGGTGAGTGACGATCCGATAGTGGCGTACATTTGTACTGACGCGAAGTCAAGGATGACATGTACAATGAAGACGATACCGATCTCTACGATCCAGGTCCAAGGTTGGCGAAGAGACACTCGGGTGTCTTGGAGAGTATCCAGTGGATGGACGCCGATCCGCAGGCGCCCGTACTGTCGACTTCGGCCTGCATCGACGTCGACACCTTGCCATCGTTAGACTACCCCTCCTGGGCTTCCGGTTTCCATGACAATGCGATCTCGACCACTGGGACATATACCTATGGTCTGCAAGTGTCTCCGAGGTCTCTGTCATCTCAACACTTTCCAGGAGCAGCGGTTGACGGGTTCCTGGCGAATGATGGAGCCATGTGGCCCACACCTGCCGCATACTTCAACATTTCTGCTGGCCTGTCGGCACCTCCGCCTCCACCGCCGTCTCGTCCTCAACCTCCGCCACCTCCACCTCCACCTCCGCCTCCACCTCCTCCGCCTCCACCTCCTCCGCCTCCACCTCCTCCACCTCCGCCCCCAGCACCGGTCACACCTCCGCGACACCTGGACAACGCAACTCAAAGCCCCGCTAGCCAACTATCATATGCGTAGGTGGTGCACACACTGACAGGACAAGCAGTCACTAAGGGCGTACAGAAACTGTAGCGCGGATGACTTGGAAGTTGCGGATGGGTGGGATGTGTCGCTTCTGTCTGACTGCACGCCGCAAAGCTCGGATGATAGTCGCTCCTCACCAGGGTACGTATCCCATCCACATAATGGCCAATAACCTGTCCGGGATATGTGATTTAACGGAGTGTAATAGCTCGTCGCGTGTCAAATGTCCGCTCTGCCCTACACTGTTCTCCGGAGACTACATGCTCGGAAATCTGAAACGCCATTTGAAGTCCTCGCACAGCAGCATCAGGTGCGTTTGCAAAGAGTGTGGCAAAGAATTCAAACGATCAGATGCGCGCCGCACGCACTACAGAAAAGAGCATCCAGAACTCCTATGAGGCGTAGCACAATCATCAAGCTTCTGCACCATCCTCGGCCAGTATCGCTTATCACGTCCAGAATGTCAGTCCACGGACATGACTGAACATTACATAGTGATAAGAGGAGGTATGCTACCGGTGTCACGGAAAGGTTTGTGAGTATGCAGCTTGTTCAAGCATGTGTCCAGCAACCAGCGGAACCAGAAAGGAAATGGACCAAAAAGATGGATGAAGGAAGAGGAGGAATAACAAGGTTTGATTGCTATTGAAGGTGCGAACTCCATCGGTAGGCCTCCACGATCCCGCTATCTGTCCAGTATCCCGTCCTTACAGGCGTTTTCTCAATGTGTATCTTTCTCTTCCTTCCGGGGGCTTTAGTGTTGGTGTCCATGGTGTCAGTCGACGGTCGCTTGATTTGTCAAATTTCTTCTCAGCGTCCCCTTCTCAAGCGTCTCCGCATCTATGTCTTCGACCGCCTTCCATCTTGTACTTCAACAGCACCTCTGTCTCCGAAGGGCCTTCCGTCTTGTATTTTAGCTGCATCTTTGTCTCCCGCGGGCCTTCCATCCTGAAACTTAGCTGCATCTCTGTATTCCTCATTCTCCCCAATCCTCCGTCACATAGTCAGCTACATCTTTGTTATGAGACATGGTATCATCGCGATTCCTCAGATGCACACTAGTGCCGACGTCCGAATAAGATTTCCCTGTGACCCACGCGCCAATCGCTCGTGGCGAAACGAGCGGGTACTCGCGTCTGTGGGGCGAACGAGCAATCTTCAAGAATACAGGCGGACCAGGGTTCGCGGTTGGTCTGAAACACAGGGCTGACGTTGGGAAAACCGAGTTGCAGCAAGGGAAATATCGAATGTGACACGCACAAGCACACTTCGCTTCCTTGCGCATGTTCAAATACGTATAATTATTCCCTCCACGTCACACCTGCTCCAGCTCCGCTTCGCTGTATGCTGAAAATTTTGCAGTGATGCCGTACTTTGGGCGGATATGCTGTTGGGCACTTGGGAGTTTTGCTGCGCGTCACGAGCCATTGGCCAACCAGGACTCTCCACGATGTTCTCGACACATAGTTGGGCTGCGACAGCCGCCGTGTTAGACCAATCCCACGACTTGGTCCCCACCGATACGCGCATTATTCTCCGCTGCGGGACTCGAATTTCACACACTGCGCATGGAGGAATGCTGTGGAAGGTGGTAGATTGGGTTTTCCAAGGAAAGTTGGGTGTTGTGGGAGCGTGGGAAAGAGCGGTGAACACGTGCGTATGTGGGATACGTGGGCTCGGGGTAGGGTTGCGTAAGCCGCTCATATTCTGGGTATGCAAAGGTGCGGCGGGTCGTCTTGGTGTGCGTAAGGGTTGGGCTACTGTACTTATGGTATAGTTGGATGCGTGGTAGCATTTTTTCATTCCCCCCAGATCGGCGGTGCGCCGAGTACAGTTTCACCAATGCTGTATACCATTAAATCTAGTGGCTATCCATAAAGCCATGCTTATTCTGGTGTCCCATTTACATGGAAACCTCTGGGCCGTTGGTCCAGCCGCCACAGTAGCCTTGCAAGGCTGAGAGGATCACGTGGCTAGAGTGGCCCATGGGCCGCCGGAAATCGGTGGTGCGACTTTGGAAGGCACCCGTTTTGATGCAGCGAAGCGCGCTGTTGTATGGTACTAGCATGAGCTTCTAGGCGCCACGCAGGCTCATGTTGCGCATGCTCATACCTCTGTGACGGAATTATCACAGATCGGTGGAGGTCCACATACTCGGGCCTGCTAGAAACGTGCGGCCCTTGCCGGCTCACCGTTCACATAATAGTCGGGTATTCGAGCTATCGGGCGATCATATTTCCGCCATTTCGACCTGCCTGGCACGATGCCAAGCTTTGTATGCGGACAAAGCAGGTCGGCATGGCGAGTACGACTTAGCATATGCTCCTCAATCTCTTGTGATCGGAGCACCGCCTGGTAGTCCAAGAAAGCCTGACCGAGTAAAGCTTGTCCAATTACTCAAGCCCTGTTGTCCACTTTGTCAACGAGCACTAAACAACGCCTGAATGGCCTCTTGATGTTTGGAACGGAGGCTGGGAGAGGCAGTGCATATTTTTGCTGCATCGACTTGTGAGCCAAGCGTTGTGACGTTGGGCAAATCGTACAAACTACTTGCAATTTTGACGAGGCAAAAGGGGCAAACGGGCAAACACCCCTACCGGCACGCGAATACATGGGGCCACATGCAGCAAGTAACAGCTGCTCGAATAGATCCAAGGCTGTCAGCCCATTGAGGCTCAGATGCCGCAACATTGCGACAACGTGGCCGGATTTATCCCTTGTTACGATACGCCTTCTCACCGCTTTCGATGTTATCCTGTGTTGATGTGTGCGTGGAAGAGTACCCTCAGTTGACCGGTGAATTGAGCATATGCACGCGGCGACAAGCCCTCGATTGTGTATGCCTTGTGGTAAAGAGACCGATAGCGGAGAACGCGGGCGGGTGTCAACTCAGGGGTGAGGCGGACGTAGACCTGGGTTTGCTTGCGTGTCAGTGTTGTTGTAGCAATGCTTCACCGCCTGTCGCATCATTGAGACATCATCTGATCGTTTGTCGAATGGTGGGCGTTCACGATGTAGGACAAGTAGGGCGTATCGTCGATGCGGGCGTGTGGAACCGCTTCGATGGCGCGACGGTGCGTGCATGCAGCAAGAGGATCCTAGGCGCGATGCAGAACCGAGAAGATCGTATAATGCCCGTCAGGGTCATGGGTTACGAGGCTAGCGGTGTGTCTGGGGTCTGACGGGTTAACAATCTTTCGTGAATACAGTCCCACCGCTTGCGGAGGCTCAGTCAATGTGCGAGAGGTAGCGATTCGACCATCTCCCGGAAGAACAAGCATGCCTCCACTAGGTTAATAAACGCGTGCTGTTATTCTGAACTAGCTCGCCTCGGAGTGGTTGGAGGAGCCTGTGTCAGCCTTGTTCATGTATGCCACGAGGCTCGGGTGGATCCGAACTTTGTTGTACGGAGGCTCTTGCAGGATCTGACTCATACTGAAGGTTGATGCGCGCGGAAAGAAGGCGCGCGCGAAACGGAGAGTCTTCCTAACAAGATGAATAGAATCAGAACAGTTACCTTAATTAGACGTAGAGGTACCTTAACTTTCCGACAAACGGACAGTGTGTGTGTGTGTGCATGTGTATGCAAAGGACAGACCGCACAATTTCCCCTCACTCCGGCGGTGTGTGATGTCGGGATCGGCACCCATATCCGTTGCCTTCTTATGCCGCATGGAGATTGGCGCCCCCTTAAGCGCTTTCTGGTCCCGCCCAGAGAAACATGATCATTTCGTGTCCAACGAGTTTACATGGTGCGAAAGAAGCAATATAATCGACTTCGTATCGGGGCCGCGCGGAATCGGGTAAAGAAAAGACGAGTCGAGGTGTGCGACTCGGGTAGAAGCGATTGGGGGACCGACGTAGCCGTTGTGCCGTCTCTCACGGCCCGAAAGACGAGTCGTCTTCGCGCTCTTCAAGTAAAGACGTCCAACATGTGAGCACCGCTAATACGAATCAAAGCTTCTCCAATCGATCAGAGACTGGAAGAGCATCAGGCAAGCTGCAATACTTATCCACCTATCTTGTGACCTCTGCGAGTATCCATTGATTGATAGATCAGAATGCTATCCACAATGGTATGCTGTTCACGGCGCATTCCAGAGCGGTCGCACAATACGCTCGAAAAGGTAGCTGAGCCCCATGCAGCCACTACAAGGATGGTCCATAAATAATCGTGCCAGCTGAAGCTGTGTGCAGATCAGGCTGACCTTAAAGACGAGATCCAAAGTCATCCGCGAAGGGCAAGAAGATTCAAGCCTTGCGTTCAACCTCCTGTGAGCCTAGGTGTCTCCCAAGCCCCCCTGAAGCTTTCGAATAGTCGGTGAGAAGGCGGTGCTGGTGCATAGTTGATCTCGAGGAGCCGGGAGCCCTCCATACGGCGGTGTTTCGTTTCGGCGAATGGAGCGGCGCCGGCCAGGGTGGCCTTGTTCTGCCCTGATATTTTCGAGGCCAGATTGCTGTGCCAGATCCGCCATAGCGGTCGCGATCCACGCGTCTCACGTACTGTACAATCGTTTTATTGTGGGCTCCGGTTCCGCAGCGCTAGCCGGGGGCAACTTCACATCCACTGCGGCGGAAGGCAGACGAGCAGATGGATCAGCCGTGCCATCCAGTAATGCCGACAACGATTGGCCTCAGATGGCCTGCTCCGAAGTTCAAGCTTCCAATGATTTCGGTGGGCGTGGAACAATTACACAAAGAGAGGGCAACGGTCTCGAATACGCATACCTTCAGGCGCAAGTGTGCTACCAAGGCGTTTTGGGGCTGCTGCAGGTGTGCACCCTTGTTCTACCGCGCTCAAGATGCTGGGCCGCACGGGGCCGCACGAAGCCTTCCATTCCAAGAATTTCCTTTATATCGTCGTGGGATTACCACATGTACGGGACTGTGTCGCAGCCGATGAGTACTACTTCTTCTGTCTGACTTGTGCTTGAGGCGCTCCAAACGTTTTCCAGACTCGTGAGCCGAACACGACATCCAAACCGTGAGTATCTTCCTAGTGCGTCCGACGTGTTATTAATTAGCGCTTGACAGCAGATATACGATCGAAGCAGAACCATCCTCCCTTTGAAGAGACCCGATCTTTTGGCTGCACCCGGGGTGCTATTCGACGTTGTCTAAGGCTCGACGCATGCAAGTTCGTGGTATCGATCACCAAAGCTGGGTCTCTCGGAAGGCTGTCCACCCTAACGGTACGGTGAAGAAGGGTCGATCGAGAAGACGACAAAGATTGTTCTGAACGCCAGGCTGATGCTCGTCTGGGACCACAGTACAAGTAATCTGGGTACAACGCAATGTATGCCAATTCAAATGAGGGGTCGCAGACCTGGCCTGAATGGCAAGGCACGGCTTCTGAAAACAACAGCCATACACAAAACGGGTCCCAGACTACCGAAAACTCCCAGCAATCGAGCGGTCATAACACGGAGGGAGGAGCGTATGCGGCGCAACCAATTTCTCCTGGGGACGACGTGTACCCGATATCCGTAGAAGCTTCGGGTAGTAGAGGATATTACGACTACAATTCGGGGTTGCGCGGAGACGGTCTGACCCAAGGGAATCCTCCCGGTCGTCCGCATGCTTCCGGAATGATCAATAATGGTGGTGTGCAGCAATCGTGGGACCTTCCTAACGCCGTGTACTATGGTGGAAATGATCTTAGGTATGTCGCAACGCGTTGAAGGAGTCTACTCTACGGTTAGCTAATCCTCTCAAGCCAGAGCATCACGACTCAATGGTCTAGCACGCCTGTAGACTCCAGCAACCGATATACTGGCTACCAGAACGTTGTAGCTACAGGCCAAGCCTTCTTTCAACCGTAAGACTGACGTTGACGTTTTGTCCACTGGTAGCTGCTGTTACTGACAACTAGCTAGACCGTATGAGGGCTCGGCTCCTACATTGCCCTTAGTATCGAATCACTCTGGCGGTACCACGACGATGTCTCCGACACCGGACTCACAGTCACCGGCTGCCCCAACCCAGGAAGGTGCAGAGTTCAGAAGCAACTTAGTAGCATGTGACAACTGTGGCGCGACGCTGTCGGGCCAACACGCTGTTGGCAACTTGACGCGCCATAGACGAAGCAAAGCGTGCCAAGCGGCGGGTACGAGCCCTACCCAGTGGAAATGTCCCGAATGCACAAAGATCTATCAAAGATCCGATGCACTTCTCAATCATCGCCGCAGACGCCACGGCGCCCCACCTAGCCAGCCGAAGCATGCCAGCTTCTACTCTCAAAATTGAGAAAGGCCTGAAGCGACTGGCTTCCGTCCCTGAAGTCCTTCACTTTCATGGGTAGTATGTGTCTGGACAAGGAGGTATATGTCGTTCGTCGACGGTCTGGACGGGGATGCGGTGTTTCGTTCTGCACCTCGTGGTGCTCGTAGATCGCCGAGGGTTGTGGTGTGAACGTCTGGCTCGGAGGGCCGTCTTTTAGCATTGACACGCTAGAAAGATTGTATGGGGGTTTCCTTTCCCGGCTTTTCTGTTGATTGCATGGAGCTTGGATACCGATGGGGGAGCGAAGGTGTGGGTGTTGCAGGTGTGGACTTGGCTAGGAGGTGGTTGTTCTCGAGTTACCGTTCCACTTTCGTTTTCTCCCGTCACCAACGAAGGTGGATCAGGTCGGATGATGGCATGCAGTCAAGTAACAAGAAGGCTCAAGAGGACGTTGTTTGAGAAGGATGGCATCGCGGTTCGACCAAAGATGTGACGTTGGGATAAAGCTGCTCCCGGGAGTCAGGGGTGGGTCAAGGCTAGGCACCTTCGAGCTAGATTTACCGTGGGAGGAGCGACCTCGACGACCCACTCTTCTTATCTTTTCTATTCATCCATGTCTACATCCCTCCTCCGACATGCCATCAGTCCCTGTGTTAACGAGCGAGCGAGAGCGGCGAGCCGGGGAGCGCTGCATCAAACACGAGTGAAAGCACGAGTCAGGTCCTCAGCTACCAACAAACAGTTGGCAGCGAGTCCACGCCGAGTTTTTGGATTTTCGCCCATCGCCGCGCGACACGTCTTGCGGATGTGGCTGTGTGCTCGCATGACTGACCAGCCGTCAAATCCCCCGCAGTCAGCACCAGCAAAAGGCTGTCTCGATGCAAGCCTGCCCGATATCGAATGAACAATGCGGGGCTCTTGTGAACTGCGCATGAAGCTGTGGTATCCGTTGCTCAACTACCTCCAACATCGCACGGGCGGTGCCTGATGACGTTTCCAGACCGCCCAAATCCTGAAAGAACGCCTTTGACTCCCCATAGCTGCCATCGTTCAGGGCTTAACCACAGCTCATACGGACCTTAATCCCAGTTTTACCAAAAGTGAGGCTTCAAATCGACCAGCAAACCACAGAGTTGTTGGTTGATGGAAGTTGATCATCGTACAGGAATGGACCAACTTGGACCAATGGCGATACATTCGCTTGCTCCTGCATGCACACCGCAAGGGTCCCCATGGGAATTCTCCGAGCCTTCGGATCATTTGCCATTGTCGTCTCTCGAATTATGTGTATTGTTCGTATAATTAACGCGTAACATGTTGAGGAAGCGGGTAGCATTGATGCCGCCTGATATATACTACAAGAAAGGAGAATTTAGTGCAGGGCCAACCCGACCCGGATATCCATGAGATGTAGACATTAGCCCCCCTAACGCCCAACGTGTCACACGATCCCGCCAGTAGAGGCCAAAATAAGATCACGCCCTCGGTGTGATGCAAGGTTCCGAAGAAAACGTCAAAACCCCAAAGCAAACCCAAAAGGAAAAACTGTCAAGATCTCATTAGTCAAATGCATGGAAATCGTCAAATGCTCGTAACTCTCGTGTCTGGTCCAGTGGCCCTCTGTGGCCTAAGGTTGATAACCGATTCCAACTCTTTCAACATGTTGGTGCTGGCATCTCGTTGCTCTCGCAGAGATGCCTGCCGCACACGATCCTCTTGGATCTTGTGCATTCGCTCTTCTCTTGTCATCGTCATCCTCGTCTTTGGGATGGCGATGGCTTCGAATATCTCGTCGTCTGAGTTGCTGCCTACGCTCGGTGGAGCCGACTGCTGTGGACTTAGCAGATCGCCATTGAGCGCGCGGAGTGCGTCAGAAGGACTTCCTTCCTCCACAGCAGTCAGACCACCGAGGCTCGGCACTGGCGACCGCAGTCCGCTGGAAGCCTGAGATATGCGTCGCTCATGCCGATCTATGTTTAGCGCTAGCGCGCTCCTGCCCGCCTCCCACGCCTGCATCAAATTCTTAAGGTCGGCGCCGATGGAGTCGTACTGTGTGATGAGATGGGTCCCAAGTTCGGACACATCCTCAGTCTCCTCCAAGCTCATGTGAGATTCCTCACGTAGGATTTGCATCTTGGCCTGGAGGCCACGAATACCCTGAGATAGACCACTCAGCTTCCGGACCGAGTTTCGCAGGCGGTCTCGACCTGGAGTAGGCTGGAACTTTAGCGGGGACGGGAGGACGAATTGTTCCTCCTCGGCGAGCACGCGATTAAATTTCTCGCTCCACTCTCCTGTTACGGCAGCCAAAGCAAGCATCGAGTCCACGACTGCACTCCAACGACCAAAATCTGGTTTCCCACCGTCGGCCTCAAGAGCAAGCAGCGAGCACAGAAACACCCTGCGTAATGTGACCAGGCGGTACTGCAACACGCGGAGGACTTTGAGTGTCTCAGCATCTTCAAACTCGGCTTCGGTATATCCCAGTCCGGCTTCTTGGAGGTCTGGATTGCTGACATCATAGACATCAAGGTATTTCTCCAGATCTTCCTCCTCAATGAGCTGTTTCAGTGCGCCACACTGTTCCGCGAACACGGGTATGGTTTCAGCGAAGGCGACACGGAGGCTCTGGCGAAGGCGGAGACAGCGGCGAGCTTGGCCCTTCTCCTCGATTCGTGAGATGGGCGGCAGGGGACTGCTTCTAGGATGAGGTCAGCATTTGACAGTTCGTTTATTAGGCAAATGTTTCCTACAGCCGGTAGCCCCTTGAAACAAGCTCCACCTCTTGAATCAATGCGAGCGCCGATGACGTGGAGGCTTCGAACGCCTGCAGGTTTGTGACCAGGGTCGAGGCGCTTTCGACGGCTTGCTGGCGGAGATAGTGAAGCCATTGGCGGCGTACGTAGGCGTAGAGGGCCGTGGCCAGGGCAGCGAATACCACGAAGACGACAACGAACCTGCCCTTGCTAAAGCCAGAGGGGCGGCTGCGCGACCAGTGCACCAGCCAGACCAGGGTGAAGGCGGTCGCAGCCGTCAACGCAGCGCCCGTCAGATTGATAGTGGCGACCTGCAGTTCTTGCGGGCCATTCCGTCCGTCGGCAGCGAAGCTGGGAACGGCGGTTGTACGAAGACCTCCGGAGTCATTCAGCAGTTGAGAGGCGACGACGACGTAGCGAAATTGTTCGAGGAAGCGCTCATTGTCGGCACGGCCGAGCGTCGAGTTTACCGCTTTCTAGACGGCGCGTCAGTAGTTGCAGATAGAGGCGAAGGTCGGGGTTGGGTACGCACCGAGCAAGCATGGTGGATTTGCACGACGGAGCCAGGCCGGCCTACACGCACACGGAGCGGCCGCGGAAGCCTATCCCGTATGCGCGACTGCAGTGTCGATGGGCCCCGGGGCGCAAAGCTCTGGATGTCTGAGGCTGGTGGTGTGTGTGGATGGGTCGGTGACGCGGGGGTGCTGCCACGTCCTTTGCCTGGCACAGTGGTCAACCAGAGGCAATACATGGCCGATGGACTAGGTGCTCACCTTCCAGCAGCTCCGCCGCCAGGGGCGAGTCTTGGAATATAACGCAGTCCATCTGCTTCTACCTCATGATGCGCCGGCGGGTGGCTTTGCTGGAATGCGCGCGTCTCGGGCTGGGGGGCATGCGCGTGAGGCGTCGCAGCGGTTGGCGCAGGCGAGTCGGGGAAAAGTCTTGGTGCGGGAGGCGTGGCAGTAGGCGCGGAAGGTTGTCGACAACGTCGGAGGTTCGAGAACGGGAGAGGAGAGTCGTCGGGGGTGAAAGGAGAGGCACCCACAGACAACAGCGTTCCCACGGCCTGCGGCTGTAATTGCGGGCCAGGGTCCAGGGCCGGGCGTCTGGCCGACTTCTGGAACGTGTCCGGGGGAGTGAAGGGGGCCGCTGGGGGCTGTCAGCACGGGCCGCGCAGACCCGCCGACGTCACCCAGCCCTCTAACCGGTCGACCTCCAGCCTTGCTTCACACCACACTCCATGCAATGCATCTCTTCCATGCCGGCATGCCGGCGGATGCTTTTCCGTCGCCGGTAGATGGCGGGAGACGGTTCCAATCCACACGTCTGCTACATTTGTCAGACCCTACAAAGCCGTGAGGCCTCAAGGCTGCGAGGCATCCATGGCACTTGGAGTGTGGGGGTGCTCCCACCCTTGGTTTCTAATCACAAGCCTGCGGTGCTGGTGGTTGAGCATCTCACTACCCATCTGACGGGAAGTTCCTGTTTAGTCAAGCGGTCAGCCTTGCTAGGAGCTACACATACCCCAATGCATCATCACAGGCTCCTTGGCTCCAAAATCGGGCGCGATGATTACGCGCTTAACTAGACCTAACACCGGCGGTGATCACGGAGCGTGATGGACGCGAGGTGCGAGGTGCAAAATACAAGGCTGCTCCACTCACTTCGCGGAGTTTCGGAGTGTTTGTCATCATTACCCCGATCCGCTGATAGGGCTGTCTACATACAGAGTGCATGCAAGCCAGCTTACATTTGATCGCAAACAACGTACAGCATAACGGAACTCACGACTCTTAAACTCGAGCGCCCTGCGCCAACATCGTCGCCGATCTAGCTTACACCGCCAGGGAGGTTGGCCTCGCTTTGCTTCCCTGGTGTATACACTTTTGGCTGCAACCCTACCGTTGCTTACCCGGTCACCAATGAGCCACAGCACTAAGCCCCATGGATGTGCCAGGAACAACTTGCCACACAGCGGTTAGTGACCATAAGAGAAAGAGTTAGAGTGATCGGATTACGTGGGGCAGTCTAGCAAACTGGCTTTAGTTCATGTCATCCGATAGTATCAGTGGCAACTCCTCGCATACTGGTAGGGCCATGTGCTAGATGCGGTCTTCTGTCCCGATCACCAAGGGTTGGCACCGCACCTATGCTCAGCGCGTTCTAGGATGATCTAATACCTGCGATCATTCGACCGGCCATGTGCTGCGTGCCGCCAGGCACTCGTCATACCTGGTAGGCAAAATTAGCGGACACACTCCCTCGATCGCTTTGGCTAGTACTCTTCTCCTTCATTCACTTTAAATATCAATCCTCGATCACACCCCAAACGCATACTTTACCTCCCTTCACGTTCCTTCACTTCAACCAGACCCACCTTTCTTGCTTTCAACTGCTCCCGTAAGCAACTACAGTGTCGCTCCTTACTTGATCTGGTACCAATGGACGCAAATGCTACCGAAGTTCTCATCTCCACTGTGGGGCTCATCGCTACCACTCTCGATGCAGCCCCTGACAGCTGGAGAGACCATTTGCAGGCCGTCCGGAACATTACTGCTTCGCTTGAACTTAGTGACTCCGTTCCGGACGAGGTTCGCAGACGTTGGCAAGTGCCGTTGATCAAAGTTTTCCAACGTGTGGCTTTTGCAGATGCCGACAATGGGGGTGTTATGGATGTTTCAAATTGCAAGTGTACGGGGCAACCTAGCTTGAGAACTTTGCTAACTGCAAATTTCCACAGGGTGTCTGAGACAAGCATTGACGCTGCTGCGAATCTACCCTGGAGACGTCGACCTCCTTATGCGTTAGTTGAACCCTTGACGAATAGAGTGCCTTGCTGACCAGGCAGTGATCGGACAAAACTGGCTTCTACGAGCCCAAAAGCCACTCTCGAGAATTCACCACACGGAACAATGCTCGTTTAGCAGTGGTAGTATAGGGAGTCAAGACGCGCCATTATCATCAAGCGAAGAGCAAAGACGAGCTATCAGAACCACCGTCGAAGCAGAGGACCGGCTTCACTCCGCCGACTACGTGGAAGCAAGAGGAATACTTTTGCCGGCGATTGAGTATCTCAAGCACGCAGTGGATGCTGCAGGCTCGCAAGCTAACCTGAGCGGATCTCTTCTCGCGATGGTATGTACAGCCCATTCTGAATTTTCTCAAATGCTTACACAACATGAAAGGCTGCGGAAGCGTGCATGAGTCTCGGCAACGTATCTTCCACGAGAGTCAACGGGCACCACTTTCATGAAGCCCTCGCGTACCTTAGAAGAGCTTCTGAAATACCTGACTACGAATTGCCGACTCATCTGCAGCAGTACGTCTTCACTGAACTTCGTAGTCCTATACTGACATGCGTAGGTATCTTGATGAGTACGGCCCGCTGGACTTGATGCGCTAAGCATGCCTGTCTCGTGTATCCTTGAACTTCGTTCAGCACATCTAGTTGAATGCAAAAAGCTCTATACCCGGCAAAGGCCTTATGCCTCTGTCTTACACTCGTTAGCAATAGATCTCTATACATCCGTTTATTCTCGATACAGTATGACCACATGTAGGCGTGTGTAATTGCAAAATTTGACGCAGAAAAGCCGGTCTAGATACAGCCCGCTTTAGTTCCGCATGATGCGCAATGGCTAAGACAAGTTGAGGATGGTAAATGTCGTCGATCTTCGACCAGAATTTAGGTGGTAGGTTGACGTTCAATACGTAGATGGTCCGAGCTTTCGGCAATAAGTGGCAGATTCGCCCGACGGGCATAGACAACACCAACCCATTCCATCCACACAACTTCGCATCTAGGACCGATAATCCCGCGCTCAAGACGACGCCGTGACGAACCTCGCCACTCAGCCATTCCGAACGTTCCACCCCACGACTTCTCGGACTCTCACTTCGGCCGACCTGCACCTTGCGCGTCAACAGCGTCTCGACACTCCCTCCCCATCCACACTCAGCAGCAACCGTCGCATCCACAATGCAGGAAGAACGGGAGCTAGCCATCAGCCCCATTGTGATGACCAGTGTGCAACACAACACCCAGGTATGTCTCCGGCCCTTCCGACGCTCCTCCTCTTACCCCATTTGATCGGTCTCCTCCACGCATGAATCTGACACTCGCCACCAGGTCGTCTCGAACATTCGCAATCTCACCGCCTCGCTCTTCGGCGTCGCCGCCGGCACGCTGGGCTTCGAGTCATATACCGGCTTCATCTTCTACCTCATTGGATCGTTCATCGTATCGACGTTAATATTCGCGGTCCGAACGGACGGCAAGCCCGGAGATTTTTTTCACAGGCCGCTGGGGGATATGTGGGGTGGGGAGGTGTTGGGAGGGTTGAGTAGCTTCGTCCTAACTTGGACGTTGTTTTATGGTTTGGTGAGGGCGTAATGATTCTGGTGGTTGGGCGAAAAGGAGAAGAGGGCAAGAGCGGTTGGGACCTAAAGCGTGGCGATCTGCTGGGGGATAACATGAGATCGGGCTGCCCTTGGAGACGGCCTGTTCTGCAACACGGCCTTCGTCATACCGCTCACCGCAATTTGACGGCTTCCCCATCTGTCAAAGCACATGAGAACGAACACGGGTTGAGCGAGCGGTTGTCGGATGAGCCGCATCTGGTGTTTTGGTCTCCAGCGTCTACCGATAAAGAGAAAGTCCCGCAGCGAGTAGAAAGCGAAAACGGCGTCTTCCGTTGGAGACAAGCGTGGAGCACCTGGTATCATAGCATGTTGACCGAGAACCCCTTTTACCGACCTTGGAGAGATATACCCATTCTAGTGAGATATTTGAGCAAGATATCCCAACAATGCCGAGTGTCCAATTGTTTTTTTGAGAAACAAATTACATGATCATATTCTGTGTTGATCCTAGGTTTTGACAAGGGAAGGCTACCAGCATCTTGCACCTTGCTTTGTATATAGATCGTACAGCTGCAAACTACACCAAGAAGACAAGACTACCGTGAACGCAATTATGCGATAAGTCAATAGCCACCATCTTAGCACAGTTCGACGTGATATGGTTGGCCCAAGCGCCCACTTTAGCACTAGCGCGATTTAGACGCGTGCCTGCCCACCTCGCGTTGCGCGCCCGCTGCCTTTCTCTTCGACACACTTACAGCGTTCAGCCTTCATCCACGCCAGTTCTTCACGTCACGACTTTTGCATTCTGTTTTATACCTCTCCTAACTCAAACCAAGAGTAAGATGCATTCCAACACTCGGCCTGGTCGCCGCTGACAATTTTGCAGTGCTTGAGGCACGCCTAAACCAAGCCGTGGTGCTTAAGAAGGTAGAAAGCCCTCCTAGACCTGAGTGGAGACAGAGACTCACAGTGTGTAGGTAGTCGATGCCATCAAAGATTTGGTGCAGGACTGCAACTTCGACTGCAATGACTCCGGCATTGCGCTGCAGGCTATGGACAACTCCCACGTTGCCCTGGTCTCCATGCTCCTCCGATCCGAGGCCTTCGACCCGTTCCGTTGCGACCGAAACATCGCCCTCGGCATCAACCTCGGCTCGCTCACGAAGGTGCTCCGCGCTGCACAAAATGACGATGTGCTCACGGTGAAGGCTGAGGACGCCCCCGACGTCGTCAACCTGGTCTTCGAATCGCCCAACACGGACAGAATCAGCGAATATGATATCAAGCTCATGGATATTGATCAGGAGCACTTGGGCATCCCGGAGACGGACTATGCTGCTACCATCAAGATGCCTGCCGCCGAGTTCCAGCGCATCTGCCGGGACCTTAGTGCCCTCTCTGAGTCTGGTACGTGCGGCTAGCGATTTACATACGGTGGGCGAGACTAATGATTGTGCGTAGTTTCGATTGAGTGCTCAAAGGAGGGCGTCAAATTCTCCTGCACGGGTGACATTGGGTCCGGCTCCGTCCAGCTCAGGTCCCAGGCCAACGTGGAAAAGCCCGATGAGGCTGTTGAGATCGACCTCACCGAGCCTGTGGCCCTGACCTTCTCGTTAAAGTATCTCGTCAATTTCTGCAAGGCAAGTGGGCTGTCCGACCGGGTCAATCTGTCCCTGTCCAGTGAGGTGCCCCTCCTCGTCGAATATGGAATGCAGAACAACAGCTACCTCCGATTCTATCTTGCGCCCAAGGTCAGTCAATTAGCAGTCACCACTATAGGACAATGCTAACGAGATCAGATCGGTGATGAGGAGTGAGCGACCTATGACGTCCTGTGAAACGAGATATATGTGGTCAGGATTTGTGGGGTCACGGCAGCGTAATAATATGATATGCACGCGAAGCGTCCGTCGGGTTATGCTGGGGTGTTGGATTGGCGACAATTCGGGTTTGGTCCAGCCCTATGGTGCTAGTGTATAGAGGGTCCGACCCCGCCGACGTCAGCGTGTATGGTGATCAGATAACAAAAAAAATCCAATATACACCCCCAACGATATCCGCTCAACTGCCGCTTCGCTGCACTTTCTTGACAGTCTTCCATTGAGCGATTCCTTCGCGGTCACGCAATGTCTTCGGATGCGCTACTTCCAGAGACTCGCGTGCTCGCAATTGCCAGCCATGTAAGAGTCATGCGCGCCCAATAAGACTCAACTAATTTGAGACAGGTCGTTCACGGGTAAGTAACTTCACGCAATATGGGCGACGTGCACAGCTGAGACCAGGACCAAGATATGTGGGTAACAAGATGGCGACCTTCGTCATGCAATCATTGGGCTGCGATGTCTCCGCGATCAACACGGTGCATTACAGTAAGCATTCCTCATCGCTCAGCGGGTGCTTTGGTTAGGTCACTTACCAAAACCTAGGCAACCACACGGCGTACAAGCAAGTCAAAGGCACCAAGACGTCAGCTGAGCAGATGCTGGAACTGTACGAGGGGCTACGGCAATCGAGTCTGAACGACTTTGATGTGCTGTTGACAGGGTACATGCCGAGTGCGGAGGCAGTGCAGGCTGTGGGGAAGATCGGGAGGGATATTAAGCTCAATGCGGGGACGAAGCCGGGAAGCTTCTTTTGGGGTGAGTGATTATGTTGGGTGCAAGTACCACAGCGCTCGCGTCGTTTCGGACAGGAGCTTTCGCTGACTACAGAAAGTGCTTGATCCGGTTATGGGCGACAACGGGAAGTTGTACATCCCGGAAGATGAGGTCCCGGAATACAAGGGATTGCTCAGAGAAGCCGATCTCATCCTGCCTAACCAATTCGAAGCTGAGTGCGTATCCGATGCCGTATCATTTGGATGGGCTACTACTGACTTTACTTCTAGACTACTCTCTGATACCCCCATCACCGATCTAGACTCCCTAGCAGCCGCCATCCAAGTCCTCCACAAGACCTACCTGGTCCCCCACGTGATCATAACTTCTCTCCGACTGACCCGCGACAACCACACGATACCATCTCGAGCACCTTCAAAACCGGCCTCCGCAACCGCTTCGGGCCAGCAAACGCCGCTGTTGAATCCCGAAACCTCACATCCTGCGGCGAGCGCGACACAGCAGATACCGTCCGAATCACTCAGCCCGGATACCTCACATCCTGCCGGTTGGACAGCCTCACTACCTTCCAGACCGCTTGCGCCTCCGTCCCCGAACGAAGACGAAGAGGTTGAGCACATCACTATCATCGGATCAACCGCAACGTCAGACCACAAACCGCGCCTTTTCAGGATAGACACCCCCCTCCTCCCATTCTTCTTCTCAGGAACAGGCGACATGTTCGCCGCCCTCACAGTCCCGCGCCTTATCGAAGCCGTCCAGAACTCGTCTCCAGATCTCTCGTCGAAACCTAGTTGGAAATCCCCAGACGACGTTCCCGCAGACGAGCTCCCGCTCGCAAAGGCTTGTCAGAAGGTGCTGGCGAGTATGCAGAGTATACTCGGGAAGACAAGCGAAGGGTGCAAGGAGAAGATGAAGGCGTACGATGCGCGTGCGGAGAAGGATGGGCGTGGGCTGGGAGAAGACGCGGAGAAAGATGGGGCGCATAAGAGACATGTTGCGCTTATGAATGCGAGTGAGGTCAAGGTGGTGAGGTATGTGAGGGATCTTTTGGAGCCGCCCGAGTTGGAGAAGTTTAAACCGAGGGTTGTGGGAGAGGGGCAGAAGGGGTTGGATGGTTAGGGGTGTCCGAGACGTTTCTGCATTGGTATAGGGAAGAGCGTACGGGCTTAGATGGACATCATGATTTTTCGGTTTGTTACTTCAGCTTTCTAGCTAGAGCTTCAAACCCGTGCCATTGAATATACCCTTGATACTCATACACATCGTTTCGAGTTTCCTCGTTTGCTTCCTGTCATGTCCAGTGCCTAGCACTCAAGCACCATTCGCAGCTGAGGGAAGCGAGCCACCAAATCCACCAGTGCTTCCGAAACCACCCGCGCCTCGCACGCTCTCGTCGAGTTTCTCGACAACGACAACTTCAGGCGTGGCGATCTGCAATCGTATTAGCATCCTTCGTCTCGCGTGTGCCGGGGTCGTGCGCAACATACCTTCTCCACAATCAACTGCGCAATGCGGTCCCCAACCTTGATCTCAAAGTCTGTATCCGACAGATTGGCCAGTATAACGCCGACTTGGCCACGGTAGTCCGCATCGATGACGCCCGCCATGGTGTCGATGCCGTGCTTGGCAGCGAGGCCGGAGCGGGGGGCTACACGTCCATCTATACATCATCATATCAGCAATGGCGCTTTCAAGACCACCACTCCCAACTCGAGAATACTCACATGTCCCCACTGGTACCGCAATCGAAATATCCGTATCGACCCTGCACCTCCCCCACTTCGGCACCACCACATCTCTCGCACTGTACAAGTCGTGCCCCGCGGCGTACGCACTCCCCTTCGTCGGCGCCCGCGCCTTGTCACTCAGCAATTGAACTTGGAGCGCTTGTTCAGCGCCAGCTGCAGCAGCGACGCTGGGCGCGATGTGGGTGGGTGCGTGGAAGGACATGAGGGGTGTAGGTGTTGCGGTGCCGGAGTCGTCTGCGGACGCGTGTGGGAAAGACTGTTGGTTTGTGAGGGGTGTGGGGTCGATTACTTTTGTGCGTTTCGGGAGGGGAGAAGCGGGGAGGGAGGGGGGTTCGTGGGTTGGTGCTGGTGTAGAGGTGGACATTTTGGGGGGTTCTGGAGTTCGTGGGTTTGAACGGGAAGGCGGTGAGGTTTGGTGGAGGACGTGGAGACGCGTGGTGGGGGGACGCGGCGGGGGACGCGTTGATTGGCTGAATCTTCAGCGCGTGTTCGGTCTGGTAAAGTGTTCAGCATTTCGATATCTACAGGTTGAATAGGCAGTAGGTGTTTGTGCAAGCCACTTTTTCCCATCAACGCTGCTCGGTGGTGACAGCCATTGACGGATGTGGCGGAGGCTGTTTCGATCTGGACGTGGTGATTCCTTCCTCTGTCGCTGTTCCTCGCGAGCAACGACCACGCACTCCTTTCTCAATCGGATTTTGGAACCCCTTCAGCGTCTTCATTGCCAACAGGTTACCTTCCGTCGTCTTGTTCATTGCGATCGCAGAGCGAGGTACTTCTGCTACCTTGATTTCACCGTGGAGCCCTGCTTCTTTTCCCTATCGTGATGGCTCCGCTGCCTTTCTTCATCGTTGTCGCAACCTGTAAAGAAGCGGGCAGCAATTACCTGATCATTTCCGCTTCCATTTCCGCTTCAATTTAAGCCTAGATCCAATTATTGCAGAGCGATAGATACTGTAGCATCGTCACTCGCGTTCTGCGTCCGACTTCGCGGATCTTCAGCTCGCTAGGACCCCGTAATGGCGCTCTTGGCTGCGTTGCTTGTCCTCAACCTCAACCTTCGACGAGATGGAAACTGACCTTGCACCAGCGATCTCGCACTCTTGATCTGCACCACACATTCATTCGCGCTTTCACACCAGGGACAACTAATCACTCCCAGCCGCTAGCAGCTCGCGCAGGAAACGAACGGCGAATGTTGCACCATCACATGCCACAGGCTGCCACGGCTTCGCATGTCTCTCGAGTGAAGGGCCGATACCATCAGCATCAATGCGCAGCTGGCTCCATGATTGCGAAGCCTCCTCGTCGCGTGACCATGCTGCCCCGCTGTACCCACCTCGAGCAGAGCCTCAACGTGGGTCCACGGCGCCATCTCACCTGTCCGTACGATGTAAATCGGATGGCCCGACTGGCCAAGCACCAGGCTCTTCTCGACCGGTGTCGCATCAAACGAAAATTCTACCGATAGTCTACCCGTTTGCATGGCTCATGCTTCGATGGCTGACGCCGGCGCTAGACTAACCCACGTATGGCCACGGCGAGATCGTGCTAAGCCCCAACGCTTGTTATCCAAGCTCTACTAGCTTGCGAACAATGGAGTCGGCCCGGCTGTTTGTTTGGGTTTTTCGGTGCCGGATAGGTCGGGGCTGGAATGCTTCGACAAATCCCCTGCTTCCGCCCCGCTGTCGACTTCTCCGCGCTCTCCTTCCGTCAGCAAATCACGCATTTGGGTCTGCATCTGGAACGCCCGCCTGGACGCCGTTCTGGGAGCCGCCTCGCCTAGTTCAAGACAGTTGAGACGTGTGGAGCGCGCCTCGGTCATGTGTTGAGATGTATGACCCTGCCATGTCGGGGGTCCTTTGGCCGCCACAGCCGTCGAAGACCATGGTGCATCTGCGATGTCATGCTCGAGCCTCAAAGCAGGGTGCGGCTGCGTCAATGGAGCGTCACTTGAGACAAAGAAGAGCAAGGATAGCAAGGCTATTCCGAGTGCTAGTACTGTTCGAAATGGGCGCGCGTGCGACTGCGATCCTCGCCTCTCGAATCACGACTGTGAAGTCTGCGTTTGAGGCTTGCGCTATATCCCCAGATCGGCGAAAGATGGAGGCCAAGCACCGGCGAGATTTTAGCGTCCGAGCATCACTGCTTGTCGCCGCTTCTGTCATCGTCGCCTCGGCATGCCCGCGGCATATGCTATGGGGTGCGTCATGGACTATACCAACTCCGTGCAAGCCGTGCCACCCTCGCATGGAGATTCCATCGTGTCAAGAACAATTTGGACTCAAATTTAGGGGGGAGGAAATTTCGAGGGGTATTCCTGCTAACACTGGAGCTTGGGCAGGCTTCTAGATTACACCGAAGTCAACTCGGCGTTTGGTGGATACCTAGCCATGTCCGATCCAAATTCAGTTCCGCACTAGCACTACGCTATGGGCACATTTCTCCATCATCCACCCGTTCTTCATGGGGCCATCCAATCGTGACACTGGGGCGACACCCCATGCTTCCAGCCTCCGTTAGCTCCTGGTGCCCGTGGGACTCCGCGTAGCTGTCCCCACAAAGCTGGGGACTACTTAAGGTACATCCGAATCCTCAAAGTTCAGCATCTCACATCTCTCTCACTCCTCCTGTGTACGCCATCCGATCAGATCGTCCTGTACCACTTCATCGGACTTCTGCCTAGTACCACTCACCATGGGTTTCGGTATTACGAAGCCTCAGGGCGTCCCCGGCTCGGGGGCACCCGCCATTATCATCGGCTTGTTCGTCGCCTTCGGTGGTGTCCTCTTTGGGTATGTTGTGTGATTTCGCGGTCAAAGTACGTGTGCTGACATCTCCTAGATATGACACAGGTACCATTGGTGGTATCCTAGGTATGAAGCACTGGCGAGACCTGTTCTCGACCGGCTACGTCAACCCTATCGACAACGAGAAGGATGTCACCGCAGACCAAACATCATTGATCGTCTCTATCCTATCCGCTGGTACCTTCTTTGGTGCTCTGCTTGCCGCCCCCGTCGCGGACATGGTCGGTCGCCGTCTTGGTCTTGTCGCCTCCAACGTCGTGTTCTGCCTCGGTGTTATCCTACAAACCGTCGCTACTGCCATCCCAATGTTTGTCGCTGGACGTTTCTTCGCTGGGCTCGGTGTGGGTATGATCTCAGCAACGATTCCCTTGTACCAGTCGGAAACGAGCCCTAAGTGGATTCGAGGTGCCGTTGTTGGTGCTTATCAACTCGCTATCACCGTCGGTCTCTTACTCGCTGCCGTTGTCAACAATTCGACCAAGGACCGTGCCGACACCGGATCTTACCGCATCCCCATTGCTGTCCAATTTGCATGGGCCATCATCCTATTCGTTGGTTGCATCTGGCTTCCCGAGACACCTCGCTTCGAGATCAAGAGGGGTCGTCCTGACGCTGCTGCTAGCAGTCTCTCCAAGCTCAGGCGCCTTGATGTGGACCATCCTGCTCTGCTCGAGGAGCTTGCTGAAATCACGGCCAACCACGAATACGAATTGTCTCTTGGCAAGGCCAGCTATATCGATTGCTTCAAAGGAACCCTTGGAAAGCGACTTTTCACCGGATGCGCTCTCCAGAGTCTTCAGCAGCTCACTGGTGTCAACTTCATCTTCTACTACGGAACATCGTTCTTCAAGAACGCGGGCTTCTCGGATCCATTTACCATCACCATGATTACTTCCTGCATCAACGTTGCGTCCACCTTCCCCGGTCTTTACCTTGTCGAGGCATGGGGTCGCCGCAACCTTCTCCTCTTCGGTGCCATCGGTATGGCTGTCTGCCAGTTCGTCGTAGCCATCACGGGTACGGTTGTCGGAACTGATAACGCTGCTGCGCAAAACGCCATGGTCGCTTTTGTGTGCATCTACATCTTCTTCTTCGCCTGCTCGTGGGGACCAGTCGCTTGGGTTGTTACTGGCGAGCTCTTCCCCTTGAAGGTTCGCGCCAAGTCGCTCTCCATGACCACTGCGTCGAATTGGCTCCTTAACTTTGCTATCGGATACGCTACCCCATACATTGTCAACGATGGTCCTGGTAACGCCAACCTCGGCGCCAAGGTGTTCTTCATCTGGGGCGGCTGCTGCTTCATCTGCATCTTCTTCGTCTGGGCTTTTATCTACGAGACCAAGGGTCTCGCTCTCGAGCAGGTCGACGAGCTGTACGCCAAGGTGTCCCAGGCGTGGAAGTCGCCTGGCTTCGTGCCCACTGTCTCGTTCCAAGACGTCCAGCTAGCACATGCCGCACACGAAGACAACCGTCGCTTGTCTCTCACGGAACTCGAAGGCGAGACTAACCGCAAGAAGAGCGTCACTTACGAGGAGGGAAAGGGCCCTATGGGCGAGAAGCACTTCGGTGCTTAGATGGCGGCTGAGAGTAATATACCAAGGAGATGACGCACGGGGACGTCTCTCGCTTTCGTTGCGGAACTGTTGCATTGTATATAGAGGCTAGAACGGTTCTAGTGCTTTTCATTCCTGTTATCACGTTGTATATACCATTTCTTCGACGAATATGTAGGAACAAACATTCAAAACATTCAAAACATTCAAAACATCATGCCCAGTGTTCTTAGTTTGAACATGCTTCTGTGTTCCGGAAGTACTACCCTCCTCCCGGCGCTTGGCGACGAGTACACTGCTGCAGCGCATCGAGACTCGTCGATCGACCGCGTGCGCCTCCAACGTCAGCACTCCATTTCCCCGCAAAGATCGACGGGAGGTCCAGGCTTGTGTCCCGTTGCTGCAGTAGACTACGCACCAGGCGGACTATCACGACGTGTCCTTGGTACGCTTGCGCCTTTCGAGGCTGGGCGCGTGATCGCCGGAATTACCACTGCGTGGCTTTGGATTGGGATAGCGTAGGGTAGCTCCGTCATGATGCGGTGCTGCTCCGCGGAGAGGGTTTGGATGGGAGGAGGTTGACGTTTGGGAGCGGTGTGGCTAGTTGTCGCGTGCTAGTTCGAATTGGATTACACGAGGCGCGTTGCGTGCATATGGTATCGTGCATTTGATGGCGTTTTCAAGGTTGCTATAAGTATGATACTTTGAGAGGCTCGTCCCGTTTCACTGCGCATTTCGCGGGAGTGGGTATGAACCATTGAGTCCTCAGGGTTTCCGTCTTCCTTCCTTCACGGTCTACACGACGTGTTTACACTCTTAAATACGGCTCGAATATGTCATGTTTGGGCGGAATCATCTGCGCCTAAGTTAGCGCATGAGATTGGAGTGCTGGAGAGACCAAAACGAGGCCATTCGAGACCTATGTCATGCCTTCTTTTGTGGAACAAAACATCATCTCCGAACAATGACCTACAGGCAAAACACATAGCGCCTTGCTCTGTCCTCTTGGCTAAAGCCAGGTTCGAGTGTGATGGACGGTACTCCTTTCCCTGAAGAGCTTTTTACGCGTGCTTCACTAGAACTAAATTGACCCTTTCATGCCTCTTGGAGCAGTTACACTCTAAAATTAGACACTATCCTCTTCTGAATTCTCCGTTTCCAAATGTCCGGCGATGTTCAAGTTCAGGGAACGAGAGATCGATGAGACTTCTCGTTGACGCGATAGTTCATGTTGTCCAAAAGACGCCAGAAATTCGCTATGGGCCCTCGTTCTGCTCGTGATCCTCTTCCATATGGCGCCGATGGACTCTGTGTCATGCTTTCGTCGATGTCGATGCTGAAAGCCCTCGTTGCTTCTATGTTTCTTCTCCGCTCCTCGTGCTTCATGCAGTTTCCGTGCCAGAGAGAGAAAAATGAAGAGGAGTTTCAAGTGTGCTTCCACCGTTCTGGAAAACTTGTGTCTCGCTGCTCCTCGTCATTGTATACGCCGGCCTATCTTTGTCCTTCCTCGCGTCATTATCCTCACGTAGGCAACGGATCGAAAGCTCAGCACGTCGTTCGAATGGAAAGGGATCTTGTAAATCTTCCGGGCCCAGACGTGGAGTACTTTCGCATGAGCCACCTTACGCGTTCGTCATCTCTGCTACACATGCCGCTGTATAATAGACGCGTAGCCACAGGACGCATCGAATCAATCCAGATTAGTTTTGATCGGCGAGCACTCTCTTCGAAAGCGTTCTTCCTGTAATACTTGGGAGAGGCGGAGTAGTTGAGATACATTGAGAAACAATTTTGTGCCAGCTGCAACTATGTAGTTTCTTCAGCTGCTTCGGTGTAGCTAGGGAATTACCGCCAACAGAACTAGGAATTACAAGTAATACCAAGGGTAGAAAGGCTTATAGGGACAGGAAAGAAAAAGTACGAACGCGTGCACGACGAAGGGAGAGGCTGGATGAATAGTGCACTAGTTCGACAACGATTAGCGCGGAGTTACGGGAGATCGACACGAGAATGTATTGTGCTACCGTGACCGCCCATCACCATCCCTTCGCGCGCAAGGTATTATGCTTAAACACAACAGCTTTGCGGTAGAGTGACTCGCCACACGCGATTGATCTTTCTTGAGCAGCGCCGCTCATGTAACCACCACTAGGCGAACACATCTCCGCTCAGACACTCTCGCGCCGGCGGCCCAAATCCCCCTCGAAATACGACAATGCCACCGCGACGATCACACCAGCGGTACAGACCCGTTACGCTCGCGACCGCAGCCGGTGTATTCTCCCTCGTCCTTCCGACCGTGTCCCTCATCCGGCTATACACGAGCACCGGCTCCATGCTACCCTCTGCATACACAGGCGCAATCAGCGGCGTAACGTTTCTATTCTACGGATACGATAAGATGCAAGCGCGGAACCTCGAATGGCGGGTCAAGGAAGTAACGCTACACACGCTCGGTCTACTTGGAGGGTGGCCTGGAGCTCTCGCAGGTCAGCACTTCTTCCAACACAAAACGAGGAAGACGGCATTTCAGGTGCCGTTCTGGGCGATTGTTATTGGATGGCAGGCGGTGTGGTGTGCGGTATGGACGGGAGGGATTTCTACACCGTACGAAGCTTTGACATGAGGCTTGATACAACTTTCCAGGCTCAGTGGAGATCAAATGTGCAGAAGAATGCGGATTAGGATTCGCTAGCACACTCGGGACTGTATCCTGATATCAACGAAAAGAGAGATCAACCACCGAGGTATCCAAGACAACGCCATAGGACTCCCACCCAAACGCCTGGCGCGACCAACATTACTGCGTCTTCCGCGTCGTCCCAGCCTCCTTTGCATTATTTCTCGTCCTCGTCATGGTCGAAACGCGCTCGAAGGTCTTGGTCGTCAGATCTTGCACCGAATCCCATGCGCTGCTCGTAGAATACTGGTTATAAGCCGTCTTTGAGAGGTCGCTCACGCTGTCCCACGCCTGGCTGGCCGCTCGACCTGTTCAAAGGAAAAAGCATTAGCGGCCGGTAAGCGGACTGGTCAAGCGATCCGCAGCTTCACCAGAAGCCTCGCCAAGCGGGTTGCTCATGAGGCCGCCGGCAGCGTTGCCGAGGCCCTTTTTCAACTGCTTGACGTCTTCTTGGTCGGACGCGGGGACCTTAGAGATCTGGTCTGGCGGGGCGTTAGTGCTGTCTGTTGGACTGAGAAGTTGGAAGGTGACGAACCTTTGACTACATAGGACATCTTGTTCTCGCCCATGGTCTTGAGTGCCTGGCGCTCGAGCTTGCGCTTCAACTCAGGCGGGATGCCGAAGAGATAGATGCCGAGAGCAATGACGCCGATGACGCCAGCGAAGATGGTCCAGAACTTTGCAGCGGCCATGGTGTTGTGTAGTTGGGAGGTGTCAACGTAGGATGAGTCTTGTGCAAGCTGAGAGCTGTTGTTGCAACGAGGGAGAAGTTTGCGAAGGGGATGTGGTGGTAAATAGAAGAGATATGGAACTTGAGGCATGCGCGCATGACATCATCCCGTCGTTGCACTGCACTTGCGGCTTCCCTGGACAGATCCCTGTAGGGCCTGGTCCAGCCTTGGTCAAATGCTCTCCAGTTCTTTGAAAAAGCTTCCCTTTTCCAAGCCTCATGGGATGTATCTTCGTGCGATTGCTCGCCGGTCGATGGATGTTTTGAGGATCAGCGCAGGGAAGGTCCTGTACGCTAGGCCGGAAGCCGTAGTTTGTGAGCATCTGGGTGAGCATGAGCGGGTTGCGGCCTAGTCGGCGTGATTGGGGGTTGGCAAAGCTCACTACCACGGTGGCTACAAAGGTGATTCTGCCTTGTGTGTGCCTGATGGCCGCACAGAGCTGCACAGAAAAGGGTGGTGAGAGCATCGCGGGCCAATCAGCAGCCGTAGCCGCACAGCCTCTCCAAAGCACCGGCCCCCACCAGCTGCACCGCTGGCACGGGCAGGTACAAACGACCTAGCCCCGCGACGTCGCTTCGGACGCTGACAGCTGCGACTCTTTTACTTTGTCTCCGCTCCTCAACCTACACCTATTGATTGTCTGCATCCGCCCTGATCTCGCTTCCTTGGTCCACCCCCCAGATTGTTCTGTCTGCTCCAGCTACCCCTCACCACCCCACTATCGTCTCCGCGCCCGACAGGCAGCTCTCTCGACCCTCGCCCTAGACAACAGCGCAGCAGCGGCGCAGCGCGCAATACCCCCGAAATGAGTTGCGGACCCCCTTTTTGCATGGTTTCCGGCCAAGTTGAACCAACACTGACGGCTCAATCGCAGTGTCCAATATGCTCAACAAGCTGCACGGTCAGCCCGACAGCTACGATCGAAAGTCAGCACCCCCCTCGACCCGCGGGAGACGAGTACCGTACTAAGTGTAGTGATCGCAGGACTCGGTATCGCTTTGGAAGGACCTTGGGTGCCGGCACGTATGGCATCGTGCGAGAGGCCGACTGTCCTGAGGGCAAGGTCGCGGTCAAGATCATCCTGAAGAAGAACGTGCGCGGCAACGAGCAGATGGTTTACGACGAGCTGGAGATGCTTCAGCGCATGCGCCACCCACATATTGTCAAGTTCCATGACTGGTTCGAGTCGAGGGTGGGTGCAGCGCGCCTCTACCTCGTTTGACACGAGCTGAACTGGACAGGACAAATACTACATCGTCACACAGTTGGCGACCGGCGGCGAGCTGTTCGACCGCATTTGCGACAAGGGCAAGTTCACAGAAAAGGACGCCGCTGAAACGATTCGGCAAGTGCTCGACGCCGTCAATTACCTCCACCACAACAATGTCGTTCACAGAGGTAAGATAAGAGCTGCATTCGACATGTTGGAAGCCATATGCTGATTTTCGATAGATCTCAAACCCGAGAATCTTCTCTACCTCTCCCAAGACCCGAACTCGTCCCTCGTGCTCGCCGACTTTGGCATCGCCAAGATGCTCGATTCGAAGAACGAAGTCCTCACCACCATGGCCGGCTCGTTTGGCTACGCCGCTCCCGAGGTTATGCTCAAGAAGGGACACGGGAAGCCCGTAGACATGTGGTCCATGGGTGTCATCACATATACTCTTCTGTGCGGTTACTCGCCCTTCCGGTCTGAGAACCTGGCCGATTTGATCGAGGAATGTAAGAATGGCCGTGTCATCTTTCACGAGCGGTACTGGAAGGAGGTCAGCCCCGATGCAAAGGAATTCATCAAGCTGCTGCTACAGCCAGACCCCGTGAAGCGACCTTCGAGCGAGGTATGAAAACTCACCAAATCCATGTGGACCACTGCTCATAGTTTTAGGATGCCCTCAAGCACATCTGGCTCAGCGGCAAGACTGCTTCCGATCACAATTTGCTGCCCGAGATCCGCGCATATGTGGCCAAGGCACGACTCAAGCGTGGTATCGAGCTGGTGAAGCTGGCCAACCGCATCGAAGCCCTGAAGATGCAGGAGGACGACGAGGAAGGTGCACCCGGAGAAGCAGATGTGCCTGCCAACGCACGCGAGGCAGCGGGTGAGGCGATAGCGGCACACAGCGCCGACAAAGCTCTGACGACAACAGAGGGCGCGGCGTCTCCCTCAGGCACCAACAAAGGCGCCGGCCGCCTGAGCAGGATAGCCAAGGGGGCCATTTTCCGAGAGGTAGTTCTGGCCAAGGTGCGCGAGATGAAGGAGCAGGAGGCTCAAAAGGAGTTTGAGAAGAAGGTTGCCGATGAGGCAGCCAAGAAACAGTGAGGCCAGTATCATCAACCTTTACGATGACTCGATCCCTTCTTCCCATGACATACGGCTTGCAGTGCTACCTGAACACATTTTCTTGGAATAGGATACCCTGGATGGCGAGAGCCAGGGCGGCTAATTAGGCATTGTTCCATTGATCAGCGAAAGGCTCTATATATCACGTAAAGCCATTGGTTTCGTTTGCACAGTGAAGTTGATGTGCGTGTGAAGAGTGCCTCGCAAGGAAACCACCGACACGTGACTTATTACGGTTTGGCGAATGGCTAGCGTACTCTCGTTCCAGGGTGCGCGTCCACCGAGTCGTAGGTCCAGCACAATTGCACACATCACTGCATCCGCCCCCGGCGTCCTGTTGCCGAAGAAATACATTGTTTATTATTGTGCTAGTCTACGCGACGACGAATTCCCAACATGGAGAGCGCTGCGAAGCGCAAAGCGACGGGCGCTGCTGCGCCGGAAAACGAGGGTCGGCCGTCGAAGCGCCAGAAACTGCCGGTACGTGCGCCCCGAGTGGTGATGATGGCATGCGGTGGTGTCGGTGGGGGCTCTGGGCGATGGAGACAGATGGTCGCGATGTGGGATGGCTGAGGGTGGTGGATGGGCAGCGCGCGCGACGACGGACTTGGTTCGACGAGCGAGCGACCTTCACCTTGGACTGCCCCTCCACGCCGCCGCAACACCACGAGCTCCCCCGATGCGCGCGCATGTACAACCGGAGAGGAACCCTGGGATCGCGAGAGCGGAGTTTGCTGACATGGCCTGCGTGTGCAGACCGAAGCAGATGACGGCGGAGAGACGGCCGCGTCGACGACGGCGATGGGACTGAAGTTCCTGGAGAGCTTGAAGCAGGCAAAGGACAAGACGTGAGTGCATGCCGCCGCGCTAGACGTGACATAGCCGCTGGAGCCATTGATACTGACAGACGGCAGCGGCCGCCCCATCTCCGTGCACTTCCTCACGCTCCCCGACAAGGTATGCTCCTTGGACCCTCCGCGCCCGGCGCCCCGCTAACGAGACGCGCCAGAACGAGCTGCCCGAGTACTATGAGCATATCAAACTGCCCATATCCATCGAGACCATCGAGGTACGAGCCCGCGCACACTGCCTAGGAAACAATGGAATACAGTGAAGGACGGAGAACTGACAGTGTTGCAGGCCAAGCTCAATCGCGGTGGATATACCACGCTTGCGCAGGTCGAAGGCGACCAGAAGCGGCTCGTCAACAACGCAAAGGCATACAATGACAAGAAGTCGGTCATCTACGAGGATGCCGAGCGTCTTCGCAAGACGGCATCCAACTGGATGGTCAAGCACAACCCTGCATATCGCGTGAACGGTTATCAAGCGGTGGCTACACCAGTGCCTGGTGAGGACCCAGTGCCGTACGGGAAGCCCATTCCGCGCATCCAGCCTTCGACCCCGAAGCCATCAGTATCCACACCCGACTCGTCCGAGCGACCGCGACGGGCGGCAGCAGCACAATCCGCTACGCCAGCGCCGTCGAAGCTGCGGAAGTCGGTCTCGACTGCGCCGGAAGACGCAGACGATGGCCCGGACTTCAAAGGAAAGACGTTCACGCAGGCACAGGATCAGATCATTCGAGAACTCATGGACTACATCGAACCAGAGTATGTCGATCCATTACCGTCAGGAACAGACGATGCTAACTGTAGGCAGGAGCGGTCTTCAGATATTTCTCCCATTCCACCAACTACCCAGTCGCTCGCTGAAAGACTACTATGCTGTCATCAAAGATCCAGTCTCACTCAATGCTGTGCAGAAAAAAGTCCGTGGCGTCGTTGGCCGCAACGCGCCAACGGGTCAAACCGAGTTGAAAAGCTGGGACGCGTTCGAAAAGATGACTACCATGATCTGGAAGAATGCACGCGAGTACAATGAAGATGGCAGTGATCTCTACAACGTCTCCATAGACCTCGAGGTATGCAATGACCCTATTCTAAGGAGAATGACACTAACAGGGACAGGAAATGTTCAAGAAGCGATTAGCAGAAGCCAAGGCCAAAGTCGACGAACCGCCCCAGCCAAAACTAAAGCTCAACATGTCCGTCGCTGCTCCGTCGCCCGCTTCTGCCCCCAAGCAGCAGTTGAAGCTCAAGCTACGACAGAGTCCTGTATCGGAAGCTAACACTCCTGCTGCACGCAGCTCTGCTACCCCTGGCGTGTCTGGCGTCATAGTCGACAACGAGGCTCTCTTGCGCCAACAACGGCATGTACTAGAAAGTATGCATGGCTCACGCTCATCCCGACCATCGTCATCCGGGAAACCACAAACTCCTGGGGCATCAGCGAACCCATTCAGCGGCACACGAGGTGGATCCGCGACAATACCCCCCTTGCCAGCTGTGCAAACGAAATCTGCAGCGTCCCCTCCTGCAACCAATGGAATCAAGAACGACGTGCAGTCGCCTGCGCTGAACGCAATCAAGCCAGCAAGCAACGCATCTGACAGTCAAAGCCAGCGCGTTGGTGTCCCCGCACACATTCCGCACCCGGCCATGGCGCCCCCACACACTCTCTCTCGTCCAGCGAGTGGCAGTCCCCATCCGAATGGTTCCATTGGCCCGCAGACGGGAACATACACGGCCCAACATCACCCACCCCCGAACTACTATGTACCACCTGTTACCCCACAATTTGACCATCTTAGAAAGGTCCCCTTGAAAAGTGAGTGCATAGTCCTTCATTGCAGTGCACACAGCTGACGAGTCCAGGCATTAATGAGGCGCTTATCCCGAGGATATCTCTAAGCACCCACCCAGCACTCAACTTGGCTAAACCCTGGTCCGTCAACGTCGCCGCTAACAAGCAAAAAACTTCTCACAGCGTCACGATGCTCCTCTCGCCAACCTACTCCTACCTCCAGATAGTACCTCATGTCCCTATTGCGCTCACGAACCGTCTCTATCGCCTCTTCGTCACCGTGAATGGTAACAAGACCTTTGAAGTCAATCGCATGCCCGTCACTGCGGGTATCAACGGCTCAGCGACGACAACAGGATACGAGGGTGGCAAGAAGAAGGGTGAGCCCGTCTACGAGGCTAAGCTTATGGCAGGTGTGAACCGCGTAGAAGTGGAGATTGTGGCGGAGAAAGATCGCAAGGGGAAGCCTGAGAGCAACTTGCCGAAGGAACAAGTGGAGATTGAAAAGTGTACACTCTTCTTGCATCTTTTGCGGCCTTCGTAGAGTGGGGATGCAGAGATTGTGGCTGAGAGGGCGAGAGTGGAGATTGGGGCGAGCAATAGGGTTGAGTTTTCTTCTGATGGGCCACCAACGACTTGAGGTCGGTGGGTGGGGGTGCGGGGTGCATGCGTTGAGTGATGGGCAAGAGGTGAGGCTGTACGGCTTGGGCCTTTGGTGTTTGTACGGTATACCTCTCGGGTCGAAAAGGAAGGCTACTGGCGTTTGAGGGATGCATGGTATGGTATGCTTTTAGTTATGATTGTCCTTTTCTTTTATTGGATATACTGCGCGTTATGATCTCTAAGGGAAGGGAAGTGAAGTGACCCAAAGGGGTAGTTTAGAGCCTTGGTTGGCTGTTCAGTTTGCGAATAAGAAATATTTGGTTAGTACAATTGTGCGAGAAGAGATGGTGTAATATGACGCAGTTTGATGAAGGAATCATTGGTAGATTCTACAGGATCAATGCTGATCAAGTTTCCAAGTCGTCCTATATTGCAGTTTCGCCGTCTAGCAGCTGCGTCCTTCGGGTCTATCCATCGCTCTCCTGATATTTCGACTTACCTTCCCACAAGGGCGAGGATGCTTGGTCTCGCGCGCTCCGCCGATACTCGAAACCCCTCTGCTATTCACGAACCCGGCCAACACCTTCCAACGAATGTCTCTATGAAGCCGCGACCAAGATCCGTCTCAACTTGCGGTCTTCCAAACCAACCCACTCTACAACCCATAATCAATCTCCTCGTTCACATCCCTACCTCTACCTCTACTACAAGTCACGAAACTCTGCCGCCTACTCAATGCTAGTCAATTCGGCATCAAGCCAGGATAGTCGTGGGTTACGTCTTATCGTCGCGCTAACATCCGCTAAGATGGCGTTGAGGCGTTGAATTGGTGTTTCGTGAGTAGGCGGCTCCGGCATGTTCATGTCCGGCGGCAGTGGTGGATTTGTGAAGGGGGTGTGGTAGTGCATTAGGATCATCGAGCTCGGGGAAGAGATGGGAAAGGAGGGTGGGGAAGGTACGGAAGGGTGGGCGGGATCTTGTCAGTATCGTACGTGATGGAGATGTGGTGGGTGCCTTTGTTATTTTTTCAGGCGGCGTGGAAAGGTGGTGGTGTTCTCGCTCAACACTGTCTTCGTGCGGGAGTCGATTGCATGGTATTGTTGGTGCTAGGGGGTGGAGGTCTTTCTCTTGGGGTTTGGGCTTGTGGAATCTGGACCATAGGGTTTTGAGCCAGTTTTTGAAGCTGTGCTTTTTGGGTGGTGCGCTGGGGTTGGGGTGGGGGTGTTTTGGTGGCATGGTTGGGTGAGGGGCCGGGTGAGTGGTGGATATGGGGAAGTGGAGAAGGGCATGGTAGTATGGTTGGGGTCTTTGTGCGGAGGGTGAAGGGTGGCTTTGCTGGTGTTGGGAAGATTGTGTGTTTGAAAATGGGAAAGGTGGGGGAAGAGAGATGTAGTGAAAGTTAGATGTAGTGAAAGTTAGATGTAGTGAAAGCTAGATGTAGTGAAAGTCAGATGTAGTGAAAGTCAGACGTAGTGAAAGTCAGACGTAGTGAAAGTCAGATGTAGTGAAAGTCAGATGTAGTGAAAGTCAGATGTAGTGAAAGTCAGATGTAGTGAAAGTCAGATGTAGTGAAAGTCAGATGTAGTGAAAGTCAGATGTAGTGAAAGTCAGATGTAGTGATAGTGATGTGGTGAAAGTGAGTGTGGAGTGTACGCGGCGCTTTCGAAGATCGATTGTAGAAAAATTGTGGGATGCCGCGTCAATCTGACGCTACTTTCCCCCCATCCTCCGTCTCGATATCATCTCAGATCTACGCGCCATTCCAGCCGACGGAAGAGGTCTAGGCAACGGATCGTCAAGAGATCATCATTTCAGCAGCTGCAGATCATAACATGATCGCGCTTTGGGCTGCACCATTCTCTCACTACGGTGTCACGCGATCTCTGACTACTCAGTTAGATTGCGCATGGGGTACCAAGTTCTCAACGCATCGCGAGATGTGGTAGCGCTCTATCCCAGGTGAGCTAGCTGCGGTGATCCGCCTACCGTGTATGCGGTGCCTCGTATAGACCCAGGCTGCAGTGGACTTGATCCCGTCTATTCGAAAATAAACATGTCCACCCGTAAGGACGAACGATATGATCGGAATTTGCAAGCCACCACAAGCCCCAAATGCCCACCTGGGCGCCTCGATTCACAACCAACAGACAGGCAAAGCCACAATTGCACTAAAGCTTGTCACACCTTCCAGGATACACCCTGCATCAGCCGCAATGTTTCTGGACTGTATTAGCTTGGGCCAGCGATGTCTTGGCTCGTACGAAAGCGTCGGGGTCGCGGGATTGATCGGTGAGGTGTGGGGATCGGCAAGACGCATTGGGGTGTGGCTGGGGAGGTTTGAAGGCCTAGGAGCGGAATGATGAGGGAGTCGTTTGATTGGCTTTTGGAGCCTCGGCGATTTTAGTTATGGGTGAGTAGGATGCAATGATTACGAAAGTCTTCGCTGTAGCAATAATTATTAATATCTTTAGAAGAAAGGGTTGCTCAAATATTGTAACTCCGGAAATGCTATCCATCTCAGTACTAATGAATGTAGTCATCTAAAGGTAGTAAAGAGTGATCCCGTTCGCCAGCGCCTCAAAATTTTCCACAAGCAAGATCAGATCCCAGATCGCCAGTAATATGCTTGTTCGTAATGAATGTCTTGTCCCGCCCACGTTGAATCCACCCAAGTGCATGCCCAAATTGTAAATGCCTGAATTTATGAACATGAGAATCGAAGAAAGGGGGGAAAATATCACAACCGCAACCCAATTAGGAACTCCTGTAAAAATGCTCAAATATGTAGTGCGCGGGTTTCAGTTCCTCTTCCTGGAGGAGGTAGTAGCCTTCGTTGAAGAAGGCTTTGCTGATGAGGTAGGCTTAGGGGTAGTAGACGGTGTAGTCGCTTTGGATGCTGGTGAGCTGGTAGTAGCGGACGAAGGTTTGACGGAAGTAGTGAGGGTCTTGGAGGCCCTTGCGCCGCCCTTCTGGTATTCCACGAGCGCTTCCTCAATCTTGTCGGCATCCTTGTATGCGTCTAAAGCGTAGAGCTCCCCCAAGCGGGCCATAATGGCCTGCTGTGAGTTAGCGTCGGAGCTCTGTGGCTTTGACCGATAACGCTGCTCCATGGGGTCGATGAAGTGGGTGGTCTCTGGGTAGCCGAAGTCAGATAGAGCGGTGACGTTGAAGGCAGCCATCATGTCGTGATCTTCATGGATGAGGTTGTGGCAGTGGAACATGTAAACGCCATCCCATGGTGCGTAGCGAGCGATGACGGTGACGACCTCATTAACACCTAGGAGTACGACATCCTTGAGAGCCTCCTTTTCGTAGTTGAGAACACCGCGCTTGCCTTTGGTGCGGCTGAGGATCTGCATGTCGATGAGATGGATGTGGACAGGGTGGGACCATCCGCCGCTGCTGTTTTCAAGTTGCCAGATCTCGACAGCACCACGAGGAGGCTTGGCCAGGATGCGGTTGTTGACATCAGAGAAGGCAACACCGTTGACCCTCCATTCACCGTTGGTGCGCTCAAACTTGAAGTTACGGTCAACACCGGACTTAGTTGGCGGGAAAGGAACACTGCGGAGAGCGCTAGGAAGGGCACCATTGCCGGCAGTGCTAGTGACTTCTTTGCCAACGACAAAGCGCATGACCTTGTCGGTAGAGTTATAGTCTTCGTCGGCTTGAACGTCGCGAGCATTCTTGATGGTAATGTTCTTGCCTTGGTAGGCGCTGAAGTCGATGACCACCTCCCAGCGTTCGGCCATGGAGATTTCGAGATTGTCGGTTTGCACTGGCTTGGTCATAAGTCCGGCATCGGACGCAATGACTTGGACTGGGATCTTCTTGCCGGCGTCATCTTCGAAAGTAAGCTTGAAAGCGCGGCTGATGGCAGAGTCCAAGAACCGAAGTCGGTACTTGCGGGGCTCAACCTTGTGATATGGCCACGGCTGGCCGTTGACATGGATAACGTCACCCCAGAGTGAGACAGTCTCAGATGCCGGGCTGAACAGGGTGCCGTCTGAGTTGTACTGCTTGGAGTTCAAAGCCAAAGGAAGGTCGTATTTACCGCTAGGGAGGCCGAGAGCATCTTCGGCAGGATCGTGGAGAATGTAGAAGCCTGCCAAGCCAAAATAGGCGTTCTCGGCAGTATGGTGAACAGCATGGTCGTGATACCAGAGAGTGCGAGCAGCCTGTCCATTGGGATAGTAGTAGTCCTTATACTGACCGGGCTCGGTGATATCCTCAGCCCAACCATCAAAAGGAGCACGACCTGGTAGAATTAGTTTATGTTTAGTGAGTAATCTGCGAGGATGTTGCATACTGTATGAACCGTGCAAGTGCACCGAAGTGGCGAGTTCACCGTTGTTGATGAATCGAACGACAGCCTCGCGGCCCTTTTCCTATGCGAAGTTAGTGTCTGTCTTGAAGGCTATTCGTATACAAGGGCCATACCATGCGGAAAGTCGGGCCAGGTGAGACACCATCGTAGCCGTAGAGGGTAGCGGGCTTGAGACCCGGATATACCTGCTGTTTGAAGGTCTTAACCTCAACTTCGTAGTAGTCGATGATGCCACCTGTTGTTTCATTCTTGTACTGGTACTTGGGAGCCTTGTCCGGAGGAAATGGCAGCGGGTTTCGGAATATCTCCTTGTACACGGGGCTGAGCCATTGGTCGTCACCAGCGAAAGCCTGGGACACCAGAGCGGCGAGAGCGAAGGAGAAATGGCTCCTCATGTTGGTGGATGAGAATGGATCCAACCGAAGACAGGAAAGTCGGAGCGACAGAGAGAGCACGATTAACCTGAAGAAATCGAATGATCGTAACACACTGAGCTGTATTGAGCAAGTTGAGCTGATGAGTCTGTTTGAGCCGGAATTGATGTTGCCTTTATACACGAACGAAGCCTGGTGCCAGAGCTCTAGACGCTCCTTCGTGGCTTCATCGTAGCTCTATCGTGGCCTCGGTCAGTAGTGCCCGCGCAAGCCATGGCCGTCAACACGTCCCCATGGGTAATGGCGCCTCGCCTGGCGAGCACATGGCGGACATCGGTCCGCGTGAGGCTTTTGGAATGCCAGTGAACACGGAGTCTAGGTTTCGCTTCCAGCTGTGTGGCCATGCCGTTCGAGCCTCTCCCGTACTCCGCGGATTGAAAGCCACAAAATGGCGTTCTTTAGAAAGCTTGATCCTGAGCACATGGATTAACTGATTCCGGTGTGAAAGGGTACGTGGGATGTCTAGAGCTCGAATGCCAACGGGGTTCCGCCAAGACAAAACAGGGCGGGCAATCCTTAGTCTCGCCCGAGGCTGCCTAGACATCTAGAAGTGTTATATGGCAGGTGGCGACTAATATTACAAGATGTACTCGTGCTTGAAGCTAGTGGGTGTTCACTTTGGAACATGCTCTCAAACAACTCTTATGGGGTTGTTCTGTGTCCGTACGAACAGCTGAGAAACCTGAGTCGCGGGGGAAGTTCATGATCCACGAAAACCCTCGGACGGACCAATCCCAACCCTGATTCTGCTGTAGAAGAAACCAACTGGGCAATGAAAAGCGAGATCCCAGAATAGGGTGCCAAGCCGCTACCTCTTCAAGGTGGCGGCGACGATGTCAGCCATAGCTGGCCCTGACAGGACGGGCCAGCCCATGCGGAAAAGATGAGGCCATGGTTCGAGTACAAAGCTCATCAATGCTTCGTGGTGTGAGGACTAAGTCCATGGGCAACCATCATCCAGCTGGCCTGGACTGTGATTATTGGGCCGGCTCGTAGGTAGCAGGTCAGATGGACCACGAGCTCGAGAACGGAATTATTGTGTGCCGAATTTAGAGCCCTTACCTGCATGAAAGCTACGTCTTTTTGCAGCAGAGAAGGATTGCGGAGAGCGGCGCGGACGTGGGAGACGCGGAGAAGACTAGTGGGAGACAAGTGAGTTTGAGGTCTGGAACTCGTGCTATGATCGGCACTAGTGGACGCCACTTGAGGTGTTCTCCATATTCAGCTAGCCAAGCGAGTTTTAGCTGCTAGCGCTGCCAAACCTCAGACGCCTCGCCAAAATGCCATCCAATGGCGCTACACGCTTCCACTCGAATCCTGTTCAGCGAGCTTGCAAGCCTCCACGTGGAGAAAAGCCACTGGCCAGGCGAGCCACAAGGACGGCGAATCATAAGGGCGGCGAATCCCAAGCGGAGACCGATTTCCGGCGGCAGATACCTATCCGTCCCATTTCGTTCGAACAATGTCCGGAAATCGACAAGGCCTTACTCCATATGCCTGGAACCACCCTATCTGACCGGTCTGTCAGGGCCCAACGCCAGGAATTACACGTGTTGTGACGCTTGACCGGGTTTCGGGGCCCTAGGTCCCCACAGTGCTTGCATATTCACCGACCAACGACGACCTCTGTTCGATGCCCGCCAAGCTAGAGCACCCTTGCACGTCTTCGCACTTACCTACACGGAAGGATTCGACTAAGAGATACCTAGACGCTAAGATGGCCATGATTTTCCGCGGAGTCCGGGTCCTGGGACTACGGCTGCTTCCGCTTGGGTTTCGATTAGATGCCCTTGTGTAAATCACCCGTAGTATACGATCACGATCATCGGATATAGCCCAGCGGTCAAATCATCGATGGTCCCGGAGCATATCCTTCCCTCGTTCTCGTATCGTCACGCACCTCTCAAGCTTCACGAATAGCCCAGACGTGGTATTATTCTTATCGACTGTAAGCTCTACTTGGCACAGAGCAACAGAATTATTCTGTTGGATTAAGAGCTGCTCTCCCAATACTGGCTTGCATATGCCAAGCGGAATGCCAAGCATGCCGAGGAGAGCAGAGGGGTCTTGAGCTGAAGCTTGATCCACACCACACGACCACCAGCTTGGGTCCTCAAGCCACTTTACGAAGCGAGCCGTCTTCTTTCTTTCAAGATTGCGCCCAACATGTGAATATCTGGACACACGCACACAAGTGCTGACGACACGAAGCAAGCTACATTGTGCAGGGCGTCTACCCGTACCAAGGCAACTACGGACATAAGAGTTGGTGGGGGCAATGATCATATCATGTTCGTATTGCAGGCAGTCGTTGGTGGATGCTCGCGTCGACCCCACGTCACGACTTCCGATGCAAGACATCCCTACACCGACCCCTCTTTCCATGATCAGCTACAGATCTAAGCCCCTTGCGTGAAGACAAGATTATCTTGCAGTGAGCCACACAAGGCTTTGAGCTTGAACGTGAGACTGCTCAACTTGAAGCTCTTTCAACAAGAATGTCGGGTTATCGAAGCGAGCGAGACGATTGCCTTGTGGCGTTTCCACGCTCAACAGTGACAGCCTCATCTGACGCGGGACCACTCCCGACGCCTTGTTTTTATTCCCGAGCCATGGCCAAGATAGGCAGGAACATTGACTGTTCTGGAGCTCAGGGCCTCACGCTATGCCAAAAGCGATATGCGGGCGACGAAACAAGCGCGTTGTCTAGCCGGACAGAAGCGAGACGGCACATCTAGACGGTCGGGACAGCTCGGCTGGCTACTTTCCATTTCCGAAATCCCCGATGCAAATGTGGACGACACTTGGTGTTATTCACAACTAGTATCACTAACATTCTGTTCGTCCGCCTTTTCCAAGGTGAGTTGCCCAGCGTGGCGTTTCTTGTTGGAAGACAAGCTTCGCTAAAAGGTATCTCGACATCTGTATGTTGATACGCAGTGCTTTGTTTAAACCAGTCCATGAGTATTGGTTTGTTGGGATGCTGAACTACTTCTCGTTCTGGCTAGTTCGCTTGACGGAGCCTGATCACGAGTTGAAGTCATCCGAGTCTCCATGACGGCTGGTTGGATCCAGCACAGGGCTCGTAAACTTTGTCATCTTTAGCGCTGAGCTAAACTGCAACCAAATCGCACTTACTCGCCAGCTGAACTTTTCGCCGCACCCCTTCGAGCGTGGTATAGCGTTGGTCGATTTACTGGCATTAGTGTGATGCCACGCGGGCAATGTTTCGCTTCCTGCTGTCGCGACCAAAGACCACAAATCTTGGCTCGACCAACTGTGGGCACTTTGCACAGCTTGACTCATGCACGACGCCCTTCTCACACACGTTGCTCTCAACACCGACTAAGGGCGATCAGACACACAGCACCTGGCCCGCGCTCTTGACGGCTCCGGACCCGCGACCTGACCCTGACGATCCTCCACTAAGATATAGACTGGCCCGCAAAACCCCAGATTGTGCTTCTCCGTGCACCTGGAATTACTGCCGAGCGAGAGGTCGCCCATGCACTTCGACTTTGGAGATCGCGAATATTATTGCACCGACAGCGAGGCCTTGTTGTCCTTCCATAGCAGACAACCCATCTAATTCTCCACAAGCGTGAGTTCGGTGGCTTGCAGCAGTGAGACATACCTTATCACGTTGGCTTGTGCTAAGCGCTCCCGTATCGAGCTTTACCCTGGCGGCGTGAAGCTCCGCTTGTCATCGTGATAACCGAGGACTTCATAGCTACTGTCAAAGTGTGCTCGATGTCCTTCTGTCCTCCAGTGTTCATTCGGTCAATGCCCACACTTCGCAAACAAATCCGCAAAAAGGCGCAGAATAGTCGCCAGAGGCCTCTCCAGCTGTACCCATATACGATTACACCTACATATACACGGCATACGGCATACGACATACGGCATGCCTGGTGGCCAGATGCCGTACCCCAACCAAGTGCTGGACGACCACCGATTCGCGCCTTGGCTGCTTGAGTGGCGCGGCCTTTCCGACAACTTTGATCACGATCGCGAGTACAGCAATCCCACTTCTACTACCATTGGCTAGTATTTTTACCGTGACGTGCATATGCGTGATGCGGTGGCATGCTAGCTTCCATCCTATGTAATACCATCAGCGAAACCTCGTTAGGTCTACGAAACCGATATTCCTCATGCTCAAGTGTTGAAGACTATGAGACATCATGATGTTTGCAGAGCAATTTAAGTTCCATGTCGATTCGTTGAAATGATAAGCCGTGCTGCCTGCACTCAGCACATGGTAAAGGTATCACAGATAGCACAGACGAGCTTGCTTCGAGTTCCGTAGTGCATGCTGAAACGTTGTCCGAGGATGCAGCCTCCTCCGCTCTTGCAGCCTCCTCTGCTCCGCTCCTGCAGCATTCTTATGCACACCCAGCCACCGCTTTGAGGACGGACCCACACATTTGGGTCTGGAATTGCGGAATATTATCGACATTCAACATGCCCAGCACCTGTGCACCTCGTGTTGCGATGCTACATGATGCAGGGTCCTACACACCAGACATCGAGCTGTCGGGATGCATTGTCTTTCGCCACCACAAGGCAGCCATCAACTATCATATTCGGGGAAGCCGTGCAGGGATCACCTAGTGCTCCACAGGCGGTTACAAAAAAGCATGCAGGAGCGGAAAAGATATCACACGTGGGCGTGGGTGGCACGCGGAAGTATCAATCGCGCGCGACCATGCCACGGCCTGGGCCATTCGGAGGTATCATGCCGAGATGATGTATCCTGGAATATTAGTAGTTTACGCCGCTCATGCCGATACGAACGGTCAACTCTCGGTTTCAGCGTTGGAGTGCTACTTCCGTGGGCCCTAAAAAGGCGTTCCAACATTTCCTCCCTCTCGACTAGATTGCACACAGTGGCGAACTTCGGCCTCACGTTCGCAAATCACCGAAGACGCTTCTTGCCGTATTACCGTTCTCACATGAGATCGCAGGACACGGATATGCGTTCTGAACCTCTCGCGGTTACCCCAGCTCCCATGATACTTACAGGGTTCATAGTATCAAGCGCCCAGAACACGGAGGTGTTCAGGTTATCGAAACAGCTACACGTTGAGTTTCCCACCGGCAGGCGTCAGTCTGTCTAATTGCAAGCGCTTTCGAACGCAGTGTTCTTCATTGCATGTCCAGCGCGAACACTATCCGACACGCGTCCCTTGCAGAGTGCTCCTGCGAGTACCTTTTGTAGCTTGTATAGCAATACCCGCAGCATGACGCTGCTGCAGCCCTACGAATACTTGGTCAACGGTCTGCGTATTGCCGTAGTCGTACGTTGAGGAGCATCCGACGCATCGTTCCTGCGATGCGACAGTGATAACGGCTGCAATCACACTGCACAGGACCAGAATTTACTAGCCGACATGAAGATGCAGGTACACGTAGGAGAGCCGTGGAGAGCCATCCGATACATAATGCGGAGGTGGGCGCTCCTGTATGTTGCCGATGAGGAGACCCGATATGTGCCACGCGGATGCATGGATGACGTCAATGAATGTTTACTCTTATATAACCGCCAGCAGGGCGCTTCAAGTAAAGCTCTTCGCTCACTGAAATTCTAACGTTTACTCATACGACCCTGCGGTGAATGCACCAATGGCCAAGATCCTAAAAATCGAAGCGGCTCGCATTACACGAAGGTTTGACGTGGACATAGGGGAAGAGGAACAACAAGCGGATGTGTCGTTTACAGTTGAAGCTGAAGATGAATTATTGATAGCATGGTGATTTTGCCATCGGACTGAGTAGGAATGTTGTCACTCGGTGGTCATGACGCTGAAGGGCTCGGTTAGGGGATGGTTGAACGACTCAGATAAACAAAGACAAATGAAGTCCTGAGGAACACACTACAGACGCAAGAGTCACTGAGAATAGCCATAACCATCGCTACGATACTGTATCGGGGTAGTATTGGACGCTTCATCGATGCGCGAGTTTCTCGGGAAAGAAGAGTCATTCCTCGATACCGTCCCGCCGTGTGGAGACCAGGTCGCTAAATGGTCACCAGAGGAGGTGTAACTGCAATATGCAATTCAGAAGCTTGTGGCTCAGCACTGATCTTCAATTTTCCCTTCGTGAACGACGCAGGATTTATGCCTTCTTTACGTGTCCGGCACTCAACAAAGGTAAAATAAGTGCTTCAGGAGACCGCTCCAGCCCACCTCAGCGCGACCAACCACTCCCGCTAGTTACATTGGTACACGGAGACTTGCAAGGTAGATCTTCAGAGCTTACCTCGATGTTGTTTGGGTTGGCATTGTTGATCTTGGGAGTGCTGTTACCGTTGCTGGACGACATTCTTGCTTCTTACCTCAAACAGGGCTGTGATGAATGCGAAGGGGAGCGATATGAAGGCTAAGTGGTATTTTCGAGTGAGGAGATTGTGTCAATGTGGACGAAAATAGGAGCTGGAGTATTCATACGTGTTTGAGAACTATATATACTGATCGCTAATGATAGCACGTCGGGTGCACGTCAATGGCAATAGCATGGGCAGTCCCACGGGTACCGTCTAGCATAGTCATGTTGGTATGTGACAGCATGGATCCCAAGTCGCGCGACACGCTCGGTGTTGTCGTCATCCACACCCAGCTCAGCACAGAATAATACTTCCAAACACAAGCACCACCATTTCCTCATCACAACACGAAGGCACTGACATATACCCATTAGATTCATCTCTATCAATACCAAGCCCCTACCTTCACTCCTCACTCACTCCTCCCAAACCCCCTGAACCCATCCCTTCTGAAAAACTTCCCCAGATTCTTCAAATTCTCATTTAGATTCCCCTTCGCCTCGCCACCCATTCCCACCGCCCCAGCCTCACTCCCCTGCTGTCCCGGCGGCGCCGGACTTCCAAATCGATCCACCCCCTCCCTCACTGCACTAACCATCGCATTCCCCAAACCCGCCGGATCAAACCTACCAGCGCTTAGACTCGTGTTCCCTACGCCCATGACACCAAGACTACCACCCATCACACTTCCCGCGTTGCCTAAGCTGCCGATTCCCGTGCCCATATGCCCAGATTGAATTTGCAGAGGTGTGAGGAGGGGTGAGTTTTGTGCGAGATTGGCATGGTTAGGAGACGCTTTGAAGGCGTTGAATAGGTCCATAAGGTTAGCTTGATCGGCTTTTCTTATGCCCTTCAGATCGAGGATTTTGCGGAAGTTGGTGTCGGATTTGTCGGCGATGTGTATAAGGTAGGCTTGGACGAGTGCTTCGGGTGGTGAAGGGCGAACTTGGAGGGTCTTGAGCAGAGGGTCGATTTTGGACATGGACTGCGTTGCACGTTTGACGAAGCTGGATTGTATATTAGAATTGTGAGACCAAGGAATTAAAGGGATGACAAACCTTGCCGGTGGTGCCGTCCCCGGCTCCTCGTTCAAAACCGGAATCTCGGTGAACCCCTTCTTCAACACATAGCTGTCCAACAACATCTGTTCCGCACCAACCTCGCTGATCGGTTTGCTCTGCACGATGTTGGCAATATACGTTGTCGACATTTGATCGACGACGCCATCGCAAAAAGCTCTTGCATACTGCTGTTTGTGCAGACATTTCAGAATCTCCGCGCACTTTTCCTTGACTTGGCGCAACAGTTCCGCAACATAAGTGCTATGGTCTCCCACGCTGTCGAGCTTACTCCAAGGCGTATTGCGCATTTCACGCCAACTTGGTTCACAGGCAAGTTCGACTTTGCGAACCAGTATCCGTACAGTGGCACTGGCGATGCCCATGAATGCGTCGGCTTGACTTTGAAGGTCGACCTTCTCGCGGAGATCCTCATCGATGCGGCTCTTGATCTTTTCCTCTAGTTGGTTACACGTCATGTAGCAATAGTCCGCAGTGTTGAGAATGAGAATAGCATCCTCGATGGAGGGGCCAGGTGCGCCTGATTTCTCGCTTAGAAAGTAGTACAGCACCTGCTGGCCGTACTGGTCAAGGTGCTTCGCGAAAGTGGTGGAGAGCTCTAGCAGGCTTGACTCTTTGGACAATTTTGCGCATTGAGCCAGGGTTAACCGGTAGAAGTTGAACAACTCGGTAGATGAGGGTATCACGGCCTGGGCTGAGAAGTCTTCCTCGGCGTTGCGGAGGGGTTGCTGTCGGTACTTGGGAATCAGAGCCGCAAGTTGCCTGCACTACTTAGTATGATGAGGCACGAGGACGTGGAGATGCTTACCTGTCCTGCGATTCCACCCAAAGACGCATGTAAGGCTCAAAAGCCTCGGAGATAGATTGGCTAAAGCCGTGTGTCCTCTCCTCTTTTGACGCAATAGTATCGATGGAGGTGCGAGACTGTGATATATGAGTGGCTGCGTCATCCTACGACAAAGAGACTGACCTCATTCGAAAACTTTCGCTCCAGGCTGGCCTCAAAGTTGAGAGTCTCTTGCAGGCATGAGAGAAGCAAATCGACGTCCAGCGTCTGGCCATCGCCTCTCCGCATAGACCGCTGCAAGATGGCCTTGAAATCGTCCCGCGTGCCCTCGCAAAACGAGTTGGCCAGCATCTCGTTCACCTTCCAATAGGCGGGGAAGATGGTAGCGTGCTCGACGTCGTATGTCTTCATCATGCGGTTGAACCACGAGTATCTCCGCGAGATGTTGTCTAATGAGCCGGCCTCATCGTTCCCGCGGAACACCTGTCGGTATTCGCGCAGCTGTGTGTTACAGTACCAGTTGACCAGCCGCGTCCTGGCATACTCGCCTAGGGCGTCAATCACCAGACACGCCTCAGTGAGCGTAGCCTTCCGTTGTGCGACCTCCCCTTTGGCAAAGACGACCTCAAAGTCCTCGCACACCTGTTCCAAGAGCTCCCTTTGCAGATCGGCCACATTACGACTAAGGGTAGCAATCTGGTCTATGGAGCGATAGCTCTTGAAGTGGGCCACGAGTTGGATGACGGCCTGCAGCAGCTGGGCACACTCGCGGTACTGGCGCGACTTGCTCAGGCTGCACAGCTGCTCGTATGCCGTCGTCAACATCTGCAGGCGCTTCAGTGCCGTCATGGACAGCGTGAGGTTCCGCTTCGTGTTGTCGAGTCGCTTGATGTCGGCCGTCATCTCGGTGATGGTCTGCTCCGTCTGCATGGCCCGCTGCCGCACACTCTCGATCTTCCTGAATAGGTCTGCGAGCTCTGCCTTGGCATCTTGAATCCGCTGCACGCTGTCGGCGTCCGAGGCCGTCTGGTAGGACACGAAGGTGGCGATGTCCTCGTCCAGGTCATCTTGGTAGCTGCGGAGCGTTTCGGAGGTGTTGGATACGGAGGAGAGGGTCGAGGGGTGCGTGAAGAGGGCGTTCAGGTGATCGATGGGGTCGTAGTCAGCTGGCGGGGTCAGCGCGTTCGTCATGGGTCTTTCGGGCGGGGCCATACCAGAGTCGAGTGAGGATGAAGGTACAGGCATGAAGTCCGACAGGCCAGCATTGGCCTGCGCGCGCGGGGGTTCTGGCCAGTTCAGTGGCAGCGGAAGACGCCGAGTACGGAGTTATCTCAGGGATCAAGCACGGCGGGGGACGGTGTGGAGTTCCGGGGGCGCAGTATTGGCAATGGAGCGATGTTCATGCCGTCGTGCTTCGGTGAAGCGTTGTGTGTTCACTTCCCCAGACCTAGCCGCGAATCAGCGCTCGGGAAGGCCGCATGGGGCCCGGGCGCGCTCACACTCTCTCTCTCGGCGCTAGCGACATCTACTGTACATGCTCCCCTATCTTGAATTATGCATTCCATGGCTGCGAAACTCAAATCCTTCGGTGATGCTATTTTCATTGATTCGCTATGCAGTGTACGACGCCGTGCCTGTTTGTTTTCAATGGATGCCCCTGCACCTCCTGTTCATGCCACGCATGCAGTGCTCGATTTGCGACTTCCGCCTTGTGCGACCGTTCACTGCGGAAACAACCCCAGGAAGCCGTTGTAGACCAAGCTTCTGTCCTTTTGCGTATGCGCACTCGCGTCGCCCGTTCCCGTCCAGTAGAACAATCCGCCTAGGCCGTTCTGTCGCACGTAGTGCGCCTTCATCGAGACAGAACGCGGGGTGTCGTACGTGACGAAACCTCCATCGCCCCCCACACAGTAAGCCGCACCGACTTGCTCGTCGAAGTATTCCTGCGCGCCTGGACGAGGGAGGTCACGATACTCGAACGTTCCTTCCTCGCCTGCTGAGCCGGAATAAGAATGCCCCACGCCTTTCGAGCCAGTAAAGGAGCGCCCGTATGCCGGAACTCCCATGACGATCTTGTTCGGCGGCACGCCCTGCCGCACCATGTACGAGACAGCTGAGTGGCACGAAATGGCCGCCTCCGGAGAATGCGGCATGTGTGGAGTGAAGAGCTGGGCGTGGTGGCCGCATTTCTGCACCCACGGGCCTGCGAAGTCGTACGACATGAGGTTCACCATGTCGAGATAGTGAGATGCATGGGCTAGGTTGATGTGTTGCAAGGCCCATTGGCCGGCTGGCAGGGCCGTAGAAAGGGTGTACCGAGGGGCCGGTAGGTATGCTCGCAAAGTAGCCAGAAGTTGGACGTAGTCTTCACCTTGCCTCGAGTCGGACGGATGCTCCCAATCGACTGTCACAATCATCAGCATGAGTCTTCTTGTATGACACCAGGGTTCTGAGCTCACTGTCAATGCCGTCGATGCCGAACTGCTGCACCAGTGCCAACGCTGTTTGCGCGAATCTCTCCCGTTTGGATTGATGTCGAGCAACTTCCGCAAATGGCTCGCTGCCCTTCCCTCCTCCGCCAACAGACAGAATGACTCGAAGCCTTGTGTACTTGTTCTTCAGAAGCGCAAAGGAATGCAGGCAGCCCTTGGTCGCGGGAACATCTCCAGCTCCAGGCACCGAGATCTGGGCGTCTGCCCATTCATCGCTGAGCTAGAGCTGTCAGTGAAGCTCTCACGCCTTGGAAGCAGTAGACATACATATACCGTTCCATCCGGCTTCACCCTAAGCAGCTGTCAGCAACGAGAAGCAAATGCGAGGACCAAACTTGCCAAGCAAAAGCGTAGAAGACATGTGATATGACATCGTAATTCAAGGAAACGGGAGGCTGGTCTCGATATATGCGCCAGTTAGGGTAGTATACGGCGTTCCAGTACATGTTGTCTAGCGGTGTCGAGAAATGAGTGTCCTGATCAAGGCAAGGCGGCAGTGTTCGGCTCATGGCAGGCGGGTCCGACTAACGCGTTAGCTGCAGCGTTAGGGCTGCACGTCTGAGCTCTGGGTTGACTTGACACAGAGCAAATTCAAAAAGTCGAGAATGTAATGTGAAGAAGAAGAGAATGGGACAGTGAAGTAAGTTTGGGCACGGACAGCGATGCAAGTATGTGAAAGGAGTTGCGGCAATGGGTACACGCATGAGTGTGGGGAAGTATACAGGGCTCCGTAATACTAACAGACTTGCCATGTACGCCGTCGTGCTTGTACGATCAGGGCGAGACCGTCGGTGGAAGAAGCCGTGAGAGTAGCTCCATGTATTGGTCAACACTGATGTCCAAGATATGTTGCTGGGGCACTGCATGTCATAGCAAGCGCAGTGCTCCAGCCGCCACGATTTGGTGGCTTGCTAACGTCTGATGATCATCGTAGAACCCAGTGGCTGTGAGTTTACTACTGCCGAAATGGCAAGGTCGCTCATGCATGCGACATGATGGTTTCCTGGGCGGCCTAGCATCAGACAAACGATAAGGCCAGTGAGGAATGCAGGTTGGTCAAATAGCGGGGCTATAGTACCGAGGACGGCACGCAGGAAGAGGAAGGATTGCGTACAAGGTCGCGAGCTCGCGTACGTCGATGCTGCCGCGACTCCTCACGATCTTCAGAGGTGTGTATCGGACGCTAGCCAGAAAGGCCCAGGGCGGGGAGTGGTGATAGGCCGATCGAATGTGGAGATGCCGAGCCCTGTCTGGCGCTTTGGAACTGGCCAGGAGTACTGTAGCAGGCATATCTCCTGGGAGCCGTGTGTGCTGAGCGACGTCGATGTTGGTCAATGCACCGGCCGGTGAGCAAGACCTACTGCAGGTGATTCCGACATGTAGTTCTCACATGCGGTCGTCCAAAAAAAGACTAATTGGCATGGCTTGGGATGGCTGAAGTACCAAGAAGATCGCCGATGATGGCAGCCACTGCGCGCATGGATAACGACCCGGTCGGACCGGACGATAGTGTACGTTGGCCATGTTCCGTTTAGTTGCGGGGACTGGCAGGCCCACGATTGCGACCGCATGTCCAAACTGCATGGCGACGGCGAGTCGCTATTGGTGGACGTTCGACAGTTGCACTCGCAGCGGAACCATGGCCCGAACCCTGTCCTCACAGCTGCTGTGCCTGTCCGCATGGCGTCTTTCCCGTTGCATGAAGCATGAACAGCGGCGATCATGGGTGACAGCGCTAGCGTCTTGGCATTCACGTGATGTCGCCAGGTGGACAGCAGGTCGCCATGAACGTCAAACCTAATACTCGGAGATACGCGAGGAACTCCTCACAACTGCCCTAACCTAATACCTCGGAACCTACGCACAGCCAGCATCGTCGCACGCCATGACGGAGGTCCAGAGTGCTGTTGCGCCCGCGCAGCAGATCGACCAGCCCGTGCAAGCACCAAACACCTTCAACTTCAGCGACTTCCTTCGACGAGAATACCGCTTCGGCCTGGACCCGGATCGTCCACTATGTAAGGCATATATGCAGGGACACTGCCCGCTGGGCAACCGGTGTCCCGACAAACACCAGGTCACGAACTCATACAGCAAGTACGTATCCGCATCTAAGCTCTCTTTGTGCCAGAGTACTGACCATGGTTGTAGTCTCGTCTGCAAGCACTGGCTGCGCGGGCTCTGCAAAAAGGGCGAGACATGCGAGTTCCTCCACGAGTACAATCTACGACGGATGCCCGAATGCTCCTACTACGCGCGCACGCTGACGTGCTCGAACGGCGACGACTGCCTCTACCTACACATCGACCCCGAATCGAAGCGACCGCCATGTCCACACTACGACCGCGGATTCTGCCCGCTGGGTCCCATCTGCGCCTTGAAACACAACAAGAAGGAGAAGCTATGCCCGTTTTACCTCGCGGGCTTCTGTCCTGATGGCAAAGCTTGCAAGAACGGCGGTCACCCTAGGTTTCCCACCGACCTCAAGAAGCCCGAAGTGCGCATCGAGAAATCGCCGGAAGAGCTAGAGCGCGAACGCGTCGAGAGAGAAATGAAGCGGGAGAAGGAAGAGCAAGAGGATCGGGAACGCGATGAGCGGAATGGACACACACATGGTTTCCGTGGGCGTTGGAATAACCAGAAGAGGGGAGGAAGAGGTAGAAAACGCCGTGGAGGGTATTGATCATCAAGCCTGGTGGTTTATTGATCATACACTGGCTAACACATTACTGCGATTGGGACCAGAGAAGAACAAGAGGCGGGGTCAAACGGCCAGGAGGTTGAAATGAATGAATTCCAACCTGGCAGGAGAGCTATATGTTGTTATGGCCTCCAAAGCCTTACGATCCTAGAAACGAACGCCAGGCGCACCCCGATCTGCGGCGACCTTGGACATACATTCGGGTCACGGATGCGCTCTGCCACTGCCAAGAAGTGCTCCAACGAGTGCTCAACATACGGCGCCTTGTTCCGACCGCCCACCATCAATATCGACGTTTCAAACAAAATACCCAGTTGCGCAACAGCAAAGCAAGCTTTCCAAAGCCACAGACCTTGGTCCCACGAAACGAACCTGGTCATGGGACCGCGTAAGCTCTGTCAAGCCTAATTAAAACTATTTTAATATCCTCGTTTGACCCATGCGTCCAACGACCATTTGATTGTAACACGCTGTATGGTCAGCACACAGATCGTTGCTAATAAGGATTTCGATCAACACAGGTTGCACGGCGATCGAAGAATGTGGCGTCTCTCGATCGCCTAAATGTGATTTCTACGCGCGGTGGCTAATGTTCCTTCGCCAACGTCTATGATGCTTCTTAATTCGCCTATTATTCGTTCCACATCAGCCTATTCTGCCCATTGTTAGAACTGATTAAGCGAATAGGAACTTGGCCCATTGTTGCGTTTAGCGAACTTGACACGGGTGTCAAGAGTATTGGGGTGAGATCGGACCTGCATCTGTGCGATCTGGAACGGGGCCGAGTTCGTGGGTCACGGCTGATAAATGTGCTAGTGGGTGATGAGATGATGAGTTGTGCATTATGATGATCGTCGGAACAGATATGGTTTACACCTGGTTTAGCTCCTCGGGGTAGAGATAAGGGCGTGGGGGAAGTTGAGTAGCTGGTGGTGTAGAGTGAGGATAGCAGTGCTATACATACTATGGCTACGATACCCCTCGCATTCTGTGGGGGCGAGCGGTATGTATTGCGAGCATAATAGGCACTGATAGTCCCTTGGGTAAGCTTTCTTACCTCGTACCCGAGACGTTGTGCGTCGATCTGGTTTTGGGAAGAACCTTGCCATTCCGGTTCAGTGTTGGGCGGACGAGGAGATGAGTGAGGCGCCTATTTTGGTGTCGGCTTCATCGCTGATCTCAACGATTGTATCTGGAGACATGACGAACACTTCCACTTGAATTGAGATCTGGCGCAGCCACAGGAAGCGCAGAAGAGAATGAAATCGTCCCAGTCGCTTTTTGGGGGAACGCAGAAACATAGACGTAGAGCCTTCTTGCGCTCTTTTGAAGCTCCAGTCTCCAGCATAGACTGGGTTGAATACCCAGTAGACAGGAGGAGGACCGTTGTGCAGAGTGAATATAAGAGGTTGAGGGGTATTTATGCCTATCTGAACAAGCTCCCGTCTCGAACAGCTAGCTTAGTGCCGTGGTATGAGAGGGATTCATGTGCAATAGTACCGCTGAGCGAGACTACCTTCGGTATTTGCTTCATACTCGTCCCCGCAAAGGCAAATCGCGTTAGCCATCAAAGTCACACTGTAGATGCGAAGGCACGCATGGTGAGCAAAAGCGTTGTGGTATGCTGTCACGTTATCTACTAAGGTACCCTTGTCTATAGGTCCTACCCCTGCTCTCATTACTATATAGAAGCTTGGTGGAGTACGTAGTTACAATGAACAACTCAGTTCCTCATCTACTCGATCACCCTATGGTCACCCTTATATATGCGAATGCAAAGCTTCTTAAATGCCTCTTCCATAGTGCTTCAGACCATATATACTCCGAAACCTTACTAATCGAAACCAAAGGAACACAACCGAAAAAGAAGACCCAAGAAGGTATGGTATATACAAAGAATCAGAGGGTATCTGTGTGTGGAAAAAAAAGGTATCTCGACTGACCCCTAGGCGAACTCCATCAACGATAATCATGCATGGTTCACTTGCGCGCATGGTGCTTCACCATCCTCCTACGGTGGTTCCTTGCATGCCTCGCCATCTTTGCCGCGGCGGTTTCCGCAGGCTGCGGATGCACTTTGGTGCAAGATGTAGACGAAGCTTCGCCCACAGGAGCTGCGGTGACGGGAATCGTATCAACGGGTGATGGCACTGCGAGGGTAGGGGCGGGCATAGCATCACTAGTGGGTGCAGCTGCAGGTACGGTTGCAGAGGGAATGCCGGCAGGCATTGATGTGGAGAATGAAGACACAGTGTTGAAGTCGACGGAGCTTGGCCTTTGCGAGCCACTGGGGCCAGGTGCCACGATATCGGTTGTAGTAGGAAGCGTGTTGTTACCACTTGGGAAAGGCGGATTGATAACCGTTGTGGTTGGGAGCGTAGCATTACCGGTAGGGACAGGTGAATTGACAGCGGTCGTGGCAGGAAGCGTACTGTTTCCGGCGGATGTAGCCGTAGTTCCAGGTGGACTCGCACTTGGTTTGCCGGCAGGCCACGTGAAGCCACCCATTGAGCCCTTGTTGGCTTCGAGAGACGGGGTGGCAGTTTCGGCAGAGGCTCTTTGCATCTCTTGAGTGCGGTAGCCACCGTGATCGCCATCGCCATGACGTGTACGAGTATGAAACCGGGTCCTTGTTACTCGAGGTTTTGTTTCTGAGGGCACCGGAGCGCCTTCGCGGGTGGTCGAGGGGTCAGCTGGCACTTCGGACGGGTCAATGGTTGGAGGGGACTCGAAGCCTGAGCTGGACGGAACGGGTACATCGGCTGTGGTAGGTATGCTAGGAGTATCCGGGGTAGTAACAGGAATATCCGGTGTAGTAACAGGAGCATCCGGTGTGGTAACAGGAGCATCGGTAGATTGGCCAGGCTGAACAGAGCTAGACGGTGCAGGTGCCACCGAGCCGTCGTCCGAATACACCTTCAGCGCATTGACGGTCCAGAAAGCATTCGAGAATGCCTCAGGGTTGTCGCGAACATAGTCATTGCAGGTCTGCACGCCCGTCTTCGCAGCGCAAGAGTCAGACCAAGTATTCCCAGCCCAATCACCGCAGAACGTGGTGTCAAACACGATCCGCTGGTCTTTGAAAAAGGAATCGATCTCGCAGCCTGTGTTCTCGAAACGGGCCGCTGGCTTGCCCCAAGTCGATGGGTCGGGGTTTTCACCCAGAACACCGGCTGCGATGGCGCCGCGGGCGAAGAACCAGACAGTGATGGCCTCGCTAGTCCACTCTGTAGCGAACACACCACCACCGTTACTGTTCAACCCTGCGCCATAGCTCTTGGAATCCTTGTGCCCGATGGAGCATCCCTGGTTCTCGCCTTGACCGGGAGCCTTGATGTCGCAGTTCTGTGTGACGACTTCACCAGAGAAGATGCTAGTATCTTGACCGATAGCACATCCAGCTCCCGTGTGAAGGGCAACGGAGTTTGACTCTTGCTCGTGCACGCCTTCGATTATGTCGATCTCGCCGGCATTTGGCCAATTCGGACCGACTGTCCAGCTATTTGACGTAAGTTGAAATCAGGAGCAGTACCAAGACGAAAACTTACAAAGCTGGCCAAGTACCGCATCCGACAGGCATGTGCTCAACGTCGACGACAATAAGGCCGTGGTTATAGGTCTTCTTGCTGGTCAGACGAACGCTAGCTCGTCCGGCCTGGTCCTTGTTGACTGTGTCGACACCCCATCCGACTGCCGCTCCGGCAGACGCATTGAGCAAGTTCATTGATTGGGCGGTGGCCTGGTCGACATACTGCACGAAGCCTAAGCGTCATCAGTAACCGAGCCTCCCACTAACCGTGGATGAATGGGCATACCACGCGTTGGGTCTGGCGCCGTGAAGAATTCAAAGTTGTCGTAAAAGCCCCCACTCATGTAGTCGTCCTGGATCACATAGCGGGCTAGTGCGAGTTGAGACAGAGCCGCAGCTGAAAAGAGTGTTGAGAAATGCATCGTCAAGATGATCCGAAAGCGAATGTAGGGGTAAAGAGTGAAAAGGCGTACTAGACGCGTGCAAAAGAAAGCGAAAGAGAAAAGAAAGAAGAAGGGAAGGAAGCTCGCAGCACTGCTGTAGAGCCGAACTTTCTTGAATAGATGGAGACACGAAGGAGATATGCAGGAGGCCCACCTATATAGGCCGCCAGGCTCACCACCACGACCCCAGACGGACCCTCATTCACAAGAGTACTTGACCTATCTAGGATCGACCTCCCTGCTCTGCAGCCGCGAGCGGGTGATTTCCATCCTAAGCTCCGTTTCAACGATGACCAAAGCCACAGTACTCCTCGGGTTCAGTGGATTCGCTGTGCTTGGCACCGACTAGAGCATATTGACGGAAACACGCATGAGCCACTGACATGCGCGGAGTACATCTAAGCAAGGCAAGTACCAAAGTACCTTGAGTGAAGCGCCTTCGCTGTAGTGTTTCAAGGACATTTGAGGGTCTGTGAGCCTGGTCTGGCCTGGTGTGGATGGTGGCGGCGTGAAACAGTTGCCGAATGGACAAGAAGGTACATCCTGGGCATTATCGTTTCGTAGGCGGCGGAGGCCTGGGGCAGAAAATCTAGGTGCGATGTGGTTCGTTGAGGAGAGGTTGAAACACAGGGTGAGAGTGTTTTGGGGATGTTTCACGGCTCCATTGGACAAATGGATGTGCATTGGGCGCGCCGGAGCTAGCGTTATAATGGCTTGGTCACCGTGGAACATTCGTCTCAACCCAATCAAAACATCTCGCTTGCAGATAATCCTGGATCTGATCGTTTTTAACGCAGTAAAGGTGAAGCAGTCTAGTGTCATCTCATCATTAAAACATCGCCCCAATCACTCCCATCCATCACCATATCCTCATCACCTGGCCCACCAGATTGACATCTCTCAAAAACACCCCATCAGCACCTTCCCCCACTACATTCTCTCAATTCCTCCCTTGTGGAATTGCTAAGCCCTGATACCATCGCATCTCCGCGACTGTAACACAACCTCTCCACGGACACGCCGAGACAGACCTCAGCGGAGAGGTTCCCGGGAATGTCCAACCGAATCCGGCGATACATCAATAATAGCATGTCTCGCTCCATGTAGAAAACAAAACCCGCGTAGATTATGCGCCGCTGCGCCACTTCTCCAAATCTCTCTTCCATGTGGATCTTCCGACCTGGAATTGATTGCGCACGCTACCACTACGTAGAACAGGTCGTCGCAAGGCTTCTTTCACTGACTCCACTTGATGTTTGGGGGCGTTAGCCGCAAATTCACAATGGTTCCGATGTTGGAGTTTGGGCTGCCGGGCCAATCGAAGTGCGCTCCGATGTTCCATTTCAGGCTCTCGGACCAATCGAACTATAGTGGAAGGTAAAGTACTCTATATCCTACCCGCATAGTGTAGGATATGCTCCACCTCGCGGCGCCGGTCGATCCTTCGAGAATCTTTGTCGATCTGTTATCTTTTGTTCCTGCATATTATAGACTACTTACATGCCAGTCAAAGCAGAACCTACACCCACTACTTACCGAACGAAATACAAAATTCCTTACAACAAGTCCCCATTGCTACTCGCCTAATAACAAGGCCACCAGCCAGATTCCCGCACACTTCAGGCACACAATTCATCATTCTCCGTTCGAACCTTACTGTTTGCGTAGAGAAGGATCAGGCCCCCTCTCGGCAATCTCCCAGATGCCGTTTAAGAAAGATCCTGAAACACGAAGCTTATGTACGCCTCATCCTACGAAAGCTGGGAGGGCAGTATAAAGTCCGTGAGGGTGTACTAATCCGAGTGTGGAAGTCTGTTCGCGGAGATATCTTATCGTTGATGCGATCTAATAGGCTGGTAGGTATGTGGGCGAACGTGGGGAATGCATGAGGTAGGCCATCATGACATCAGCTATATCTTCAAAACTCCGTCGTAGATCTCATCCTAAAAGCCCTTCACTCTCGAAACATGTAAACTCGCCATGCCCACGACGCCAACCCCTGTCGTGAACCTGGCACGATAGAAACACCCCCATCAATCAGCATCTCGCCGCTACCCCTCCCCCCTCTCAACCTCACCCCTCACCCACGTTGCAAACTGTCCCACTCTCACCTCCTGGAGTTCCCTCCCCCAAGCAAACATCTCCACGCGAACAGGTACAACACCGCCACCAAATCCCTTCCTAACCGTCATTTCATCTCCGTTCTTGTACACCGCTCCTAGTAGCACAGCACAGACAATCACCCTTCGCGCTTTGATACTGCAATAGCAAGTCGTTGAGTCGTGCTCTTGGGTATATCCGGTAGTAGATGTAGCTCGGGACTGAAGCTGGGATGGTATGGCGCAGAGCCAGTCCGAAAGCGTGAGCGCGCGGGCGAGATCGGTGTAGAGTCGTAGACCCTCAAGAGACTCGGCATGGAACTCGTTTGCGAGGAGTTTCGCCAAAACAAGATCCGAGACAGAGAGGAAGGCTATCGGAATGCGGCATGCACTTCTACCTACCTCCTCTTTAATACCCAACCATCTCGGTAGAGAAAAGATAGATTCCGAGTCAACAAGCTGGCCACCCAAAGCTTTCACAGCCTGATACTGTATCCATGCCTTCGTGTCGCCCAGCTCTTCAGGCAAGTCCCTGAGCGATGCAGCGCAAGCGTCCAAACGTGCCGTTTGCATTTCAAGCATAGGTACGCCATGCAGCACTTGATTGCGCAGATTCATAGCTGCGCTGTCGAATTGCAAATGCTCGGTCGTAGGTTTGGTATAGCACTGTTCGGTGCCGATTTGCGAGTCGGCGTCGCTCGGTGCCGCTGATAAGGCATTGCAACCAACTGCCATTTCTTCTTCCGACTCTGTGCCGGACGGCACGGTATCATTGTCCAGCGCAAATTTTTCCATCGCGGTTGACTGTCCTTGCTTCTGCGTGCCAATATCCCCTTCCTCCCTCTCAACGTCTACACACCACGCACCAATCTGCCTGCTTTTGTATCCACCTCCGTGCGGCCTCAGTCCTGTGCCGACATCTACACCGTCTCTCAAGTCCGTGATGAGCTCATAGTTACGGGCGCGGAAGACTGGGAGGGCAGGCAGAACCGACTTTTTACCGCTCCTTATCCACATCCATCTCTTTTTACCTTCCTGCGCCCGTTGGGCTACTTTGTACTGGTAGACTGCCAACGAAGCGATGAAGTCGTTGAGTTGCGCATGCGGCATACCGATCCAATTCGCTACTGAGAATCTTTTCTGGGTGGCGCTTTGGACGGAGGTAGTCATGGATGAGGAAATGTGCACATTGTCTGTAGAGGCGCAGGATACTGGTTGTGTGCGCGACGAGAGTGATGTATCCCCTGTGATGACTGGAAATGAGCGAGACGACCTGCTTATGCCCGGTGTATTCGTTTTGACACTGGACAAGGCGGAAGTGGGTGGGGATTGCTGATTTGCATCGAGAGCAGCGCTCTCTCGGGCAGTGAGTCGTGTAAAGGAACCTTTATCGTTCGAAAACATAATTTGAATAAGGGAAGGGAAGTATTGACTGTAAGGAAGTACTTGACAAGCACGTAGAACTGCCTCGTGGCTAACCAGAAAAGTTCGAGATGCAAGCAAATTTGATGCTCGAGAACCTTGCTATGTGCGAATTGCTGCCTTCTTTAACATTGAAGCTGAGCCTGTCATCGCTCATACTTGACCTTGGTTCCCTAAATCCAGCTACCATGGTTAAGAACTGAGATCGCACTGTCGAAAAAGTTTGGTTTGAAGTGTTGACTTTTGTCTCAGCGGTATCCAATTATGCTCAATCTCAAGCTATCTCATGTCCATTTGCGTTACTTATTAAAGACGGGTATACCTCACCTACTGCAGCGACTCGATCACGATAGCAGAAGCACCACCGCCGCCGTTGCAGATGCCTGCGCATCCAATCTTGCCCTTGTTTTCCCTCAACACGCTCAGAAGTGTGGTTGTAATACGGGCACCTGAGGCACCTAGCGCGTGGCCCAGTGCGACGGCACCACCGTGAATGTTCACCTTGGCCTCATCTATGCCGAGAATCTTCATGTTTGCCAGTGCAACTACGCTGAAAGCCTCGTTGATCTCGAACGCATCGACTGCACTCTGCTCGACGCCGGCGTGCTTCAAAGCCTTGGGCATGGCGAGAGCGGGCGCAGTGGTGAACTTGGAGGGATTCTGTGCGGCATCGCCCCAACCAATGATCTTGCCGATGGGCTTGAGGTTGTGTTTCTTCAGGGCGGCTTCCGATACGAGAACGAGGGCGGCGGCGCCATCGGACAGGGGAGATGCGTTCGCTGCGGTGACAGTACCGTCTTTCGCTTTGAAGGACGGACGGAGGGTGCGGGTCTTGGATTCGTTGAACTGAACAGCATTAGTAAATGCTCCGGCGCTCTCGGCCGAGATTAGAAAACAAAAACTCACGTTCTTGGGCTCGTCGTCACTGCTGACAGTGATCGCAGGCTTTCCACGGCCGCCAGAAACCTCGATAGGAGCAATCTCCTCCTTGAACAACCCGGCATCGGCGGCAGCGATGGCCTTCTTGTAAGAGCGGATGCAGTAGTCATCCTGCTGCTCGCGGTTAAAGCCGTGCTCATCAGCGCACTCCTCTCCTTGCAGACCCATGTGCTCCTTCTTGTATGCGTCCGTGAGACCATCCTTTAGCACACCGTCTACGAGAGGCTGGTCGCCGAACTTGGCGCCAGTCCTCAGGTTGGGGAGGTAGTGTGGCGTGTTGGACATGCTCTCGGTGCCTCCGGCGACGACAATGTCGGCATTGCCAGTTATGATAGTCTGCGCTCCAAAGATGAGGGCTTTGATTGAGGACGCGCAAACTTTGTTCACCGTGGTAGCGACGGTCGATTCGGGCAGGCCAGCGCCGAGGGCACATTGACGGGCCGGGTTCTGGCCCAGGCTACATGCTGTCAGTGACTGTATAGAGAAATGATATACCGATACTCACTTCGCGGAGAGCACATTGCCCACAAACACCTCTTGAACATCCTCGGGCTTGAGGCCAGCACGCTCGACGGCAGCTGGATTGGTATATTAGTTCAATTGTTTTTACCACTCTCGAAACTAGTTGAACATACACTTGATGGCATGGGAGCCAAGTTGAATGGCGCTTAGACTCGAAAGAGAGCTGTTATGGCGGTTAGCCACTGCTCGTTGCCCCCCACTTCGGGCACAAAACATACCCCAAAAACGATCCCGTAGGCGTACGGACCGCCGAAACGATGTAAACTGGGGGGAGAGAAGACATAGTGAGTATCTACAGGTGGGTTGAAGAAGAGTCGCAATTGTTTGAAGTTCGAAGTGGATTGTCTAGCACGCGAGAGATTGGGAGTTTTTGTGTCTTCCTATAAACACGCGGGGCCAGGCACGACTCGCTCCGATACCGCCCCCGATTGGCCCAACACAACTAGCATAGTTCACCGCCTTGATCCCTGCATGGACAGCCACTCGGCCGATAGAAAGGCCCGCACATATCGTGCAACACCAAAGTTCTTCCTAAAGTCCAAAGCTACACTATAACGCAACATCAGGTTAGTGTTTCTTATCTAAAATTAAAAATAAAAGAAGTAGCAAAAAGACAAATCTATTGCGCTGTAATGTTACTTTCAAAAAGGCGACCGGATGGCAGCGTGTCGGCGGAACGTATCGCCGGTTCCGTGCCAAGACCTACAATTTCTGGGTAGCTCCAGGCAAGCTCGACATCGCGACTTGCAGCGCTACCCTCACATCCATTGCCACCATGGATGACCTATACGACGAGTAAGTGCTTGCTGTCGCGATCTACAACTTGGGCATTATGCTAACCTTCGCAGGTTCGGAAACTTCATCGGCGAGGCCGAGTCCGACGACGATGCGCAGTCCACGGGCGAGGCAGCGGACGCCTACGTGCTTGATGAGGAGGACCAAGAAGAGGAGGAGGCCAATGACCAGCAGCTCATGGAACTCGACGACGGACCCTCCAATGCCGTGATATTGCACGAGGACAAGCAATACTACCCCTCCGCGTCCGACATATACGGTCCCGATGTAGAAGTGCTGGTGCAGGAGGAGGATACACAGCTATTGTCGCAGCCTATTATAGAGCCTGTGGTGCAGAAGAAGTTCACAGTCCAAGAGGCCGACCTGCCGCCGGTTCACTACTCGCGCGAGCTCATGACGGATCTGATGAACTACCCCGAACAAATACGAAACGTTGCGATCGCGGGACACCTACACCACGGAAAGACGGCCTTCATGGACATGTTGGTTATGGAGACGCACGATATCCAAGATCGGCTAGACTCGAAGCGGGGCAAGAAGCGCGAGGAGCAACTGCGGTACACTGATGTGCACATGGTCGAGCGCGAACGCGGACTTTCGATAAAGGCAGCGCCCATGACCCTAGTTCTCCAGAACACGTCGCAGAAGTCGCATCTATTCAACATCATAGACACCCCCGGACATGTGAACTTTGCGGACGAAGTTGCGGCATCTCTGCGGCTAGTAGACGGAATCGTTCTCGTAGTCGACGTCGTTGAGGGTGTGCAGGTTACCACTGAGATGGCCATCAAGCATGCGATCCTCGAGGACTTGCCATTGACGCTAGTGGTCAACAAGATGGACCGCTTGATGCTGGAGCTGAAGCTACCTCCGGCGGACGCATACTTCAAAGTCAAGCACGTAATCGAGCAAGTCAACACGGTCATTGAAGACACCATCCCAGGCCGGGGAGAGAGAAGGCGTGTAAGTCCCGAGAAAGGCAACGTTGCATTCGCTTGCACGAGCATGCGATGGTGCTTCACACTCCAGTCCTTTGCAAAGATGTACGCGGAATTCTACCCCGGCCCAGCCAAAGCTCCGGGCTTCGGCAAACCTATGAAAAACCTCGATGTTGAAAAGTTCGCTGCGCGTCTATGGGGAGATATCTTCTACAATCCGGGAAGCCGCAAGTTCAGCCGGAAAAAGCAGGAAGAGGGCTCGCAGCGGTCATTCGTGCACTGGATCCTGGAACCCATTTACAAGCTCTATGCGCACACGCTCAGCGAGAGCGCAGAGGATCTCAAGGACACACTCGACCAGCTTGGGATCAGGCTCAAGCCATCGGAGTATAAGACGGACGCGAAAGAGCTGATGAGGCTGGTCTGTCAGCAGTACTTCGGACCATCTACTGGCTTCGTCGACATGATCACGCAACACGTTCCATCGCCAGCCGAAGGAGCGAAGCGGTTACTCGAAAGGCACTACACTGGTCCCTTGGACACGAAGACTGCAGAAGCGATGCAGAAGTGTGATCAAGACGGACCGCTTATAGTGCACGTTACGAAGCTTTTCAATACTGAAGATGCAAAGTCATTCCACTGCTTGGGACGAGTCATGAGCGGTATTGCCAGGTCTTCCACGTCTGTTCGAGTTCTGGGCGAAGGCTACACGATCGAGGATGAAGAGGACATGGTTGTTGCCACAATTACAGACACCTGGGTTGCTGAATCAAGATACAACGTACCGACAAGTGGCGTACCAGCAGGTAACTGGGTGCTACTCGGTGGCGTCGACAACTCAATCGTCAAGACCGCTACCATCGTCGCACAAAAACTTCCCGAAGACGAGGACGCATACATCTTCCGCCCCATCCGTCACTTCTTCGAATCCGTTTTCAAAGTCGCTGTCGAACCAATCAACCCCTCCGAACTCCCCAAAATGCTTGACGGTCTCCGCAAAATCAACAAATCCTACCCTCTCATCACCACCAAAGTCGAAGAATCTGGCGAGCACGTTATCCTTGGCACTGGCGAGCTCTACATGGACTGTGTCCTGCACGACCTCCGCCGGTTGTACGCAGATATGGAGATCAAAGTCTCAGACCCGGTCACCCGTTTTTGTGAGACGGTCGAAGAAATGTCCGCGATCAAATGTTACGCGCTCACCCCCAACAAGAAGAACAAGATCACTATGGTCGCCGAACAGCTGGATCCTGGAATTGCAGAGGATATCGAAGCCGGCAAAGTCAACATCAAGGATCCAGTCCGCATGGTTGGCAAGTTCTTCGAAGACAGCTACGGCTACGATCTGCTCGCTTCCCGCAACATCTGGGCTTTCGGACCTGATGATATGGGTGCCAATATACTCCAAAACGACACTTTACCTTCCGAAGTCGACACCAAAACTCTCCGCTCAGTGCGCGACACAATACGGCAAGGCTTCAGCTGGGCAACGCGAGAAGGACCGCTTTGTGAAGAACCCATTCGCAACACGAAATTCCGCATCACTGATGTCGAGCTCGCATCGGAGGCCATTTTCCGGGGAGGTGGCCAGATCATCCCAACGAGTAGACGAGCGTGCTACTCCAGCTTCCTCATGGCGAGTCCCAGGCTCATGGAGCCGGTATACAGCTGTAGAATGATCGGCCCTGCAGACACGAAAGCAAGCTTATACACCGTGCTCGCTCGGCGGAGAGGCCACGTACTACAAGACGAGCCCATCGCAGGAACACCACTCTACAACGTGCGAGGTCTCATACCGGTCATCGACTCGTTCGGCTTCGAGACTGATCTTCGCGTAAGTCCTACCCACCCTTGCCCAATATTCTCATCACCTCGCTGACTCATCATAGATCCACACACAAGGCCAAGTCTCCCTCTCCCTCGCTTTTGAAAAATGGCAAATCGTCCCCGGCGACCCGCTTGACAAGGAAATCAAATTACGACCTCTTGAACCGGCTGATGCAAGGGGTACGGCTCGGGACTTTGTGCTCAAGACGAGGAGGAGGAAGGGATTGGCGGAGGATGTTACTATCAGTAAGTTCTTGGAGCCGGAGCTTTATCGGAGTTTGAGGGAGAGCGGGGTCCTGGATGGGTAGATGGGCCGGAGTGCAGTGGATGTGGATTTTGGCACGTAGTGTATAATAGTCGAGGGGTGTGGAGAGGTCCTGGTTGGTGCGCTGTGTTGCGCTGCGCCCGTTGGGAAAAATTTGGAAGGCGGAGTAGGCGCTGAATGAATATACCCAATTGAAAGGTACTTTCTGGTTTCAACTCTGCACCTTGGAGTTCGGTGCTCCAAATTCCACATGTATGATGTGGCAAGGACTACCGACGAAGGAGTTGAGGTCTATCAATAATTGCGAAAATATTGTCTGTATCATCTCAGATTGCATCGCCATTTTCACCTGGAGATTTTTGCGTGCAGCTGCTCACCCCCAGCACCCCGTACATTGCTCAAAAAGACCACACATCACGCCTGTCGCTAACGACTCCTTGCCACCTTGTCATGCGATTACTTTTGTGTACGCCAGATTCCCCTCAGCACAGGATACACTGTACCATCTTACCACGACACCGCACTACATTTCCCCTTACATTAGCATCATATCGTCATCGTCAATGTCGTCTTCGAAGTTATCGCCATCATCCACCTTCACAATGGCGGTCTCTAGGCGTACGGGGTGTCTGTTGTCGGCGCCGTCATTACCGGGTACGTTCCACTCGTTAAAGTCGACATCATTTCTCAAAGTGGCTTTCTTGGAGAGAGTGGAGTGATCGTGGTTGTTGCAGGTCGTCTCAGCTGTAGAGGCGCGGTTGGCCGTGGCATCGCCTACCTTCGCTGAAGCTGCTCGAGGGAACGCGATTTCGCTATTGTCCCTAGCAGCGATGACCTGATCGGCCCACTTCTCAATCTGAGTGAAGTCACCGAGCTCGACGTTGGGGCTCGTGTCTCTACCGCTATCACGCGCTTGGATTTGAGCAAAGTTAACACCACCATCTCCGCAGTCTTTAGCAACCTGGCGCAAAGCGTTGCGGATGCCGTATCTAAGAGCGACGAAGACATCGACATCATTCTCCTGCTCGTACAAGCAATTCAACAACTGCGCCGCCCTCAAGGCCCAAGAGTCTAGCGTGCAGTCTGACGTAGGAGTGCGGAAGATGTCGAATACATCCTCGCCAGATGGGTTTCCCCACTCTAGAATGTTCCGCATCATGCCTGTCTTGTTCATGCCCTTGATAACATCGAACAGATTGACCTGTAGAGGCATTATCATGTTCTGGATTCTGAAGCCACAGGGTACACGCTCGAGGGGTAATCTTGACGACTTTGATCGCTGAGCACCATCCGTGGTTCGACGACGCGCTGGGCAAGATTTCGGTGCTGTCTCGTGAGCCGGTGCATCGCGTGGGCCGCGGAAAGGTCGTGTCGGTAATAGTTGATCGGTTGCTTTATGGTCTTCCCATGCTCGAAATCGCGCGGTCATGTCGTGTGGTTTGGGTGGAGAAACTGGAACGTTGTTCGAGCGAAGCTCGTCCAGGAGCTCTTCTGATTGTTGACCAAGGGGCGGGATGTCAATACCGTGGACCTGAGACCGGGTAGTACTACCGGTAACACTTGAGTGAGGATGCGGTCCAGCAGCTCTGAATGTTGAGCTTGACTCTTGCGGAGCATGGTGGGGTGCGTCGGCACGTTGTTGGTCCGTAATATCGGGCGGCTCAAGACCACTTTCGTGGTCAAAGTGACGGAAGATCTGGCCTGCATTCCGCATCGAACGGGATAGTGGTTCGACAGACGATGATCGGGAGAGATGATGGGTCGATGCCCCGATCTGGTTTGGATGCGGAGAACTTTGCGCGTTACCAGCAGCGGCAAATGTCAGCTGGCCTCGAAGCTCTCGCAAAGGACCAGGGGTTGGGTCTTCCGAGACACTCCTGCGATGCTGGCTTCTATCATGCTGAAAGAAATCGCGAATATCAGTATTGTTCTCAGACGTTAATTCATTCCTTGCGAAGCGATTCTCTTGACCCAACACACAGTGTCGTCCTGGTGAGGTGTCGGAGGGGAAGAGTGGTCCATCGACGTGATGTGCACGCCTCGGCTTCTTACGACGTGTCTTTCTAGGTGCGCTTTGTTCCCACATGGGTTGACCGAACCAGTCGTCGTTGGGTCGCCCGTCTTTAGACGTCTCGTGTCTGTTACTTAGCGGTTGTTGTTTGCGCTGGCTACGGCCTGGAGAAGACGTATACGACGGTATCATATCTATCGTCAGACCGGGAGCATTCATGTGGGGAGATAGTGCGTCGGCGTGTGGGTTTTGGGCTCGCGAGAGGGGTATCCGGTGCGTATTTGGTGAAGGAGCGCTTAGTACCAGCGGTCGGCGCGCAGAGTCCAGATCATCAAGGTTTTGTGGTGACTCCGCCAGTCGGACGATGCGTTGTTCAAGCTCATCGTCGAGCGAAGCCTGTGTCATGTTCAGTCTTGACGAAGTCTGAGGCGTCAATGGCTGAATTGATGGTTGCTTTCGTCGCATGGGCGCGGTTGCAGGAGAGCTAGTGGCTATAGAAACATCTCTTTGGCTTTTCGCAGGAGACAACAGTTGTCCATTGTTGACGGGATTCTTGCCTTTGATCGAAGCACTCATTCGGGCAATCGTCCATGGGTTGGATACATTGGCGGCTCGGCGTCCTTCCTCTTCTTCGATTACAGGAGGCTGGTTCGTAGACAAAAACTCTAGGTCCTCTTCGTCGATGCCGTACATGTTCAACCTCCACCGTGGTGCCTCTTTGGGAGCGGAGTCAGACGTATTGTCGACGTTGATAGCCCGATCTTCGTACACTGGAATCGGAGATGTCGAACAGTGCAGAGAGACTTCTTCGTCAAGAGCAGGGGTTCGTTGAGCGGATATTAGGAAGTCTTCTTCCAAGTTCACATCCATGTTGTCCACATCGATAACAGCCTCTGGATAGTACGACAAAAGAAGCTTATCCACTACAGCAACCACGGCTCTCTCGTCCTCGAAGAGCACATCATCCTTGGCAGGTTCAATGTTTGGATCGTAGCTGTCAGGCGGGCAGATGATATTCATGCACAAGAACGGATCTCTCACCAACCCAGATGTGGGGTTCGCCTTTCGAAGTCGTTCTTTGAAGACTGCCACAATCTGCTTCACCGTTCCCCGACTGGCAGAAACAGGCCTCGAATCGACGGAGATGAAAGCACCCTCGTTCGCAATCTTCGATCCGGTAGAGTTAGGCTTGGGGAGAAACGCATGAATCTCGAAGCCATCCGTCTCGATGGCAGTCCAGTCGCAATGCAAGGCACAGTCTTTGCCAATAACCTTGAGAACGGCATCTACGACGTTGGATTCTTTCTTTGGTGCGTATATGAAGTCGCCCTGGTTCGACTTGGCCTTCAAGACACGTAGGCTGAACCGCACTGCGGGTCTTGCGAGTGCATAAGCCTGCATGAGTCGCCGGATCTTGGCTAGCCATTTCGGCGAGTGCTTGAGCGCGGCCTGCTTGCGGACAGGAAGATGCTTGAAAAAGTTGGATACTTTGACCGTCGTGCCTACAGGAGCGGAGGCGCGTTCGGTGCTGTGAGTAGTAAGCTTGATGAGTTCCTAGTCGGAATTTCATACACTCACGAAACAAGCTCCCCATCCCCCCCGTACTTCATCTTCAAAGCAACAGGTTCACCCTCCACCCTCGTCGTAACCTCGAGCATACCACTCATCTCAGCCATGCTTGCCAAAGCCTCGCCACGAAAGCCGAGCCATTTCCCTCCCACCTCCTTCAGGTCGGTGAAGTCCCTGATTTTACTCGTGCAGTAGCGACGGCATGCCAGTGGCCGATCTTCTTGCGGGATGCCGTGGCCAGTATCTTTGACCTGTATAGTGTCGATGGTATTGGGTGTAATTTCAACGAAAATGGCATTCGCACGAGCGTCCAGAGCATTGTCAATGAGCTCCTTGACGACTGAGCTGGGGTCGACAAGAACTTGAGATGCGCCGATTTGTCTCACTGTTGTGGGTGGGAGAGCAATGATGCTTGGGCGCGGATTGGGCTCTAGCTTGTCTGCCATCTTTTCCAAACGGGTGACATGGCTCGTCTAAGTGATAGTGAAGAGGGCGAAATAGCATTGTGAGAATCTTTGTGTCCATCATCCTAGTTGGCGGTGCCTTCCTCCTCCGTGCCTGCTTCATTTGATCCTCGCCATGTAAGAACGCGGATCGCGCCGCGGACGCGCTGACATGTGACCTCTGAATGGTAAAGGATACAAGCATCGATATCGGGGAGCCTAGTCATGCTATTTGCGTCTGAATTCGATCATTGCTGTCCGGACATAACCTTCGTTGACTCAGACTTCAGATGACGTACGAAAAAGATGCTGTGAAAGTGGCCAATCAGCGCTCAACAACTCGCGGAGAGCCCGACTGATCAATCATCAAACCGCGCCAACAGCAACCACAGTACAAGTAGAGCACACCCCCTTATCAATCACAACCTCCATTCAGCAAAGAAAAAGTCCGCAAGAAAACAACATCTCATGCCTTTCACGACCGAAGCAGCCCGCTGGCGAGCCCTCAGCATCCGCGACCCTACCGCCAATGGCCATTTCCTGTACACAGTCAAGTCCACGCATGTGTATTGCCGCCCAACATGTCCAGCACGCCTCGCACGTCGCGCAAATATTGGCTTTTGTAAAACACCCGCCGAAGCCGAGGCAGCCGGCTATCGCGCCTGCAAGCGCTGCAAACCCGATGAAGATACCACCGAGGTCCCTCAGGCAAAGGCTGTCGCGAAAGCGTGTCGTCTGATCGAGGAAGCGGTGGAACGAGGGGACGGGAAAGCGGTCAGGTTGCAAGATCTAGCGAAGAACGTAGGGTTAACACCGCGGTACTTTCACAAGGTGTTCAAAGACAAAACGGGGTTGTCACCAAAGGAATATGCGAAGGCTAAGGGCCAGGGAGCAGGTGGTGCGGCAGCTGATCCATTGATGCACGAGGGTTTGGACATTCTGGAGCCATCGAACTTTGATACTTTCGACTTCAACGACCTGGTAGACTTCGACACTGATGCGAGCCCATCGACACAGCCTACTCCCCCTTCGACGACTCTGGAGCCGTACATGTCAGATGTGTTCGGTGACGACATCGGTGTGAACGGCCAAACATATACGATGGACGAAATGTGGCTTGATCCAATGAGTGCAGGGTTTAGCGTCGACGATGCTAGGCTCTTCCCGCAGATGGACGCAAGCTCATTATCCACCAAAGCCACGATGGCAACAACGGCTGCGTTTGAGGCCGACGCTGCGCTGCTCTTGAGTGGCGGTACGCTCCCGAATTTCAATGGGGCAATGTACAGAGACCTGTTCGTATGAGGACTGTCAAATACGTGGATCCAATCATGTTCTCTGCGCAATGACAGCGGGGATTACTCAGAGTACCTCCAACTAAATGTTTGACAATGACATGCGAGTGCGGATTATGTGCAATAAATGATGCCCCTCTCATGCCCATGCCCCAACTAAAGCCATCAGCGCTGCCCCGCCAACCACGCTTCCACAGGCTTGCAGTCGTCTCTTGCCTCTCAGAGTCACGTAACTCTCGTCGCTCAGGAAGTCTTCAGCGAGAAGCTCGACCAATCCTGCGAAGAGAAGTAACCCGCTCGAAATAGCGTTCATGAAGCCCACCATCAGTAAGCCAGTCTGGCTTGCGGGGTCATACAGATTGTGGATCGCCAAACCAATTGCCTGTCCGATGGGAGTGGTCGTGCCGTATGCCAAGGCCATAAGCCATGGTCTGAAAGAACCGGACGGAAATCGGATCGCCGAGATGCGTGAACCGAGAGCAAAGCCTTCAAACGTCTGATGGAAGGAAATCGCGACTAGTAGGACGATGAACGAGGTCCCAGTCGCCACCGAGAGCGCCATGCCTATGAAGACACTGTGGAACAGGATGCCAGCTTCGAGCAGCAGGCATTGCAACAGTTGCTTTTTATGTTGAGCCTCAGTCATCTCAGGGCTTTGTTCATCCTCCGAAGAGGAATGTGGGCGTTTATGTGCAGACGGTCGGGAAAGAAGGCGAGACTCGTCCTCAGATTCGTTCGAGGCTCGCGGGCCAAGCTCCTCGGGGTCTATATCAAGGTCGGATTCTTCGTCATCGCCGTCTGCGTATGTGGGCTCGCCGTGGCTAGCCGGCGCGCTGGGTGATGGAGACACACCACCGATCGAGGGCGATCTCCCTGCCATGAGGTTCTCCGACGACTGGGGCATCCCATGAAGCACAATGTCTGGGACATGCCCGTTAACCTTGTATCTCCCGTTGCTGTTGCTTCTCTTGTGCGCCGGCCGCGAATGTGTCTCAGGTGCATCCATTCCAAACGCTTCGTAATCATGAACGTGCCCCGCTCCCTTGGACGCAAAGAACATCTCGATGCCGACCACCACGAAGACACTTGTCATAGCTATCAAGCCCGGCATGGCGGAGTAACCTTTGTTCCAGAAGGGAGGGAGGCACGGATCGGTGAGAGATTCGAAGGCCGTGGGGAGCAGGTGGACGAAAGCCGTCGCGATAAGCACGCCGGTACCAAAGTGCCGCGAGAGGAAGAGGAAGTGGTGGGGAACGGGGAATCGTGGAAAGCGCTTGACGACGATCGGGAAGGAACATGCTGGTCGCGATGAGCTTTGCGTCGGCAACGAGGTTCATGCAGGCACACTCACCCGCCGTACTCAGCGTGAGTATCAGAAAAAGTGCGAATATGTGTGCTGGCGTGTTGTAGTGACCTCTGCCGCCCTGGGTCCCGCACGTCGGTCGCTCATCGTCCTGCCGTCGGAGCAGCTCTGCACGCAGCAGGCGTGTAGGCACGTCGGTCCACGAGAGGCCTGGCACAGTCGTCTTATTAGTCACTGCGCATCCGGAGAGGCCATGGCAAGGCTCAAGGCTCAAAGCTCACCTGCGATTGGGCCATTATCCCCCTCCGTCATTGTTTGGGCTCGGGTGCTGGCAGTGGAAGCTACGGGCCGGTGCGGTCGATAGCGTAGCTGCTACGCTGGTAGTTCGGAACGGACCCTCTTTGTTCCCTCACGACACCATCTCATCTGCCTCGCATGCCATCGTCGCCGTCAACTTTCTTGCCGTCCTGGTCACCTTGGATGCGTCGTGGGGTTTGCAACAGGGGCCAGGACACACCTCAGCATCGCCAAACCCGCCGGGATGCCAAGCTCAGGGCACGATCATGGCCCGTAGCTGGTCCGGGAGCACGCCGCCGCGTATCTTTAGACCCCCAATTTCCAACTACCCGAATACGAAAAACACTGGCGAATGGGAAGAGGTGATGAAGATATCGGTGTTTCGACCAAGCGCGCCATCCGCGTCTGCGCTTGCATGTTTCGCTCCGTCGGGGCATACTCTACCGTCCCGTCCACCTCTAACACCCGCATGGCCAATTCCCAAGTTGACGGAAGCGATCCTTGATCGGGTAACCCTCGAAGCCAACCAGAGCGCCATTCGCGCGCAGACTCTCTATGCAAGAAATGCTTCTTGTTGCACACCACGTGGAAGCGGTGGAACAAGCATCAGAATCCTGATTCGGTCGTCCCGAAAAGCCCTCAGCAAACCCTAAGCATGTCTTCTCAGCTCCAGTATGACCTTCGTCAGATGGGAACCACCATTCTCAGTGCCGACGACCATGCGCGCTCAGTCAGCGTCGGGCGCGGGACATTCGATGCAGGGAACAACGAACATACCCTAGCGCATGAACGTCCATGGCTCAGGAACACTTCTATTTTCTGCACGCCATCATACTTATACTCCTGTCGCCCTCATACGCGTCTTAGAGGCTTCTGTCAGCTTCTCGAAGCAGCAGCCACTGGGTGGTGGCGAGTGTAACCCTCCCTTACGCCAGCAAACCACCCCAGGTAAATCTTTACTGCGAGCGCTGTTGTTCATCCCTTCTCTTTGCGGCTACTATTTCCCACTTGCGAACCTCGGGTACAATACACGGCGACCACACAGGTAGGTACAGTTGAATGTTCGAATGTACCGAATCAGGACAGGAGGCTAATCGGCAGCGCCACAACTAAGACTAAACGGGTCTTTGATAGTTTTGACGTCTCGAGCCCCTCTAGCGGCTTCCACTCCAGCATTGTGTGTTCGACAGCGGCCTATCGTCAGAGCTACAAACCCGTTACTACCAGTCGCAGCATGCTGGCATGGGAGCATGAATCAGGAAACTTTCACATGGTCGCTCGTCGCAACATCCCCACCGCCATGCCTTGCTAAGGCGGTCTACCTCCCACCCTCCGAGAAGTAGGGCAACGCGACGCGGCCCGGTTGGCCCTGCGAGGGGCACACGATGGCGAGCCAGCAAGACGTTTCGCAGGGCGCGCAGCGGAGCTCTCCGTCAGCCGCACCCGCGCCCGTACAGCAGGAGTTTCTCTTCGTGGATGCGGCAAAAGCAAAGAGCTCCCGTCAAGGCCGGCGGAATGCTCGTTCTTTTGTTATGCAAAAGGCTCGAAGAGAGCGTCCATGGTCGACGAGTAAACATGCAGCAAAACAGAGGAGGAGCCCCGAGACAGCCAGTCCAGCGACTGTTGGTACACCCGACCTCTCGCACACCCCGTTCACGGCGACACCAAGTCCGCCAATCGCACATGCTGGAGCCCAATATTTCCCTTTCACGGACAGAAGTGACTATTCGGTAGCCAAGCGGGAGATCTGTACAGAGTGCCAGATTTTTCAGTGCCGGCAAGGGCAGACACTGTGCCCTAGATGCCTGCTGCTTCAACCGCCAGTGCCCACCGAAGACCCAGACAACAGTCTTTTCGATCCCTTTGGGACCTCATCTGTCGACATGAACGAAAGCGTTTCCGGACTTTTAGAGCACTGTGAGTTCCTTCCCGGCACCTTCCCTCGCCAAAAGATTTCGGATGGTTGCCAAGATGGCGGAACGAGCAGGCCGTCTCCGTGGTGCAATTCTGGTGTCAATGTGTGGGAGACGTCTTGGAGCTACAGCAACCGAGATCCATCCCTTCATACCTGTATTCATACTATTGCTTCCACGCCACTAACCGAGATGCTGCCCCCGTTTCGATGCTAACATTTTCTTAGTTGTGACCGAAATGGCTCCCCATGCAATCGCGGTCGATGTTCGAAACAAATCTGATCTGATGAGGTCGCATTGGTTCGGCACAGCTTTGAGCAACCCGGGTTTCATGCATAGCCTCCTCGGCACCGTGGCGCTGCACCAATGGTATAGTGGGCGGGGGTCTATCGAGACCATCTTTCACCATAGGGCGCAAGCGATAGCAGCTGTCAATTCCGCAATACTGAACCCGGATGTCAATGTGGGGATTTCTGATGCCAACATAGGCGCAGTATTCAACCTGCTCACGATCGAGGAGACGCTGGCGTATCCAGTCTTCGACAAATACCGACCGACCGACGAACAACCAAACCAGCGTGCCATGCATCTGGATGGACTGCGCAAAATGGTCCAACTGCGCGGAGGATTGATGGCCATTAATTCCAACCGCATCCTTCAAGCCTTTATACTTTGGTGCGTAACCTTTGCCTTGCACGAGACAGCCCCAAATTGGTTAGCATTGGCTTACTGAGCATCAGGCATTCAACGACTCACGCTATCGCTGCACTGGAATCTCCGTACCTGTCCACTAGCGATCTCATCGGTGCGGCATCCACTCCACGTCATCCTTCTGGTCATCGACCCCGTATATCACAGCACCTGCTCAGCTGTTGTCAAAGTGCCCAAGTGAAAGCGTCACTCACTACACTAGTAGAATCTTCGCTAATCCTCATCGCCGATCTCAACCTATTGTTTGGCGATGCTGACAGCCCACTCGATCCTCTTGATGTCAAGAACTATGCTTGCGTCTTGGAGTGCATGCTTCTAGAATGGCTGCGCGAACATGAGCTCGTCGTCAACCCATTGGAGTCCGCGCTTTGCGTCACGCTCCTCATCTTCGCAATCCGCATTACTGAAGCACTTGATCAGCGAACCGAAATGCACGCGCTCCACCGCAGAGCAAGTAAGAGGCTGGAGAAAGCCCTTACTGCCACTAGTCGTACCGACTGGCAACTCTGTCCCGACCTCCTCTTATGGATTCTAGCCGTCGGGGCGATATCGGCCGAGGGCTCCGACGAGAGCTTGTGGTTCGCCCACCAGGTATCTTTGGTGTGCTCGGAACTCGCCATCGACAGCGCAAACGCGCTGTTGGAACGGTTGCATCTCTGCGGCTGGGTTAGCTTCAAGCTGGATGAAGCGGTGCGCCATCTGTGGGAAAGCATCATGAGTCTCAGGTTAGAGAACCGTCCACAGTTCTTACCGATTCGATCTTTTGCTTATACTTGAATTTCCACCAAACAGGCTCGAGCCCTTCGACGACACCAACATGCCGGGACCACTTCAAGTTAAAGTGGCATCGCCCAATTTTACTGATTGGCAGAACATCGACTGGTCAGCCTTAAGCCCGCTGATGAGCAGTGCCAGTATATCGCCCGAAGGCTTTACAGGACCTTCGATGAGCGGAGACGAAATCATTTACGACTTTGGTGTTGGATACGTACGTTTTCATTACCCCGATTACTCAAGCTTGCTGATCTGTGCTGACTCTTGGCACATAGACTTTTCCCCACAACAACCCCTTCTACATGCGATAGTGCGGTAGACTGGTGTGCCATGCCATTTGTCACCATAATGGTCGCCCACAATGTCGGATTAACAGTCACCACTTCTGGAACAAGAGGACGTATTGCACTACCCGAGCATCACACCGCAGGTTTACCAAGGATTGGTAAGGACATGCTGGTTTTTGGTGCTCACGCGTCTGTTGTACACTGTACCAATCTCAGTATTCAAATGAGTATAGCTTTGCTATCCGGGCTTTTCGAACAATAGCCGAGCTGTCTTCCCATTTGGTCCAATTCCACTCAATCTGCGGCATCGATGTACGCGCTACTACCAATACTATCCATCATCTCAAATTTACGATCACACGAGCTCGACCTGCCATCAACGCCGCATGGACTGCGGTCAACATAGGGTTATTCAGCCTTGGCGTTGGCCCAGCGGGCTGCGTCGATCTCCCTGTATCAAGAAACAGGACCAACCGGATCTATTCCAGGCTTGCTTTCCCGACTTTACTCAGCAACTCGCATCGATCGTTCCTGCGTACAAATACTAGGTACGCAACGGCCGGCGCATATACAGGCAGCCACATGGCCGCCTGCAGCGAATAGTGCGGAGGGTGCGGCCGCAGGGCCCAGAAAGAGAAAAAGCAGACGTCCAACTTTGAACGATCATCACGATATACGATGAATACGAATTACGAATCCCCTACCAATGTCTCACTTCTCAACCTCCTCCTGCTCCTCCGTACTCCCCACCTTATGTAATGGTACCCCACTCACCTCATCCGACATCGCCTCTTCGCCATCCACCACCTCATCCCGCGCCTCCTCCCTCTCAATCTCCCTACACCGTCTCACCAAATCACTTACATGTCTATCCCCACTCTCTCCACTCAACTCAAGCAGTGCTTTCTCCAAAAAGAACAAATACTCTCTATTCTCGCCACTCGGCCCCCGACTCTTCAGAATATGCCTCGCCAATGCATCCGGATCCTGCGGGCCCAGAAACTGCGGGTTCTCAGGTAACCCAATGTAAACGAGACATGGTATGGGTGGCTGATGCCGTTCGTATTGTGCGAGGATAGTCGTGGATGCTGTTATGGAGCGCGAGGAGATGTGGGAGATAGAGTTGGCGATGAGATTGGGATCGGGGGAAGGTTGAGTGTGAGGAGAGGGCGAGGTAGGTGGGGAGGAGATGGAGGTGTAGAAGGTGGCGGGGTGGAAGGGCGTGTATTGGATGCTGTAGCCGTTTATTTCGCGGATGTCGAGGTATGCGCGTACTTCGGCGACTTTGGCGGCGGGGATGTGGTAGGCGGCGCCCCAGACGCGTTCGGTGGGTTCGTGCTGGGGTGAGGTTGTGTTAGCAGGTCTACACCATGAGCATCTAGCTCGAGGAAGACGAGATAGGGAGAGTCGGAGGTTCTGTTGAGGACAAGACGTACATGATCCGTCAAAGTCTCCCAGTGCGCGCGATCGATGAGCGTAGCAACGCGGCCCGGTGCTTCTGGCGTGCCGCGATGATCTTCACTACACAAACGTCAATTGATCCCACCCACAGAGACACTACTAGTAAACGGGTTGTACCTCGCCTGTGATGATACTTAGCTTCTTCATACACAAGTATACGTGGTGGCCTCATACCTGCCAAAACCTTCGCACGTAGCCTTCAATGAAACCCGGGATACGCTGGTCTACACCGAGGGACTTAGCTGCTATACTTCCTGCTGTGCCACTTAAGGGGCCGAGAGGTTGGACGTGCTGCATACCGTAGTGTGGCGGTGGTTTCCATATCAAACTCCTGGGTGGCTATTAGCAACGCCATATCATGCATGTCGTTGCTGAACGGACCCGTATCCAAATAGCCAGAAGTTGTCATTCTGGCCAAAGTCTTCAACTGGGGTTTCTTGGGCCGTCATCTTGTTGTGTGGTGTGAGAAGCAGAAGCATGCGGCGTTTTGTTGACAGTCGTTAAGTGTGGCGGTGGGGTGGAGGGGTAGCTGTTGATCATCAAGGTGGGGCATTCGCCATCGAATGACGCCCTTGCATAAGCGCACGCGATGTCTGATGTCGTTTTGTGGAGCACTCGACGAACATCGTTTTGTAGGTTATGCGATGAATCGAACTATATGTATACACTTTACATCTACAGCTCTATCAAGCACCGCCTGCCGCTCTGCCCATGAAGAAGCCCTTCAACGGCCCCAACGCATTCACGGCTCTGAGCCCAAGACTCCGTACCCCAACTATTGGACCAGACTCGACGCTATACAGCCGGTGCAGCTTGTCGCATGCACCCAACATAGCGTTGTTCTCCGCGTATCGCTCGCTATTGTAGCTTTCTAGAGCAAGTGTAGATCCAATGTCCTGCCCCGTCTGGACAGCATGCGAGATGGTGCGTACGAGCGCCGCCGCATCGCCTTGGCCCTGGTTCAGACCTTGTCCAGCCAGTGGGTGTATGGTGTGCGCAGCGTCGCCGACCAGGGCCACACGTTCGCCAGTGTAGGTATCTGCGTGGCGCATGCGGAGAGGAAACGAGGCTACGGTACCGGATTGTGCGACGGCGACGCGCATGGGTAATGAGCGCTCGTTGGCGGGAGTGTGTTTCTCGCGCCATGCGACCTCTTCTTCCTGGCCTGAAGACAGGGTATGAAGGTATTCTAGGTCTGTGACTGATAACCTGAAGCCGGCGTTCACCATTGCGACGAAATCGTGTGAGGACAGCGATTTTAGTTTCGCGGCGCGTTCGGGTGTCGTGCTCCAGACTAGAGTGGCCATGTTGCCGGGTAGTGGGAGCATAGCGATGGGACCTGTGGGAAGGAAGCGCTGGTATGCTATCTTATGGTCAAGACCCCCCCAGCCCGGGCCAGAGAGGCGCAGACTTGCCACAACGCCGTGGCGGTTGTAGTCAAAGCCGCGGGAGGGTATGCCGGCGAAGGTTCGGACGGGACTGTTTGCTCCATCAGCTCCAACCAGGAGTCTTGCCGCCACTGTCTTTCCGTTCGATAACGAAACTATCGGCCATGACGAGAGGTCTAACTCCTTTGTATCCTGGCCCAAGTCTATCGAATCCACCTTTGTAGAGGAGAAAATATCCACACCACCGAGCTCTTCCAGTCTCGATAAAAGGGCGGTAGTGGTGTTGGTGTTCTCGATCATGTAGGCGATCGTTGTGGCTTGCGTTGGCTTGCGAGGTGTGAAAAGTGGGCGCGCTGACTCCCAATCGAAAGAAATTCGTGCGTCGGTTACGCCATCCCATACCTGCATCTCCTGGTAGGGCTGTACTCTTGAGGCGTTTGCATGTTGCCATGCTCCAATGTCTAGCAAAGATTAGCATCCGCTATTGCACCAGACAATGACCGCATACCTTGAAGGTTCCTTACAGAAGCAGGCGTCAGAGAGCTACATCTATTTGAGAAGCTCTCCAGACTTGCATCTTTCTGCAGCCGGCTCTTCTGCAGATCTTGCCCCTCGATAAGGGCCACTTTCAAGCCATTGGTGATTGGAGATGCCTTTAGACCAGCTAACAGGCTTAGTCCTGCTGGCCCGCCCCCTACACAAACGACATCGTAGATTTCTGGGGTATTGGTGGAGCTCGATGCGAACCTCCGGTGAAGCCGCACTCGGAACTGGACGAAGTGTGTTGGGGAGGGTAGGGCACGGCGCGCTCCTAATGGCAGTCGAGGCGGCATCACGAGCCCGAAGAAGTGTTGGTCATCAGTGAGAAGTGGATTGGTGAAATCGCAAGGCGAAGAAGGGTTGGTGGTGCCATTAGCAGCATCATAGACGCCGCTGTTTGCACTGTTTGATCGACGATGCGCGTCAACAGCGTTGAAGCTAGCTGCTTTCGGATAGCTCCGCTGGCCCAAGCTCCTTTCCCATTCATTGCGAGGTCACAACTTCTCCTCCTTCAGACCTCACCGATACATCTTCGTCTACACCTCTAGTGTTGCTCAATAAGCCTGCTCGTCGGTTCCCATATGCCCAATCCTGCACTATTCACGCACACTCATGAGTCGTCGTTTCTATGGACAGCGTCCCAGTCTCATGGCGAGGGGCCATCCTCTGACTATAAGTCGTGACCCCTCTTTCATCTCAACGAATTCCTTGAAACCCACGCTTGAGCGTCCAATACCTGAACTCGCAATGCACAGCACGCAGTCAAAGTCGCTCTTGGCCAACGCTTCAATGACGATGTCGTCCGTCGACACTGCACTGTATCAGCCTTGCATTGCAAATTGCAGTTGTGGAGTCAAATGTCTGTAAATCAGTTCGACATGAACGCTTCTTCATGCAGATTGTTGGGTCTGCTCAGATAACCTCTGGTTCCACACCTAAGCTTGTGGCCTTGTCCAAGGTTAAGATGATTCCTGAGAGCTCTCCACTGTCTGTCAACTCTCGTTGTCTCCCCGGCTTTTATTCCACAGTCGTAACTTCAAATCCGCTCCAAAAGCTACGGATCTCCCATTATCTAATCTCTCAACACGCTGCCTCATCTTCTCCATGGAGACCATAGACGGCCTAGGTCCGTTCCAGCTGTACGGAGATGTGCCTCGTCGCAGCTCTTCCGTCTCTCCCACTGAAGAGCCGGGCCCTCGACCAAACAAAAGGAGACGCGTTTCTCAGTTCTTCGGACAAGACTCGCGATCAACAAGTGACGATGAGGATGACGAGCCTTCGAGAAGACCAAAACATCGGAAATCTTCGGCATTCTTGTCTCTGTTCAGCTTGCCTAAAGCCACGCGCAAAGATTCGAAGTACGACAAAATGCCCGCTACCGACACCGACTATGAGCAAGGACGTCACAACGAAGTGCCTCTGGCGCAGCGTTCCGTGCCTTACGACACCTCTGACACGCCCATAGAGCCCGAGCGGAGGCGTTCATCACTGGCAAGAATCAAGGAGTTCTTCTCTCGCAAGCGGAACGACTCTGGTGTGCAGGAGAACACTGTGTCAAACAAAGCAGCTCCGTGGAACTGCCATCCTTTGGCTCCCGGCAACGCAAACCCGCATCATCAGATGGAAGTGCAGTACTACAATACAAGCCTCGAGCCACTCGCCATGGGTACGTCTGGGCGGTACTACGCGCAACAATCTGCTAATCTGGCTGCAGTAAGTCCAATCTCTCTAATTTCTCCCCCAATGGTTCTTACCGAAGCGGACTCGTTTGCATGGTTTGCATCATTTCACATTTGGATGATTATCTACTAACCATACATCCATTCGACAGGAAGGCTGGCTGCGCTTCAAGAACCAAAGCTGTGAAAGCTTGCTAGGTGGTGGTCCTAGCAATTTCTACCAAACTCAAACATACCGCGATCGCCCATGTACCGTCCTGTCTCAGAGCATCTACTCCCGCCCGACGCGCGCGGATTCGGTGGACTGGTTTGCGGATCGTGTACCCACGCCTACATTCGAGACGAATCTCCAGGCTAGCGCAGAGCAGTGTTACGGCTTTGGCAGCCACAGTCCACCTCTGAGTCGCTTCCGCAGCTATTCTCGCCAGAACTCCATGCAGCTGCAGATGCCGACCTTCTTCAAAGGAAAGAGATCTATCGCGCGGACGCAACGCTCGGCCAGAGGATCCGTGTACAGTCCACCGCCAGTAACGCGCAACTTTGCAGTCCGTCGGCCGTCCCGCACAGGGTCCGTCACCCCATCTATCTTCTCAACCAGAAAATTCTCGACAAATCCCCACCCGTTCGGCAAAGAGCCTGATCTTCGTCTGCGCTCCATCGATGAACTGGGTGTCCTTCCGCTCATCGAAGCTTCGTCTGTCGAAAGCTCACCGCCAGCGCCTCACTCATGGCTCCTCCCTAATGCAAGCGCCACCTCTTCCACAGTCGCCCTGCACTTGCCGTCTGCACCCAGCAGTGCCGACTCCTCGGCCGCACACTCGCCCGCACGAGCCCTCCATCCCGACATCCAATGCTCCTTCTCTCCCACCATAAACCCAAGCCACTTCGCCCCAACCGAGCCAAACTCCTTCCTACTCCTCCCCTCACCCCAGTTTGCAGCACCACCAGCGACAGCGACACGGCTACCATCTATGCTCAGTCTAGCCGAATCGCCGTTGCAATCCCAGCAGTCTTTGTCGACGACTTTACCTGACCTTATGTCGGAGCATGACTCGCTTGGGCTGAGGCGCATGACGAGTAGTTTGGTGGATGCGCTGTCTTCTTTCAATATTGAGGGGGATGGGAGGTTGGAGTGGGGTGAGAGTGGGGGTGCGGAGGCGGAGTTGATTGGGGTTAGGCCGAGTGATGGGGTTGCGGCGAACGATTTTGTTATCGAGAGGGGGTTTGAAGGGGGGATGGATGGCGAAGAGTGTGAGGAAAGTAGGGGGAGGAGTGTGGTGAGGGAGGGTGAGGGGGTTGTGGTCTGGTGAGGGGTGAACTGACACACATGACGGGCATACATGACATTCAGCTTTCGAGAGTACATCTACCATTTACAGATAATTTACGACGTCTCAATGCTTTCAGCCTTTTCTTCGAGGAGTGTTTTGCTTCTCCCGAACTCCTTCGTCACCTTTGCACCAGCGAAATCGCAGATCGCAATTTGCTATTGATTTCTGTCGAGTAGTCACGCCCGAGCACACCCCATGTGCACCTAGTTTCTCAACGAGCTACAGTGAGCTAGTTTCCTTGGGAACTGCGCTGTCTAGTCAGGCACGACAAGCTTCTCTTGGCCAGCATCGTAGCGCAGGTCAATTCCCTGGTGCTGCAGATCCTTATAGCAAGCACAGTTCATGGCACAACAACAAAGTTTCACAGCATCAAGAATCAAGAGTTTGTTTGTTTGAGCTTCGAGGGGACAACGCCCTCGCGCCACTTCATTATAACCACAACTACCTAGCGTAATATAGGAGATGCGACTCGCACTGATGCATGGCCTCGAGATCGATAGAATAGATGTACTTCAGATGCCCTGCGCAGAAGCGCCATTAGATGTTGTCGTGTTGACATGGAAAAGACATCTTCCTCGTAGACGTCGAGGAAGCGCCCAGTAATGCCCTAGTGGGACCATGTAATGCATGCCTTCGGATAAGGACCGAAATAACCCTCAAGTGGGTATAATGTAGCGCGAAATTTTTGAAAAGACCGGGAATATTACGGAGGTGCCGAACGCATCGCTATGCATTGATGACGGAAAAGGTTGGAGAATGATGGAAAGTCGAGGGATGGACGCTGGTGACGGTGTGCCTCTCCGCTTACAAGAAAGCAAAGGCAACAACACCAGCGAGCGTCAGAGCCATAGTGCCAAAGCTAGCACCAATCGCCGTCGCTGCACCAGTGTTGCCCTGGTTGTTATTGTCGCTGTTATCCTCGCTCAGAAGGCCACCCGTGTTCTCAGCTTCGTCGGTGTCGGACTGGGTTGGCGAGGGACCCGCAGACTTGGAGGCACTCGCGGAAAGCGTCGCGTTGGGCTTGACGGGGTCCTGGGCACCGCAAGGGTGCTCGGACCGGCAGGCGGATTGACACGTGCTGTCGGCGGCGTCACAGGCCTTTACGCACTGGTTGCCCCATTCCGTGCACTTGAAGTAGGGCATCGTCTGCGTATACTCGGTGACGTTGGGGGAGACGTTGTTGTCGCAGATGCAGCTGAAGGCGAGAGTTTCCTGGGGTTGGGTTAGTATGGTTGGAGGATTAGCTGGCTCGCTGGCCAGCCAGCCAGCAGATGTCGGGGGTCATACCCATTCGCAGTCATTGGCAATTGTGTTTTGTGTCGAGACGCCGGGCTGCTGGAGGCAGATGAGAGGGCATTGTGACTTTTGTTGTTTGCACCAGTATTCTGCACCATGTTAGCTGTGCGTGCTCCAGGAGAGTGGATGGCATGTGACTGACCTCGCAGAGACTGAGTGACGGACTCGGGGTCGATGTTGTACTGCTCCTGGGCGGTTGAGAGGCCGGCTACGGCGAGCAAGCTGAGGGCGGCGAAGGAACGCATGTTTGGTAGATGAGATGGAATTGCGAGGGCAAAAGATGTTGGGAGAAGGGTCAGAGGGGGCCTTTTAAGAAGAGTCAGCGCTATGTTTTCCCCAAGGAGCAAATGCGTGTGGCCTGTGTTTGGCCGGGGACAGGCAGGAATGCATACGGTTTGGTCTGGGAGAAGACGAGACGGAGGGTATTACAAGAGCGTACAGATAGCGACAGAAGGAGGAATTGACTATGGAAATGAAGAAGAATTCGCGTCTCAAGGGTTGCTTGTCTCTCCCAAAGCGAGTGTGGGCGTAAGGGAAGGGAAAGTCCGGCGGCAGCGAGAGGTTAAAGAAGGGGAGAGGCGCGCACCTACCCACCCACCCCCAGCACTGACCGATATGCTAGCATAGCTTCGCGTCGGCGCCGAGCATCGTCCAGATTGCCCCGGCCTCGCGCCACTGGCCGTGTCGCAGGCCCGTCTGCGCTGGCTGTTGTGGAGGCATGCAGGCGGTTCCGCGAGTCCGCGATTGCGCGGGTGGTGTGCAGCAGCGAGCGTCGTCAGCGGCCTCATGGGGACGATATGGTGCATCGTTTCACGCGCTCGACCAAAAATCCATGCAGGGTTGTTTGGGCCCATTGTACATGCTGCAGGCTAGCACTCGGACCGCCCGCCATTCGCGAGCCTGCAGCCACTCAACCCGCGTCGTTTGCGCGCATCCCGGCCGGCGATGTCGATTCAGGGTTCACATCGCGGGCGTCGTCCGATACGACGGGCGGGTCCTGGAGAAGATGCTAGCGACGCCATCCTCTCACCACCTCGTCCACACTACATATCTGTCTGCACAGCGTCCGCCCGCCTTTCCCCGACCGCGACGGAATACACACCAGCCGATATCGACTCCCAGCCGCCCCGCCCGCTAGATGGATGGCGTCTGCGGCATCTGACGCAGCCCATCGCCGCACGCCCTCGCCGTCTCACGATGGGGGCAAGTCCGCCACCACGCTTTTCCGCCCGGAGCGCAGTTCCATTGTGCCCCCGTATTGGCAGGCGCACGAGCGCAGTGTCAGCCGTCTGAGCTACAACTCTGAGAACGGTGTCAATCCGGCGCCCATCCTGCTCGAGGACCACACCGACGCGGGCTCGGAGCAGTGCAAGGCGCTCTGGGCCCGCCATGTTACCATTGACGACTACGTGATTATCAGTGGCTCCGCGCCCGCTTTGGGCGCCTACGTCGTCTGGAACTGCACCGTCGAGACCCTGGATGTAGGTTGAGCAGACGGCGGCAGCATGTGGGGTCGTCTAATCAATTCCGTCCTTACTGACTTGCTCCAGGGAGGACCCATGAAGATCATCAAGAGGTAATGCCACCCAGCCTGCGCACGACGAGGCTCCGCTCACGCCACGTAGATATTCTGAATTCGAAGACCTGCACAAGAAGCTGGTCCGGACGTTTCCCCACGCCGCCGGCTCCCTGCCACCCTTGCCACCAAAGTCCATCGTCTGTAAGTCATCTGCCAACCACCCTTCAGGCCACCCCAACCCATAGACCCTCGCAGCCCCACCTTCCCGTTCCAACCACCTTGGATATTGATTGTTGAGTAGCCCGCTTCCGCCCGCGTTTTCTGGAAAGGCGCAGGGTGGGCCTTTCGTACTTTTTGAAGTAGGTAATCGTTCCCCGCACTATCGAATATCGACTGACTATTTTTAGCTGCATATTGCTCAACCCGGAGTTTGCGGGCTCCCCCGTGCTCAAGGAGTTTTTGTTTTCATGAGAGCTTCTTCATTGTATATATACGTTTTCCTGTCCCTCGACTTGTGACCATGCCACTGCGACCACGGCTTGGCGATGTCGACGGCAACTTTACATATCTTGGTACGAGCATACGACCATGACCAGGCGGCCATCATCTTCATCATCTTGACCCGCCGCTGAAGAAATAAGATTGTACGAGTAGACTCCCAGGCCTCCAGCAGGCGTAGCAGCCCGCGGGCGACACGTTGGCTCAAGATATCTCAGAAGACAGCGCATGTATATCACAAGGACCTTTCTCAACGAAGCGAGGACCCCCGTAGCACTCTCGGCGGGAGTCCGTCCTATTTTGACGCCTGGCGTCGCATCTCTTAGACGTGGTCCAATCTACGTTTGACGTGTGCATGATTCGTGAGGTCAATCGACCGATTCAGCTTGGTGCGAAGGTGGTGCGAAGGTGGAAATAGCTAATACCATTGAACACGCTCACGCTGCGCCCGAAGTCGACGAGTCTATCATAGTCAGAAAAGTCGTGTCTTTCTTCACCGAGTCCAATGCAACTCCAACAACATGCTAGCCGTTCGCTCTTCGCGGGCAATGATTGGCCATCTTCGCTGTGGCGTCGTGCTGTGTACACAAAAGCAGCGAAATTCTACAATTCTCGTCGCTCGGCATGCCTCACAGGGCGTACATTGTGGATCAAAGCTCAAAGCTGTTGCATGGTTCAGTCGAGCCTTAGCTGCCGGCGTGCCTGCAACGTCCATGTATGCATTTCGCCTGTCGAAGAACCCCAGACGAGAGAATTGACCACCCGTGCCCCCCAACCGTCGCGACTCCCCTCGGCGACACGCCATGACCGTCCTCAGAGCGCAATAACTGAGGAGATGAGCCTTCACAATGCTCAAGGCAATGGCCCAACTAATCCGACCCGCCGCCACCGAGCGGCGGACGACAGCGAGACATAACAAATCACCATCCCCGCCGCCCCCAAAAGGCGACGAGCTCGTGGCCGCCCATCAGCAGCACCACCAGCCGCCCGTCAACACGCGCCGAGCGTCGCGGGCTACGCTGTCGCTCGAACAAGACGCGCCCAACGCGACAATAGCCCAGCAGACGCCCGCAAAGGCTGCCCCGTCCGCGCGCTCCAGCGCCCGCAAGCGACCTGCCTCGGAGATCGCGACGGACCCAAGGCCTCCGACAAAAGTCACAGTTACACAACCCCATGGCGAGCTTCTCCGCATCACGAATGGCGTGCCGCGCGAGCTGGGCATTGGCGCCGACGATGTGCCTTCGGGCGCGTCGACGCCCATTGCACATGGCAGGGGAGCTACCCTCGGCGTGCCTGCAACGACAGCAGCGACCGCGACCGACAAGAGGAGCTTGAGGAGTCAGGATGGTGGGTCGCGCCTCAAGAGCGACCTTGCTACCTACTTTGCCAACTACGATGATATTATGGCCGGGGTGCCGAAGACACCTGGTACGTCCTCTGGAAGCCATAGTGGAGCTTGCCTGACGTGTAGACAGAGTTCCTTGACATCGATACGCCCATGTACCTCGTAGACGAGCCGCTCAAGTCGTCCAAACCTTACAACCCTCCCACGCCCGAAGCTATCCGCAAGTCGGCGAGTCCGAGCCGATCACGCAAAGCGCCCGTCCAAACGCCAACACGCAAGCCCTCCGTCCCGACAATACCTCCCTCTCAATCTACCTCCAACTTCCCCGCACTCGACTACACCAACATAGCCAAACACCTCCGCAATGACGGCGACGAAGACCCTCTCGCAGACACGGTATACTTTGCACAGCATCGGCGGGCAGAGCGGAAGGAGAAGCAGCTCCGCAACATCGAGAAGGACCGCGCCATGCACGAAAAGGCCCAGCTCGAGCGGCTGCTGGATGGTCTGCAAGGGCCAGACTGGCTCAAGGTCATGGGCATAACGGGAGTCACGGATGGGGAGAGGAAGAGCTGGGAGCCGAAGAGGGGTTACTTTATCAAGGAGGTGCAGGCGCTGGTTGATAAGTTTCGCATGTGGAAGGAGCAAGAGAAGAAGCAGAGGGCGGAGAAGGAGGCGGCCTGTGCTGCGAGGGAGGACGACGAGGAGGAAGAGTCCGAGTCAGGTACGTACGACGTGTAACACCGCTGGTGCAGGTAGACTGCACAAAGAGCCAGCTTTTGTATCCTCAGCTGCAGGCCAGACACAAGCTAACAAACCCAAGAACCTGAACCACGAAAGCCCACCCCCAGAAACCGCCTGTCCGACCCGCATCCAAAGGAGCCAGAAACACCAAAGCCCCGCCGCCCACCCCGGCCCCACGGCTTCTTCCTCCCGCTCATCCCCGCCGCACCGAAAGCACCCTTCACATCCTTCTACAGCAAACCACATATGCGGCAAGCATCGCTAGGCAAGCACAGGCACGGACGTAATGCCACGGCGTTTGGCCAGCCGATACCGGAGCTCGAGCAGCATGTGTTTGAGTTACCGGACGACTTTGTCACACAGGAGTTCTTGCGAGATAACGCGAGGAAGAGGCGGCGGCGGAAGCGGGAAAGCGGGGTGTCGCAGTGATCTGGGCACGTGTGGAGGTGAGCATGGTATTTTGACAAGATTCCGGGGTTTCCGGGCGATGTATACCCTCTTGTATTTTCTCTTTCTGGTAGCATCTTTGGGGGTCCTCACGGTGTCGCGTATATGTCTTCTTCTGCATGGTCTTGGTAGGGCTGGTGCATGGGTGCTTCTTGGAGGCTCGAGTGTAGGATGCTGTGTACTATCTAGTCTCTGTTCGGATTCGGTGCAATGGAGAGTCCGTTGTACATCTTAGTTTCGTCATGTGAGGCCAGGCTTGTGTGCTCTTTCGCTTGCATGGCCCTGGTCGATGTTGACGCTGCAGTGTGGTGCGCGGTCACAAGAGTTGACTGGGGTTTGTGCATCCAATGACCCTTCTCGCCATGGAGTTACCATTACTGATACCCCAGGCAAATGTCGCCGACTACTCACCTGCTCATTCGCTCACCCGCTTTTTCGGAGTTTTCCGTCTAGGCGCATGATGCGGGGTGTACTCATGCTTGTACTTGTGTTCGCATCTCCGATTTTCGACTTTCGGATCCGGTTGATATGTCACGTTTGTAAACGCTCTGGCCGGGTGGGGGAGGGTACATAGGAGTTCTTCGCGGAACTTTGAGACCTCTTCTTTACACTACACAACTATATATGCTTCTCTAAAACTCAAGTTGAGCGGTATCCATAGGTGTGGCTTGTGGGAGTCCGGAAGACTAGAAACTGATAGTATGATATGAATGGGGGTTGGTATGCTCGGGTGGTTCTTGGCTAGGGACTGAAAAGGAAAAATTTGGTTTGGCATGGTGCTGGGTCTCCTAAAAACACTTTCGAGAACACCGAATGGAGTGGGAAGTTTTGCGGTCTGCTCGATGGGGTGGACGAAAATCAATTGGGGGCTCGCTGATGGAGTGGTGTAATGTTGGTGTGGGGTGAAGAGTCCGACGTCTACCTCTGATGGGCTGGCGTTTTGCGGTCTTGTGTCGGCGGGCTCACTCCATCTGCTGTTTTCGAGGGTCTCGTCTTTTGGCTGTGGAGTCTCGGTGAGGTGGACGGGGAGTGTTCGATTTCTACCTCTAATGCGGGTTTCCTCCGACTCTGGATCTGGCTTCAAATCCCCACTCTATGACTGGTTCGATCGTCAATATCACGAGAGCAAGGGTGACGTGGGTTCGTCGGGCGATTGCTCGACTTCTACCTCTGATGCGTCCCTCTGCTTGTTCTGCTTCACAACTCCTATCATGAAATGTTTCGCGCTCAAACCGAATCATCAGGAAAGCAATTTCTCGAAGGCTTGGGTGGTAGTAATGCAACTTTGACTTTGACAAGTTGAACAGCTCATTATTTTCACAGCCAGCTCATCTTTAGAGCCATGATCTCGCATCTAAAGTCACACTTAACGTTGGGGACGAAGTCGGTAAAGCTCAGCCATGGAGTCTTAGCATGTATTATCTCAAACCGGGCTTTAAGATGAAGGTCCATCGCGACCCATTTCAACGTCCATATTGGAACATCTCTACACGAAGTGGCTGCGTTCTGGTTGCAATGTGAATCTTTTGGCCAGATCTGCTTCGGTCAGATTGGTGGTTCAATTTCGTGAACCAGTAACTATTGGATATTGAGTGGCCCGCAAAAAGACAGGGTTCACCTGTGCATGATTTCCTTCCCTATCATACTCCGATGTGATATGTTCATGACCTCATCCAAGACCCGGGCTCACTCCACCAGCTTCCCACCAACATTAATGGTCGCTGCTTCCCTAACGTCCCTCACCTCCAGCACCGCCCGGCCTCGGTTGCAACGCAGGATGCCCCTTCCAAACACCCGTCCCCCCCTCCTTCTCCCCCTTCCTCGGATCCTTCCACTTCCCCACATACCCATCACTCCCCACCCTAACACCTTGCTTCGTATACGCGGCACCCCCACCGGAAGCCGCGCTGCGTGTCGGAATCGCACGAACGTTCACACCTTGGGCGTTGTAGGAGCTTCCAGAAGGCGTCTTATGAATCGGAGTCGTGTGCGTGCGTGAGGAGCTCGCGGCTGAGCCGACGGAGTGGGTCCGGCGGGAGGGTGTGGATCTGACACGGTGAGTTAGATGGGAGGGTGTGGTTTGGAGTGTAGTTTCGGAGGTGGTGTGTGGTGGTGTGAATTTGCTTGCCGATGTAGTCTTGCGTGGCGATGTGGCCAGTGCCTGGATCTGAACCTGCGCAGTCTGAGCAGTCTGAGCGGGCGAAGATGAAAGACTTGTACTACCCCCAAAGCTAGACAATGTCCTTGTAGATGTCGACCTCATCTGCGCCTGAAGCTTCTGCGTCAACATACCCACGTGACTTCCCCCTTCCTCACCCCCTTCACCCTCAAGCCGACTCGCCTCGCGCCACGCAAGAATCCGGTCGTTACCCTGTCGCTCGCGACTCGGCTTTACCCTCTGCCAACTCTTGTCGCCCCACCCGTCATCACCTAAATTGGGTGCTGCAGCGAGCTCTTGGACGTCCACGGGGCGCGATGAGAGGCGGTATTGGGTTACCTTTGGGGGTGGTTTGGGGGGTTCACGGGGGGGTTTTTGTTTGCGACTGATGGTGAGGTTTTTGAGGAAGGATTTTATGGTGTTGGGTTTCGTGGGGGAGGGGGTTCGTTGGGTGGATGGGGGTGACATTTTGGAATCGTGGGGACGATCGATTTGTGATGGTGTAATAATGGTGTGGAGAGTGGTCGGGTGTTTGAGTTACGAGTGGAGAGGAGTTCGCGCGTGAGTTGGTTTTTATAGAATTGAGAGCTGAAGTTGCGTGGTATTAGGCACAACTTTGCCCAGGCAACGACCGTGTCACCTCTGCTATTGTTACTACCGTTCGTTTCCATGTTGACCGCCTCACAGTGAGAGATGAATCGTCGCACAAAAGCCCACATGGGCTGCGACCATAGTACCCATTGGCCTACATATTCCTAGTGTAGGTAACTATCACCGTTCGTGAAGCACAAATCGGACTCGAACGTTTATTTACCATGCGCCTAGACTGTACTTCTACATCATGTGTCTCCATGCCAGTCAGCTTGAGTAGAGCAGCCTTGCTGAAGACCCCACACTTACATCGGCCCAACATACCTGAAACATGTCAACCAGCACGAGAGCAACAGCCAATTCATACATGAAACCCACCAAAACTACCGATGCCAGTATTCCTAATCAGGGCATATGGAAGAAGCCCGGGAGTCCTTTTCCACCCTCATTTCGCTAACGAGAATGCTTCACTCAGGGGCCCATGGCATACGTTCAACACTAACAATATAACAAATTAAACACTAAAGACTGCAATCCTCTCCCTTCCACCACCGCTTAAAGTAGGCAAAACAGAAAATCATGCAGGTAAAGATGCACAAAACAGACATAAACACATCAACGTAAGCAACCGTAATTGACAAGAACAAGCTGATCATACATGCAAACCCGGTGGGTCAGCTAAAGGTACCACCGGAAAGTTCTCTTCTCCACATCTCCACCGCGAGTACCGAGCGGCAACGCTTACAAGCCGGCGACAATAGTTCCGCAACCAAAGTTGGTCTCGACACCAAACTTGTCAGAATCGCCAAACTTGGACTTCCAGCCATCATCCTCGTAGCTCAAAAGGCAGGCGATATCACCAACCTTCTCAACGATGCTCTTGATAGCCTTCTGTTGCGCCTCGGCAGTAGCCTCAGCCTTGCCGTTCTTCTTTCCGTCGTGCGGCCATCCGATCTCAGTGATGTACATGCCCTTGGCAGCCGCCTCGGGGCAGATCTTAGCGGCCATCTCGAGCTGAGAAAGCGCAAAGGTACCGGCATCGGCGGCGTCGGTGTTGACGTCAAAGAAGGGGTGGATCTGAACGGTGAGGACGTCGAGAGCTTCGCAGATGATCTCGTTTCCTGGGGTGACCAAGACGCCGACGGTCTCGGCGGTGGTGACCGGGATGTCCTTGGGGAAGCCAGCGGCGTAGATTTGCTGCCTAGCCTTCTTGACGTATGAGACGAGACCAGAGAGCGAGCCACCACCGAAGCTGTACTCGTTGCCAATGATGATCATGGCGGTGCTGTCCTTGCTGGCATTCTCGATGATGGCATCGAGCTGCTCATTGGCGCCGGGAGAGTCGGGACCGTTCTCCGCGTCGAGGAAGACACCGTAGATGATTTTGAGGCCAGCTGTCTCCGCAGCGGGCAAGACCCACTCGAACACATGGCAGTCAACGCTGTAGACACGAATAGTGGTGTAGCCCCATTTGGCAATTTTGGCGATATCAGCCTTGATCACACTCTCGCTCCTGCAGTCGCCGTTGTCGGCATAGGGAGTGTAAGTGAGGGACCACTTCTGTCCGTTGGGGACGATGTGGGAGCCATAGCCGCCACCGCCGCCGTGCGCGGGCTTGCTGGGCTTGGGCTTCTCGGCCTCCTGGGAGGTTGCCGGGACGGGCTTGTAGACAGTTGGGACAGGCTTATCCGAAGTGGGCTTGGGCACTGGCACATACTCGCTCTTGGTCTCCGGCTCTTCGGAGGTCTGAGGGAGCGGCGCAGGAGTGTATGCGACAGCGGTGGTCGTCTCAGGCTCAGGCGATGGAACGACGTAGACCTCAGTAGTGTTGGGAGCCGACGAAGGTACTAAGACAAGTCAGTTCAGTCTTCTTCCTTAGTCGCCGTCCTTCGCGACTTCTATTCCCGAAGTAGAGTACGTACCCGCGCTGGCCGTCACGTAAACGGTCGTAGTGTGCACCACGCAAGATGCCTCCTCTGGGTATCCACCACGGCGGAGGTGAAACCCAACGTGAGCTGGGTGGGCGCTCGCGGCGACTACGCTGACAAGCGCCGCCGAAGCAGCAACGATTCCAGACTTCATTATGTATGTTGATGTTGATGTTGATTATAGTGTAGTTTGAGTGTAAACGAGTGACAAAGTATTAGAGTAATGGTAAAACGAGTGACTAGGGCACAAAGGCCAGAACTTGGGTGTGCGAGGCTTTGGACGTACGAAAGCCTTGCGCAAACAGTCGACGAGGCGGCGTAACGGTTGGTTTTGATAGCCCTCGAGGGCCCTAGCAACGAGTGATAGGGGTCCACGCTCGCAAATGAAGCACCGACAATGCCGGCCGTAACGGGCAAGGTTCGTGAATGCACGGCGCCCAAGACGGCTCGCGCAGGCCAAGATGTGCAGCACGGTTGCAGTCTGAAATGAACGGTCTGGGGAAACAGACTCCATGTTCGCCATTTCGGATGTGGCGTGGGCTATTCGTGGTTAGTCTCAATTTCCCCTGGGCAAGCCCGCAGGCTAATCGCTGCACAATTCCCAGTACAAGCGCGTCACATTCTGGTGTAAGCTCTTAGTTTCGGCAATTATCGGACGTGCCCAGAAATCGATAGACCCATTGACTGCCTTGCGCTCTTGGATCTCACAGCCGCTGTGATCGGCAGCGTGGTGTTGAAGGCATTTCTTCGGGAATGAGAGATTACCTGGGGTTCGTATTCATCAACCACGAGCGAGCTTCTATACGCGTTCCGAATTTTGGCGTGACCAAAGTAATGGTCATCTGCCAGCGCCAACCGGGAAAATTCAAATGAGATCCTGATGACACGTTCTGATGGCCTGTGGGCGAGCGGCGACCCCCAAGTGAAGACCTGAGAACGCCTCGGCGAGCGCTTCGGCATTTTCGGTCACGTTGGCGCAGGTACAAGACCCGCTACACGATCGGGAGGTCCGTGCTCAGGGGTCATAGCAGGGGAGCCATGGCCGTTGGCTGTCATCCTGGGCGGCGAGGATCACGGATAGGATAGGCGGGATGTCCACAGCTGTAAGTCGACGTTCCCACAAACGCAATGCGTTTTTTTTTTGCTCCGAGCCTGGCTGCCGTACAAGCATGCTCCCGCCGCAGGGCATCTCTCCGACGTTGCAGATGTGTTTGTTTGCCCGGGACAGCTCGCAAGTAAGTATCCGCGCCGAGCTGACGGCGGATGGCTTGGGTTCTTGGGTCGGCGAGAAAGCACCGGGCTTGGAGACTTGTCGCAATCTTACAAATGAGACCGAGGCGTCAGTCACACGGAACAGAGATGTAGAGGTGGGTGTGGTGGAAGAGAGATGCGAGCTGAAGCAGCTGGATGGAGTGTCCAATGCCAGATGCTGGTTTGGCTCCCGTCGCGTAATGTATTTGGTCAGCGCTTGCAATTCGCCGGGAGAGGTGAGGATAGCGCTATCGTAACAGGACCATACCATCTCTCTCTGAGATGAAAGCGCAAAAACAGCGAAATACAGCAGTATTTCATCGTTGATTGGACGATATAGAATGAGTTTATTAACCGAGGGCAAATTCCTTAACATATCGTGAGTTGAATGACCGTCCGAAATACCTCTTCCATCATCAACGCCCAACGTCCAATGAACAACGCTCAACGCCCAACCCTCAGGGATACACCGATCCCTCCCTCTCCCCAACCCCAAAATCAATCTTCTCATCCACCACACTCAAAAAATCCCTCTCATACCCTGCTCTCTTCAACATCTCGAGCGTCTTCTCCGTTTTCTCACAAGCTTCATACCAACTCCTCTCAAAATTGATCTCTCCCTGCCCAGACCCATCCAAGTCCACACCGCCGTGTTTCCCATGCTCAAGGATAATCCACTCAGGCACACCCTTCCTCTCGCCGTCCTGATACCACCAGAACCGACCCTTTGCGTTGCCGTCCGTTGGCTCGAACTTGCGCGTGAAGGCTTTCAAAGCGGAGTTGTCTTCGAAGCTGCGCACAATGCGGCGGTACTCGCAGATGGGGTGGATGTACTCGTGCGATGAGCCGAATTTATTGATGTCGTCGAGTTTGGCTTCGGCGCTTATCTGATCATACGATTCGGTCAGGCAGTGCCCTGGTACTCGCGGTACCGCGCCTGCAAGTTTGTACATGCCGCCGTAAGAATCAACGATTGGGCCTGTACCCCATCCGTATTCGAATTCAGGGTGGACATGAGCAGGGTCGCGTGGAGGTGGTGCGAGAGGGTCTGTGGCGGGATTGATCAAAGGGATCTTGGGTATATTCGACTTGATGGTGTCGAGCCAGGTTGCGTGGTGGTAGGTGCAGGAGTAACGAATGTGAGCTAGCCAGCGCTGATACTGGGCTGTCCAGGCGTAGAAAGCGGTTGGGTCGATGGTTAGGTGAGGTGAGATGCATTGCAACATCCATGTGAACGATGCGGTGGAGAGGTCTGAGACATCGTTAGTCGGTTGCCATATTGCAGTGTCCAAATGTACTTACGCTCCAGGTCACCTTTCATGTCTGTAATGGCGTCATCGGAGCCACCGCCGATGTTGGTGTGGACACCCGGAAACCAGACTTGCTTCAGCTCGGGGGTGGGCTTCCCTTCCTTGTCTAACCTCGCCTTAAGATCGTTCGGGATGTACCAGAGGGTTGGCCGAAATGCCTTGCGCCGCTCATCGAGAGCCAGAGCGTGATATGCATGCTCAATGTCTAACGCGCATTAGTTGGAAGCCTCCGAGAGGACTACACGCACACTCACGCTCGCCCAGCCTCACATTGTGAAAACCATACTTGGTCCTCAGGTTTGTGAAGTCGAACCACGCAACATCCGGCACACCAAGACTCCCTACCGTATCCCAAACACCCACAACCTTAACCTTCCGACTAGACTCAGGAGGCACCAGCTCATGGTGAGGGGATATTTCCCAACTCTGAGCGCGCTCTTTGATGCCCTTAATCCGCTCACTCTGACTCAGTTCTGTGCCCCTCCTGGTGAGCTTGCCGTCCACGAACTCTTTCCATGCCTGCGTCTCGCGGAAAGGCAACCCTTCTTCGTTCGACATGTATGCGCGGTAAATCTGGGGAAATAGCTGCATGTGAATCGGCTTGATGACGCCAATGTCTGTGATCAAGCCAGCCACAGCACGCGCTGTGTACGCCCCCCTCGAGAATCCGAAGCAAAAGATCTCGTCGCCGGCCTCGTAGTTTAAGACGATGAAATTGTACGCTTCGATAACGTTCTCTGCTAGACCTGCGCCAGTGCCGCCTTGTCGTTTCGCTTCAGAGCCGCTCAGGTTTCCGGTGCCGATTCCAGAGTCGTAGTACACAAGCTGGTGCCATTTCTTCTCCGGATTGTTTTTGTCGGTTCCAATGCGCGCTATGACACGGCATAGCTTGGTGACATTGGAAGGAACGTTGTCTTTGGAACTGACGCTGGACTGCCATGTACCATCGCAGCAGATGATAAGGCGTCTTCCCCAAGCATGGACGTCGGCCATTGTTCTCTTCGCAGCCCTTTCTGGTTCAATAGAAGAGCTCAGATGCGATGTTGACTCATGAGCATCGGAGGGAACGAAAGGAAGGCTACAAAGATATACAGGACAACCCCTCAATCTCGGCGTGATCTAAGCCGCGCAAAGGCTGAGCACCCCAAGCGACACATCTCACAAGCTGACGCGCACGAGCAAAAACCTCTTCTCGCCATTGGGCCCCACTGGTTCGGAGTAGGCAACCAGGCGGGGGACCATCGTTCTTCCTATCCTGTCTGAGCTGATGCGGCTGTCCCTCGTCGCACCGCGGGCGTCACGCGCGAACTCAGCCCAAGCCGGTTGTGCCGCGCGGTCGAGTTCAAGGCCATGCTCGTGCTCATCAGTCGTTGAGAAGAAGACACAAATGGGCACAACTTCGTTCCACATCTTTCTGGGCGCGACATTATTGGATGGGTTGAGTGGGAGAGGTGAGGGCCGTGATGGTGGCTAGCTGGCGCTAACGCAATCACCGATCCGGCTAGCACAAACCATCTCGATACGGTGCCCGAGGAACTTTGGGCTGACGATCTCTTCGACAGCTCTGGAGGAAAAAGGAATAATGCCAAGTCACTTGTCCATTGCGCTAAACATCGCGGTACATCTCTAAACGTAATCCATCGTCAAGGTCGGACAAGTGTGCGTAGACGGCAGCACCAACATCGGAGCAGGGGGCTTCGGTGCCACCGACTGCGGCTCGGTCCGCGCCTTCGACGTATTGCTGGACCCAAATGCTTACTTGCTGCACTTGTACGAAAAATTTGGAGGGATATATCATTGATTGGTTATCAGAGTTCAAAGCCTTCCCAAACGAATGTCGAGCATACAACGCTTTTATTTACACTACGATATACACAGAAGACCCCATCTTCTCGAGCACCAAGCCGCACCAGCTTACGCAACCCAGAACCACATCTTCTCCCAAACGTTCCTCGGCACAGGCTCAATATCCCGCGCGCACATCTCATCCATCTCCCTCTTTCCGGTAACAACATCGATGTTGCTAATCTTGATCGCGAACGGTGTTCTATACACGATCTTATGCCCAATGTATAGGACCAGGAAAATCGGAAGCGTGATATACGCAGCTAAGAAGCTGGACACGGACCAGTTGCTCGGGAAGAAGACTTGGAAGCCGTTGGTTAGGGTAAGCACGATGATGACACCCAAGATGAAGTGGACGAAGTAGGGTTGGAGGGGCGTCTTGAAGGGGAGAGTGTGGAGCAGGTTGTTGTAGACGAGCGCCTTGCGGAAGCGAATGTAGGTGATCATGACGACGATCCAGGCGATGAAGCCGGAGATGGTGCTGATGTTACTGAACCAGGTGAAGACCTGAGCACCGGTGTTCGAGACGTTGAGGTACGCCAGAAGACCGATGGACCACGTAGCAACTACAGCCACCCAGGGCACGCCGTTACGGTTCGTCTTGCCAAAAATCTTGGGAGCATCGCCGGCTAAAGCCATGCCGTAGAGGACACGAGAACCGGAGAAGAGGAAGGCGTTGCCAGCTGACCAGGCGGATGTCAAGATGGCGGCGTTGATAACGTGGTTGAGGCCGCCAATTCCAGCCCTCGCGATACCGATAACAAACGGCGAGGCGGTGGCATTGGAGGTGGGACTCAGAAGGCGTTCGTCGTTTGACGGGACGATGACACCGATAATGAAGCTGCCGAAGCCGTAGAAAATAGCCAGACGCCACACAAAGCGACGTGCAGCCTTCGGAATGTTTCGACGCGGAGCAATTGTCTCACCAGCCGCCAAAGCAATAAGCTCAGGAGAGGTGATGAAAGCAAAACCTGCGCGAACGAAAGCGGTCCAGTAAGCCAGGAAGTTTCCTGTAGATCCCTCAACCAGGTAAGGCTTGAAGGCGCCTGGATCGTTCCAGTATCGGAATCCTAGCCTGCCCTGGTCATTTGGACTGCCGCCGAGCATGACGACGAATCCAAGGCAGATGAGACCCATGATGGTGATGAATTTGATCGAGGCGAACCAGAACTCTGCTTCGCCAAATACGCCGACGGCCACAATATTGAGAAGCAGAATGACGATGAGGAAAATGGTGATCCAGGCTGCTGCGGGCACGGAAGTATTCCAGTAGTCGAGGAGAATGGCTCCGGCAGTCGCTTCAGCGGCTACGAGAATCGCGTATGCGTACCTATACTAGTCAACAAATTTGCAGTCGTTCATGTACTGACTTGGGACTCACCAGTAGTTCCAGCCTACAGCAAAAGCCAAACTTGGGTCGACAAATCTCTTGACGAAGTAGGGGATGGTGATTCCCTTCATCGGCAAGTAAGTAACAATCTCCGCGAGATTGTTCATCACGTTCCAGACGACTATCATCATGGAGAGATAGGCCATGAACAAAGGAGCGGGTCCAACGAGGGCAAGGATACCTCCTGAGCCGACGAAAAGTCCAGTTCCGATAGCACCACCAAGAGCGCTATATCATCATGGTCAGTACATAGATCAAAGTGGTCCCGCGGTCTTGCAAACTTACAGGAACTGGATGTGTCGCGACTTCAACCCCCGATGCGTTTCGCCACCCCGTCCGGTAGCCTCCGCAACAGTGGTCGCGCCATGCACAAACGGCTCAGACGTGAATTCTGCATCTTTCCCATGCTTCTCGGCGCCGGTGGAGTAACCCTTTTCGTACGTAGCAGCGTCGTGGGTGACCATTTTGCTCGCAGCTCTCAATAGTGCGGTCGGATAGTTTGAAGAATGGTGACGTTGGGAGGGGAAAAGCTTGAGCCCGACAAGACCTGGTTGTTGGAACCGTGGATCAAGAGCCACTCTTATACGACGCGACAGCCGTGGCCAGATTCGAGCGTCAGAGCGTATCAAACCAACAAGTGCTCCGATGTGAAAAACTCTGCTTGACGATAAGACGCGCCATCATCCCCGGGGCCGCATGGGCCCATCCCAAGCAGTGAAGCCAAGAGGTGGATTCGTTCGGTGAAGATCTTAGCCCCGTTTAGCCCAACCTGGGGAACTAATTCCCATTACGTATCGGCAGAAGCACGGCATTGCGGGGAAGACAGCTGCATCCTTGCGCGTTTACCAGCGGCTGTACATTGCGTTTCAGGCTCGGCGGGTCCGATGCCTGATGCGATGGTAGGCTTTGGTAGCGGTTGCAGTCGCTCCGTTTGCGGAGTGAGTGAGCGAAATAAACTTGGGCCGAAGGAAGCCGCTGCGTGTTGCGGCCCGGCTCACGCCCATCTCCCCTCCGCGCTGCTCTGGCGTCTTTCTGGAACGCCTAGGAGCCGCAAGGTACGCCACGGTTCTGATGCTAACAGCAGAGCCGCTGGGGAACGCTTGGGTGAGAATGCAAAGATGTGATGCGATGCGTGCGAGGGTCTAGCGCCCCACCACGTGAGCTACATCAACCCACAAAACCCACACTCTTATCTCTCAAAGAAGTATGCTTCCCTGATTTATAACACTTTGTCTTTATAGCTACAGGTCTATTCTTAGAAACCCAAGAGATAGGCCAATTATTAGTTTATCTTAGTAAAAACAAGACATATGTAGGTACACGTTAAGCTACTTAAAAGGTTGGCTAAGAACTACTGACTCTTACTTGCGTTTCTATAAAGCTTCTTTTATCAGTCTACATTCTTTTTTTTGTTACTGTTTATTGTACCTAATCTCACTTTAATTTTTTCTATCTCTTCTCCTCTCCTCTCCTCAGATCCAAAATTCTAAAAGTCGCAAAAATATCTAAAATAAATGGGCTGCCTCGGATTCGAACCGAGCTCTCTCTTACTCCTTGCACAACTCGAACTTCGAATGGAAGAACCTCACCTCTTTGGAAGGGATTGCCGCCACTGCTAATATAGCGATTGGCGCCCTTCATTATAGACGTGTTTTCGCATACTATAGGAGGTAACGTCTGAGGTTCTTGCATGAACAACAAAGTCGAGCGTGTTGACCCCTACACCAGCGGCCCTCGATATGTGTTGTAATTTAAGAACAATCTGTGCGATTTCGAATATATATACGCCTTTACTTTGTAGTCGCGTCTTGGGTTTTCAGGTGAGTGAAGGAGCTAGTGTTGGCAGCAGCGTTTACCGTCGGTGAATGCGTACGCGGGTCCAGGTACCTTCACTTCGCGGAACCGGATCATTACCATAGATTTAGCACTTACTGTGATCTAGAGAGCTCTCTAGATGCGCTTTGCAGACTGCAACTTCGCACTCCAACCTCAGGCCGGCCATGCATCTGGTGCTTCGATTACAATTTCCAACAGACATCAAAGCCATGCTAGACCGTCTCACAAGTCCACGTTCAACCTGGTTGATAAGCTTGACACATCTTTCAGTGTCACATCCAAAAGCTAGCTCCACGAACGCGATTCCTTGCGTGACACGCCTCAAATCACCCCTTCTACACTCGTCCACATCTCCGACACGAATACGCATACCCAACCTATCCGACGTCCCTCATCGCTCGCCCCCTCATCACCACATCACACCTATCTCACCAACCCCAAGGCTGACACCATCGGACATGAGTAATCCACGTCCGGTAACGCGCCCAACCAATTACCTTTACGGACCCCGCCCCGCAGACCCCCAAATGCAGCCCTCATGATGTCCTGCGCAATATCCGCATGTTCAGCTCGCGCCATCGCTTTTAGCCAGTCTATTGTGGTCTTGAGCAGTTTCGTGGTGGGTGACCCGAGATGTAAGTTCTCAGCCTGATGGGGGCTGCGGAGCATACGCAGATGCGGGCAGCAATAGGATCATAGACATGCAACCTTGCGACAGCCGTGTGTTTGGATCTATATAAGAGGGTATTAATGTCCGCTACGAACTCATATCTTCTTCGACGCGCAGCCTCCTCTTCCTATGCTCCCCTCTCACAAACCCCTCTAAAACCCCCCTCAAAATGGTCTCCGCCGCCACAATCTCCCTCGTTCTCCAAAAAGCTACCCAAGTAGCAACCCACTCCTGGGAATACGGCACCGTCGCCGAAGCGCTGCTAGAGTGGAACCTCAACTCCTACCAGTCCTCCATCTGGAACAACCCCTTCCCTAATGGGAAAATCCCCACGCTCGACCAGTCCTCCATCTCCGCACTCTCCTACATAAAACCGCACATCAGCACAAGCGGCAACACCCTCGTAGATGGCGACGGCGCAGCCGGCGACCCGGCCGCCCTCGGCATCCCTGCGCTGCTGATCGGGAAGAGTGACGGGAAGTACTGGGATGCGGCGGTGAGGCAGAAGAATCATTTGCTCAATGATGTGCCAAGGTGGAGCAGTGGAGGAGCGATATCGCATCGTGAGGATCACGCGGAGCTTTGGGCGGATTTTGTTTACATGGTGCCGCCATTCCTTGCTTACCACGGTGTCGCAACGTCGGATGTCGGGCTGCTCAAGGAAGCTGCTAGGCAGTGCAAACTCTACCACGATGTGCTGGAACAGCAATCCGGGCCTTGGATCCACATCAAGAGTAAGACTTCCAGCGGGAACGGCGTGACCAACGATCTGGCCCTCTGGTCGAGCGGGAACGGATGGGCCGCAGCGGGAATGTCGCGGGTCCTCGCCACCATGAGAAAATCAACGTACAACTCGCAGACCACGACAGAGCAAGGGCAACTCTCCGGCATGATCAAAGACATCCTCGATGGCGCCATTTCCATGGATAAAGACAGCTCCGGGTTGCTTCGTAACTATCTAAACGATACGACGTGGTGGGGTGAGATTTCTGGTACTTCGCTTCTGGCTGCGACCGCGTTGCGCATGGCGAAGCTGGACCCGGGCAATTTCGGAAGCAAGTATGTGGATTGGGCGGCGAAGAAGAAGGGGGCCGTTGATGGCCACATCGATACTGGTAGTGGTATTGTTTCGCCGGCGATCGATCCCTTGGATTGGCATAACCGGAGCAAATACACCAAGGGCAGTCCTGAAGGGCAATCCTTCGTCGTTTTGATGTATGCGGCCTGGGCGGATCTGAAGGGCGGATTTGGCCGGAGTTAGAGTGATTACATTATTTTTAGCTTTAATAGATGCTTGTCTGCTTGCTTCATGGCAAATGCTCCTCAAACCGTGACAAATTCGACGGACTCCTACTTCTTCCAATAGGGGGACTATTCATCTCCTGACCACCCATGCTAGGACTCGCCGCTGGTGACGGCACGGAAAGATGTGGGCTACCACTCATCTCGAATTGAGGAGTCTGCAGCGGGCTAGGAAACAGTGGCGTGGGCAGTGGGCCTATAGAGAGATGTGACTTTGAATGTTGGCCCGGCTTATCCAGCGGACTGATCGAAACGCGTGACGTGGAGCGCTGTCGTGTTGAGGTTTCGGTCCTTCTCTCCTCAGAAGACGCATCGGGTGAATGCTGGTGCGGCTCTGGAGACTTCTGCATCTCGAATATCTTCAGTGCACTGCCACTTCCACCGCGTGATCTACGGGCTAAGTTCCCAAAGCGGCTTTTGCGATCGTCGTCTTTCTCTTCTGTGGTACTGTTAGGTCTCCCATACCCATAGATAGGGTCAAGTGTTAAATCTTACCCCAAAAACTCTCCCACCCAGCGAACACCGGCAAAGCCAACAACAACACAGGCAAGAACTGACTGAACCCCCACTCATTCTCACTCCCATCCATCCTCACACTGGGAGTACCCAGCGCCTGTGTGTACTTCAGACCACTGCCCGCCATGTACACACCGTAAATAGCATAAATCGGAGCGACGACCCATGTGCGGAAGATAGCGCCGAGCCACTTCACTCGGGACCATTGGCTAGTATTCTTCTTCGTGTTATGCCCGTCGCCGTCGTTGTTGTTATCGTCTACCAAGACGTACATGGCCAGGATGATAGCGGCATGTCCACCAATAGCACCGATGAGGAGCGACGCCCATTTGCCCCCAAACGCATTGCGTACCGCCGGTCGTTCGCGTTGGAAGAAGCACGCTAATGAGTTGGATTGGTCGAGGCCGGTCAGGTCGTACGAGTACGATATGAACGACGTATAGCCTAGCAGTGCGAGGTTGCCGAGCATGAAAAAAATGCGCGGCAAGTTGATCCACCTATACTTGACAAAGTAATTTCTCAGCGTAACGACCGTCAGCAAATGCGTGACCGTCGTGAGGACTGCCAGCTCAGTAACGATCTGGAAGTGGTAGATGGACAGATCGCAATGGCGTAGCATGGCGGCGAACTGGACCGCGAGACCGGTAAGAAGCTGGGTGTCGGAGAGCGCAAGAAGGTTTTTGCTGAGGACGAGGGACCAAAAGGCTGGCGAGCGCCAATATTCTTCGCTTTTATCATGCTCGTATACCACTTTGTTCTTCGTGATGTATTTCCTAAAGAAATTGACGATATTGGCGTAGCGATCGAGGAAAAGCACGGCGAGAGCGACAGAGAAGGCTAGGCATGTTGTTGCCAGGAAGCCTACGATGACCTGTTGGCGAGGATTAGCACGAGCTCATACTGCGCGCCATGCAATGGTGGCCACTCACTCCGACCCCAGCTATGTCCGGATTAGCTTGAACGATCTGGTCTTTCAGAGAACAATCGACCTTGTCTTTGTACGCATCGCATTTGAGCAACCGCATCGTGACTCGAAGAGCCTATAATTGGCAGTAGGAGCTCGCGGCATGCCCCGGGACATGCGTCGCTTTTAACCACGCAAACGCGGCTCCATCACCGCCCCCACCAGTTGCGCATCGTGTAAGGCTGTGCGGGTCTCGGGTGTTTGCTGATTGTTGGGGGCTGAATACCTTGCGTTATGACGCTTTCTTCATTTTCCGGTTGAGGCAAGCGAAGAGGCACCCGAAAATGGCTTGAAAGTGGCGCGAAAACGAGACGCAGAAGCTGGACGAACTGCAAATACACGCAAAGATCAAAGTAGGCAGCGAAGTTGGGCTATCAGGCTGTGTGATGGCACGAGTGCCTACGTCTGATTGATTGAAATGTGGGGGCTGTGCCCTCCCGAACGAGCACTGCAATGCAAGAGCTTGCTGCGGCTTGCTGTGCCCCACGCGCAACAACACCAAAGCGCCCAGCAGAATCTACGCTAAAATACAAAATGCGGAGGGAAATGCAGGGAAACCGAAGTTCTATACAATAAAATGGCCCAGAGTTGCGGCGCATGGCGCAGCTCAGCACTTACCAATCCGAGGAAGGAAGACCTCGGCACAGGAGGTGGTTTGCTCGCCCTGTTGCCTATCTAGGAATTTAGACATTAATAATGCTGCTAGCCCGTCTTGACGATGATGGAGTCTATAGTGGAAGGATGCGACACGCAGGTATGTCCAAGTAGCAAAATTGCATTTACTCTCGGGCCGATGGAAGAGGGCGTTGGTGACAGAAAAGGCGTGGCGTTGAAACTGTACTGCCGTCATCGAGTGATCAATCCTTGCGTCCCTTCTCCGAGTGGAAGCCATTCGCACCGCCGTTTGATCGGGTGCCGTTCTCGTTCGTCGGTCTGTTCGGAATAGTCAGGCAGTTGATGCCGAGGAAGTCGCAGATGCTCGTGATGACCAGGTGCGCCCATTTGCCGTACACGATAGCGGCGAAAACGAAGTAAGCCCGGAGGTACCATAGCTCGAAGTTTGCCGAGATTGGACCAAATGTCGTGCCGGTTATCGTGAAGTACGGATGGTTGACCAGCAGCGCACCCCCAATCATGGGAGCTAGCATAATTGTCCAGTATGGGAACGGCTGACGCGTAAGATGTGCCAGAATTATCTTAGTCGTCATTCGTCCGAATACCAAGGACATGGTGAGGCAGTAGAGGACGAGGTGGTTATCCTTGAGGATGAACGAGTAGGGCGAGCCCAGCCAGGCTGTGGTGGCGGCGGTGAAGATCAGCATAGGAGTCCACTCCAATAATAGCGGAAGCACCGGGAGTTTCTGGGCACGACGGGCGCGTACGACGTTGATGATGCAGAAAGGAAGATGTGCGCCGAGAAAGGTAATCAAGATCATGGGAACCCAGCAGTCGCGAAAGCTCATGCTGCCCAGAGTCTCTTTGTACGAGGGCAGGTAGGTAGCCAGAGGTGTCGACCAGATTTCAGGGCCGAAGTAGCCGGACATGCATATGAAGGAGCATGCAATGATTAAACCCTCTACACATTGTTACTGGGGAGCGCTTCGGGAGATCACATAATATGCACGTACCCGTTGGGCCGTTAAAGTAGCCCAGATACAGCGTATGAGTGTGATACGTTTCCCATGTCGAGAAAAACATGGGAAGCACGGGCACGAGGGCGGTGAAAGCACCGATTTTAGTGGTACCATATCCGACAGCTGCTGTTTCCAGCAGACTGGCAAGCGTGCAGTTTAACGAGTCGATCCCATGGCTACATGCTGTCAGCGGACGGGCTTTGGCGCGTTGGGCAGGCCCTGGACGTACTCGAACAACTCCCCTAGAGGGCTGGAAGTACCGGTGCGGCGCGCTTGTTTGCCATCTATGTTGTCCATGGTGGAGTACCTGTGTGACGCGTCCGTTAGTGCCATGACGCAAACGCGGGAAAGCGGGCAGGGCTTACATCCACATGCCGAAAGCGAAGCTGTAGTATACCCATGATGGGGCCTATGGCTCACATTCCAGTCAGTCCTTGCGATCCGTGGCCGTGAATGTGCGGCAGGACTCACCGGTCCGACGAGATCCGGGATGTAGACCTCCAACAGCGCCACATTGCCTAATATGAAGAAGAAGCCCAGTAATGTGATCATGTTCGGGGCTAGCCATAGCGGCATGAGCTCGACGAAGCCATTCCACTGTCCCGTGTCAGGTATACGCTCGATTGCGGAGGGCTCGGGTTCGTACGTAATGTTTGAGGATGTAGCGGGAGATGTACGACTTGTCGACGCTCGAGTATTTGTAGAACTTGAGCTGCTGCAGCGCGTCTTCGGAGACGCACTCATGCTTCGCCGTCTCGGCTGTGATCCAAGTTAGCCACCGGTTTCCTACGCGACGAGCGCATCCGTCGGCACCGTCAGACGTCCGTACCTTTAGTCGGCATGTTGGGGTGCGTGGCTGGCGGCGGTAGAGACATAGGGGGAGGAGTAAGTAGATTTATAGAAGATGGGTCTGGGCCATGTGGGTGCAATGCAAGTGCGGCGGGGAATAGATGAGGTGCAGCTAAAAGTTCGTTTGGCGGGCAGCGCGTGGTAATTGACTGCTGGCGCCAAACCACTGTCAGTCCCATTTAATCCTCGGGAGGCGCGCTCGGATACCGGCAGTGACGGGGGTGAGATCAAGATTGTCTTGGCATGAATTCGTGAATATCCTTCTTTAGAGGTGTAAGAGCTTTGGAGGTGCCGACGGTTATGAGCGTCTTCCGTCTGGAGAACATTCAACTGAATTGAATGCTGCCCCAGAACACCGCTATATAGCAAGAGTATTGTGTCTGCCGTTCACTTTGCACTCGCTATGTGCGGTAATTCGTGCCGGTGCTTCGGCCACCGTTAAGCTACTCCGAGACTAGCGTCCCGCTTACCTAATACCGAAGCTGTCCCGCTCATCTTCAACTTTTCTGGATTCTCCGCCACGTCTGCAAACACGCACGCTGCGCGTAAAACGCTCCGAGAGCCTCGAAACACACTGGATCAATTTTATCCGCGATGCGTCTTCACTCCGGCGCCGATAATGGCATGTGCTCACCCCTAGGTCATGTTGATTGTCCGATATACATAAATTCATCGTAAGTGGTAATATTTTTCACTCCCACACTCTAATGATGAGATACATCGACCATTACAAACTTATAGGAAGAGCCGGAAAAGGTATGGCTAGTATCGACATATGCTACGCCGTCGCTGCTTATAACTAGGTCTCTGAGAGAACTACACTCATTCACTCAATCAAGCTCGGAGCGCACAGCTGCTAACAGAGTCATTGCAGGCATTGATGACCGGACCCGCCGCTTCCCCCTACGTCTAGCGAACTCCGCCGATCGTTTACAATGTTGTGACCGCAGTTTTGGGTGACAACCAACATGTGACTCGTACTCGAGCGAACATGACCGTGCGGATGGAGCTGTGATGGAAGACACCCAAGGCCAAGCTGATGAACGAGAGGAACCGAGTGCGCCAATCGCTCGTTCCTAGGCAGGCTACATCGTGCGAGCTAATAGCTTGGTCATAGGCGGTTACGCGGTTGAGACCCAGACGCTTGATGCCGAGATCTGTGAGAAGTCATTCTTGTTACACAACGGATACCTGCTCTGGTTGGGACGCTCTTCCATCTGTATGTCAGCTTGCTACAGCTTGGTTGTCCGAGAAACGTCAGAAGACTTCAATTATTGTACATTATTGGCGAAGCCTATCGACGCTTCAACTCCGCTCCGAATCGCATAGGATATGCACATGTATCGCGGGATCTAGTAATTCACCATTTCAAACCCAGGCAATGGCTCTTCGATGCTCACGGCACAGGCGGTACATTCCTTGGCATCGCTTTGTATGGCTTGCGTAAAAGCCGATCAGATATATCAGATACAAACAGTATACATTACGTCACTAAAGACATTCGCGGCCACGGCGGACTGACCACCCGGTGTCGGACACAAAGCGCTACTCTGATGCGATCCCGTTCGTGTGCAAGAGATATATCTATGTAATGCTTAGCAGGTGATACCGGTGTGGAGGAAAGGACTACAGGCTTGCTTGCAAATGAGGGTCATAAGAGAGTATTGCCGGCAGCAGAGGTTCCACTCTGCTAGGGTAGTCATTTACTCGTCCGGGGCTACAGTTCGCTGTCGCAGCTAATCGAAACTCACATTCGTGAAGCACCAATTCCAAGACAGGATCCGCATGATACCATAGGGGCGTCCAGTAAGGTTTACTATGGCCAACCGCCATCAGGACATGCAGCTCCCTTTACTCCACCGAGGGAGGTGTCAAAGCCTTATAGTGCGACCCACTCAACCGAGTTTCACTACAGCTTGGAGAGGGTATTATAGCGAGATCCGTTCCCAGCCTAAGGCACCGGCAGGCCTTCATCCGCGACTGCACGTGACACGCCAACCGTATCGTCTGTCAACGTTCTAGTTTCCTGGTCAGTCGCGACAGCATATGCTAGAAGCTTCGACTATACAGTGTACGTCTCTTACTATTCAATCATTGTGTGTAAGTTGTGGGTATAGCACCTTTATCGCATACGATCTCTACTGTGTCTTGATAGGGTTATTTTTGCAAACACAAGAACTAGTTCCACCGAAGAAATCGGAAAAAATTGGCGGGTTCCGTATGTGACAGCCTAGGAAAAGATCTTTAACTAGTCGCACGAAATCAGCCGTCTTATAGCAACCAACAGCGTGCTCAGCAGCCTCGTCACAGACATTTTAGCAGTTATGAACATCATCAAAAGTTTAACAGATTTCTTCTAGCCCAAGCCTTTCTTTCTACCACGTTCACAGCTGCCGAGTATGCACAGTCAACATCACTCAACAGCCCGTTCATGTGGGTGGCTTGCAAGTACCGGTAGTTTGGGTGATCTAGGCGCTCTGTACAACGTAAAGATCATACGCCAACGAAAGCTCGAAGACACAATCTAATGCCATGTGCTGTCTGGTGTCTTAGATTTGCACGCCCTCCCCCCAATCGACCACATAAACTACTTAGCGCGCGCCGGTGCAGATTATGTCTGTGCGTACACTCTTTATCCGCACTGATCCCCAGCGTGGCGCTGCAACGGCAGCCAATAACAAGCACTATCTTCCATATCAGCACTGTTGCCTAGAGGAACTTCGGATTGCATACTTTTGGTTGGGCGTGGTTAAGTCGTCGTTTGTGAGTTGTCCCTCTTTGCCCTGGCTCAGCAGCTGCAGCTCTTGGGCAATTGGGAGGGTCTACACCATACCTCCACATGTCATATCGAAATGGCTTGCCTCTTCTACACATCATCTCGCGATGACAGACCCGGATGTCATTCTCTATCTGTATCCAAACAACGGCCCTGGGCAGGTGGGTGCACAGGAAGTACTTTCCCAGCTCGAGAACAAGTTGCGGTACATGCCGCCGCGATGTCGCGACGCCCTAGAGCCACGCGACTTGCACAGCCATGAAGAGAGGGAGTCAACGGAGCAACCAGAGGAGCAAAGAGGCCTCGAAAGCAGTGCTTGCCTCGTTTTGAGGTTCAGCCACGGTGCAAAGACTCGTCTTGGTGTGGTGGCCGGGCGCGCCCCGAACGTCGATCTGCCCTTGCCAAAGGAGCCGGGCGTCAGTCGCTTCCATCTCGCCTTCACGTTCGACGACAAGCACCGGCCGATAGTAAGAGATCTAGGCTCTTCCTGTGGAACAAAAGTCACTTACGATGGAGAGGAGAGGGAGTCGCGGTCTAATTTCGACTCTCTCCTGCAAGGACCTAGTATTTTGGGCGACAAACCCCCAGTCCTCCATATCACAAACGATATCCAGTTCAAGGTCGTCGTGCCTCCTCGCGATATCACGTCTGAAGACTACATCGACAGGGTTGCCAGGTTCCGCCAAGGCACTGCAGACCCCGAAGACCTCCTCGCCTCTCTCATTCTTCGGAGCGCACCAAACACCGAGCCCCCTACCGGAACACAAACAGCGCCGAGACTATATGACCCGGCTCTCTTTAAGAAGAAGCTCGGCGAGGGAGCTTTTGGGGTAGTGAGATATGTATGGAATGCGACGACTGGGGAAGAGTATGCCTTGAAGGAGCCACGAGAGAAATTCATCAAAAGCGGCCACATTGCAACGAATCATTGGGAGATGGAAGCTGAAATTATGAGATGCATTTCTCATGTGAGTGCTACAACCAGCATGCCCGGTATCCTCAAGATAGCCCTATACTTACAGCCTGCGGCCTTAGGACCATATTGTCGCGTTTCGAGATGCCACATTCATGCCTTGGCCTCAGTTGACCTTCGAGTATGTTCCCGGAGGCTCTCTTGACACCTGCATTGACTTGTCTACTCTTGAAAATGTACAAGCCCTCCGCCAATTGCTTTCGGCCCTTCAATACCTCCATGGACAAAACCCTCCAATCGGACATCGTGATATCAAGCCCGATAATATCTTAGTGCTCTACCGGCGCTCTAGCGGCATTTACGTCAAGTTCGCAGACTTCGGCTTAGCTAAGGCGGCGGATTATCTGAAGACATTCTGTGGTACAATCAAATGGGCAGCTCCCGAGATATATCACAAGATCCCTGATCCGAAGGCTACCGCTGATGATAGGTACAGCGTGGCTGTCGATATCTGGTCTCTTGGCGTGGTTATTGCCTCACAAGAGTGCGGGCTTCCATACTATGAGGACTGGTACTATACCAGTGACGTGGCTTGGATACAGGCGGTATTGCAGCATGTTGAGAATTACGAAGAGAAAGGGAATAGGCTGCTCTATTTCCTTCTTAATACAATGCTGGTTGTAAACCCGCAGGAGCGGAAGGGGGCCCCATACTGCCACGACAAGGCGCTGCGATTGTCCTACTGTGACTCTCGAATTCCGTTCCTACATCGCATTGCCGACGAAAGCTACAAGGACAGCAATCGAGGCACCCCAACGATGCCCGAAACCAAGCCTTCGATGGGCCATGGTGAAGCAAGTGAAGAGTCTACGATTCGCCCCAGTCCTCGGGCCGACGGTTTGCGGACACAGGCTGAATCGACAGCTGAGGGTACCTCAATGCCTAACGCTCAGCTGCGCCAGGGACCGAAGAACTCGGTCGTCCTAACGCATGGAAGTGTACTAGACAGCGTGCTATTGAACCCGGAACCAGCAAGTGTTTCAAGCAGCCATGACGCCGCCGGCACAAAAGACGACGCTCGACCCGACGAGCTAAGCCTCTCCTTCCTCATTCGCTACCATCTTGACGGCAGAGCCCAAGACAATGAGACCCAAGAGGTTCCTGGAGTCGCAGCAGGAAAATCACGCCAACCGGGGAGCAAGAGGACCTGGCCAGGAGATCGTAGCCCACTAGCGTCGGCCCACCAGTCTGTCACGGATCCGACTCCAGGCGTCGCGGATCTACAACATGAAGATATAGTCGGTAGAGATGATTCTTCTATTAGAGTGCCACGAAGCGGCAAACGTAGGAAAAATTTCGCGAAGACCCAGAGTTAGGATAGTTACTTGATAGAGGTGGATCTGTAGGTACAATATTTTAGTGCCGGTGCCCCGCAATTATCGTTCTGGAGCCTTCTGACACAATTGAAATGTATCTAATCAAATTTTTCAAAACAAACTACGTGAACAGGCAGTAGTTTTTCCTGCAAACAAAACAAATGTGATGATGTGAGGCTAGCTCCACGCAGGGACGAAAATACAGGGGCGGAAAGGTGTGTCAGCTAAAACACACAAGCTTAGCGCACTCCCCCGCCTTGTCTTCTCTGTAGTGCCACTTAGTTGCCATATGCCCCCAGAAGCAATTAGTCGCCCTGTGCACGCGCCAGCCAAGTCGAGTCTAAACTCGCGACGCTGTGCGAACCTCTTCTTTGTATATTGTTTACGCACACGCGTGCACGCGCGCAACCCCTAAAATGTCGTTCGCCGAAGCCTCGGCTCCTACGGCCGCAGAACTCCTAGCGTTCGATGAGGGCCAGCTCGTTCGGTATCTGGAGAGTCACAGACGCGCTGAGGGTGGATTCGAGATCTGGAATCTCGCAGGTCTGGAAAGCCTTTCGAAAGGCCAACGAGATGAGCTGGGGAGTAGAATAAGGTGAGAAGGCTTCTGGTACTCGTTATATCTGGTTGACCGCCGCTAACGGGCATCCCGGATAGGGCTGCCGCAGAAATTGCGACCGCGTCACGATCCCTCGACATGGACGCACTTCAGGCGCGCTTGACAAGCATCGAAGGTAGACAGGACGGCTCTCTGGAACTCAGACATTTACGATCGCCGTCCGAGGCCTCTCAGTCGGACCAAAGCACTCTACCACCTATCCCCTATGAAGAGTACGAGGCTTCACGCTATCACCAGCTTATTGAAGACGGCGGCAAGGCCGTCTGCCCAATCAACGTTCTGTCGCAGATCCTGACCGAACCTGCAGCCAGCCACGAACCTATCCTACCATGGCTCAGTCACCTAGACTCTGCAAGTCGAAACGAGGAGATACAAACGGTGTTTTCGCGGCAGCTCGATCGGTGGTGGGACTTTCGCAAATGGCAGTGGGACAATCGGGGCAATGGAGACGGAGGATTCTCAGCATTTCTCGCGTCAAAACGGAGTGCACATGAGCGGGTCGGGAACAGCGGATGGGCATACGACAGTTCATTCGAGGAGACAATGCTACGGATGTGGCAACTGAAGCCAGAACTCTACCTACTCTCCAACTACAAAGGCTTTCCCGCCTATAGGGAGGCAGTCAAGAGACGCCTTGCACCGTACAACTTCAACCGACCTTGGCAGTTGATAAAGGACGTACGCAAACAAAGTGAATGGGCTACATGGCTTGAATACCTCAATTTTGAGCAATGGTCTTTGGAACCACACGTGGCCGCTGCGGAAGCTAAAGAAAGGCAATATCACCAAGCCTGGACGAGGCTGCTTGAAGCAGTGCGGTCGTTGCCAAAGGCAGGAACAGAATTGCATGGGACCAAAGACAACTTTGACTCCTTGAACGCTGCCACCGCCGCAGCGGCTTTAGAGTCATCACAAAATCAACACCGGCACCGGAACATGGAGACGGTTGCCCTGGCTAAACAGTTAGCCAACGCTCAGGCTAACCTAGACACGGCAATGAAAACTATCAAAGGTTTTATCCAAGACACAGCATATTATCGACGCGTAGAAGCCGCCGTCTTCCACCAAAAGAACCGAGTGCAGTGGGTCCTCAAGGAGGCGCGTGTAATGGAGACCGAGGTATCGCAGCAACTCGGGACAGCGAAGATTAACTCAAAGTTGAGGGCCGGGGACAGCAAGAAGAGAGCACGCGGTGATGATGATGATGCCACCCCCTCCGAGCCGTGGTCTAAGAGGACGAGACGGGGAGGGGGCGGAAAAGATGCAACTCCAGATATAGTTACAGGGCAACCTCGTCGAAGTCAGCGGATACACTCCCAAAGTACTTCAGCAACCCGGAATGTGAGATCCACCCGCCGGAAAAAAGCCACATAACGGAGGTCAATTGATACCTGTATATCTCGATGTGCACTATAACTCGCGATAGAATACCTTCGTCTGGAATTACGGAGTGGTTCAATCCTCTCCGTAACTCGCGCCTGGAATGCAGCAATGTCTTCGCAAACAGCATATAAGAAGCATTGGCAGGGAGGATAGAAGTATGTTGCTAACACAAAACAAATAAGGAGCTTCGTAAGAAGCGTGTAAAGAATGCCGGACTATTTTAGTAGCAGCAGAGCGCCCCCTTACTAAATCGACATTGGCAGACCCTAAGCTCCCCTCGGTATCTGTGCAGACAATCTCAGCTCCTTGTACAAGGATCTATGGGAGTTCATGTTTCGCAATAACGACCCGCATATGGATGATGTTGTTAGGCGTCTAGAAAAGATAGGAGAGGAGTGGAGTGCGCGACCAGGTGACAATCTTCTGTACTTACTATGGGGTTGAGGATGTTAAGTGCAAGATTGAGGAATCGAGGACGGCCAAGTGACTTTTGGTGGAACAATTTGGGGATGAGCAGGAAAGGATTCATTTCAAAGAGATGGAAGGGAGCACCCATGGGTTTGATTATGATATGACTGTCAAGGAGGAAGAGCTTTGGGAAGATTCCATCGGAAATTGAAGTCAAATCTTGTCCTTGGACGGGGGTTGAAGTAGAATGTGCTCGGTTGGTATGCGGTCGAGGCCTGTGGGGCCATTTGACTGGGTGCTTGATGCCTGTGGCAGGATCATAGCAATGGCAGTGGAGCCTGGATGTATTTGCTTCCGAAATATGTGTACGCATTAGATTTGATGACGGTATGGTGAGCCGATTGTTCACACAATATGGTGCATCCACTATTCGCAACACGAAGATCTTGTCTACCTAAGGTCTAACTTGGGAGGCGGATGGTTTGGAGCAAACCGACAAAGAGGAGACCAAGCAAGCAAGACAGGAGGGTTATGCTGACTATGCTCTAGAAAAGCACTAGAAGCTAGAAATGCAATAGATACAACTTTTATCGCCCAATATACGTACGATGCGTGCGACGCGTACTCGGCAAACTAAATAGCGTAACAACGCTAGAACGTCCTAGTGATATTCATGAGCGAAGCCCGACGCGAAAACCAAGCGTGAGGAGCATACCAACATGTAAGTCCGCATCAGCTGCTCATTGCGACGGCAGAGACGGGTGCCTGATATTGGCCGTATTGGGATGGACCAGACGCAGACCCCACAGGTGTTTGATTTTGGTCCGGGTTCGGCAGTCTGGGGCTATGACCACCAGAGGCATGGGTAGCCGTTGGGACCGAGATTCGAGCTATTGCGTGTCAAAAGCCGTCCTCTAAGGAGTATTCGAGAAAGCCTTACGAAGGCGCGGGATTGGAAATGTCGGGTAAATACACTTATGCATATTGGCTGGCGGCGCGTAGGATACGTGCATTGTTCTCGTCTTGGAAGTTGCGCTGTGTGAAGAGTTTGTTATCGAGCTCTTTCAAGTGGCCTTTGACCTTTGGTCTTTATAGTGGGCTAGGCGCTCTCCAAGTTTCTTTTCGAGAACGGTCCACAGGGAGGTCTGATGCGGCATGCTCACTGCAGTTCCTATCGTCGGTACGAGTCATTGTCCAACAGAAACGTCGAGATGCCAGGTTGCCATACTGCAGCCGTCCGCAAAGTGCGCCAGATAACAACAGTAGCGGTACTTTCGGGTTGTCGAGGCGAGGCGGAAGCGGCCCGCATCCTAGCGCATACGCCAAATTTTCCTTCGGGCGCAGTGAGGAGAAGCTGGGCTAAAAGTCTGCTCGACGCATCGCGACCGGTGTAGACCAGCCCCTGCACGGATCGCCGGCGGCGGCAGCGGCCGTGTCGTCCAACGCTGCTGGGACAAGCGCTCCGACCCGGCCGGGTATTGAAACAGGAGTGGTATTGCTGAGTTCCACTCTATTGTTGCCATGGTAGCAGACTCCACGGCACGCTGACCCTGCGTACTCAGCGTTGGGCGATCGATTTATGCCGCCGTCGCTAGATATTGTGTGGCAGGTTAGCCGCAGGCGTGATTGTGTTTCGTTGCTGTACTTAGAGGCATCCTGCAAACAACCGCGCACTGTCCTGTAGTACCGTTGTCCTCGGGCGGGTTGCGAGGCCATTTTTCTGGGTTGAAGATGATGCGAAAGCAGGGTTAGAAATTGGTCTACTGGGGCAGGATCTTCGGTTTGTAGGCCATAAGTATCGACTTGGGTCCCCGCATTTCGTTGCTTCCTATGCCCTGGTCTTGCAAACAGATGGTGGTACTAAGCTGATTGTCGTGTAGAGCGTTGATGCCTCCCGAAACGGTTTGGACATTCGACCCATTTGCGGGTTGGTGTTTTTTTCAAGCTCGTTGAACCTCCCCACCACACGACCCGGCGCAATGCCGGCGCCTACGAGATTTTCGATACATTGTCGTCCGTCGTGGAGACGAACACCGATGCCACGGCGAAATATGCAGCGGTGAAGGCGAAGATTTCACCGCGGGACATGCGACCGTAGAAGAGCTTCGCAGACACAGCAAACGCAAAACCAAGAGCGCCGACGACAGCAATCCGGACCATAAGTCGGCGAGTGCGTGCGAGGGCGAACATAGTAGCCGTAAACAGGAGAGGAACGAACAGGCATGTGAGCGCATCAATCATCTTAACGATTATTGCGGCTTCCACACCTGTTGCGTCTTCCACACCTGTTGCGGCTTCCACATCTGTTGCGGCTTCCACACCTGTTGCGGCTTCCACACCTGTTGCCTGAGCGGCCTGATGGGGGCGTTGAGCGGACCTTGACAATCCACGCACGCGTCGGAATATGTGTTTTTCGATCCAAACAATGCTTTTAGCGCAAAGGTTTGTCAAGATGTCGGAGTCGTCTATGCCCACGCCGGCAACGAAGTCGCGAGAGTCGGAGCTCTTATACTCGTCCGCAGCCCCTATCTCATCAGTGGGACCGAAACGTTCGTTTTCGAACAATTCTGTATATCCCTTAAAACGTCTGCTGAAGTATGGAGCATGATCCGGGAGCTTGAACAACTGATTATAAAGACAGAGGTCTTGGGCTGGAGTTGGTCAGTTTGCAGATTTCAATTATGACCGAAGCACTTACCATAAAGCCTTAGCAACCGTCCGTGCTCCGACCACTGCTCGATCAGCTTGACATCGTTCACTATGCCTCGAGGGCAATCCAGGAACGTTATTGCGGCGTGGCCTTCCCTCACTCGGTATTCTGCGATCGCTTCGTCAAGCTCCCTTTCCCGCCTCAATAACTCTTCAACATCGTCATAAAGTTTCTTTGTGAATTGCGCGGCAAGCCGGCGGAACTTTGGCAACTCTGGATAGCTAGCGCAATGCTTGTAAAAGGTAGCATAGCCGACTGTTGGCCTTGAAGTCGTTTGCTGTGCTTGCATGACGTCGGAAGTTTTTCTCTCCGAGTTCAGCCGGGGGGGGGAAGTGGCGAAGCCTGTAATTGGCTTGAATTTCCACAAGAAGTACAGCGGAAAGAAAGCAAAGAAGGTCAACGATATAATCTGGAGAGAAACCCTGGCTCGATAAGTGCATCATACTCACCTCTTATACCGGACAAATTACTGGGTCGTCCTCCAAGGCCGTATCGCTTCCACGCCATCTCCTCAATCCATCCGTCTCTCGCGTCAAGCAACTTCCAATCAAGCGACAGCGTTTCTCGACAGCTTCGCCATCATGCACGGCAACCTGCATGTTCGGGGAGTCGCTGTCAGACGTGCAGTCCTCTCGAGGGCGGATGTTGCGTTCCCCGGAAGCCTTTCACTATGTTTGGTACCGAGATGGCCGTGGAGCCGCGTTCAACGAGCTTCCAAGACGGACGTGGGTGTTTGTCTCTGCCTGAGTATTCGGTCTATGGACGCTAGGCGCGCGACAATAAGAGATGGTAAGGAAGGGACACCGTGGACCTGCACGTCTATTCAGCGATATCCACTCGCACACCTACCTCAAGAATGCCGGGGCACTGAGATGTATTGCGGCACAGCGTAAGCCCTACAAGGCTGCACACTAACGGAAATAGAGCAGAAAATCGCGGGGTCCAGGGGAGATTCGGGAACAATGCATGCCAATCGAGACCCACCACTACCAACGCCAGTCTCACTTCGATGGCCTTGATACCTTGTGGGTCACCCCTGGAATAGTTGAACTCACTCGCGAACGATCATCACTAATCTAGTCGATGATGGAAGATGGTTGTGGTGGGAGAGTCAACCGGTATTCTTTTGAGAAAGAGTCTGCGGGGTCCGAAGGAAGCCACGACGGCCGCCCTGGAGCTTTCGTTGCACAGGCGTCTTTTTCGGCGTAGCACTCTAAAAATTACCGCATTTTCAGACGAGCTAGATCTCGTCGAATCATCATTCACTGATTTTGGCTATCGCGGTATCTACGTATGAACGCTGTCAGAGTGACAAGCCTTGGATTTACCGCCATTAACCTTGCCAGCAGGGGCGACTTTCTGCGCACGGCATTGGAGCGCTTATATGACGTATTAGCATGCCTCTCGCCACGAAAGGGGTCGCTTTGATCCTCCTCTGCACCTGTCCCGGCGTCTGCAACATTCGGACAGGCTTGTTAACGGTATTTCCATTGCATAGCTTATTCATTCGCCGGGCAAAAGAATATCGATGAGATCTAGTAGGGCACTAAATTAAACTGATTGTTTGGAAGTTCGGGTCGATGAAGTCAAGTCCACGGCGGAGTTGCTTGGCGATTATCTCAAAGCCTGCACAAGAACCATTACTCGCACCCCACAAGCATTAAAAGCCTGCACCTATACAAGAAGCTAGCTCTGGTCACGAAAGTTGTATACATAGACTGCTATCAACGTTTGCTGATGGTTGGCCATTAATGACGAGATCAGCTGGTCTTCGTTTTGGCGCCTAAAATCACCGACAGACTCCACCCAAGAGCGTTCTGGACCAACTCCTCATTCGCAACTCATGTTTAGCATCTTCAAAGAACGCGACAGTCTGATCCGCTGCACTGAGCACCCCAGAAACGTCTCCCTGATCCGTGACACATATCGATCTCGAGTACGACCACAGTTCAACACGAAGAGCGAGGCTTCCCTTTATCAGCTTCCAACTGGCCTTAGATATTCACTAGTACTCTACACTGAAAATCTACTCAGCCGGTTGTAACGCCCTCAGAAGCTTCCACCCCGCCGAAAAGATCTTCTGCAAACGGCGCATCGCTCCAACTCATCACGTCTTCCACTGGCCTGAGCGCTCGCAATACAAGATCATATATACAATTGTAGATAGAGGTGTACTGGGAGTCTGATACATAGTGCTGAGGCAGAAGATGGTGTGAAGTACATTTGCGGAGACACCATGTTCCGGCCCGAGATGATCTGCCTACGATCCGGCTGCAATGTCCCTTTTGGAAGCTCGTCGTAATTATCAAAGCTATTTGCTAAAGCGGTATACTGACGTTCCTATCAGCTTCGCGCAGTAGTCGCTTGCTGTATGCATGTTGCTTTCGCAATCGTGGATACAGGGCAATAACCAGCTTCACCGCTCCTTCATGCACGTCGTTAGTCAACCCCTGAGATCCGTGTTGTGTTGACCGGATTTTGACACGCAAACTTCCGCCACTGGCAATGCCTTGGAGCTTACCATTTGTGGATATGAAACGCACAATCGACAAGCGCCGATACTCATACGGGTCGATAGATGTTAGTACAGCGTGTGTGAACCCACTGCTCCATCGCTGATACTGTTTGTGAATAAAGAAAAGTATCGTGATTGATTGTACTTCGTTGCGACTGCATTGAAGGGACCGTGTTCACAGGTCAATCTTCTACATGTTACCAAAAGCAACCACTCCGGCGTAATGTGGAGGCTTGGACGTGGTCCACGCATCTAGCCCTATGAGACGCCCAGCCCGACCGCCATATGCAAGCCACGATCCATATCGGTACCGGACGTTGTAATATAGGCCCGAAGACAAGGAATATGCTGCATAAAAGTTATGTACTAGTTTCTGCGCGCCGACTGCACCCACACATGTACGGTATGTCTCGTATTCTTAGGCTAGGAAAAGGAGCGAGCTTCGCGCACTGGAAAATATGCAAGGGCGCTGGGGTGATCAGTCATCTAGTTAGACTTGCGAATATGCCTGAAGCTCCGACTGGTCTCTCTCTCGCTGATCAGAGCCACAGAGATGAAATCTGTATGTGATATCAGCGGGGGAGCGAGCCAGCATGAATTAGAGATCCAGCGGACGAGTTGGCATGAGAGAATAGCTAAGATACGATAGACAGCGCGAGTTAGTTGGAGTGGGGCATGCGAAGTAAGCTAGTTGGGTTGAGCTTCTGTTGTGGCTGCAAACATTCGATCGCTCAATCAGTAAGCCTCCTGGAGCGTTGCGAGATACGTCAATAGGTATGTTGGCGTCTATCTATGCTTGGTATCCGGAATTAGTAGACGCAATGTTGGATTCGTCATCTGGTATCAAGCTCCACGGAATGAACCTAAGTCATGAGCTTGAAGGCAGTTGTACGCGAGCAAGGTTTAGTGGCAGAGTCCGAGGCGAACTTCCCCCGGTCCGAGGGACGTAGATACTGTCACTAAGACCGAATGTGATAGGCTGGCAATGCAGCCAGAAAAATGGGAGGCTGGCAAGTGACTATGCAGCCAGAAAAATGGGAGGCTGAAGACCTATCGTTCAGTATTGCGCTTGCGAGCTGTGACTGTTGACAAGCACCTTGAACACACCAAGCCCTAGTCCTTGAGGGTAGATGCACTAGTGTGCGTGAGAGTGGGTATCGCGTAGCAGGCTTCGCCGTCCGTGATGCTGCATCGGTATGGATGTGGCTCGTGTTTCGTCCCTCAATATACGTACCCCAGCAGGCCCACCCTTTGGGGGCGGCCGCTTTTCCCCATCAAGCTCCAAGTCGCCATATGTAGCTCGTTATACCCCTCCCATCATGTCCAAGATTGTGCGAGACCAAGACCTTAACGGAAACATCTCGCCTTGCTGTTTTTGTCAAGTGTAAGCGTTCGCCATCTGGTCACACTCATCTTTCACGCTACTACTCTATCTCGGCGTCTCTTTCCACATCCTCTAGGCCCTGAGTTCAGCGAGTTCATGAGAATCGAGGCCTCGTGTTATGTTAACGAAGCCGGTGTAGCGCAAAACTTTCGTGAATCACTGACCTGGTTCATCGAGAACGAACGCAAGCTCGCCCCAATACCGCAATACCTCGTGTCTCTCGTACAGTAATGGCATACACGCCTCAGATCGCGCGATCGTTACTCGCTCCCCTTTGTCCGCGTAGCAGCAACACCAGTCACATCACAACCTCCAGTCGACCCTCGATGCTGTCCTGCCCTACGCACGATGGCTCCTGGCATTATGCTCCGCCTACACAAGTCGAGAGTTCCGGAACAACTATAAGCTTGGAACGTCGTTGCTTCTTAAGGTACGGCGGATGCGCTATTGCTTTTGGGGGCGCATCAGCGATTCTCGCGGCAGCCGGAATCCAGTAGAGTGCCGACAGTATGGAAGTGCTCCGACTCGAGCACATGGCAGCAGCTGATAGAACAGAGCGAACGGTAACAACAGTATGGCGTGTTGTTGGTGGTAGAGGATGTTGGTACAAAGTTGTTGAGACTGTGGAGCCATGCGGATCGGAAAGGAGACAAAGGACATACGCAGTTGTCTTTCAAGACTTCCGAGTCCCAGACCCTGCGCTCCAGTTGCATCGTATTCTACGATGTTGGTCTGCTTGTAATCGATCTGTGGTCTAGGCGTAATGCTGATAACATTACTTGATACACCGCTTGGGAGTAGCGTCGAAGTGATTCCAGATGTCTTTACTTTGAGTAGTGCGCAACAATGCTGTTCTCTCCACCAGCGGCATAACGAAAGTCTCTGGAGATCTTCCGTTTCAACCATATTCACTCAGCTCCCTTGAGTCTCCGTCGTCGCCGATCTTACCCTTCGCCTGTTGAGCCTCTCACAAATACAATGATTGTCACATTACCTAACACAAGAATGACCAGATGGATAGTCAAGGAACCTGGTCATACGATCGGTGTGCTTGGTGTGCTCGGCGTGCTCGGCGTGCTCGGTGTGCTCGGTGTGCTCGGATGCTGACCTTACCGCCACGTTCTTAGTTTGCCACGGGTGTCATTATTTTCCCACGGTCTGCCATCAGATCCTACGTGGATGCGGATGTAATCCACCATTGCATCCGCAACGTCTGTGCTCTAGACTGAGTGCTTCTAATCGGTGAATATGCTGGGCGGAAGTTGAGATAGCCATAACTCTATCTGCAGAAGGCGGAAATTGGCACGACATCCGAGCTTGTAGATGATCCGTGCGATGAAATTAGCTGCAGCGAGATATTGAGCGGCTCCGGGGGCGTAGTGAGATCGGGAAGCCGGGAGATGACCTACGGAAGCAAGATTGAAGCTCACTTCCACGCCAATCTCTAAAGCTGCTATCTCTGAAGCCCCTTTATTTGGAGATCAACTCATTATGACCAACCAAAGATGGTTCTGATTGGGTAATCCAAACGCCTGCATGCACAGACCTCAAGCTCAGAGTCCCATTGGGTCGGAGAGTAGGATGTTGACGCGGAGTCGGTATTAAGCGACGTAAAAAAACGGGCGGCTGAATCGAGCGGGATGCGTTCAGAAACGTATGATGCGTGACAAGCCTTACGGGGGGGGGGCTAAAAAAGTTAGAGAAAAATCTGATCTTCCGGAAAGTCCTGGCAGTGTGGTGATTACTCTAAGTCTTCATCACGGTGAAGGTAAATTCGTGGCTGATGTGCATGGGGGCTGTGCCGGAAGTCCAGAAGTAGATGTGGTCGCGTTACCGTCAGAGTTAGGTAAGAGCAATCAAAGCATCTAAGCGGCAAATGCAAGATATCGCAATGAGTCCACCCTTCTGGAGCTCTGTCGGAGTTTTTGAGTAGATCATTTTCTCTTTTGTTCGCGAGAGCATCGTAGTTGGCGTCGTGTAGCGCAGTGACGGTACGGTAGTGGTGTACCCAGCTTATAGCTGTACATCATATGGCAGGCTTTGCGTTGCTGGTATCCGGAAAACCGTCCTACTGGTTAATTTTAACATCGATCCTGCATATAATCTATGTGCTGTGTGTACAACCTCTCCCTCGGAGCAAGACATTAGCGTGCTTGGTCTCGACCGTGCCGGGCGGCTGAGAAGTGGCTGTCAATAGCAGACGGGATGGATGAGGTTGCTGAGATCCTGTACTGCTGCGAAGGTTACAGTAACCCCCGTGCCAGATCTCGAGACGTTGGAGTTGGTTGCAAATAGAATGTGTATATAGAAGCTGTCCAAGTCGTCACTAACTCTGAGGACGGAGGGTGGAAGTAGGAGACTGACTTCCAGTACCTGCCGGTGATGTTACAGGTCGGACCGCTGCGAGCCTATCGTTTTGACCCCCCTACCGTCTCCGTGATGAAGCACATATCTCAACGGGTTTGGTTCATACTGCGCACCAATGAGACTGCGACTAACGTGTGTGTCTCTGAATCTGAAGTCGCGGCAAGATCTATAGAAAGCGTACTATAGCGCGCATAAAGGTGCTATGGACCGACCTCCTGCTCCCCAGCCGAAGGCCCTTCGCGAAACCTCTCCTTGTGAGGCCCAACAGGTCGCGACAGACGAAATCAACAATTTGAGAGGAATTGTGCGTAGGGCCCCTCCAAGCTGTTTTCACGCAGCACTGACGGTGTGGTGGGCTGGTGGCGTCGTCCCTCAAAATCCTTCGACTATTCCATCTCGCCGGCGATTTCGCCAGCGAGTCGCTGGATCCCACCCCCAAAAACAATGGAGACTTCTCATTCACAGGCACTCCATTTCTTTGTTTTACCCTAAGCTCGGCTTGCTAATTCCTTCGTTTCTGGGTTGCCGTCGCGGCAACACGACGCGTCCAGTCCCAGCTGGGCTGAAGTGGTCGAATCGAGGCACAGGGTTGAGGTGCTTGCTATCACGGAGGAGCTGCGTAGCTGGGAAACTAATACGATCAACTGTGATAGATATCGCCAAATGCTCTCAAAGATGAACGCACCGCATGCCCATCGCCCGGAAGCAGACCAGAGCCACCGAGCGGCACGCTGGCAGCAATGTTAGCCTGCGACCACGAACACCCCTCACAATATCAGACCCATTGATACCTCGAAGCATCTCACGCCGCACGCGATCCTTCCTCATTCTCCGCGAATGCACCTCGGCAAGCTCCGACATGAGTGCGCGCCGCACGCGAGTAGCAAAGCTCCAATACGAGTACGCGCCGCACGATCGAAAACAAGCGGGCATAGTGCCGAGCGGTTGGCCACGCACCCGTTAGGATAGTGACCGCCTGGGCTGCGGTAGAGGTTTCAGGCCCTGGAAGAATACACTGTGGCTGCCATACGAGGCTGAGCGTTGCCCCATTGTTGTCTGATCTCTCAACATTGGCGGAGGAAGGAAATGCGCGAGGGAGATCTACGCGATGATTCGAACTGCACAACAATATACGTCCTTCACTCGTTGAGCCTGTAAACATGTAATGGAGGTAGCGATCTACTCGTATGGGGCAAAGTACATTGCGCTTCTGGGAATATTTGAGGAGACTAATGAGAGCGTGTAATGGATTGGCGAATGCTTTTGTATTCTATCAACGGATAGGATCTTTGTAGAACGAGTGTGATGCGTGAATGAGACCCTTTGCCAGCAAGCTTTCATCGCAGCGATGGTTCACTTCTGCTTGTCCGTGGTTCCCATCCCGGAATGCCTGTGAATCTTAACCCGAATGTTGAAGAGCACAGAGAGATGAATGCTGCCTGGTTTCTATGCGTGTGGCGGAAGTTCGTATCGTTGCGAATAAAATGTTCGATGTGCCCGATGCGGTGAACGAAGTGTGAGTGTGGTCGTCAAAGAGGAGGATGTGCCATGTTCGCGGAGAGCAAGAGGGACCTCAGGCTAGGTTTTCATATCGCGGGGACTGTTGTCCTTCGAGACTTGCCTGTACCTATACTATCACACGAGTGATCGATAGCGACAGCGCCTCCCTACGCGTCGAGGTCAGATTGGGTCTTGTGGAGCTCCTCGAGGGCAATGGAGTCCTCCTCCTTCAACGATGTTTGCGGATTATTCGACTCCTCGAGGGCAATGGAGCCCTCCCCATTCAACGAGGTTTGCGGACTTCCCGACTCCTCGGGCTCTTCCGGTTTGGCTGTGACAAGTGAGCTTTGTGTCATTTCGAAGACTTGGAGCAAGACGCGTACGCAGTGGTCGGAAGGGATAGTGCGAGGTGCGTCGCGTCATTTTCGTAGTGCTCAGGGCGAGTAGCGCTCACGCGTAGCGGAGTTTGTTGCGAGATTGTGGCCGTGTGAGGGATAAAATGACCAGAATCGGGTGTGCAAACGATATCTTGCCAGTCTGGACGGGTCGTGATAGAAAGGAGAACGATGGGAGAGGAGTAGCGCTGGTGGTCGGGGCGTCGCAGCAGACCGGGGGCTTTGACTCGTGGCGAGAAGCTAACCCAGGGAGCACCCGCCGGCGCGTCTCCGCCAACGCACACCGTGCTCAAGCTGCTTGCGAAAGATGGAGGCGGACTCGCATTCCTTCGTTTGGACTTGATGCTACAGTCAGTTGCTCATTTAGTAGCACCCTGTTAGCAGCGTTCTGTTGGATATCGGGGTCGGGGGCTCTAGTGAAACCAACGCAACCACGCTCTTGTTGTCAAGTAGATCGTCTCTCCGAATAGACCACTGCCTTTAGTTGCTATACTGCTCCGCACAGGTCCTAGAAAACCAGGTACAATTTGCCTAAGTGCAGCGCATCTGATTGGCTTCCGTATGGGATGCGACCATCGTGAGGTGATGTGCGTGCGTGCCTGGAAGCACACCAAGCTTTTTTCTCGCTTCAACAATACAACCAGCAGGCAGGAGTCGCAGGCGAGGTCTTGCAGTTAGAGACAAGTGGCAGCAGATTGACAGAGGGGCCAAGCTGTGACGCTTTTCTTTTCTGCCGATAGCAAGACTCGTGTCGCTGTGAACTTTTTCGAGCGAGGAGGCCACTCGATCAAGCGTTCTAAACGAAGGGATGAGCAATGCAAGTCTGTAGAGGTTCCCGACCGGCACAAGGCACTAGCAGAGTGTTGGTAGAAGCCGAGTTCGAGCCCTTCCCCCGAGAGACCGCAGGCAAGGTTCGTCGCTTGATACATCTGGTCATCAGTTGAGCCGCAAGTACTATGCTCAGTCAGCAAGATGGGGGTGTCCTTGGCGTTGGTCGGGTGTTGATGGATGCGGCGATTGCCGGGGAAACAAGGCGGTGAGGGATGATGATTAAGGCGGGCGTTACACAACCTCGTGCATGCTTCCAGACAACATAATTCAATTCTTTGAACCGACCTCAATTAGCCTTTCCATTCAGATTTGCCACAGACAGAAACACAACCACAACTAGGACCGCCCAAATCCTATGGTATTTAGTTAGCGTTGTCAGGTCGTGGATAGAAAAGTCTCACCCCGCTACCAAAACGAAGATAAACCTGGCTTCTTTGCTAAGAAACATGACAGGAAATACGCATGCGAAGCATGCGAAAGGCGCTGCGATCATACGGTCCCTGGTCGTTCCAAGGTTGTACACCAGCGTGACGGATACTGCAAAGCATACCTCGGCAGCTATACATTCCAGTATTGTAACAAGGACCTCGAGAGTTCTCCCACTCATTCCCGGGGCTTGGAGAGTCGCTTCGCGACCAATCAACCGGTTGCACTTCTCTTGGAATTTGGTGAAGATGCGCTCGTTGAATGGGACCATCAGCTTGTCGAGTATCAGGCGATGAAAGATGTCGTTGTTGCCGTCACAGAGACTCATCAAGTCCTGTGAAACGTGCTCTCCAATCAAGCCGTACACGGACCGCATGAGACCATTCGGACCTCTTGGACCTTTTCCAGGTAGGTTTAAGAAATGGCGATGGACATGGTCCATGAAGTGACGTTCGACAACTGGCGCATTGGCAGCCTCGGAATCATCTTTATACACACGGCCTGCTTGGAGTGAACACGAGTCAAGCAAGCGAGTGCGAAAGTTTTGGCTTACTGATCCAGGCCAATGCTTCATCACAGCTCTTCATCGCTATGTCATAGCTGTTTAGGAACCCTTCGTCGACCGGATTCACCTTTCCCATCATCAAATCGCGCTCCAAAGCAGCCAGGGCGTCAAATTGAATGATGACCAACGACTCCACATATCGCGCTCGCTTAGATCTTTCGCGTAGAAAACGATGCCTAACATCGCCTTCTGGATGCTCGTCGATATCGGTAAAGAGATCGTTGTAGTCGATAAGAGATGAGACCACGTCGGCGCGGCTCGGTATCTCGAACCCTAGCCCGGCTTGGTGGGGTGACATTTCGGTTCGGCCAATACTAGGGCCTGCAGCTTCAGCCATGAACACCAATATCGAAGTAACTGTTCAAGGTAGAAAATCGGAATTTGCGTTTCGGAGACAGTGTAAGAGTGCGAATCACTCGCTCTTGTATTCCTTTGGGGCTTCTCCTCCTGGTCCTGGGTTGAGCATGTTCACCGACTCTTGGAGATTGATCTGACCCTTTCATTCCCTAGGAAAGTCTTCGCCGTCTGCGAGGAGGGTCGTACAGCTTGGTGAGTAGGCCAATGGTAGTGAGAGCTGTCCGCTGCCTCTTAGTTGATAATAGTCAACTATACAACGCGGCGCATACACTACCGGATTGGCATCGAACCCACGCACGAGATCATCGCAAGATACCGGTAAATTGGCCCCAACGAGGAGCACACCTTCGCGTGCCATTCACCGGTCGTTTGGCCTCAAGCTCGTGTCCAAGGGGTTGCAGAGGAGGACCTCTCGATGGGGCTGCCACTACGGCCAACGACGATGCCATCATGATCTCGGCAAGCTGCAAGCCATAACGACGATACGCAGTATTGCGGCAAAGCACAAGAATGGGCTGCATCGTGGTGATGCAGGCTGCTCGAGGCTGCAGGTTGGGGGGCGGAGGTGGATGCGCCGGCACGACACCGCTGACGAAGAGCGATCCACGGCGCGGCCCGCTATAGCGGCTGCAAAGTGCGAAACCAGAGCAAGAAGAGCATCATGAATTCCGGAATCACTGCTGATGGTAGAGTTGATGAAAGAGATGGTGGTGGCGTTGTTGAGGACGCTGATGAGAATCAGCCTAAGGAGTTAGTAGAGGAGGAAGAATCAGAAGCTTGTGTAAGCGGCACGCGAAGAGTTCACTCACAGCACATCCACGAAATACGACTCGTCTCCAATACAGTTGGACCACGCATTTCATGGTTCGGATCGATTAGCATCCGTTGAAGGTAGCCAGGGGATTGAGCAAGTGCCGGTGGCTTGCAGCGATGTCACCGATGAGTCTTGCCGCGCAAGCAGCCTTATCGACACGTTGGCATTCCCCACCAGACTGGGAGCGTGAGACGGGTTGGCGCGTGGTCACGAGCGCAGTCGCAGGGGTCTCACGATGATGTGCACCTCAGGCAGGGCTGCTACTCACACCACTTCAGGGAGCGCTGTGATCCAGTCCTTGCTGTCACAAGCAAGGCGAGTAACCAGGTCTGATAGAGCGCTAGCACAAAATCCGGCGTCTTGTCGTCGTTTCGAGAGAGGTTGGGTAGCTGAAGGAGGAGCGAGCTTCCAGTCGCAGGCAACGATAAAGTCGAGAATTTCAACATTTGAGCAGCGCTGTAGTTTCGACTGCAAACCTGAAACCCACAGAACGGGAGAGTATATCCCAACGGTTACTTTGAATCACTGGAGCTTCGCGCAACCCATTTCCCTCATACAATTTTGCCCATGTCAGACTGCCACACACCGCTCACTTGGCCACAGAAACGGCCTCAGTTCGCCATCCACACCAATCGAGTGAGAGACTGAAAGTCATTGCGAGGCATTGGCGCGAATACCCCGCTGCTCACCGGTACTCTATCTTTACACAAATCTGCACTTTTCGCACTACTACGCACGATCACGACGCCCTACAATCATCGTGACGCATTCAGCACGCGGTTAGGGGTGTACCGATGCATGCACTGCCCTCTAATTGGCAGTGTTCCTGCCCGTCAACTGAGGGCGCCCGAAAAGATGGTTCTAAGCACCCACCAGATATTGGGCCTCACCGGAAGCTGTGAATGAGGCCATGCAGCTTGAAGGACGTCCTCTGAGTCAAAAGGTGCTCCTAGTGGAGATGAACTAGAAAACTGGGGTCTGATGTGTACACCATTAGAATGAAGATGAAGGATTGACGGACCGAGTGTAACTATGCTCGGGCATGACCAGCCCAATGGCCAGGGAGAGATGTAGTGGAACGATCCTAATGGGGTTATTACTCCGGCAATTTTCAATTTAGAGCTCATGGCATAGAGATTTACCTTCTACCCAAGGAGCCGAATGAATGAGCCATGCAGAGCCTTCCCCGAACTGCGCAACTTTGACGGCAGGAAACCTCCATCGCTCACCGGTCAAATCGTTTGGCAAATTACCCTACTTCACTCTCACATTAGCGATGCATGGTTATGGCAAGGCAGCCATCGCTCGTGGTGTGTCTATCGGCCTTTCCGAGTGTCAAGGAAGCCTAGCTTTCGGGGCATATTCTCCAGACAGCGAACGACTTACGTATACATGGGACCATTGGAGGCAATGGCCTGCACGCTGCTCCTACCCACTCTAAAATGGCGAATGGCGGACTGACAGCGCTCTTCTGGACACTGCTGATGTCGAAGACCGCATCTACATAGGCAAGTGACGTACAGCAACATGTAGATGTATTTCATCCACATCAAGATACAAGTTCTCAATTTCAATATACTGATGAGCATCCACACCATCCTGAGCAAGTACCATGATGCCATAGCAAAGTCCGTACCTGAAAACTCCTTTCATTACGCGGAGAAGGATAACCTGTTCGGCCACTGTCCGGCGCGTAACAAGTCCCAAAATGGACATTCCCCAATCAACTAGGCAACAAGGTCGCCGCCTCTGGGGCAGAACAAAGAACAGAATGCCAACCGAGGCTCCTAAACCCCAAGACACCCTTTGAAAAACGCCCATACCCATGCGCGCTGAAAATGCAACAACAATACAACAAGCCTCTCATATCCAAGCCTTCTCTTTGCACTTCCCCAAAGTCTGACCATCGAATCCAAACCTCCTATTCAAAAGTCATCTTCATCTCTCCACCTCCACCAAACTCCCCCTCAAACTCATCAGCCCAAGCATTATATCCAGGTGCCATCTCCACAGCCCCCGCTCCAACGCCCAACCCAACTGCCGCACCCGCCACTGTAGTACCCACAACAGGCGCTGTAGACGCGGATTTAAGTGGTGGGCGCTCCATGGTAGCCGGTGTATCTTTCCAGCCGGATTGCGCGTCCCAAGGCTGTTCTTTCGTCCGATCATACGGCGTTGTCGATATACCAGACGCGGGTATAGGGGTTGTTGATCGCGGGTAGGTGGGCATGGGACTATGTGATCTGGAAGATGCGGCAGCGGGGGTGCGCGGTTCGTGGAAGGAGGAGTCGAACGTCATTTTCATGCCACCGCCGTCACCGCTGTCGGCGAACTCGTCGTATTCCTCGTAGCTCTTTTTCCGCTCGCCATTGGTATTTGCATGCGAGGCGTTGGAGTACGTAGAAAGGTTCCCCGTACTTCCACCGTTCTGGTTCGTCGACGCAATCCCAAGACTATCATTGTAACTCTTAGTTTCCCTTAGGGCTGCAGGCAGTTTTGGACTCTTCGGACTCAATTCGATTTTCATGGGCGGCAGCGTACTCTCGATCTCCTTGATCTCGATGGGATCGCTGTACGAAAGCGCAGCCACCTCCGCTCTGAGAGCATCGATGTCGAACATGACCGGGTTCTCTGCAATCTTTGTGGGATCGTCATCCTTGTTCACTCCGCCCTTTTCTTGACTCTTTTCATCGTAGACTTCCCAGTCCTTTTTGCTGGCTTTCTTCTTGCGGAAGAAGCTGAAGGCACCCTTCTTCTCTTTCTCTTGCTGCTTCTTCTCGAGTTCTTTACGCGCTTCTTCAATCTCATTGATGAGCTCGCGCTGTCGCTGTTCGTGATTTTCGGGGTCGGGGTCTTCGATTTCGGTGAACTCATCGGATTCGACGATCCAGCCTACTTCACGGAGGAGCCTCGGCATCGCGGCTCGGTATGCCATGTGGCCGGGGACCCATTCGGTGACGTTCTGATTCTCGATTCCAGGGACGTCGACGGGGGCGAGACCGGCGACTTTCGCGATGCCACCACCAGTGGCACGAAAGAGGTAGCCTATACCATGTTAGCGAAGAGATCGCATAGAATATGAGTTCAAATCCTGACCTAAGATCCAGTCATTGGTCGCATAGCCGTTGACAAATCGACCTGGGATGACGGCTCTCGCCCTAACGTATTCGTCGGTTTTGGCCACAACCGGCGTTCCGAACATGTACACGTTTTGGACGAGGCCCACGGCACCCTTGTTAGCGAGCTCTTTCAGACATGAGTATATGACCCGAGCGCCCAACGAGAATCCAACAAGGGTGATTGGTCGCGTTCCAAGATTACGGTCGATAAGAGAATCGGCAAGAATAAGACCGGCCATGTCTGCTCGAGCTTGAGAGACGGTCCAGGGGTTGTCGATGAGGTAAGATAGCTTGGTCAGTGCGACTGGAAGCTGAATAGCGGCCATGAGCGCTATGAGAATAGTGCTTCCTAGCACCTGCTGCAGACCTTGGGTAAGAGCCTGTCTAAATTAGTGAATTGTGGTTGATCCTGTAATGATTGAACGCACCTCGGTAGCCAGGATATTAATAGTATCACCCATACTCCTCAGCATCTCCGGCTCCCAAAGCACGGAATAGATGTCGCCCATAATCGGATCCACAGTACTGTACGGTAACCGGACGTCATCTAGTTTACCATTCATCCACCCGGCCAGTGTAATGATGAGATGCACTCTTTTGTTGTTGTGTAGGGGCCGATACTCGAACGTCTTAACGGCTCCCGTCCGCCTCTCCGCAGCCCTGACGGCAATCGTGCCACCGCTGAGAACACCCGTCGTGGTGATCACGGCAGCGCCACCAGCACCAGCGAGGAATCCAGAAGTACCGGCTACACCGATGGTGGTAAAACCCGCCGCAAGACCTGCCCCGATAACGGGGGCAAGAAGGCCTGCAGACAAGCCGATGACCAGACTACCACCCACGGTAGCAAGCCCCATAAAGGCGATTCGTCTCTTCATGGCCCGCTTCCGCCGCGTCTCCATATGGTCGTCCTCGTTCCAGTTCTCTTTGGCAGCTTCCTCTTGCATCTCAAGCGCGTCGGTGACTCGCTTTTCAAAGCGGCAAAGCTCGAGCCAGTCTACGGACAAGGATTTTCCCACTTGCTCAACGAGCTGCCTCGAACGAGCATCGTATATAGAATCGGCAATGAGGACCAAAAACAGGTCACAAAGGATAGTCCACCGAAGGTCGATATCTAAGCTCTTCGTGTCAGGGAGTTGCGAAGGGGTGCGCACCGCTGGAAGGTCGTCGCCCTCATGCTCTTCGTATGGTGGAGGTGAAGGGCTTTTTAATGGATCTTTTATATCGAGACTGGTAGATGATTTGTCTTTTCCAGAGATCGAGTCGGGGCGAGGTGATGATACTGATGACTTGTCTGGCTCCGTTTCTTTGACTGACTCCGAGTCGTCCGCAGCGGGATTCTTGACGCGCGCATTCTGCATGAGAGCGGGCGTCAGATCAGCTGGTACCACGCCGTGCTCCGAAAGCTGCTCTATCATGATCTGTTCAGATTCATCGATGTCCATGTGTGAATATAGTCGGACCATCATTTTCTGCGACCACATTTGATTCGTCTCCTGCAGCATATCGAGGACTTTCTTCGTTCCTCTGGTCCGTTGAAGGCCTTTGTACTCGTTTCTCATTTGAACCAAGGCTAGTCTGACCAAGCCAACGTAGGCTATGCGCTGGCCCTCAGTGAGTAGACTTTTCGTAGTCTGCATCTGCGAAAGGGGGTCGCGGGCGGCCTCGTCTTCATCGAACAACGTGGTGCCCTTGTCCTTGAACAAGTATGCGGTGTTGTCGTCCATACTCGTCTGTGACTCCATGTCGTCGTCCATGATGACCCTTGTATAGCCTTTCGCCGCGCCTCCGAGATTGCCATAGCCGCTCATGTCTTCGAGCTCCTCCACGTTCTCCTTTGCAACGAGCCGGTTGTCGTCGTCGTACATGTCGTAGCGGGCATAGGCAGGCATCGTCTGCCACTCGCCATCGTCAAAATCGTCCTTGCTAGTGTCCTCGTGTGTTTGCGGGGCCAGCTGTTGGTGGGAGTACTCGGATACGGCATTGACGTGGTGGCCGAGTGCTAGACTGTTGCGCTGGTCGGCGGACATGTTCCTCTGGTGGGTTGCCGCAGACTCCTTCATCACCCCGGGAGGCCTGTCCTCGTCTCTTGTGGGTGACCCCTTCTCCTGCTCTGCCTCAACGTGCCCATTGGCCGCCACTTCTCGCCCATCGTCTCCCTTGCTTTTCTCCTCCACAGCCTTGGTAAGGGCCTCATACTGATTGACACGGCTTTCAACCACCTTCTCCGCAGTCACTGCAACATTCTCTTTGCTCGCCAGCTTTGACTCCGCATCTTTGAAATCCTCGTCGTCGGAGTCGTCGCTCTGCGCCTGGGAGGTCCTTGGCCGCGGTCTCCTGATGGGCAGTCCAAAATCGTCATGTTCAATCACGGTTTCGGGCGTGCCCGCGCTGTCTGTGGGTTTCGGTTTCGCGGGGGTAGGGGGCTCGGAGGCGGGATCGTTCGGCATGTTGGGAGGTTGTCGTACGCATCGAGAGCGCTCGGTGCAGAAGTATGTGCAGGAACAAGTAGATATACGACAGGACACCTGCGAACAGAGTGATCGGGAATGTAAAGTATGTACAGGCGCAGTCAGCGGGGGCGCCGCCAGGCCATTATGAAAATGGATCCACCACCGCGGGCAGCATCCAAACGGCTTTGTCGGCGATCAAGGGGCACGGGCCACCGAAACTCTTTGCGTTTGGACAATAATTTTCGGGCAGCTGCGAACAACCTCCCCGCATTCCACACCGAACCGCATCCGTTCCACTGCACACCTCACGGCACACACTATCGCCGCCATGAAGCTCAAACGTGCCAAGGCCTACCGCAAGCTCATGCACCAGTACGAGATCCAGTTCGGATTCCGTGAAGCCTACCAGGTCCTACTCGACGCCGAGATCCTCCAAGATGCCTGGAAGTTCAAAATCGACCTCGTTCCTCGCCTCGAGGGTGTGCTTGCAGGCAAGATCAAACCCATGATCACCCAATGCTCCATCCGACACCTCTACAACGCGAAGCCCAAGAACGAAGCGCTCATCGAGCAGGCGAAGACCTACGAGCGCCGGAGATGCAACCACCACGAACTAGAAGATCCGCTTTCTTCGCTGGCATGCTTGTCCGAAGTCGTGGGCCCGACAAACAAGCACCGGTACATTGTGGCCTCGCAGGACCAGGAAGTGAGAGGGCACATGAGGACCATCGCGGGGCTGCCGCTTGTGTACATTTCGAAGTCAGTCATGCTCCTTGAGCCTATGAACACACAGACTGCAGAGCAGAGGAGTGCGCTAGAACGAACCAAGTTCCGACTCGGACTCAAAGGTCAGCGGAATCCGGAGGTGGGACAGAAGAGGAAACGAGAAGGAGATGCGGAGGGGGCGGATGCTTCAATTGAGAATGCTACCGGAGACAGGGCCCAGAAAAAGAAGCGGCAGAAGGGCCCGAAGCAACCAAATCCGCTCAGTATCAAGAAATCCGCAAAGGCACCGTCAAAGGACAGCGCGTCCAAGCCAAGGACGGCCGATTCCAGTGAACCAGAACCAAAACCGTCCACGACAGACGTGCCTGAAAGCTCTGCTCCCGATGGCGAGACTGGTCCTCGGAAAAGAAAGCGCAAGCACAAATCCAAGAGCGATGGCGCTGGCGACGGTGCGCCGAACGTCGAGGAGTCGCTCCCTGAGACCTACATTCTACGACGAGGCCGGTAGACGGGGACATTGTGCACGATCTGAAGAGTCACTGTTGGCGTCGAAGAAAATGACGGAACGAGGGCGCGTACCTTTAGGTGTACGGTGCCATGAGTGGCACTTTCCTGTGCTGCGGTGTACTCTCAAGAAGCTCGGTTCGGTATTGGTACTCATACCTTCTTCCCCTGCGCAAGGAGATCCGAGACCTTTGGCGGAAGCACCATTGTACTTCGATCGTTCCGCTTTACAAACTCGACTATTACCTCAGCCGTCTTCTCAGGCAGATCTTCTTGGAGGAAATGGCCCGCAGCAGGGAAGACCTGGAGCTGGAATTTACCTTCATAACCATTAGATACCCAATTCATGTAACATGGCATTCGAGACTCACCCTGCATTTGCCCGATCATCAACTCCTTGTCGAGTCGATCCGTCCCCGCAAGCACCAGCAATTTCGCGCCCTGACCGCCCAAGAACTTCTTGCTCATTCCATTGAACCAGTTCTCCCAGTATGCTTCTGTGCGTGACAGATCAGTCCGCCATGCCCACCGCCCTTCGGGTGACTGTAATAGCAAACTAGGCACGCTAGCTCTCGCCGATTGTGGGTTCCGCAGCGTACGTGACCGTATATGCCATTCAATAGCCGCGTCAAGGCTCGCAAAGCTCTTTGGCCGCGTCAAAAGGTATGACTGCATGTGCTTGAGCGCCTCCATTGCACTGCCTTCTACAACATCTAGTACCGCATAGCCTAGCAGCTTGTTGCCGAGCATTCTTTCGTTTGCCGCGTGGGTGACGACCGCGCCGCCGAGACTGTGCCCGATGAATATTGTCATTGGAAGTTCTTTCCAGCCCATCTTACTTTGCGTGAGGCTTATCATGTCCCCCAGATCCTGACTTAGCAGATCTATCGAGAGATCATTGTCAACATGCCCTTCCGAGCTCCACACCACGCTTCCATGTTCCCTCGCCTCAACCGCCAGTATTCCTACCTCGGGCATCGCCTTCCGTACCTCCTTCGCAAACAAGGCAAAGCTCATGGCGCTGCTTCCAGCTCCATGATGTAGCACTAGCAGCGGCGCTTTCGGATTACCCGGCGGTGTCACATAAACATGGAACTTCGCCTGCGCCGCGGATGCAGAGGCGAGTCGCTCGAGGTAGAATTCTTGGGCAAAGTATTCCGACCATTGCAATATCGGGGCAGGTCGCTGGAAAGAAGTCGGTATCACAGTGCCTGTCGAGGACATGGAGGAAGCGGAGGAGGAATCGTCTTCGTAGGTTTCGGCGGGGTCTTCGACGAGGGGTTCTGGTGGCGGGAGGGAAGAGAGCTTCGTCTTGGCGAAGGTTTTGGCGAGATCGGACATGGTGAATTGTCTTTTGGGGCGATCTGTATGGGTGGTGAGATGTCAAGACGGGGGTCCCGGAGTTTGGGGATGCGTGCTCCTGGTGCTTCGCCGATTAGACGGGAGAAACGAGTTATGCATGTCGAGTGGGGTGAAGGCAGGGTACAGGGCACAGAGGTAGGTTCAAGCTTTAGCGAGCAAAGAACTATCTTGCGTCCACGATGACGATACTCCAACTGTAGAGAAACATCACGATGTACAAATTCACGTGCAATCGGATACCAGGATTCCATGTCTTCATTCTCGACCAGTTGCACGTCCGCGGTCATCAAGCCGGGCGCAATGATGCAGTCAATAGCGTGGTTGACGGGCTAGTCTAGGCCCATCTACATGACGTCGATCCAATTGTTTAGCGCGTATCATTGGCGAAAGGGTTGATCGCCGTCTCTGGAAGCTACACCACCCTGCCTGTTATCCCAAGAAAAGACGCTCTCAGGACTCAACAATCTTCTCTACGTTTCCCCGGCCTCTATCTCCTGGGTCTCTCAATCCTTCACCGCTCCTCACAATCTGCATCTCACGAGTGAGCATCTGCAAGCGCTGTTTGTAGCTCTTTCGAGCTCCGACAGCTACCATGTCCATGTGGGGGTCGAAAAAGGACCGCCCGGAGGATGGCGACCAAGCTCCTAGAGACGATGGAGCTTCGGCAACGGGCGCATCAACGACAGGTGCTTCGAACAGAAGCTATGAGCCTCGCGAGGAACCAAACGAGAGGTCCAGACTTCTTGACCGTCCGCGACCGCCGAACTCAAATGGATACTTGGAGCCCGATGACCCAGCAGTAGGCTACCTCTTCGATCAAAATTCCTACATGCTAAGATGACTAGGTATCGCCATACAACCTCTGGAGTGTCCGCATCCTCCGCTTTTTCACCGTCCTGTTCCTGATGATTTCCTGCCTCTGGTGGACCCTCCTGCTCATCTCCATCTTTATCTCCCCACCAGGTATGCACAGCCGCGGCAGCGGCTTCTTCGACTTTGCCTACACATGTCTCACCATTGGCAACCTCCTCGTCACGGTTATATTCTTCATCGCCCCTGCGAAAGCGCTACGAATCACTACCGGTATCGTCGCAGCTTTCTTGCTCATCGACATGATTATCATCCTCGCCGTTCCACGGATTAGGCTCGAAGAAGGCTGGGTCGGGATCGCGTCTGTGGCCTGGGCTGTCTTCATCGCTTTCTGGTGTATATTGACAGACCGTGTCGTGGCATGGGGCAAGAAAGAGGAAGAAGAGCGCCTCACTGGTCGCCCGGAGACACGTCGTACGCTGAAGGAGTGGCTCGCTATCCTTCTCGCTTCCATCATAACTACCATCTTCGTCATCATCGTTGTTCTCATGACTGGCACTCTGGGCGTCCGCGCCCGCGATGCGACCCTCAGCATGGAAGGTGAACGCATCCTCGTGGATGGCGACAAATACGCCGTCCATTTTGCCTGCGTCGGCAACGCATCGACGACATCGCCTACCATCCTCCTTGAAGCCGGTGAGGAGCCATCTGAGTACGACTTTGAGCATTGGGCATACAACGCGATGCAAAACAAGACCATCGATCGTTACTGCTACTGGGACCGTCCAGGCTATGCCTGGTCCGATAACGCGCCTTCACCCCATTCCGCCGGCATGTCCGCCGACGCCTTGTCTGAGGCACTCGCTAGGGAAGGTGAAGAAGGCCCTTGGATCCTGGTCTCTGCCGGCACTGGAAGCATTGTTAGCCGTATCTTCAGCTCGAGGCATCTGAAGCAGGTCAGCGGCATCATGCTCATTGACCCCATGCATGAAGACCTTCTCCATCGTATTGGAAACCCGAGTCGCGGCTTCCTCCTCTGGGCCTGGGGCATCATTTCCCCGCTTGGCCTCGAGCGTCTGGCCGGCGCTTTGTTCAAGGGTCGGACCCGACAAGACCGCGTGTACGGACGCAACGCCTACCAAGGCGGCAAATTCATCAAGGCGCAGCTCCAGGAGAATCTCGTCGCTGATAGCTTGTCCAAGAACGAGGTCGTCTCGGCCCGGAGTATCCAGAGTGCCAACACGCCGCTTGTGGTGGTCAGCAGTGCGATCAAGTGCAGGACTGATAAGGAGTGGGAGAGGAAACAAGAGGATCTGTCAAAGCTGACGGATAACTTGGTCAGCTGGGACGTTGTCAATAAAGCGCCGCACCAGGTGTGGAGGACGTTTGAGGGAAGGCAGACCATGGAGAAGAGGTTGGCGCAATTGGTTAAGAAGGCGTCGAAGGTGAAGACACCGGCGGGTCTGTCAGAGGAGGTTCTCGAGGAGTAAGACCGAAAAACCTGAGGATTGGAATGTTCGGCAATTTCCTTATTTTGGGTGGACTTCTTTGCGCGTACATGATTTTGAACACATAGCTTGGTGTCCGGCGAGTTTTTTCGCGGTTTGTTCTTATGAGGTAGGATGATCTTTGTACACGTTGGAAGATAATTGGGGATGGGTATGTACAACGTAATCTGTGCTCGAACACATCTTTCCATATATGTAACCTCCGAATCCTCTAGATGATATACACAAATCTTACACACGGTACACTCCATACACTCTCCAAAACCAAATATGATGTATGATACACTCCTCTTACATCGGATCGCACAATCGAAAGTGCAATCACGACCATAGTCCTATCCCATAGCCTTCAAGAAATTCTTCTCCTTGATATCCGCCCTCCGTTTCCCCCTCATTGCCTTGGTCAACTCCTCTCTCACCCCGGCAGCGTGAAAGGCGCCCTCCAACGATCCATCGCTAGCTGGTAGATCGATCGTCTGCTCGTATATCGGCACTTTGGGAACCAGCATCTCTGGGTTTGCGAGTTGTTCTTTGCGGAGACGCTTGGCGGCTACGCGGCGCTGCTTCTTGGATTTGGCTGGGTTGTGTTAGGTGCTGCCTCATCTCAACGGTTTAGAGTGGGAAGAGTGGTTGCAAACGTACAAAACAAATCTCCCTGCCCAGCAGCTTCCGCCCCCTTCTCCTGCCGCGTCAAAACCGTCCACAGCCACTCGGGGTACTCCTCGTCCGCCAACGCCACGGGATCCTGTTTATCCTTCAAGAAGTTTAAGCCCTTGAGGGGTGTTCCAGCTGGCACTGAGCTGCGCACCAGCGGTGTAGCTTTCTTCTCTGCGGCCGCGGCTGCATCTTTCTTTAGAGCTGGTGGTGGGGCCGGTGTGGTCTTTTCGCTGAAGGGTTGAGCTGCGGAGGTCGAAGTTGCGGCGGGGGGGTTGTGAGCGGAGTCGGAGGTGCCTTGTCGCGGCGCGGTTTGGGTTGCGGTGTTGGCGGAGATGGGGGTTGCGTTGAGGGTTGGGGTGGTGGAGAGGGGGCGAACGGTCCGGGTGCGGAGAGAGATTGGAGGAGAGCGCAGACGGAGACAGCGGCGGCAGATCATGGTGGGCGTGAGTGTGTTCAATGGCGATGGCGGTACAGCGGTCTTGCAACTGCTACCAAAAGTTGGGATGGACCGGTAATTTGTTTTTCCGATCCGGGTGCTTCCCCTACCCAACGGAGCGTCACCGACTTCCTCATCCACCATGCACTCAATCATTCACTGCAATACCTGCGGGAGCCAGTCTCGTATCGTCATTGATACTTACGAATGTTCTTCCTGGTATATTTAAATTGCCAAGCTCGTCGCATATTGCTCGTTACCAATGTACCATTGCCTGTGAATCGGCAAGCACGTTCTGTCCCATCACTTCAAACCACGGCCTTGCTGCACATGCTATGCCCCGGGAACAGATGCAAGTGGGGATTAAACCCCTCAATTCAGCTCGTACCTAGCTCCAGGCATCGAAGACAATGTGTATTTCACTAACTTCCTTATCACTCCCTACCTATGTGCTAGACCTCACTCGACTGCGCTTTTGTCTGATCACTGGCGCACGATTGACTCGCTTACCCTCAGTCTGACCTGAGATTACGAGAAGTAGCATGGTTGATTCTCCGCCTACTTTCGATCTAATGACTACTAGGATTCACTCTGTTCCGTTGTGGCGAGTTGACGAGCTTGATTAACCCGCGCAGTTCCAAGGCCTCAATTCCCGCTATTGGCTATGAGTTCAGTCAAGGATTCGTCCGGGTCTCTGTGCTCTAGTTGTCGATGCATCAATTGGTCAGCACTTTCTAGAAGATTGTGTGAATGTCCTGATCTATTCCAGCTGGATCATCACCTCGGAGACCTACAATGTCCACTATGTCAATTCCTCTATGATGCGGACTACAAAAATGGCATACGAAAGAGCCAACAGATCTCTATTAGCACGACCGCATACATACTTACGTGGTCTCTAAGAAGCACACTCTTTACTTCATTGCTCTACACGGACCTCACCCCTTTCCTCGTTTCTTTCTTTCTCCTCCCCAAGCCCGTCCACAACATTGAACACAAGCGCGCCCATAAGTACGACCGCAAGCACCTGTCCAAACCCCCACGCCATCTCTTTCCCCACAATCAGTCTCCTATTACTGATTTTCAAATCAACAATATCATAGAAGCTCCACGCCCACATGCCTAGATAAAACGCCACTTCTAGTACATATAACCCGTCGCCAAACCACCATATCGAAAGGAACTCGAGGCACGCGGAGTATATCAGTGTGAGGAGTATCATCCCCACAAAGACAGTATAGGCTCCTGCAACATATATACGCAACTTCCAGGTTTGTGGGGGTTTAGGTGTCGGACATGGACTTCGTAGGTGCCGCCACTTCCGCACACACTCTTCAAATAGCTTGTCTTCTCCGGAATGGAGATATGTGGAGCATGCGATGACCATCTCCTTCGTCTTGTTGACCAGACTCAACAATAGCACGAGCGCGTAGAGCGCTAAACCAGCCAGCCAGAACCAATCACTGTTCTTTGCCGCCTGGTCGTGGAAGCGGTAGCACCTGCCAGATACCAGCGGGTCCCATTGTTCGGAGTCCTGCGCCGCTAAGGCGCGGCCGTAGAGGATGCAGAAGGCGGTGGTGCATACAAAGACGAGGAGACGACGGAGGTATGAGCGGAATCGCTCGGTACCTCGGAAGAAGGCGTTGGGTTGGATTGCTGTGACTGCTAATGGTATAGACGGTTGGTCCGAGGATCCATATCTTTGGCCCGTGTCTATGGATTGGGATGAACCGTGACCTTCCCATGATTCGTCCTGCCGTGCGGCCCAGAAGCTGTTCAGCGCGAGCCACCAGTAGTTGATAATGATCGTTTGGTGGTAGAAGGAAAGTGCGTTTCCCTGTACATAGGCGGCTATGATGATGGCCGTGCCGGTCAAGAGTTGGAGATCGCATAGATTCCCAAGTAGCCTTTTAGCACGATTAAGCCAGCGATGTCGCTTCTCGACGGATGTCTCTTCGCAGAGGTCTTCTGGGATCGTCGACATGCTAGCTTGCTCGCGCTCTTCTCTCGCGTCCTGTTCATTCTGACTGACGTCGTGCGCTTCTGATGGTGGTTCCCTAGGGACATTGTCGAGAGCCATGTCGTCACTCTTCGTCGTGTCCTCGCTCTGCCGCAATAACTGTTTGAATCTCGCTCTTTGCTTGATAGTAACATCGTGCCATGCGGGTATTAGCGCCACAACCACTGTGCATAGTGACATGCCCGCAAAAGAAGTCATCACCTACACACAATCAGTACAAAACCAGCCAATTGATATGCTGAGTCTTTGCACGTACCCCTATCCCCGCAATGTCAGGGTCCGCTAGAATCGTCGCATTACACTGGCAGTAGCTCAAATCTGTCACGTTGTAGAAAAGTCTTGCTTCGTTATATTGACACCACACAGCATACTGGATGTTTGCAAGGCTGAAATTTGTCGTAGACTCCCACATGTTTGAGAATTCAGTGTGGACATAAACAACGTAGTTCTTGCGCGAAGAAAGAGATGAAGTGGCGTATTTACCACTATGGTGGTTCACATGTTAAACTTGCTTTTTCGGCGTTGCTCATGCGCAATCTGAAGGCTGAGCACACAGCCGCAAATGTGGCGGATTTGCCGTCGCAAGCCTCGTCTACGCTTCCAAGGTTATTGGACGCCTTTGCGAACACGGTGTGTACTGCATATCTCTGGACTGCTATGACGTCTGCCCATATCCGCTTCCGTCGAATGCAGATGAACATGGACAGCATCAGTCTACTTGTTTGGTGTGGGTGAGTGCCTGTGGGCTGGCCCCGAGAGTCAATTATGCGCAACGTTGTACACAAGTATGCGATTTGGTCGTGATGTAAACGTCGGAGTGTGGAGTAAAGTTTGTTTGATCCAAAAGACGTCCAGTTCGAGTCGCATTTCGCACTGCATCGTTTGAGCGTACGAGAGTAAGTTGAGCGCTTGGAGAATGGGAAACGGTCCAGCAAATAAGGGGTATATTGGCTAGACGATTACTGTGGGAGGGATATCTTGCCTTACTTTGAGGAAAATGCTAAACCTTCGTCGCTAATAGGCCACGGCAAAAGCGTCCCATACATCCAGTCCTACAACAAAGAGATATCATCCGAACGCATTCCTCTCTTCAAAGCCTCCAGTATTGCCAACAAGTGAAATACAAGAAACCGTTCCCGCGATAAACCGAACCCTCCTCTTACTCTTCCCCATCCTCAGGCAACTCCGCAATGACCCCTTCAACCAACCCCATCAACTCCTCCACATCGGGCCTCTCCCCGGCCTCAACTTTCAAACACTTCCTCACAATCTCCTTCACCCCATCACTAACAACCCCCTCCCCCGCCTTTAACTTCTTCGCATCCCGCCCCTCATCTGGAAACCTCCAGTCACCACCAAGCACACACATGCTCAAACTCCCACCCGTCTCGTCGCTGCGCGCCTCAAACGGTGATTTCCCCACGAGACACGCGTAGAGCGTGCAGCCGAGCGACCATATGTCGACTTTGGTGTCGATTACGGAACCGGTCTTTACGTCGAAGAGTTCAGGGGCGCGGTACGGCATTGTGCAGTGTTCCGCGGCGGTATCTTGGACTTGGAGCGCGAGGGAGCGCGAGGTTATGGGGGTGGGCGAGGGGGCGAGGGATCCGAGGTCCATGAGGATGGGGGTCGTGCCGTCGTCGGCAATCATTATGTTTCCTGGGCCTGTGTTAGCAATCCCGTGCGAGAAAGAGAGTGGGTGTAGACGTACCAGGCTTGATGTCCCTATGCGCGTACGCCCTCTCACCACCCGGCGCGATCCCTTCTTGCGCCATGGACACCTCGCCATCCAACAACCCTTCCGCCTCAATATCATCATCGTCGTCATTGTCCCTATTCCTCCTACTCGGCCTCATCTCCATACTCTCCGCCGCCTCCGCATCCGCCCTCGCCGCATCCTTCCTTATCTTTTTCGCCTTTCCTTCACTCCTCGCGCCCCCAGGTCCTCCCCTAACCTTATACTCATGCATGGCCTTCAGCGCCTGGCACACCCCCAAGAACAACTGCATCAGTCGCTTCTCCGGGAACTTTGTGTGGTTGACCAAGTTCGCATTGATCATGTCCTGCAGATTCCCGCGGCGGTAGTAAGGAAGGAGGATATAGACTGTTTTGGCGGAGGGGTCGCTCTTGTCCGACGCGACACTATAATCGATGGAGGGGATGATGTTCGGGTGCGGATTAAAGAGCGTGTAAGCTTCTACTTCCTTGAGGGCGAGGGCGACGGATTCCTGGCCGAAAGGGCAGCGTATCTTTTTGAGGGCGAAGAGTTGCTGGTTCGCGTTATCCTGGACGAGGTAGACGTAGGAGAAGCCGCCCTAGACGAACCCATTAGACAGCGCTCTCATCGACGCATGAAGCTGGCGTGGCTCACCTCGCCCAGCAATCGCTGTATCTTAAAGCTCCGGCTGTTGATCTTGAGCTGTGGCGACCCCGGAAAGCACACCATGCAATTTGTGAACGAGTATACGACATCGAGAAAGTACGACCCTAATGACCCCATTTTGACGGCTGTGACGGGTTGGTAGCGAGACGCGCAATGTCTCTTGACAGCTGTGCGGAGCTGGATGTTAACCTCCGAGCGGAATCGCGATAGAGTCGGATGTGTTTCGTCAAAGGCGCGAGTGTGATGCAATGGAGTGCTCTGGAGTTCGGAACCTAGATCCGTCCGGCGAGAGAGATTGGAGAGGGTGCTGGGGATAGTTTATCGTCGTAAGAGGGAGAGCTGCGTAACCGTTTCGGCGGAGCTGAGAGAGGTGGCTTTCTCGCTGCCAAGGTGTGGCTGATGCGCCCTTGCCTTACTGACACAGCACCAAACCTGTGAGATCTCAGGTCATTCACCACATCAATGCTATGTTTTTTGTTCTTGTAACGCGTTGGACTCGTCTAAAGAGGCGACGAGTGTGCCGAGACTTCGCGTGTTGTCATCATCTGCACTCTGCATCATGAATTCAAGAGTCTCTCATATCCAACCCATCTATACGGACAATCGCTATGCTAAGTCTACAAAGTAGATGCTGTTCGTCTTCCCTTAGAAGCCCCTCCTCCTTCCCTTGCCAAACATAGGCTTCTTGACAAGTCCATCGTCGGCTATGATTTTCTTACCGGCGCCGACCCCAGGATGCCGCACTACAGGACCTTGCTCCTCCTCAGCAATGCGCCGCTCCTCCCTTGCCTTATCTACCGCCATTTGAGCCTCTAGTTCGGCTTTGCGGTTAAACTCAGTCTCTGTTACGCGTTTATCCCTCGCCGAATACCCCTTCTCTTTGATCGAGTAGAAAACCGCTCCAAGATCGGCTAGCCAGTGAGGATCTACCGCTGTGACGCAGGACATGTATTCCTTTGAGGTGAGAATCAATTCGTGATAAACGACGTAGTCGGGGAGATATCCTAGACCGTACAGTGCACTGGTCGGGTGCAGCTGGATGGTAACGCTTGTGCGAAGGTTGATGTACTCGCCAATGCCCTTCACCTTGGCAGCCTGGTGGTAGTAGCCGGAGCAGATGCACTTTCGGACGATGTCCCAGTCAGTCCCGCAGCTGATGAGGTTCATCTTCTGCATCTTCATGATGTCGTTAAGCTGGTCGCGGATTTCCTTGGCCCGACGCATAGATTTGGGATGCAGGAAGTGGCGCACGCACCAGCCATCCGAGAAGCCGTTCGCCTTCCACTGCGTGTACAGGTGGAGGAAGGTAAGATGGTCGGATTCGGCAACGAAGAACTTCTCGCGGGCAGCGTCAGCCTCCTCTATGCGCTCTTTGGGCCGGTTGAAAGGGTTAGGAACGGAGAGCATGGAGACGATTGTCAGCATTTCCTCGCTGCATTCGTATTCCACAGACGTTATGATGAGTTTGGCAAGCGAGGGGTCCATTGGAAACGCTGTCATCTTGCGACCGAGAGGGGTGAGATCGCCAATGTTGTCGATCGCTCCGAGAGCCCAAAGGTCGAAGAGAGAGGTTGTGATTGTGTCCTGCGGTGGTGGGTCCATGAAGTCGAAGTCTAGTAGGTCTTTCACCCCAAGAGACTTCAGCAAGAGTACGGTGTTCGCTAAATTCGTGCGCTGGATTTCTGGGATTGTCTGGATGTAGAACTCGTCGCGGAAGGCTCGTTCAGTGTATAGATGGAAGCACTTCCCGGGCCCGGTGCGACCGGCGCGCCCCGCTCGTTGGGAGGCGTTGGCTTGCGAGATGGGTGTGATTTGCAATGTGTCCATGCCCATTTTAGGGTTGTACACCTTCAACTTGGAGAAGCCAGAGTCCACCACATACATGATACCATCTACCGTCAGACTGGTTTCCGCAATGTTGGTTGCGACAATCACTTTGCGTACGCCTGGTGGAGCGCGATCAAAGATCTTTGCCTGCAAATCTGCCGGCATCTGACTGTAGATCGGGAGAATGAGCAGCTTCGGTGGATCATTTAGGAGCTTCAGCCTTTCAGCGACGAGCTCGCATGTAATCTCAATGTCTTCGGCGCCGGTCATGAACACCAGAATATCGCCAGCGCCCTGGGAGACATGGATGGCAAGGACTTGCTTGACGGCGCTGTCGACGTAGTCTTCGCAAGGAGAGCGCGAGTATTGGATATCGACAGGGAAAGTGCGGCCTGGGATGATGAACTCCGGGGCCCCTCCGTAGAAGCGAGAGAATCGCTCAGAGTTCATAGTAGCTGATGTGACGATCAGTTTAAGATCCCTCCTACGTGCGAGGACTTTTTTGATAAGCCCCATCAATACGTCCGTGTTCAGCGCTCTCTCGTGCGCTTCGTCCATGATGATGCAGGAGTACCGATCCAGATCAGGCTCCACTAGCGACTCTCGCAGTAACACTCCGTCCGTCATGTACTTGATCTTGGTATCCCTGGATGTGCAGTCCTCGAAACGGATAGCATATCCGACAAGGCCGCCTAACTTGACCTCCATCTCCTCGCTAACACGTTTGGCAACACTCATGGCTGCGACACGCCGGGGCTGCGTACAACCAATAAGGCCCTGCGCAGCATAGCCGTCTTCATGGAGAAACTGTGTCAATTGTGTCGTCTTTCCAGAGCCAGTCTGACCGACAACGATGATGACCTGATTGTCCCGAATCACGCGCAGGAGGTCTTCTCGCACGGCGAATGCCGGAAGATACTGCCGTTGCTCCCTCAACGTTTTGTTCTTGCTGAAGGTGCTCTGGCCCTCGTTGTTCTTGAGGTGCTCGGCAAACTTGCTGCCTCCCTTCTTCTCTTCCTCGCCAGGCACGGCCGCAGCAGAGTCTCCGTCGTCCTCTTTGACGCCCATGATATTGCCCAAAGCAGTTCCTGCCACATTTGTTGCCTCTTGCGCTTGCTTCTGCCGTTCTCTCCGCTGACGACGTTCCTTGACAACCATACTTCCCCGACGACTGAAAACGGCCATGTCGCTTTGATTGTCGCGTACAGCAGGGACAGGGTCCAACTGCTTCGTGAAGACGCGCTTGCCATCGAGGAACGGCGGCTTGAGGTCGTGCACCAAGATGTGTATGCGCGTACCCTCGTCGTCGTCTTCGAAGTCGGCTTCAAATGTCCTCCGCTGAGCAACGCCGGATTGCAGCATGCGATTCGTCTCCCACGCGTCGACATCCTTTTGCTTCTGGACCGCGCGAGCACTGGCCCGGTTGTTCTGCTTCTTCTCCGTGAGAGCCGCATCTCGCTGGGCATCCATCCATGTGCTCTCAGCCGCTCCAAACGGGTTGTGTGAGTCGTCTCCGAATGTATGCCCGTTCTCTTCGCCGCCGTACCAGTCGCGGTCGAGCGTTAGAGAGTCGAAATCCTCCACCATAGGCTCCGGTCCATCAGAGGGCTTCTGCACAGTTTTTGCGTCATCTTTCCGTCTCTTTTGGAATTTGGGACGCGGAGCTATCGAGTACTCCTCATTCTCGAGCTTCCGTCGCTTCGGGCTGCGGGCGCGGTCCATGGCTGAGGGAGGAGGTTCGATGCCGCGCTTCGGGAGGAGGATGGAAGCTGACGGATATTTGATTGAGCAATCGGTGTCGTCACCGGTCGGAAAGAGGTAAGTTCGCGCGAGCTATGAGAGGGGGGAGGTCGAGCAGGCCGCAAAAGCGAAGTTTCCGGGTGCGCCACCCGCTGTGGCTGGTGCTGGTACGCCCCACTAGCGTCATCAAAAAGTTTTGGATATTTCCCCACGCGCTCGCTGCTATCTACAACTGCATTGCAGTCTTTACCTCCCACGACTATAACCATGTCTATGATCACAGCGACGACGTGGGTTCCGCGTGGCTTCGCGGCGCCTGCACCCTCGCGATACGTCTTCGACGACGACGAATATGAGCGCATATCGAAGCTTGCGAAGCTGAAGCTAGACGACGCAAAAGACGACCTGGAGGAAGCTCAGGAAGAGAAGGAAAAGGGCAAGAGCACTGGAAGCGCCAAACCAGAAGACACAGAGTATGTATGATGCAGCTGTTCCAACCGCCCAAGCTAATTCTGCGCAGTGAGGTCGACGATGATCTAAAAGAGTACGACCTCGAGCATTACGACGATGACGCAGAGGAAGGCGAAGGCGGCCCCATGGCCATGTTCGGCAATACCAAGAGCCTGGTATTTCACGAGAACGACGAGGAAGATCCCTACATTACGATGACGGGTGGCGACGAGGAAAGCGAAGAGGAGCGTGAAGAGCTGGAAATTCTGGCCACGGACAACTTGGTGCTTGCAGGACGGATTGAGGATGAGGTCGCACATTTGGAAGTCTACGTATACGAAGACGAGGCGGACAATCTCTACGTACATCACGACATCATGCTCCCCGCAATTCCTCTGGCCGTGGAGTGGATCGACCTACCCGTAGGAAACGCGAGCGCTGGCAGCGATGCTAGAGGAAACTTCGTAGCGGTTGGCACCATGGACCCTGATATCGAGATATGGAACCTGGACATTGTAGACAGCATGTATCCTGATGCTATACTGGGCCAGGGCGCCGAAGACGCTGCGAACGCGGACAAGCCGAAGAAGAAGAAAAAGAAGTCGAAGAAGGTCAACGACGAGTTCCACGTCGACTCCGTTCTCTCGTTATCAGCAAACCGACACCACCGCAACCTTCTCGCCTCGTCCTCGGCCGACAAGACGATCAAGCTATGGGATCTGAACACGGCCAAATGCGCAAAGTCGTATTCGCACCACACGGACAAGGTGTGCTCAGTGGCATGGCATCCGGTCGAGTCGACGGTTCTCCTCAGCGGCAGCTACGACCGAACCATAGTTGCGGCTGACATGCGCGCACCCGACGCCAAGGTTCCCCGCTGGGGAGTCGAGAGCGATGTGGAGACGGTCCGATGGAATCCCCATGATCCGAACTACTTCTACGTAAGCTGAGAGTCGATCCATCTAAGCGGCAGTAGCTAATCCAGACCAGGTTTCGACCGAAGGTGGCATGATCCACTACCACGATGCTCGAAATGCACCAACGGATCCGTCCAAATCAAAAGCCGTGTGGGTACTGCAGGCGCATGATGAGTCAATATCGTCTTTCGACATCAATCCGGTCATCCCGGGATACCTAGTCACTGGCTCGACAGACAAGCAGGTGAAGCTGTGGAACGTTCAGCCGTCGGGGCCTAGCATGGTGGTATCGCGAGACCTTGGTGTCGGCAAGGTCTTTTCCACTACGTTCGCCCCAGACAAGGCGGTGGGCTTCCGGTTGGCAGTGGCCGGAAGCAAAGGATCCGTCCAGATCTGGGACACGAGCACCAATGGAGCCGTACGCTCTGCCTTTGCGACGAAGGTGCCGCAGGCGAGAGGTGACGGAAAGGAGAGATTCGTGGCACTCGATGAAGTCGATACGGACTCGGACTCGGAGGAAGGCGAGAGCGAGGATGACGAAGGGGCAGCTGGCGACAAGGGGTGGGAGTCGATGGAGGAGTAATGCGTAATGCAGACGTACGCTTTGCGACCGCAGCTGCTCGATGAGGTGGTACATGCAAGCCATCTGTCCCGAACGCGATGCTCAGCTTAGCTCTCGAACGTTGTACCACGACGACGTGTTGGACCGCTACGTAGTGACCTGAGCATTTGTCTCGAGAAGGACCACGCAGCTTCTAGCGCAGCTGCACGTTGAGTTGGCGCATCGTTAGCACAAGTGGCTCCATCAGGATGCATACGACAACGATCACAGAAGGATTCGCGACATATGCAGCTCAGAATAGTAGTCGAAGATCCAAATGTATCATTACCGTTCGACAAGCAAACATCAGCTCCAATTTTGGCGGGTCTGACTTGACTGGGGCCGGCATGTTCACGGGGCTTGACAAGTAAGCAGCCGCCCGAGGTGCTAGCTAATTGCTGTTCTCTGTTGTGCGGTGAGTCGTTCCATGTGCTCTTGGAGAAGTGCCCTCGGAGACGTGCCCAGATCGGATGGCAGCTGTGTTCAACACAGCATCGATCGCTTCTATCATTATCGCGTCAACCAAGATCCCATCTGCGTCCCCCACAGCGTTCCAGGCTTTCGGACCAGCACGTTTCGATCGTCGTAAATCCCCGGTACGCGTGTCGGTGGATTGGAATGCGCACGAGCCCCCCGCGAACGATGCCCGCAGGCGAGACGATGGCCTCCGCTACCGCCAACCATGGGCAAATCAGCCGTCCCGAGCACCAGCGCGGAGAGCGGAGTCTCGACTCTCGACTCAGGTCGTGGACATGCGTGACGTAGGGCGGTCGCAGAGTTTGGGGCTTTTACCTGCAGCGACTGTTTCGAAACAAATTGCATGCGAGTTGGGCTGCGGCGAAGCGAGAGAAGGAATGCCGTGGCGACGCGAAGCGCCGCGTGTCGGCGATGTGGTTGACAAAGAAAAGGGTAAGTCTAGACGCATACGCATGCGGCATGCGGCTTGCGAGTGAGGGCTCGCGGTTTGGCGCCGCCGATGGCCTCGCCGACGGCCTGTCCAATCCTGCACTGCACTGGGCCGACGTCGCCGTCATAAGTACGCCGGCATGTACCTGAGACGCAGGGCTTACTCGTGCGTTTGGCTGGCGAGGCTGTGCGATGTCTTCTCTTGGTGGCGCAGACGCATAACGATTATATCCCATTGTGCTCGACGAGCTGCCTCTTTGCGACGGGGGAACCGCCTCTATCTCAAAGCAAGAGACGGCGCAATTGTGTTGAAACGGGAGCCCGGCGGGAGGGCAGCACCTGCCCCAGGCCGCGGCCGCTCTGACACGCTAGCCACGCTGGCGCTGCAAATCCTCTGGGATGCCAACAGACGCCCTGCAGCCGGGCGCCGCGCCCATTGGCGCGCACACAAACAAACATGCGGGCTAGGCGAGGCTAACACGGGCTAATCTGGGCTAGTGTGGGATAAGCCTCCAATTGGGCATAGAGTGCGCTGGTCCCTGGCGCGGGCCCCCTGTCTGTCCTGCCAATTTCTGCTAGACAGGCTCGACAGGCCACGGCGGCGTCGCTAGCCTACCACGACCCTCGACGGCGCGCCCGTCTGCGATCTGACTTTTCTACGCCGGCTCCCCCTGCACCAACTTCCCTTTCTTTCTCCAGAGTTGCATTCACCATCCCTTCCTTTCCGTCTGCGTGACAGTCGCCTTCACAGCTTTCACAGCTTCACTCCTTATCTCCCCCTCTCGTCGCGATACCTGGTGTTCGCTCCTTACGACCCCGGATCCCCATACACTCTTTGACAGACGCTTGCTTCCATTCGCCTTCCCATCCTTGGACCGGTTGCTATTCTTACCTGCTGCGAGCCAGCACAAGAACTAAACAACAAAACCTCATACACACACACGCACGACTCAAGCTACTGCATCTTCTGCATCCTCTGCCCTTCTGGACCCTTTTCCCGACACGCTCCGGACACCCACTGATCGCTCGCTAACCCTGCGGCCTGCAAGCGGTAGTATCACAAGTCCATCCCCGATTGATCACCGCGTTGCACACCGACGACGCACGCCTCAGCATTGCAACGTAGCTAGCAGTGTGATCCACCCTTCTCGCGCACTTCACACTGCACTTGCGACAGACGTCTTTCGTCAGCTGCCCTGTTCTTCGCACCAGTCCGCGCCCTCTTACCAGGTGCCTCTGTCAATTTATCCGCGGCCACACCCCGCAGTTGCTGCAGCCCTCCCCGGACAGCGAACCAACGACACTGCCGCAATAGGATTGCCGGCCCTTAAACCGAGCTTCTTGCCACTACCATCTACAACAAATCTATCTTCGATTAATTTACATTATGTCGCTCGCACGCGGCCTAACCAAGCGCATGAAGCGCTTCGATGCTGAAAAGACGTCTGCGTCGGCACCCCCACTACCTGGCCGGAGCCTCACCGTGAGAACACCTGGAAAGAGCATCGACCGCTCTCAAATTTCCGCTCCCGTTGCTCTGGTCTCGACGACAAACATGCTTTCCTACAACGCTCCGGACATTGCGACCCTCGACGTCGAGGCTATCAAGCAGGCGTCCCCCTCTTTGGCTTCGACTGTCTCGGCGGATGATTCAGACCACAGCATCTCGACGCGCTCAAGAGCGTCGTCGCATGCTTCACGGGAAACCTTGACCGATGCCTCTTCCATCAACTCGTCGCCGACCTCTCCAGCACCAAACCATCTCTCCGGCTACTTCGCCTCTGCCACCAAGAACCTCCGGAAGTCTGTATCATCAGGAAACCTGCAGCAGCTCAAGGAGACCGTGGAAGAGGAGGAGCCTGTGCCCGCCATCCCCGAGCGAGCACTGTCGCACAGCAAGCGCGCCCACGAGCGCGTCGCCCACAAGCGGTCGCTGCAGAGCATGCCACGGAGCCAGTCTATGCGGTCATCGCAGCAGTCGGCACGCTCCTCGCGCGAGCACCGCACCTCGGCCGACATGTTCAAGTCGAGCATCCAGGAAGAGTTGCACCCGTTCGGCAAGGAGTTGGAGCAGCTCAACGAAGTCGCCGAAGAGTTTGGCGGCGCGGTCCGCGATGCGGAAATGGAGGCCGACCTCGCCGTCATTCGCGAGCGGAATCTCGCAACCTTTTGCGCGGCAGACTACCTCGCCGAGATCCAGCCCCTCTTCAGCTTACGATTCGGCATTCCGCAGGCGCCTGCGCCCATGGCCTGGATATAAATTCACTCGACTACACGATCGATTTTCTTACATGTTGAGAGTTATCTACATGTTTCTATTGTACATATTATATTCTTCGAGCAGTCTTTACCCTCGAAACATAATTACCTTTTCTTATGTCTCGATTTGTTGCCTGGATGGCTATCTGATTGTTACTGGGAGTTTCTACTCGGAGGAGTCCAAAATTTCTCGGGCACTCCACCCGTCTTGGGGCGCGAACGTTCGAATACGTTGCCACACCCTGTCCTTTCTTTAACGACTTCTCTGACTGTACATGACATTTACTACGGAGAGTTTGGAACTAGTGCGTTCTGTCTGTCTGCGATGGCAGGACGAGAACGACGAGTGCGCGGTAGCGGAATGCTGGTGGACCTGTTTGGATACGAGTAGAGTCAATCTGACAATCATCCGATTACGCACAATGTTGACCTGCCTGCCTTGCTGATGTGGAAGTGACACGGCCAGCTTTGCGTACCACACTCGCGGCCGAGACGGTGCGATGCCGTGCGACATGTGCGTACCACCTCCTTCATCCACAACACATATGTCACACGCACACCCTGCGTGCGCGAGGACAGAGCACGACGCCGCTGCTCGGCTCGGCTGCGCAGGGTGCCGCTGGACTACGACGCAGGGTAAAGTAGGTAGCAGCGAGGGATGGCTAGTTTGTGTGCTTGTAGATTGGGTAGGTGTCATCTACTACCGAGATAGATTGGTCTGGGTCGGCATGTGAGAGTGGTGTCCCGGCGGGGATGATCTGCAGCCGTGGTGTGGTGTGCCGGGGTGGGGTAGTCGCGTGTGCGGGGCGGGTAGGAGGGAAAGGACAAGTGGCATGTGGTGCATGCGTCATTCTGGCTATTAGATGGGTAGGCAGGTAGGTCGATACCCTTGAGCAAGCTCCGGTAGTCAATGTAGCTATTTCCGCCGCGCCTGCCCTCACGTGTTTCAAACCTTCTAAATCTTACCGCACGGATCCAAGTACACGGAGACTTTTCACCATGCCAGGGTAGGTAGCTAATAGCGTCGGACGATGAGCAGTGCAGGTAGACAAATCCGTCGACGTCGACGAGGGTTCGTGGAGATTACGTTTGCTGGCGACGGAAGCTTGGAGTGCGTTTTGGGTATATTTTTGGGGGTTTATGTCGCGGATAGTATATGTGGGGGAGGGGAACGGACGGGGACATCCCTGCACGATATGGTGCGTGTTTATAGCAGGAACAACTTTCTCCGCAACGGCGGCGTTTCAACTGTCGGAGAATAGAGTGTGGTTGTGGGTATGGACGGTTTCGGGTTCGGCGGAATAAGGGAGCTTTCTGTGTAGTTGGTGGGCTTTGGCCGTGCGGACGGCTCGGAGTGGGCTTGGTGCGTGGTAGGTAATTAGGTAGGGGCTATTTATTGCATCGGGCGTGGGAGTGCGACGCCGAGTCCTGAGAGTGTCAGGGAGGTTGGAATGTAAGACAAGCTTCGAGCCCATCGTATCCTCGTCTTTGTTGGTCTAGGGTAGCCAGTATACCAAAGGCGAGTCGTGGCACCCTCTCTATGCTAAACACCCCCAATTCCACACAAAGCGTATACCTCAGGCAACAACGCCACTCAAACTCTCACTCCCGCCTCCTCCCTAGCAACCGTGTACTTCTCCAGCCCCGCATGCGCATTAATCCAATCCAGCACAACCTCATGCCACAGCAACGAATTCTCCGGCTTAAGCACCCAGTGATTCTCATCCGGGAAATTTAATAACTGGCTCTCCACCCCGCGCGTCTGCAGCACATTGAACGCCGATAAGCCCTCGTTCATCGTAAGCCTGTAGTCCAGATCGGAATGGATAATGAGATGAGGCGTCTCCCACTTATCCGCGAACCGCGACGGATCCCACTCGGACCAGGCGTCCGGGTTCTCCCAGAGCGGGCCCTTGAACTCGTGGAAGGGGAAGTAGAGTTCTTCGGACGCGAGCTGGGACGTCATGCTGAAGACGCCGTCGTGCGTGACTAGCGCCTTGAACTTGCGGCCGAGATCGTGCCCCTGGATCCAGTTCATCATGTAGCCGCCGTACGAGGCGCCGAGCGCAACCGCGCGATCCGTGTCCACGTACCCGAGATGCTCCTTGATGTAGTCGAACCCCAGCACCAGATCCTCATACGGCAGACCGCCCCACTGCCCCTGGATCGCATCCACGAAATCCTGTCCATACCCCGTACTCCCCGTCGGATTCGGGGACACGACGACAAAGCCCTGCTCGGCAAAAACCGCAGGATTCCACCTCGTGCTCCAGCTGTCGGTCCACGCGCCCTGCGGACCGCCATGGATCAGATACGCGAGCGGATACGTCTTCTTCGGGTCGAAGTTGGAGGGCTTGACGACCCAGGCGTGGACGTTGGTTTCGGGTTCCGTGTTGGCGCCGGCCCAGTAGATTTCGTCGACTTGGGTGCGGGAGAGGCCGAAGAGCGAGCCTGAGCGCGAGTTGGACGAGATGAAGGTTGTGTGCAGGGAGGAGGTTTGCACGCGGTCGTCGAGCGGGATTTGGAAGGGTTCTAGCCCTGAGAGGGTTTGTTTTGTGTGGTCTGCGGGGACGAGGGAGTAGAGGCTGTTTTCTACGAGGCTGGTCGACGAGAGGAAGATGGAGCCGTCCTTTAGGGGTTGGACTGTGAAATGTTAGTTGGGCTACTCATCCCGATCATTTTCTTTGCAACAAAAATGGAGTTTCACTCCTCCTAATAGTACAAGCCGGATCAAGGACAACTTACCACTCGAGATTGCGCCACCCTTGACGAGCTTAGTGGGCAGTGGACCACCTGGCGTATTAACAACAGCGGTGAACAGATCCACGCGACCGTTTTCCTCAGCAGTTAGGTAGAGCTGGCCCTTTGATCCCCAGGCGATGGATTGAGGACTGCGATCCCATGTGCCCTTGCCGTCCTTCGAGCCCCACAGATGACTGACCCATCCCGGCGTGCGGTAGTCGGAGACGATGAAGACCTGGTTCTTGTCCGATTCGTAGCCATCCGTTCGCATGGAGAGGAAGGCGATTCGTTTGCCTTCAGTGTCCCAAACTGGGCTCGCTAAAACGATTCGGTCAGTATGGTCGTTTATGGGTGTGCCTGGCTGGAGACAATGTTGGGTTAGAGTGATACGTACTGCTTGCGCCCTCAAAGTTGAAAATAGGAACCTGGAACGCCTTAGGCAAGCTCTTTGTAATATTCGTCCAGAAGCTCTTCGATGCCACCAAGTAGATGTTAGTCTTGGTATGCGTAGCAGGATCGAGCTCCGGGTCTTTGGCAGTAAAGACAAGACCATTCGCAGAAATATCAAAGTTGTCGGTCCCACCAAACGGCTCAACAGGAGACTCCAGTCCGCTATCTTTGAGCGCATTCGTCAGCTCGGAGAGCTCGTACTTGTCGCCTTTCTTCTTGAGCGTGCCGAGGAAGATGGCATTGCGGTTCTCGGTTACGTAGTGGTCCCAGTGGCGGACAAAGGGCGCCGTGTACAGACGGCCACTGGAACGCGGCTTCTCGGCTTTCTCTGGGTTGAACAGCTCGCCGTCAGGGTTGGCTTTGCCTGTGACTGCGATGCCGTAGGTGCCGTTGCCGGTTGAGACGAGCTTGAGGTTGCCAACGGGGCCGCTGATTTGACCAGCATCGTAGCTGCTGCAACACAGTTAGTTCCTGACCCAACGAAGTAATCCCTAGAATTCCTTACGTCTTCCCCTCATCCTGGAGACCCCACACCTTGACACTCGTGACCCCTCCTCCACCCCCACTCAAGAACACGACCGTCTCATCGTTCAACCAAAGCGGCTCACTCGCGCCCTGTTCACCTGTAACAAGGCTCGTCTGCTGGCTCTTGACACATAAAACGCGGATCTCGGAGGTCTTGGCGTGCTCTGCGAAGCTATACGTCGAGACGCTGTACAGCACCTTGGACGCATCCGAGTTCGGAATGCCTGCCGAGCGGCGCGGCGCACTGAGGAGAACCTCAGGCGTGAACTTGGACGCGCGAATTGTCATGCTGGCCAGTGCGGCTGGGAGATAGTAGAGAAGACGCCTGTGGGGACATGTGATTTAGCGGACTTATGACACATGAGGAACGTGGCGGGGTGTATGGGGTAGTGTACATGTTGGATATTGATGAAAGAATGCTCTTCTAACAAGAATATGCTCCCAAGAAACAGGGTAGTTGGCCCAGCGAGCCGCAGGTCAAGAGGTTGAGGCGGGAAGAGAGCGCAGAAGTGTAGACAGAAAGCAGCGCAAACAAATATTTTCGCGCCATTGGAGTTGAAGTGAAGGGAGATTGGTTACCTACTGCTTATCTAATTGGGCACGTATGACGGTTTAGTTGGGCGGGAACGAACAAGTGACTCTTGCGTGGAGATGAAGTCAAAGCTGGCCGTCTGATGTTGAAGTGAGCGCCGCTCTCGCTAAGGACGATGGGGTGCTCAAGCTCGGTCCCGCCGTTCGGATGTCCGACCCCTCACTCGTCGCATAGCATTGCTGGGCCATGTCTTCGGACGCTTTGGAGACGTTTAATTCTAGTTTTTGATACTTCACTTGTAGAGATGTAGATTGAGAGAGTATGCAGAAACCAAATGGTGATATCGAGCCTACTGGCAGTAGATAAGAGCAGAACGGCGATAGCCTTATAAATCCGATGCCAATGCCCCTTGCAAAAGTGACACCACACCAGTCACGACTACCCCGCACAAACTGCACTTGCAAAACCCCTCCATCAGGCTCTGCTGCCTGGTCTCACCACCGTAACACCCCGAATCTTTCCAGAAACCCCGAACATGACTCAGAAACGCGACCTGTTCTTTCAGCCCCGTTTTGCGTCGTACTACATATTTATGTTTGCCGAACAATTTTGCCAAATATCCACTTCCACACATCTAGAAAAGATGAAAATTCCTGTGGCGCAGTGGTAGCGCGCCGTTCTTATAAGATTCGTCAGACTCTTATGGCCTTTCATCTGGTTATGCGGATGCCGTGGGTTCGAACCCCACCAGGAATATCTTCCAATTTTTGCACAAACTTTTGCATGTGGCGTGGGGGGTGGGTGGGTGGATGGCTGCGTGGTGTCGAATTGGCACCATTGTGGCGGGTCTTCACCAAAGAATATTTTTATTTGGGCTAGAACATCGTAATGTATGCCGTTGATCAAGCTCCGGAAATATGGGCGTATACATTAGGATCTTGCATGTGCAGGCGTTGTAAATGTGTGCGCAGACGTCGGCCAGACACTGGACGACGTAAACTTTTCAAGTGAATTTGTTTGCCAGAAATACTATTGATATTCTGATACGGTACTCGCTATACCAGAACGCTATGCTCAAGAACTGCTGTACTGCTCCCCCGAGGCCGTTGTGAAAATTCTAGTTACATATGCACCACCACATCGGCGTTCAAACGTTGGAATTCCCAATCACACGCATCCAACACAATGTTCCCTCTAGCAAGCATTGCTCTTTGAATCATTGATATGCTTGAACCGTTGAAACCCAAAACCTCATGCCTCATAAGAATCGCGCACTCCCACCCCAAAAAACCTTCCCCCTGTTCCTGCTCTCCGCCTCCTCCCTCACACTCCACTCAACATAGTTCTGCAAGAGCTCAACCTGCCTCTCAATCTCCCACTGCGGCGTCTCAGCCCCCCGCATCCCCACGAAGCGCGCAAACATGCGCATCTTAACCATTAGTCTCTCCAGATCGGCGAGTTTGCAGTTCTCTGGTAGTGCTGGATCGGTGGAGAGAATGGATCTGGACCAATCCATTGTATGAGGGTATGCGTGCCGTAATGAAGTGAGAGAAGGGTCAGTGGAAGTAAGGACGATGGAAGTCGCCGCCGAGGTTGGCGTGCTGGTTTGCGAGTAGTATGCCGCCATGGTGTCGAGTTCAGCTTCTGTGAGGAGGAAGAGTTGCAGCATTGTTTCGGGAAAGACGGATGGAGGTTTGCCGGTGCAGACGTGCACTATAGGTGCTATGGTGAGGTGCATCTGATCAATCTTGTCCGCCAGCGCCGGATTCTTTTCCGAAAGGCGCATGTTGGCGCGGCGTTGGATGACGGTTTGCCGTTTCGGAGGGGGGGTTGCATCGTTGGTGTCGTCTAGCTGCATGTGCGTGCTTATGTCCTCTGCTTTCCGTTTATTCGCTATGTTTGCGGTGGATGTTGGTATGACAGTTGGTGAACGCGTTTGCATTTGTGGTAAGCACCAGAGCGAAAGATCTGGACTGCTGGAGGAGGATGGAGACGTGGGATTGTGCAGGACCTGTTAGACGTAGGGATTAAAGGACGCGGGTGGTATATATAAATGGAGCACAAACGGACAAAGGGAGGAGCTAGGAGAGGAAGACAGCTCAGGTGGCTTTGTGCTTTTTTTGCGGTCGAGTGGTGTGGGCGTGTGAATAGGTGGCTTTGTCCAGATTGTGACATGATGGCGTTGTCTTGAAGGGGGTTTCTACACAATGTAGGATGACAGTAATAGGGATGGAAGTGTCCATGAGCTGGATACGTGATCGGTTTCCCGGAGGTGACTGCGTCATAAGAGATGGTGCGGTGCGGTTCTAAGATCTAGCGATGTTACGCGTGCCGTTCGGTCCTGTCCTTGCAGCTGGCATGGGTGCATTCGGTATTGGAGCTGTATTATGTGTAGTTGAGCACCACGTCAAAGGACATCGGAGAGGCATCTGGTAACGTGTTGACGCCGCTGGTAGAGTGTCAAGCAGTTCCATCATCGGAGTTTATGAGCCTAGAAGCTTCGAGAGAGAGACGTCGTTCTCAGCGCCGCCGACCGATTTGTTGGCCCAGAACTTGCTGAGATGTCTGGCACCGCTGTAGCATGTCAGAATTCCATTTTCACCTCCGTCATGAGTCATATCATGAGTATGAGCATGAATTGGTGAACACTTACCTGTCGCATAGTATGGTGACGATGCGATGGCCTGGACCAAGCTGCTTCGCGAGTTTCGTGGCGGCCACGCCTGCGTACATTAGCTCTTCTGCGTGAATGTAAATGCCAACAGATCTTACAGTTCACAGCACTGCTGCTGCCAACAAAGATGCCGTCATTTTCCACCAGCCACCTAGCCATGCCGATGGCTTGCTCGTCCGTCACGCGGACCGCATCATCAACGAGTTCTCTCCCAATTTCAAAGTTGTGCGTGACGCGGTTGATGCCGATGCCTTCCACGATAGTGTCGACTTGCTGTCGCCGACGGGTTCCTTCTCTTTCCTTGGGATCAAACATGACCCCGTACTTGACTTTATTGAACAGGCCGCTGCCCTGGGGGTCAGCAAGGACCACTTTCAGATCTGGCAATTTCGATTTCAGAAACAGCGCAACACCAGATATAGTGCCGCCTGTGCCAGCACCGCTGACGAAAGCGTCGACAAAGCCACCCGTTTGCTCATAGATCTCTGGTCCAGTGCTAGTATAGTGGGCGCGCCAGTTGGCCTCCGTTTCGAACTGATCGGCGAAAAGTCCTCTACCTGGTTTGTCGGGGTTATCCGTGTGCTCTTTTGCTCGTGTTCGTGCGAGATTGACGAATTGGTTCTGATCTACGATGGGCGCTGGACGCACTCTTTCTACTTCTGCGCCGAGCTTGAGTAAGAGGTCTGACTTTTCGATTGCCATGTCGTTTGGCATGCATCTGGCGGCGTATCAGCTTGCTGTCTTGAATTGTGTGGTTCATACATATGCGCTTTATATCCTCGTGCTCGACATATGGCTGCGAGGGAAATCCCAGTGCTGCCAACAGTGCCTTCGTAGATGGTGTCACCAGAGTGTGGTACGAGCAGGCCTTTCCCTTCCGCCTTCCAAATTTAGCTGCAAGTCTTGGAGTATCAAACGGTAGTACGGAAAAATACCATCTCAATAATGCTTAATGCAACCCGATCCTTTGGACTATTGCCAGCCCCGTTCAAGAACTGCGTTAGATGTCAGCTCAAAATTCACGCTAAAAACAGCCTTCCATACCTCTGCTTTTGCAAGTATTTCGCATCCTGTAGCGTCTGAAAGTGATTTGATTCTGATCAAAGGCGTGTCACCGATACATCCTTCGATGCCTTGTTTAATATTTCCACCTCCTTTCTCGACATTACTTTGAATTTCCGCTAAACTCTTCTTCAAAGTATCTATGTCGTTAATCTTTGCAAATCTGGCGATTAGCTTTTGCTGCTGCTTCAAAAGTTGCTCAGGTTTTGCATCCTCTCGATCTGAGCCAAAATTGCTGTTTTGATATAGAACGGCCAAGGTTGCTCCAAGTATGAAAGCTCCTGTAATATAGTATTTCGACTGGTCGGCCATTGCGCGCAAGTTTGTAAAGAATGCGGCAAAATGGTGTAGGATGGAGAAAGGTTTGGCCGGTGGAGCTCTGACTTGTATCATGTCTTGGCATACACAGGCGCTCGTACCGGAACTGCTCACCTCTACCACAGACAGACATCCTTTAGGCGCCTGTCGCAGGCTTCAATGGATTCGCCTCTCGTCACACAGCTCTTCCGCCAGCTCTTTTCCCACCGCGCATCGCAATGCCTCGTTCGCGGAGCTCGGCCAGCGCTCGCGCCCACGCGACCGCTCAATATACAGCGTCGAGGGAAAGCCAATAGAACTGCGCGCGTGGGCGAAGGGGAGACGAGGAGAGAGAGCCGATGGCAGCCACGGAACATGGCCTTCCCGAATGAGAGGGCAGAGGAGTTTGACCGGTATCCACTGGTGACGGCAGATATGCTGAGGAGTCGGAGAGAGCGCCCAAGAAGAGTGAAGATGCTACTGCGAGACTTCATCGAAGGTGCGCATCCCAATTGACATGTCAAGCTCAAAGCAAGCTCTAACATACATACAGACAGCTTATACAACCCAAACTACGGCTACTTCTCCAAGCAAGTCGTGATCTTCTCCCCCGGCGACCCCTTCGACTTCCCCGCCCTTCCCTCCGAACACGCCTTCTTCCAGCAGCTCCGCCACCGTTACACCGCTTTCGAAGACGCCCTCGATTACCAAGAGCCCAACGATCTGCGCCAGCTCTGGCACACGCCCACCGAGCTCTTTTCCCCATACTACGGCGAAGCTATCGCCCGGTACCTCGTCGAGGACTACAAATACAACTTCTACCCGTACCATGACCTCAACATCTACGAGATGGGTGCAGGGAATGGTACCATGATGTTGAACATTCTGGACTTCATAAGAGATTGCCATCCGGAGGTGTACGAGAGGACAAAGTTTAGGGTCATTGAGATTTCTAATCAGTTGGCGCAACTACAGCAACAGGGCTTGGGGCAGAGCGCGTATGCGAGAGGGCATGCAGACAAGGTGGAAATTGTCAACCAGTCCATATTCGACTGGACACAATACGTATCGAACCCCTGCTACTTCCTCGCGCTGGAAGTCTTCGACAACTTCGCCCACGATGCGCTCAAGTACGATCTCGACACCGGCGCGCCCTACCAATCGCACGTAGTCGTTGACCCTCGCGGTGAGCTCTTCGAATACTATTCTAGATCACTCGACCCTGTTGCGGCACAGTTTCTCGAAAGACGGCACGCCGCCTGTAAATCGTACCCGCACCCGTTGTCTGGCTCCCGGCTCATGAACAGTTTGCGATCGCTTATGCCGTTCCGGCAATCCCTAAGTACGCCGGAATATATACCCACTCGATTGATGCAGTTCTTCTACATCCTGTACCAGAAGTTTCCCAATCACAAGCTCATCAGCTCCGACTTCAACAAGCTTGGCGATGCAGTAGAAGGATTGAATGCGCCGGTAGTACAGACGAGGTACCAGAGGCAGATGATTCCTGTCTCCACCCCTCTTGTAGGTTCCAAGCTCCCACATTGGGCTTGTACGTTTGCTGACTTAGTGAAGGTCCACCAAGGCTACTTCGATATCCTCTTCCCGACCGATTTCGACGTGATGGAACCAATGTATACAGCTATCACAGGACGATTCGCACGAACATATTCGCACGAAGACTTCATGTCTGGGAGAGCGGATCTCGATGAGACCCAGACGAAGAACGGAGAGAATCCATTGCTGAGCTGGTACAAGAATGCAAGCGTCATGATCACCGTGTAGATAGCGAAAGAGCTGCTACCAACTCCTGTACCAATACCAAACCAAACATCACAATCATGACTGATGCAACACAAGTGCACCTTCAAGTGTCCATAAACCGTTTCTATTTATGCTCTACTCAGGCTCTTGCTCCTTCCACTTCTCCCGTATCGCCTCAACATCAATCTCACAAAGCTTCGCCCTCTCCAACACACTACTCGCCTTCTTCACGACCGGCACATCAATCATCTTCCCCTCCAACGTCCACGCCCCGCGTCCCTGCTTACTCGCCTTCTCATCCGCAACCACCACTCTCGTGGCCCACTCGACCTCCTTCTCGCCCGGCGCAAAGCTCCGCTGCACAACCTCAACTTGACTCGGATGAATACACTGCTTCCCATTGAACCCCATGCCCTTCCCATTCAAGCACTCTTCTTCCAGCGTCTGGAGACCTTGCGGCCCTTTATACGACGTGCATACGAGATCGATGGTGGAGGGGAGGAGTGCAGCGCGCGCGGCTGTTGCGATGGCGGAGCGGGCGTAGAGGAATTCGGTGAGCGAGGGGGTGCGGGTTAGGGACATGTCTTTTGCGAAGTCTTCGGCTGCGAAGACGAGGCCGCTTAAGTAGGGGCTCGCCTTGCATATTTCCGGTAAATTCTGGATCGATCTCGCAGACTCGATTAACGCTATTATCGCTATCGGTGGTTTTTCGCCTTCTCTCTGTATGCCGTTGGAAGAGTGGCGGTCGGGCAGGATGTGCCGTATTACATCGGTGACGAAGTGTAGGTCTGCGGCGCTGTCGCATTTGGGTAGCATGATGGCGTCGAGGTGGGGGCCTTTTAGGATTTCGGTGAGGTCGGCGAGGGCGAGGCCCGTGTCTACGCTGTTGATTCGGACGCACATTTCTTTTATGCCGGACGGGCGTGGGTTGGAGAGGATGGTTTGGAGGTTTTGCCGGGCTTCGCTTTTCATGTGCGGTGCGACGCTGTCTTCGAGGTCGTAGGCGATGGTGTCGACGTGCATGGAGGACGTCTTTTCGAGCATCTTCTTCGAGGAGCTGGGGACTGTTGGAGCGGTCAGCTTTGAGCGGTTGCATGGCTGAGTAGATGGAGATGGGAGGTTGGGACATACCGTACATGAGCGCCCTCCGGATGATGTTTCTTGAGACTGCCATCATGAACTGAGTGACAATGAAAACTTCTCAGCCCACAGAAATACAAGACGGAGAGGGTGTAGAGGTTCAATTGCACACCAGCCTAAACATACTGAGATACCTCGGGGAAGCTCCAAGTTATGACGCGCGGGGAGAGCTCTCTAAACGCCGACGCGCCGATACCACGGACCGTGCCCAGTGCGGCCCTGAAATGCCACGTGAACGCGATGGCCAACCTCAGCGGAGCTCGAGCTACCCAAAGCTACCACCACGCCAACCGTTCAACATGGAGACCGCGCAGCAGACGCCTACGCCGGGCAGCCTGAGCTGGCGCCTAAGCAGCCATCCCATCACCCTCCTCACATTCCTCTTTTTCCGAATTTGTACGTGTCCCGCCCTACCCCCATACAATCCCGACCTTCACCACAGCAAAGCACAACACCTAGTACATGAGAAGACATCAAGCTGACCCATCCCTCAGCTAGCCTCCTAATCTACCTCTTCGGTCTCCGCCTCTTCACCTCCAACTTCGTCCTCATCTTCATCATCACCATCCTGCTCCTAGCCACCGACTTCTACTACCTCAAGAACATCGCGGGACGCCGCCTCGTCGGATTACGCTGGTGGAACGAGGTCGACGGTGCGTCGGGGGATAGCCGCTGGGTCTTTGAGAGCGCGGACCCGAGCGTGAGGGAGATCAACCCGACGGATAAGAGGTTCTTCTGGATCGCGCTGTATGCGCAGCCGGTATTGTGGATTTTGCTGGCCGTGGTCGCGTTGGCGAGCTTTGAGTTTATTTGGTTGACGCTTGTTGGTGAGTTTGCTCTCGGGATGGTGGGAAAAAATTGGATGACAGGCGCTGGTATGCGAATAGTTGACGGAAGCTGACTTGCTACAGTGATCGCACTCGTTCTCACCCTTACGAACGCGCTCGCGTACTCCCGCTGCGACAAATTCAGTCACGCGACTGGCTTTGCCTCAAACGCCATGTATGGATCGGGTCTTGCGAGAAATCTTGCGGGCGGCATGATCGGCAACATTTTCAACAGGAGATGAGCGGGTTCATTTGTGTTTCTGCCAGAGTAAGAAGAACGCAATGTACGAGGATATGTCTTTGTAAGAGTATGCGTACGAGCGACTGCTGAAGATTGGCGCATGCGGCGTTGATAGTGGTTTAGCATCTTAGACGGACTATATCCTTTAAAGTATCAAAGTATCAGCTGTAAAGGAAGGCTATGCTCTATGGGAATCAAGAAGGTAGCACTTGACCATGTCTATTATCGACACACTATATACTGTCTAAGAAGCTCGCATCACCAAGTCCTCCTACCCGTCCAATCTACCCCTCCATTCAATACCCCTTCTCCCGATCTACCTCATTAACCAACTTCCCCCCATCCCTCACCCGCCTCAAATTCTCCCTCAATACCTGAAAAGCCCTCTCTCCATACACAGTCGTCGACCCACTAACGTGTGGCGTAATCAAGCAATTCGGCGCATCCCACAGCGGATCATCTTTCGGCAGCGGCTCCGGATCTGCAACATCGAGGGCGGCGCCGCTGATCTGCTTGGACTCGAGAGCCTTGATGAGAGCTGCTTGGTCGATGACCTGGCCGCGGGCGATGTTGGCTACGAAGGTACCCGATGGGTTGCTGGCGTGGAGGAGCTCGAATTCTGGGGTGGAGAGGAAGTGGGTTGTTTCCTTGCTGGGAGGGTGTTAGTGCGTGAGGGATATGTGAGTCAGGATGGGACGGGATGGCCTCGGTGGTGGTATTAATCGGACCGTCTTGCCCACCATGACAGCTGAAACCTCGACTGGTACCACAACGCCCCAGACAGCGAGCCCGAGCTAGCTGAGATATGCACCAAGAACGCGTTTAGAAAATGGCCACTTACGTCAAGGGCACAGCCAGAACCAGCAGATCAATCTTCTGTTTCAAAAACTCGTGCAAGCTCTCCTTGTCCAACCCGCTATACCATGCACTAGGGAACTCGCCGTCGGGGTCCCCTGTGCCAGGAACGATGAACCCGTTGTCGCGGCGAGATTCCGGTGTTGTTCGTGGCGAGGCGGTATAGGCGATTACATCGCTGCCCATAGCTCGCGCGACGCGGGCAACTGTGGCGAGATTAGCAAGGCATGTACTCCGAAATTTTTCGCACTGCATGCATGAGGTAAGTCCCGCTGATTCATGCGACCGTTGGTGTTGGAAAGGGCGCCCTAGCGGAGAGTTCGCGATAGCAAAAGCTAGGGTAAGAAGAGGGATGCCCGGACTGCCCATCGACGTAAGGGTTAGATATTGGTGCTTGTGGAACACTCGCAGAACTTGATGTTTAGTATGCGATGCGACGGTTGGACAAGGGTCCTAGTCGAGCAGATGTTTCGTCGCGGTGGCGTTGGATTCCGTGGCGCGCCTCGTATCGCAGAGTTCCGTTTAAAGATGTTTCTCCAGATCTTCGATGTCGATGACTGTACCACGTCCGGTCGTCTCGTGTAAGGACACACCAGACGTATAGACCAGTCCTCTGGCCCTTCTTGCGAGGTAAACGGAGGCAAAAAAGAAGTCACTCACCCTGCCTTCCAATACTGCCATAGCCCAAAATTCCGACCCTCTTCCCGACCTGATCCACCGTCCCCATACCCGTCTTCTGCAGCCACTTCTTCTCTTTCTGCTGCTCATACAACGCCACATAGTTGTGGTGGTGCACAAGCGCCATCATCACCACCCACTCGGCAATCTGCGGGCCGTGGACGCCATTGGAGCTGAGGATCGGGATCTTAGTATCTGTGTAGTACGGAGACTTGGCGACGTGGTTGACGCCGGCAGAGGAGAATTGGAGGAATTTGAGGTTGGGGGTTGAGGCGGGGCTAGGTGGGAGCCAGAAAAGGGTCGAGAGGTAAGTTACGCGCTTGAGAGTTTCTATTTCTCTTGTGAGTTTGGAAACGTCAAGTCAGATCAACACTCGCGTAGGCTCTGAGAGCACGTGAGCAGTGGATGCACATGTGCACATGCCACTACGCAGCGCGCGGATGCAGGAACAAGACGGGTGTGGTGGGACGAGACGCCAACCAAACGGATCACCACCTACCTTCCGATATTTTCAGCTCACCGCCTTCGTAGTGGTGGAACTGCAGTTCCAGATTCGGAAACTCTTCTTTGATCTCATTGACCACATTGCCAATGGCCGTCTCCGGAAGGGGTTGCACGCAGAGGAGTAGCTCGCGCTTCTGGTCGTCGCCCCGCTGCGGGGTTTCCGGACCGCCTCCCATAGCGACCATTCGTGCCTCTTGGTTTAGAACTGCGGAAATGGGAACTCGGTAGGTGGTACTGAGTGCTGAGTATTGGGTAGAGGACAGATTCGAAGACAGATGTGGTGGGGTTGTGTGTTTACGTTGTGGGGGTTGAGAACAAGACGGGTGCATGACGACTTCAGAAGGTGCCTGATAGTGAAAGCGCGATTACCAATTGCGTCATGCCGACCTCTTCCGCTGACTGTACTTTCGCAACAGACTTATTCTCTAAACCGTTCGTGGATGTTGCTCCTCGACATTGTGAGTTAGCATTGGGGTCCAACGGCGAGCGTTGTCGAACTCATGCATGCCTCGATGGTGGCTTCGACTGCCGTGCGCCCACGTGCTCGGTTATGTGAACAGCACTCTACATCCTACAAGTGAGGGCGGTTCTGGGACTTTCAAGCACCTGCGGAAGAGAGCCATCCGATATGTTTCAAATGCAAGAGATGCACCTGCCGAGGCTCCATGGAACGTTCGAAGAAGCGAAGAAGTCGGTGAACATCTCAAACACGCTAGTCGCGCACGTTGGCCCGCACGAGAACAGCTACTACGGTTACATCTTCCAGGGACCCATTCGTCGGAGCTAAGGACTCAATCGCCGGCTGGAACGTCGAGTCCTCTGCATCTCGTGAACGCCACACGCCGCGCTGAATCATGCTCTTCCCGCGTCCATAACGCCATTGCTGACGCGCCTTTCCGCACTTCTTCATGCCTATTTCCTTTCGACGCAACCTCATTTCCAGAGTAGTAGCGTTTCCGCCGTCAGCACTAATACCGGAGCCTTGAAGCCGACCACACTCACGACCTGGCTGGGCCTGGCGAGTGCGGAAATATACGTCGAACGCAACACGCGACAGCGCCAGAGCAACGCATGCGCGCGTGTGCACATCGCTTAGGTATGTCGAAGCTGCATAAAGTTCAACTCACGCTCGTTGCATAGGGAACATACGAGATACATCCGTAGCCCTCGTCCTTGATGCAGCCAGCCACCTTCGTCCTGGATTGATACCTATCCGACCTCTATTAGCATGACAAACAGCATTGGCGCATCCAGCCCTACCGGCGAGCTTTCCGCACCCCGCCGATCATACGAGCGTAGTTATTAGCCGGCGGCGCAATATCCTTTACCAGCAAAGGTATCCACGTCTAGGTACCCCAGAGGGAGGATGAATAGAGGGTGGAGTGGCTGGCCAGGTTGCAGGACGTACCATGCACGCGGCAATGCATACGCGAACCCGCTTGCCCCGGGCTCAACATTTCCAAAGCCCACCTCTCGTGGCGCCTTTGCAATTCTTCCAAGCGACTTTGTCGGCATCGTGCGTGCAGTCGACGCCATCATTGTCAGAATGATGAGCAGCAAGAACTTCCAATACCAGCACCATTCCTCTGGATCCCAAGAAAACCCGCAGCACCCCCAAGCCAGCTCTGCAACCGCACCCCTGTCGCGTGCCTCCCGCGTGCCTCCAGCTTCACACTCAACACTCGCCGATCCTAAAAATACCCCAGGCAACCAATCCAAGGCCCATGTCTCCAGTGATCAATCATCGGAGCAACCTCCCACACCCGTAACCCCTCTCCGCCCAACCTCCGTTCTCAAAAGCCGCGCCTTTCCTACCAAAGCCCGCCTCCGACACCACTTTTTAGCGTGGCTTTTCCAAGCAAGTGCCACCGTTGACCGGGCCGGCGGAAGAGAAATGGAAGCAAAGAAGCCCTTCGGCGTGATTCGAGCAGATCCCTCTGCACGTCAACGCACAAGAATCCATTTGTAGCATCTCTCTTTACCATCGTATGAGGACCTTGGCCAGAACGTGAAACCTCAACAATCGCGATGTAGTCGGCGATTGAACGGCCGGAGTCGGCAACCCGTCCGGCCAGGCCCCCCCTCTCCCCCCCAACCCGCTGTCAGCACGGCACAAGCCCTCCGCTGACCGTTCAGCGACAGCTCGGCAAACGTCGTACTGCGGGAGGGCTCCTTCATCCCGCCATGACCACAGTCAATTTGTACCTGATCGTCGACCCGTCAGCGTTACACTCCTTCATCGCTGGCAGCCTGGAGGGATGAACATGCTCGTCCTCCACATCCCGCCCCCGTCCATGTCTTTGATGAATGCTACTCGCTTGTGGGGGCGGTCTACTTTGGCAGGAACGCGCATGGTTGGCTCGCACGAGTGCTGTCGACGTCGCATTTATCCATAGTAATGCTCATATTGTACTGCAACAAGGTTATACTTGCAAGTCGGAGCATATCGGACTTGTAGCAGACTAGCTCTCTCGTGTCGACTAGCCTTGCTGTTGATTGACATACGTGACGAACAAAGTCAAAGACGTGCAGCAGCGTAGTGCAGGTATGTGGATGAATTCTGTTTCAGCATTTCCAATTTTTATTTGATTTGGTGATTGGTTGCAAACGGCCGTACAAAGTACATCATGCGATGCGCTGTGACAGCCCTAGCGGTAGGTGAGGCCTGGGTTGAGGCTCTGGGCCATTCATGCAACTATATACAGGGTGTTTGAGTGCCCAGTGAGACGAACTGACAAGCTGAGCTTGGTTCAGAACTTGTGGATGATGAGACTATCCGACCTTCAGCTAGCTCAAGTACCCATGCCTGCCAACTGTGGAAGCGAAGACAGAAATGAGGGTATGAAAGTGTGGTTCCAGGAACGGAGCACGCGGCTTGATATGAAAGTTTTCCCTGTGCGGAAGTAACATATGCCGTGCGACGTGTTCCCTGCGTCGCAGGGCTGCATGCCATGGCTCTTCTCTTGCTGCATGCTTGATATAAATGCACAAGCGAGCGAATGGCGAATGCAGAAGAGAAAAGTAAAGAGAACGGTGGTAGCGACGTCTGAAGCCGAAGCAGTAATTTGGAAAACCGAAAACGCCGTCGCGATGCCTCAAGCGATGTTCTCGCCCGTAGATTTTCCTGTAGAGCGCCACCTCCTGTGCCAAACCCCGGAAAGGCAGTTCGGTAAACCTTACCCAATGCGCCATATTCGTTACGAAGTGTGAGATAGCGATAGCGGGTATTGTTTCTTCCTTGTGCCACTTCCACCTCCTTTGGTTTTTAGCCCGCACGCGCTGCTATGGCCTGGATGATTCGTCGAATACAGGCGGCGTAGTGGGTATGTGTATTGGTACTGGGAAACGAACGAAGAGTCGTGACCAAATGTAGTCGATGCTACTGCAAGTTGCTCATGAACTATTTGGGCTCATATCTTCGTCTCTTTAATGATCTCATCCCCTTCATACACTGGCGGATGTAGACCCAGACCTCCTCTTGCATGTGTCGATCGCGGATCCCATTCCCCATGTGTAGCGATTTGTGACGGTACTCGTGGTGTTGAGAAGCTAAGCTTTGGCGATGTATATGTGCGCTGGGTCTCTTTGTTGAAATAGTCAGGTGTGCCGCTGAGTGACCGTCGGTATGGATCACGTTCGTACTCTCCGCCAGGGCTTGTAACGGCGCTGGGAGGCGACGCAAGGGGCATTTGCGAGAATTTGGTCAGTTCGAACTCGTGTCCGGTGGGTGTGTATTCCGGCGGCTGTTTAGCGTCCAAGGAAACGAATTCGCGTTTTGACCCGAATTTGGCGAGGAAAAGGTCCCTCCATCCTGTGAACATGGAGCTGCGCGCTAATAGCGCAAAGACTTGTAAACCAGACAACTGTGGAACATGTAAGCTAAGACCTAAGGCTTTGGTTTGGTACCTACGGAGAGCATAATCAACACCGCAATCACGGTGTGCAGGTCCACGAACAAGGCCTGTCCAAGGCTGGTGCATTGCTCGTGCTCCGTCGAGTTCCGTATCAAGCACGTCAAGAATGGCATGGCTTTCTTGATATCGTCGGTCGCGTGCAAGGTCACTGAGTTGAGGTAGATGAAGACTACCGAGAAGAATATCACGTCGACAAGGATGAAGACCACAATTGTGATGCCTCGCCACTGAAGCCAGACCACTTTGCGGACACGTCGATAAACGGCGCGAGCGGAGCGTGTTCGAACGCTGGTCGTGTAAGAAGGAAGGCCTGCGCTGCTTTGCGTCTCGGTCTTGTCATCGCTCCACATGTTTTGGAGGTAGACCTTGATGCAGTACGCGAAGCTATCGTACAATCAGCAGAGATCGCATGGAGGGGAACTGTTGGTCTTACGTTGCCAATTGAAGGAGCGTAGCAGCGCCAGACATCGCGAGCAGCGGTCCCCAAAAGTCTTTCATAGAGTCCTTTGAGTTGACGTGGCAAATCTCGCCGAATCGGAACGAGACGCCAGTGACGGTAATGGTCGCGGTGAAGAATGCTGCGGCGACAGACCAGCCCAGGATTTGAGCAGCATAGAAGAACTTTTTTGCGGGCATGTAGTCCCAGCAAATCTGCAAGTGCATTGACAGTGCCCGAATGAAGACTGATACGAAGTTAGTCTCGATTGGTATATCCAAGTACCACGCATCCACTTACTCCAAACGGCCATTGACATGCCACCAGCAATCAAGAAGGCACCTGAAAAGGCGCACGTCAAGTTGGTGAACATGTCGTTTGGTGTGATCTCGTCGAAGCATTGTTCCGGTCTGCTCGCGAATGGAATGACGAAGGCGAGTGACAAGAACATTGCGCCGACGATCAAACCGTAACTCAGATAGTGTCGACGTGTTTTCTCCGCGGGAAGGCATACAAAGGTGAGAAGAAGGAATACCATGCACGCCAATCCGACGAGATTCAGAGCTTCAGCGGCGCGATACCAGCCCTTGAACTTCTCTGGGTAGAGGTAGTCCGACGCCGGACAAGGAAGGCAGCAACTGAGGCCGGGCTCCAAAGGAATAGGTGCGCAGAAGCGTCCTTCGGTGACTAAAAAATCAGCATCGTCGGTCAACTGATTGCCAATGGAGTACATACATCCGTCAAAACCAAATTGCGCCAGATCGAAGAACGGCGGCGGGCAAGACCCTCGCAGATCCAGTGTTGTGTTCGCCATCGTTGCTTCTTGCTATCAAGTTCTGTTCTGAACAGGCTCAAAGAAATGCGCGCCACATGGAATCGAGATATGTATAGACCTTCCCCAGGCTGGTGGGCGAATGTATCGTAATGTACGGAGTAGACCTTCCGCAAGCGAAACCGTTGTGCGGGGCGCCTCCGTCCTCGATGCAGTACCAGATTATGTGTATATGGAGATATTAGGCCGTTATGATAGAAGTTTGGGTCGGCGAGGGCAGTAGTGGATCATGCGCCGGGTGAAACTACTGATGGCATAGAGTTTGAAAGACTGCAACGGGGTAATGGCGATGAGGTAGAAGCTTGGAAGCAAATGCCCACGACAGCACCAGAAGCTCGGAACGTAGCGTTAAAGAGAGTGAATGATATGGTCGGTAGAAAAGCTCGCGAGTCGAAAACGAAGGGAAGGTTGCAAGGCGGGCCGCAGCGCAGTAAAGTACCATACATACCACAGAGAGCATGCCCCAGAAACCCAGGGGCGCCTAGTGTGAAGGTGCCGTCTCTCTGGTCCCACTCCAAAACGACGATCTAAGAACAGGGCAGCGAAGAAAGCCACCCCTGTGGGTTGTACGCCCTTGTCTAGCGCGCACGTATCTGTCGGCGAGCTAAAATGGCTTCGGCCGGGGCAACCTGCAACGTGATACTGATGGCGGGATGGTCCAGGGTGCTAAAATCGTGGGGCCAAGCCAAGGTACCAGGAACGAGACCTGATGAATGATTCGTGCACGCCCTAGAAGATTCGCTCCAACGACCCTGGGCCACTACATGCCTTCCGCGCGGTCTTCTTCAGCCGGTCGTCAGCGCGCAGCACTCGGCGCGACTTGGGACTCAGCAGTCTGAAGACGCCTTTGTCGCGTCGCCCAGGAGCGGTAACAATGCGGGCTTGCTCATGCTCTATTGGGCATATGGACGTGCGAAGGCATTGACAGGTGATCCAATGGCCGCTTCATCGAGCCGATGTGGAGTACGAACCAGAGTATCTGGTGATCATTGGCGCTTCGCGAACAGGTGGTCGCAACATTAAGCCCACGACGAATCCAGAGGCGTATCGTCTCCTTCACTGTCATCAACGACGAGCGTGCATCCTGCTCGAGGGGCACACGCTGATTCTCAACGTTGACTGGTCAATGCGCCAACCGTGCGGCACAGCTTCAGCGTTCAGCTCTTCCAGAACACCCAATGGACCTTCGTGCTGCACCTCCACGTGAGACTAGGCAATACACATGTTCGTTCTGCTCGGGTCAGAACAGCGACAAGAAAAACTCTCTTGCACGACAAGAAGGTGCTGCTGTGCCTCTCTCAGCTGACCTACTTCTGTCTGCGCAACGTCTTAACGGCAATGGGACAGCTGAGGCGAACGGCCGGACTTGTCCGACACAAAGCGGGACCCCATGTGCATGCCTGATGATATAACAGAGGTGTCTTGCGGGAGGGCCCAGTGGCCAACGGCATTGCGCGGTTTTCCCTCCGCACCTCGTCGAGCAACTTTGCCTCCGACCTTCTGCAAAGCCTGGTGGGACTGAGAGGGCGACTTCAATCGTTGGGACGGCGGCAGAGACCAATAGACGCGTTACCATCGTGTTTGCGTTGCAATTATGCGTGTGTCGTGATATAGTGTGGTGGGGAAGAAGCGCGGCGAGGTCGCGTTTGAGACGAGGGATTGGCCCCGTATGCAGACTGGCGCCTCATCCTTCCCACGTCCAGGAAGAACGCCCCGATCGATCCTGCCTTCCTCTTCTTCTCTAGGTTTTCCGTCTTGGTGTCTTAGGCCATCGCAAGGCGTAGAGCGACTGGCGACTCTCGCTCTCGCCGTGCCTACCAAGTCCCAGTGGAGACATCCCAAGTGCGCTCCTCAAGGCCCAAGAAATACAAAGGGCGCGTTCGGGACGGTGGGTTCCTGCATGCACGCAGCACCGGACCTTTCGCCTCCTTCCGCAGGCAACACCATAGGTTGAACGTGCTAAAAGCTGCAGTAGTCGATGCAACTAGTAGTGGCTGCTGATTGGTGGGTATTTCCCCATTTTACCTGAGACGCCACTAAAAGCTCGCGGACACCGTAGAAAAGCTAGGAATTGCTACCAAAGCCGAATGACGTTCATCGGCGGATGCAACAGAGGCCCTCATGGTCAAAGTCCAATAATACAGTCTGCCATGAAACATTGTCACGACGTCGCGTTGTTCGACGAGGCTTCCATCCAAAACGTGGTGTCAAACCCGCCGTCTATTCCTTCGCCCTGGCCTTAAAGACTAGCGTGTCCAGAATGCTGGAAGAAGGCCCAACGCCCAAACAGTTTGCGGATACTAGTCTTGGCAGACCGACCGTGTGGGTGCTATCGCGTGGTTTTATCGCCGACACACTTATAACCACAGGTACGGTGTGCGATTTGGACACAGTGTGGGAGAACCGACTTCGATAAGTCTCTCGTTCCTACGGCTTGCCGGTATTACCAACCCGTTGGAGCCAGCTGTTCACTGGCTACGGCGATGCGAAGCGGCACTACGTATCGGGAGCTTGAACACATGGGGCAACCATCTCAGCGTTGACGAAGTACTAACGTACCCTTCCTTTTCCTAATGCTTATCTGAAAGCAGCCCTTGTTTCCCTCCATCACAGTCTGTTAACACAAGATCTCACAAAAGCAATTCGAAAATCGCAGTGCCTACCGATCGACAACGAACCACCCACGCGGGATAAATCCCTCACGCTGGGCGGGCCAAACAACCTTCCCATTCGGGACTTCATAACGTGGTGGCGTACAGTGACATCTCGTGACAATTTCCTTGGGATGATGCAACTGCAGACCGATGCAACTGCATACCGAAGCAACGCGCCACCATCCCAGCCGCTGCATCCCAGCCTAGGGGTAAAACATATGTTATAGAAGAATACAGTACATTAATTCGAGTACGAGACAACAAATGCCGAGACCCCTCTGGACGAGCTTTCCAGAGAGCATTTCCATAGCCCGACCCTTGACATGTTCGCAGTGGTCCGTCCCGTCCGGGTAGATTTGCAACCACAACATACTTGTGAGGTCGGAAGCCTGTTACCCGGTTTGGAAAGCTCTCCGCGATACGACGCATAATGTACCATACGAACCTGCCTTTCTCGGGCACGGCCCGGTGCGGCGCAACGCCAGCACGTAGTTCGGCTACGGATGCACAGATGTCGGGCCGAGAAGGGATGCACTATGGCTACGCCACGGCGTCTGGATTCAATGGAGGTAGTTCTTCGCAGGACAGTCCATTCGCGGTACAAGTTGTAAGATATACCGTGGCAAAGGGTTTTGCCCCAAATCGCTCTAAACGCAAAAAGGCCCTAGCCAGAGCGGAATGGTTGTCGCTGCCTGAGCTGTGCATCATTGTCGCATGGTGCCTGGACTTTTGGGGCAGTTGATGGAAGTGAGGTCGTTCGAGATGGCTAGTTGCTAAGAGAATGAAGAAGCCCCAGGAATGAAATACTTTTTTAAGAACAAAGCTCCGTTACACGGGTACCTATAGAAAAATGTTGCAACTTTTAAGCATATCCTAAGTGTCACTTTTTCGCATGTCTTCTCCCTTCTTCATCACCACCTTACACATCGTATGAGTTCCTCACCATAACCCCCTAGATCCTTTCATTCGCAACAGCATTTTCGTCCGCATGTGAAGGAATGCCAAAATATTCGGGATCCTGATCGATGTCAATGCCGTCCTCCGGCGCGCCTTCTTCCATAATCATCATCATCATCATCATCATCGTCGTAGTTTTCGTCATCGTCGTCGTCATCGTCATCATCATCATCATCATTGTCATCAATGGGAGGTCGCACCTTGTACCCTGGTGGCGCCTTAGTCTCTGAACTATCCGGCAGGTCGCCAAATTCTGTATCGATGTACAGCGGTGGATCATCATCTCCAGCTGGGCCACTGGGAGGTCTTGGACCTGGATAGCTTGAAGTAGGCAATGTAGAGGCGCCCTTGGCTGAAGAAATGATATCAGATGTATATGGTAGGTCTTCGAATTCCAAGAAGTCGGCTGGGTGGGGAGTGGCCCAGTAGTGTTTGGTGGGCAGTAGAGGCTCATCGGCAGAGAAATCAGGTTTAGGCTCAGGTTGTGGATAAGGAATATCGAAGGTGTATGGAATTTTCGTGGGCTTTGAGGAGCCATGTGGGTACTTCGTTTTTGCGGAGACCAGAATGTCCAGATGGACTTTGTCCGGAGGAGGCAGTAGAAGCTTATCTGGGGGAGGCAATGAAAGCTTGTTCGGGGGAGGCAGTGGACGCTTGTTCGGGGGAGGCAGTGGAAGCTTGTCCGAGAGAAGCAGTGGAAGCTTGTCCTGGAGAGGCAGTGGAAGCGTGTTTGGGGGAGGCAGTAGAAGCATACTAAGAATTGACGATATTTGGTCCGCCGAAGCCAGCACATCTGGCCTAAGTCCAAGCGAATCTTTAGGCAAGTCACCCTTGCTTAAAGGCCTCACCACACGTCTTTCCGTTGGAGACGATGAATCCAGGATTCCCCAAATTCTCGCGCGCGCATCTTCACTCATGTGTCTCCAATTCTTCTGCAGACTGTTCCTTAGCCAATGCACGTATAGATCCGGAAAGGGGACCGCGGAATCGTTTGAGGCTTTGAAGGCGAGATCGCGGAGGTTGGTCAACCATTTAGGCTTGACAAGGTCTTTGTAGTGCCTATTGGGTGGATTCGCATGGACGAAGTGGTTGACCGGAGGTATGATAGGAGCGCCGGCACTAAGAAGCGATTCGAGGGTACTGGCTTCGTTGTCGGAAGCCGCATGTTCATGGAATCGTGGAGCAGGTGGATGCGGTCTCTGCAAGTCTGGCAGCGGACGGGTATAGTTATTGCGGACAGATCCGCTCTTGGTGACCAAAGGCGCGATTTTATTCCACGTCGCTGTGAGATTCGCAATACAACGCTCATCGTCCTGCGAGGGGTTTCCAACATTGCCCAGTGCGCATCTCGTGGCTTGCACAACGAATTTATGCAAGTTTTCTCTTTGACTCTCGGGGAGCACGTTGTACTTCCACTTGTCAAGATCGCCAGCATGTTTGTGCTGTAAGAACGCGTCGAAGCTTGGAAGGCCCGAAAGACCATGCGGCGTCTCCCTCTTTGTCGTCGAATTAATTCCAGCGCTGTAGTCAGTCACATTGGACTTGTTCTGTTCCAGGAACGCCTTGAGTGCTCCTGCATAGCCTTGCACCTTAGCAGAGCACTGTCGCAGCTTCGCAGTATATGTCTCCAGTCTCGCTCTGAACCTCAGCAAAGCCGTTTCCAAAGTTGAATTTCTTCCCGCTCCTAAATCAGCAATGAGTTGGGTGAAAGGTAGTCCATCAAGATTGGGGCATATGGCATAGATTTGCTGCTCCAGAAATCCTTGTTTGTTATCATCATCAACCTTTGGGTCCGACGTGTTCTGTAGTGGGCGAGCGCGAAGCGTGTTCAGCCCATCTTCGTTATCCCAACGCCTATTCTCCAGGGCTGGAACGAATAGATCTTGAAACACCACGATCAGTTGGCGGACAGTGTCTTCTATCGAATCCTCAGAGTCGAACTCGTAGTCTGTGTTATCGCTATTAGATTCTTGAACGTTCGAGTCGTCCCACCAAGGCTTGCTTGAGTCTACATTTGAAGAGCTGTCCCACTCGCGCTCGCCTTCTAAGATGTTTCTCTTCGCTCTCTTAATAGGCTGACTCGACCTAGTTGATGTAGCAGCTGCGAATGTATCTTTGAGCGCATCCAGCACAGCTGCAGTAGCACTGTCGTTTCGTTCATCCGCAGGAGTATAGGCGTAAGCTCTGGCTTTGCTGACGACAGCTTGCAAACCGGCTTGAATAGAGTGAGGGTTGCCAGAAGCTAGGAGTGAAATCAGGCGCCTAGCGTCCGATGAAGCTACATCTACCCCAGTGAGCCACGGAAGAAGCTTAGCCTTGTCGTCGTCGCTAATGTCATCGATGCGATTGATAATCGAAAGGAACTGTCCACTGGATAGTAGGGCCCCGGAGTTTTGGGCCAACGACGCTATGCTCGCATCGTTTAAGCTGGCAAATGCAAGGATAACCTTGTCGAGCTTGGTCTTGGTGTCATCACTGAGTGTATCTGATAGAGCTGGCCATGAACTTTCCGCAGCGTCGAAGTTGCCGATCGGATAGTCGGATACCGCAGGGGGTAAAGCATCAGTGCCTGTGAGCCATAGCGGATTGTACCCTACCTGCGTTTGCGGCCCCGCACTTTCCTGAATAGGCTCAACTGTGGGTTCAAAATTTGGGAGCAGGAGATTCAACAACTGTTGCTTGGTAGAATCGTCCAGAAAACTCAAAAGTCCACCCATAGCCTGACTCGTATCCTGGGTGTTAAGAGGCACAGTGAGAGGCAGGTCAGCCACGGCGGGCGTTACCGTTCCCACTGTTGGAGGTGTGAGAGGCAGGTCAGCCACGTCGGGCGTCACCGTTCCCACTGTTGGAGGCGAAAGAGGCAGGTCAGCCACCGGGGGCGTCACCGTTCCCACTGTTGGAGGCGAAAGAGGCAGGTCAGCCACCGGGGGCGTCACCGTTCCCACTGTTGGAGGCGTGAGAGGCAGGTCAGCCACCGGGGGCGTCAC
>Ga0247733_1000060_pt1 | contig 178199 bp, 197 predicted proteins | sample UWRJL043104R2_FD_180932 | JGI IMG/M metagenome (GOLD analysis project Ga0247733, IMG submission 180932) | Plant litter microbial communities from Arlington Agricultural Research Station in Wisconsin, United States - UWRJ-L043-104R-2 | ecosystem: Environmental > Terrestrial > Plant litter >... | reverse complement strand
AGGCAAACCGAGAAAACGCGGCCGCCCGCCCAAGACATCCAAGGTCTCGTTTGCGGAGAGCCCCAACCGCTCCTCGAACGCGCCAGCGACACCCTCGCAGAACACTCCCGCGCCCCCCGTGCAGACACCACAACTGCAACACGCGCCGCTACCCCAAACATCCCCTCCCCAAGCCTCTCCCGTCAAATCCACACCGACCAAAACTACCGTGATCAAGGCGCTGCCCACCGTGCGGGATCACACAACCGACCAGTTGAACCAAGAAGGCGACGAGTATCTACCACGCGAGAAAGACGAACAAGGAGAGACCAAGGTCACGCCAACGGGCCATCCGCTTGACGGACGGGAATACCGGTGTCGCACGTTCTTCGTACCGAATAGAGGGGACAAGCTATTTATGCTCGCAACCGAGTGTGCCCGCGTCTTAGGATACCGGGATTCATACCTGCTTTTCAACAAGAACAGGTCGCTCTACAAGATCATTGCTACTCAAGCCGAAAAGGACGATTTGATCCACCAAGAGATACTCCCTTACTCGTACCGATCCCGGCAGATTGCGATCGTGACAGCGCGTTCCATGTTCCGGCAGTTCGGAAGCAGGCTCATTGTGAACGGACGCCGCGTCCGCGACGACTACTGGGAGAGCAAGGCCCGCAAGCAGGGCTTCACCGAGGAAGACGCAGCAGGCGAGAAGAGACCTGGCGCAGCAAGAGCAAGGGAAGCAGCCGCAGCCGAAGCTAGTCACGCCGGTGGGCATTTGGCCTTTGCGCATACCGGAGGGTTCACCGGCAAGCTGGAGCAAGATTACCTGGGATCGGGCGTCAACCCCCTCCAGCCCTTCGGGGGCTTGACCGCCGCACCTGGCACCATGTCGTCAGCAAATGCGGAGCCGTTCGACCAGCGGACCACAACGGACCTGCAGCCCCGTGATTACAGTGGCGTGCAGCGACCGCGACAGGAATTATCAGGCGTGCCATATCAGGACATTACCAGGCCGACACCTTCAGGCGAGATCCTTAATCAGGCCGCACAGACTGCAGAGTTCAACAAGCAACTGGAGCAGCAGAGGAAAAACCGCAAGCAGTTCCTCGATGATTACTGGGCGAGGCCACACGAACCAACTACGCCGGCAGAGCGCCCAGGAACAGCAGAAGCAAACCACGTACCACAAGCTTCGCACGTCGTACAGTCCCCACGTATGTCGTCCACGAACGCCGCCGTCGGCCCCGGTCAGTACGGCATGCCTGCCCAGACTCCGCAAAGGCCCGGTCAGGCCGTGAATGCACAGTCGTATCGCCCTCAGCCTCACCCCCAGGGCGCCATGGTTGCCACACCTATGGCCCAACAGCACACCCCTATGCGACCAGATCAGATGCATCGCCGTCCCCCAAATATCGGTATGCCCCAGGGCATGTCACCAGCGAATATGGCTGCAACTGGCATGCTCCCCGGCGTAGGCCAAAATCCAGGTCACGGCTACCCACCACAGCACATGTGGGCACAGGCCCCACCGCAACCGTCGCCCCTCTCACAGCAACACAACATGCAGCAATACGCTCGACCACCACAGCAATCTCCCCACCCACAGCAGTCGCCTATGCATGCTTCTCCACAGCTGCACCACGCTCAGAGCAGCGGCTCCATGCACGGAACGCCTGTGCAGCAATACCAAACGATGAACGCCATGGGAGACCCTGGCTATCAAGCCATGGGACAAAACCCGTATCAACCGAGCCCAAGTCCTCACCAGTACATGCAACACCAGAGCACTGCTGCGCAGCAGCCGGGTATGCCGGGATGGGCACCAGGCCAAGCACCTCCGCAAGGGTGGCAGTCATATTAAGGTACTGTTCATGGCGGTCTCCGCATCCGCCAAGATCTGACCGAAAGCCACATGAGCGGGTCCCAAGCACTCTTTGCACCTGAGTAGGACTAAGAGGTTGCATCAGACGCTCTGTTTCGGCAGCTGGTCCTCGGATGGGTTCAATTTGGACTCAACGGGACCTTGGTCTAGATGCTAACAGGAGATTTCGCAACTCTGTGATTCGTAACCCAGAGGAAGAGTCAGCAGGGGCATACCGAATTCGATGAGTACCAATGTCTGTCTCGTACAAGCATTTGAGCACTCGGAACGAAGAGGCAGATCTCGGTTTCCTTCACACCATCACTTTGTTGTTCATCCCTTCATTTCTTTGTCTCCTTATACCCTGTACACTAAGCACTCATCTACCTTGTTTGCCGAACGCAACTTCTATTGCATAGTTGGGGCTTTTCACTGCGAATTTTGGAGGAAGTATCTGGCAGGCGCAAGGTCGCTTCTCCACTTCCACCCAACACACGAACTGCGAGCAACACAGACTATACGACGCATGCGAGACGATTCGAACATGACGCCAATGAGAGGGAGCCGGATGCACGCGAACAACTCTCTGGCGTTACTTCTCCTACAACCCCATTTCTTTATTCCGTTACTGCTACATTCGCTGCGCACGCATTGCATTTACAGCTCCAATTTGCCCTTCGCTAGCCATGTTTCTACATTGTGCGGTCATCTTCATCTTGGGAGTTTTTGCATTGCTCGGATGCATGGGTAGTTCCCCTTGGGTACTGTCGCGTTTGGCATTGCTGAGATCTCGTATGGCGGTTTCGCTTTCCTTTCATCAGACTGCAATATGCTTTGCGTGCTAGTTTTGCATTACAATCGTCCCTCATATGCGCGGTGGTTTGATCGTCGTTGCAAGCACCTGATTCCCCCATCTCGTTGGTCTCTTTCGTTCGCAATGGTCATCATTTTGCATGTCAGGTACCTAGGTCTCAGCTAGAGTATCTGTGTGGGCTTCCGGGCTGGGCTGGATGTTCACATGGACGGAGGGGACGGAATGGGACGGACGGCGTGGGATAAGCATACTGGCGTGCATGCATTGCATTGCCTGGGAGGGTTCTCTTTAACCTTCTGCCCTTAATATTAATATACTCTCGCTTTTTCCTCCGTTCGCTTGCGCAGATCTTATGATGGCTGTTATGCGTAATGGGGGCCGACCCTGAACCCGGTTTCTCCCCCAGATTCTGCAGCCACGGTGAGGCGAAGAGTTGGTGGCGAGGGGGCCTTGGGATCGTGCATGCTGACTGACGGTGCGGTGGTCGTGGTTCGCATGCAGTTCGCAGCCTGCTATTGGCAAGGGCATCCCATCCCATCCCTCCCCTCCCCTCCTGGACCCATTCGCGGTTGCGGCAAAAATGCTCACCCCCTCTCGCTTCGCCTCATGACTTGCATCACCCTACGGTACCTACATCTGTCCGCTGTGTGATGGTATGCGCAGGGCCGCAGGACAGGCCACACACACACCCTCCACGCCCATCCAGCGCCCGCTTCTGACGGCCACACCCTTGTTTGGTGGTGCCACGCTGATGTGGAGTGACGTGTACAAGGTACATGGGGTCTCGGGTGCGCCCCCGGGGGCGATACGCGAGGGTGCCGGTGGGGGCCGTGCGCGTGCGATGTGGTGGTCGATCGGAGGCGGGATGGGGCTGCTGGCTCTTGCGGCTTCGTGGTGTTGCTTTTTTCCTACGGCGGGTAGGTTGGGGATTGGGGGGGTTTGGGGCCGGACGGGTGTTTGTGTGGAGGTGGATGGGGCTTGCTGGTGGCTTATTGCCGATTTTGACATGTTCTAATTTGGATGGAATGCTTTCTGCCCTATGCTGCGTCGCGAGAATTGGCTTGTTGAGCTATCGCGTGTGCAGAGCTGGCTTTTGTAGGCCAGGCATTGCCTGTTACTTGGGCGGTTGGACGTATACACGTTCTAACTCTCCTATCGAGGCCATCGCGCTCGACCAAGACGGATGAACTTATCTACTCCGAAGCCTCTATCTTGATGAGGCGCTAGGGCATCAAAACAACTAGGTAAAATTGATAGGAATGTGTACGTGGTTTGCGGGCATGCAGAACTATGGGATATGCTGGAGGGTCTAGGATTTAGCTTAGCTTGGGTTACCTAGAATGGATCGAAAGTTTACGGATTGGCCCTGTATAGTCGTTTGAGATCTGACATTGAGATGATCGAAGACGGGATTGTTTGATTGTGTTATGAGTGGTCGTATTGAAAGCGCTTTGGAAGATGAAGGCAGGAGCAATGACAACATCGTACTCTATGGCGGTAAAGCACATGCGCTCTTGTTGCTCACACAGGTGCGACCGCAGATACAATCAAATTGGAGAAGATATTGATCCCCTTCTCGCTAGTCAAGGGATACGCATTCGAATGCGCACGCCATGCAAGTGTATACTATAGGGGAACTACATGCACATCTCTATTCCCCGCGCAAGAAAACTAGATCTTCAACGTCGAACAAGCTGCCTGTCGCCTATCGCAAAGCAACATTACTCTTCGACTCGAAGCTGTACCTCATCCATTCGCCCACGGCCCTCAAGCTTTCCCACCTGACGCTCTCGTCTGGCTCCTGCATGAGTTCCATCACCCTGCCCTTCAGCCCCAGCTTTTCCAGCTGCTGCCTCTTTTCGGGTACCTCCTTAACAAGGCAAGCCACATCGTTGCATCCGATCGCCAGCACCTGCTTGTCGGTTTCCCAGTTCTTGGACAGGATCTCTGCGAGCTTGCGCGGCAATTCGCCCTTGCTCTCCTCAAAAATGCGACGTGCATTCTCCTTCCAAAAGGTTTCGTTGCGGTGGGGTGGAGACCAGCGGAGGTGACCGGATCGTACCTCGGCTGCATACTCGTCGAAAGTTGTCTGGGTGGTGGTGTAGTCTTCCAAGAGTTGATTCAGCGAGTTCAGGTCTTCAAGAGCGTCTTCGTCTGTCAAATGGCGTGACTTCAGCGAAGAGAGAAGAGATGGTAGACGTGCAAGGACTGCAGCAGGAAGCAGAGTCTGGCGATTCGCGGTGAGGAGGTTGAGGAGGGTGGAAAGCAAAAGGCGGGTCGTCTTTTCCTTTGGGGAGAGTCGAAGCAGGTTCGTGTACAGGAATGCAATATCGTGATCCCTAGGGCGTGTTAGCACGTTCTGTTTCGCAGTTGTTCTAGAAATATTGGTAGACATACTCTTGCAGACCCTCTCCAACGAGATCTCCCTCAAAGCTGAGCTGCCAAATCACGAGCAGCACATGGTAGAGCAGTTGTAGCCCCACGCCGCCAGACAAACCTTCCGGTACGCTGCGGACACTGCCTGCAACGCGATTCCCGCCGGTGGACTCCCCGTCCTTGCCCGCGCCAGAAGCTGCACGCAGAATATCGAACAGCGGGTCTAGCGTCTCCTTCCGCTGCTTCCAGAACAGCTCTCTTGACTTCCTATTGCGAAGCACAGCCGAATACTCTTGGACAGCAATATCTTGTAGACCGGCATCTGAGCTCTTTGCGAGGGCGGCTAGGTAGTTGTACAGCTGCGGCAGGGCGTCGTCAACCTGCGTTGTGTTCTTGGTCGACCGTGTGAGCGCATAAGACAGGAACTTGGATAGCACCGAAGATGTGAGCAGCGGGATGGGGTCTTCGACGCTAGACGTGGCTTTGAGGAGCGGCAGGAACGGCTTAAAGGGCGCAGAGTGCTGCGCGAGCGCTGCGGTGAGGCTGGGGATATCTGGAATGATCAGCGTGACCCTTTGGAAACCACCATAAGCTCCTCATACCATTGATGAGGTCCTCTGTCAGTACCAGCATGTACTGGACAATGTCCTGCCGCTTCGCTGCCGCCTCGAAGATGCTCTGTGTGCCGTTCCCACCCAGCAGCAGCGTCACGAAGCTCTGCACGTCCGCCTCAACGCGCTGTTTCCGCTCGTCCTTGCGCACCTTGTCAATTGACTTGATCTTTTGCAGGTCTGCGTCCGTGATCGTCTTCGCCCGCATCGCACCTTCCCAGGATATTGGCCGGGTGCGGATGTTGGCCTGCATGTTGAAGAGGTAGGCGGGGGGATCTAGCGACATCGTGGCGGGCTATTCGGAGATGTCGCCTGTGAAGGGAATAGGTATGTGGACGGTGGTAGTGCGGGTGAGGGTGGTGCTGAAGCTCCCTGGTGTTGCTTCTGTGGTGCTATCAGGGCCCGCCGAGCTGCGCTCCATCGTCATCTGCTATGAAGCTTGGACCATCTAAGCTCTGCTCTCGCAACATGCAAGATATACCAACTATGCTCCTAGATGGCCATTCGAACTTGCAAATATGGCAAACAACGAGAGATAATAGACACTTCCTGCTATTTCATCGCTTCAACTCAGAAGATTTGGAGCATGCATCTGTCGACTGGTTTCTCCATCCTTCAGATCGCGCTAGCTAGTCCGGTATTAGCTCAATTCTCGACTTTGATATCTTGGCGTTGGAGACTTTCGAACAAACACCAGCGCCGCCATCACGACACAACACACCAGGGATATCCCAAAATCAAGAGATGGAGTACTTCAGCCTTAAGCGGTCGAACGCCGCAGAGCGCGGTGGTCTGAACCTCTCCAGTAAGGTCTATGTGCGCTCGACCAAGAGTGGCAAGGTGCAGAAGATTGTGCGGGAACTCTACCTGCGACAAGACATCCCATGCTCGTCAAACCTTTGCAGAGCATGCTTGGAGATTGCGCCCACCGATTACACCAAGAAGGGTACCGTCTTCGACTCACGTGACAGAAGTTTGGCTAACTTGAGCAGTTGCACCATTCGTCCTCTCAGACACTCCGGCTGGATCCAAGAACTTCCCAAACGGACAGTATCTAGTCCCTGACACGAACGCCTTCCTTACGGGCATGGATCTGTTCGAGGTCGAAACAGCATTTCAGGATGTTATTGTCTTGCAAACAGTGCTGGAAGAGGTCAAGAACCGCTCATTACCACTATATCACCGCTTGATTGCCTTGACAAAAAATGAGGGGAAACGCTTTTATGTCTTTTTCAACGAGTTTCGCCAGGAGACACATGTTCCCCGCGATGCCGGTGAGACCATCAACGACCGCAACGATAGGGCGGTGCGAAAGGCGGTGGAGTGGTACAACCAGCATATCACACAGGCTGTCAAGGCGAGGAGTAAGACGCAAACGCGCATACCTTCTGTGGTGATGATTACAGACGACAGAGACAACTTGCGGAAGGCCAAAGCAGAGAAGGTTCCAGCCCTAACGCGTAGGTTACCCATGAACACATCCAGGACTGACAAGCTAATTTTCAGCAGTTGCCGACTTCGTTTTCGGCCTGGAGAATGCCGATGAGCTGCTGGACATGATGAGTGCTGCTCAGGATCAGAGAGAAGTCCGCTCTAAAAAGACCGAGGTTTTCTACGGGGAACACTACACGGTATCAAAGATGATGACTGGAGTGAAAGCTGGAACAATGCACCAAGGCGTCTTCAACGTGTCGCCTTACAACTACCTCGAAGGCTCTGTGCATGTCCCAGCTTTCGACAAGTCTCTGCTCATTCTTGGCCGTGAGAATGGCAACAGAGCTGTATCCGGCGACGTTGTCGTAGTCGAAGTACTTCCACAGGACCAATGGAAGGCACCATCTACCAAGATCATCGAGGAAGAAACTCTAAACAAGAACGACAACCCGGACGCCGAAGATGGCGAGAACATCTTCTCCGAGAGGGAACGCAAGGCTCTGCAGGAGGAGGTTAAGCGGGCGCACGGTCAGAGTTCAGAAGGCAAGCCACAGCCGACTGCAAGAGTTGTGGGTATCTTGAAGCGGAACTGGCGACAGTATGTTGGTCATATCGACCAAGGCTCTGTCAAAGCAGCGTCAAAATCGAGCCGACAGCAGCAAATGGTCTTTCTCGTTCCCATGGACAAGCGTGTACCCAAGATCCGAATCCGGACCCGACAGGCAGGCGAGCTCCTTGGACAGCGCGTTTTGGCGACTATTGACTCCTGGGACCGAGATTCACGATACCCGATGGGTCACTTTGTGCGGTCATTAGGAGAACTCGAATCCAAAGGCGCGGAAACAGAAGCCTTGCTCCTGGAGTGGGACGTTCAGTACAAACCGTTCCCGAAGACCGTCCTGGACTGTCTTCCTGCTGAGGGTCATGACTGGAAGGTCCCCGCTAGTCTCGACGACCCTGGCTGGAATGGCAGGAAGGATCTCAGAGACCTCGTCGTGTGCAGTATTGACCCGCCTGGATGTGTCGATATCGATGACGCACTACATGCACGCAAGCTACCCAACGGCAATTTCGAAGTTGGTGTTCACATTGCAGACGTGTCACATTTCGTCAAGCCAAACAACGCCATGGACAAGGAAGCCAGCCAGCGCGGTACGACCGTCTACCTCGTCGACAAGCGTATAGACATGTTGCCGATGCTTCTTGGAACCGACCTTTGCTCGCTGAAGCCTTATGTAGAGCGATACGCGTTTTCCGTGCTTTGGGAGATCACGGCTGATGCCGATATTGTGTCTTCTCAGTTTACCAAGTCCGTGATTAGATCAAGAGAGGCTTTCAGCTACGAACGGGCACAGATACGGATCGACGATGTCTCACAGCAGGATGATCTCACCAACGGCATGAGGACATTGCTGATGCTTTCGAAAAAGCTAAAACAGAAGCGGTACGATTTAGGAGCTCTGAATCTTGCTTCTCCCGAAGTCAAGGTACAGATGGAGTCCGAAACGTCAGATCCAGTGGATGTTCAAACGAAGAAGCTCCTCGACACCAACTCTCTGGTAGAAGAGTTCATGCTGCTCGCCAATATCAGCGTAGCAGCAAGAAACTACCAAGCCTTTCCGCAGACCGCCCTTCTACGTCGCCACGCCGCACCGCCAAAGACCAACTTCGAAGAGCTTGCCAATCAGCTCAAGGTCAAAAAGGGCCTCGAGCTTCGCAGCGACAGCTCGAAGGCAGTGGCCGACTCCTTGGATACCTGCGTTGACTCTCAGGAACCCTTCTTCAACACACTCGTCCGCATCATGGCGACCCGCTGCATGATGTCTGCCGAGTACTTCTGCGCCGGTACGCAAGCATATCCCGAGTTCAGACATTACGGTCTTGCTAGCGAGATTTACACTCACTTCACCTCCCCCATTCGTCGCTACGCCGATCTAGAAGCACATCGTCAACTCGCCGCCGCCATCGAATACGAAGCACTACATCCCTCCCTCCAGTCGAAATCCAAGCTCGAGGGCGTCTGTAAGAATATCAACGTCCGACACCGCAATGCGCAAATGGCGGGTCGCGCTTCCATCGAGTACTACGTCGGGCAAGCCCTGAAGGGCAAGGACATCACGGAAGAGGGCTTCGTCATGAAGGTGTTTTCTAATGGCTTCGTGGTGTTCGTGCCACGGTTTGGTATCGAGAGCTTGATTAGGCTGAGGGATCTGGCGACGCCGGAGCCTGAGGCTGAGTTTGATGCTGAAAATTACGTGTTAAAGGTGGGCGGCGAAGTCGGCAGGAGTGTGGAGCTGTTTGAGAAGGTTAGTGTAAGGATTACTGATGAGGTGGAGCAGAGTACAGGAAAGAGGAAGGTTCGGTTGACGTTGGTTTGAGGTGGTATTGTTAGAAGTATTTGTTTTGTGAGGAATAGCTGTCCGGCATACCAAAGGGGGGAGCTTCCAACACTCCGTCTGGCTATGCAATTAGTGAATGGAAACGCAATGAATTACGGTTTGCTGCGACTCGCACCCGTCATGCCTGTCCATTACTTTGCATTCTACACGTCTTAGTACAATATGTCACACGAGCTTGCACGACCGTATGTGGAAATTGAGTAGTGGCGTGCACAAGGCCAGCCATGTACCACTCTTCTCGGGCATAATTCCTTGTGGCTCTCCAATACACATACCGCCATCTGCGTTAGCACCATCCACGGACGTCTCTGCATAGTGTCATACTTCTTTCATCTCGATACTTCTTCTTGTACTTCTTCGCACCAATTTGATTCCTGAATGCCCACTCTCTCAAAACAAAATCCGCATGCAAGCTGCCTGCGTAAAGCAACGCCTATGAAACCTACGTGCGCGTCCTCTTCCCGCATATCTCGTCCCAAGGATCTTCCCTCCACCGTTTTCGTACTCACTTCCACCTCGAAGCCTCACGCTCGGGCGCTCGAAAACAGCTTGATTATCGCTTGCTTGTTCTAGCAATGTCTCGCGAGCGCCACGTGCGTTCGTTGTACAGACAGGGAGACCGGCACGAGACGAGGGTCGGACAAGGCCTTAGTGGTAGGAAGAGCGCGGCGTACATGTTGGGGTTTTGGGCTTTGACCTTTGATTCAGGATAGCAAGATCTAAGGCAACGATTATTGATTTTGATTCATAAGGTCTATTTCGAGATGGCAAGACATTGGCCAAACGAATGCGGAGAACTCGAAGCAGCGCTTGAGTGCATCAACACCGACACGACTCCCATCGCCCCAGTTTTCAACGTTGAATACGAGTGTACCGCCGGCGATCGATCGCGAAGCGAAGAAGCAATACTGTGAGTCCCCATATCCAACGCGCACCCCGCCCGAAAGTAAGCATGCACACCGACGACCTTCCGCAACGAGTCGAACCATTACGACGCCCGTTCGCTTAAATTGGAATACAGATCTGGGAAGTTGGAACCCGCCGATTCGATTCTACGCCACTCGGGATGATCATCCGAACGACTCTCAGTTTGAAGTCGACATCGATATTTTGCTTTTGCAATGGATGCAGGAGGTGATGCGCGAATGTAGAGTGGAGTCTGTGAGGGTGTTGTGCAAAAAGCATAGTGGTGGGGACGACTTGTTTCGAGAGCATGGGGAGTCTTTGCCCACTTCCCTGACCATCGCTGCACGATGCACGATTCTTGCATCCCAAAGAACGATTGCGATATTGCCAATTCGTCTACATGTAGACAACAACCAGTCTATCTTCCACACGCACCATGACCACAGAACCCTACTACCTCGAATTCCCTCTCTGCATACACCTAAACCGCCGCCAAGTTCCAACAAACCTTCCTTGTCAGCCCCAGCGCCAATTTCTACTCTCTGAACCCAATTGCTTTTAGCGTTTCGGTGCACAAACGGCGCTTCCCAGCCCCCGTTCATCATCATTCGGAAGAACCTCCCCAAGCCATTCGGAGACCTTCCGATGGGGTTACTTCCGCCACAGGGCGCTTGTCACACGACGTCAAGATCGTGCAGAAGCCAAGATTTTTCTCATCGCGAGTATTGGGACCGGTGGTACGGGATATACAAGCGCAGTTGCAGATGCGGGATGGTGGATCTGTGAATGTTTGCCCGAGAGATGTCAGGAGCGGAAGTTGGTGCAATTATGGTGTGTCGTACGCGATATTGTCCGATGTCAATCGGTTGCGCGGGTGAGGAAATGGCGCTAGGCGATATGGGGCAGACGATAGGAAGACTCGCGATGAGAGAACATTGACTTGAATTACATGACAGCGACATGAACCAGAATCGGAATAATAACCTATTTGGGACACAGAAAACGCTCGCGGCGATTGCAGGCAGTCCTTGTAAATGCCTTTCCACTGTGTCCAAATCGCGATATGTACGACTTATCTCGGTGTAGTAGATCATATGAAGGCGACATACGGAGCCTAAAGCCTAAGCACCGCCGCAATTCCGGCGAAAAGGGACTGCTCGGGCACGTTGATCGCAGCATACTGTCACCTGCAGCAGTTGCTGCAGCGCGCTGCAATATTCATAGAGGCTATAAGCCCGGTGACCCTTGTACCGACGTACCGGGCAGTGTATATTGCGCAAGATATAGTTCATCCCCCCACGCCGAGGGGGATACGAGAATCGATACAATCGCCTCATGTACCAGCATATTGTCCGGCGGTTGGACGAGATGGAAAGAGAAGGCTGGTATGAGGTGCATATGCTCATCTTGGTTTAGTGGTAGACTGCGGAATTGCGAGATCCGTGGTTGCGCGTGATCCGTCCGCGGAGAGCTCTCACGTCGACCTCAAATCTCTCCACTCTCGCCCAAGGCTCAAGCGACATTACGCAGCCTCAAGTAGAAGTGCACCTGTTCAATGTATGGTCTAGGATCGGTATATCGCAGAGTCGATGTGCCGCCACATGGGTGCAATTCGCAGTTTTGGTTTGACCGTTTCATGTCGACCCGGATGCGAGGTGCGAGTAAGACCAGGGTGCTTCGTAAGCATGGGTGTAGCCACCTGACCACGGAAAGCACGAACGGTGAGTGAGACATACCGACCCGTTTTCGTGAGCTATTGATCCGTCGTCTCGAGTCATCGGTGAAAGATGGAGGAGTCTGACCTGCTGATGTGATAGAAGACGTGAAGAGCTTCAAGGAGCGCTGTTTGTTACCGTAGATACCACGAATATGTGATATGGACCATGCGCGTCAGCGGGTCGCATTCGTAAACTTGGTAGAAGGGAGCTAGTCCGGCTTCATTGCCTGGAACACTGTGTGGACGCGAGCTTGAGTCTTGATAGCGGAGGTCCATGGGGCGATGCTCCTAACTGTGATCCCGGCTTTAAGGTCCGACCTGAGAACTCATGAAGCTGAAAACCAGGAAAATTTTAGTACAGGAGGCCTTGAAAGCTGGCAGTCTGGAGATGGGCGGGCGAGGGTGGGACTTGGCTTCGTGATTGGCGTAAGCGAAGATTTGGGCGCTGCATGCCGCATCTAAACTTTTTCACGACCTTCTGTTTTCATCCAGAATTTTAACGGATGTCAACAGCTCCGAGCTGGACGTTCAGATTTCTAGCGCGTGGCCGTTCAGCTCCCTCGATGCTATTTCGATGCTCTGCAAACTAAGGGTCTCCACCAGAAGAGGGAAGATTTGCACACTTTTTTCTGATGTTCAACGCTGAAAGAAAGGATTGCGAAACCCGCAGGGAACCCCCAGGCTGTGGCTGACGACGATCATGGTCCACGTGCATTTGTGACATTTAGCCGTCACAACCGTCACGAAGTCCCTGCAGTCTTCCTACTGCGCGGTTAGTGCGTGTTGCAAAAAAGCATGCGTGTAACAATGAGTCCAGCTTCTCCCGGCTTGCTGTTCCCGCCATCATACACCAGCGTTTCCCGTGAGTTGCATTACGAGTGACTCCAGCGGTTCCGTCACTGACTCACGAGCGCGGGAGCGTCGATCGAAAAGTGGTTTGTGGTATCGATAGTGTCTAGATAGGCTCGTTTCATTACCGCTTCGGCCCTCCCCGTCCGCAAGGTCGGCCGCCATCATTTCGGTTGCGGGTGACATTGGTGATCATGGACGTGGGAGGGCGTCGTGCGCTGTGTCATGGGGATACAAAACGGCTATATGAGGACGAGGCCGTGGTGTGGGCGAGCCTTTGCGAGATTGCGCCCCTGTGCGACTTCCTGAAGCAGTGCATGATGACGCAGGCGTCTCCGAGGCTGCGATAGCAAAGATGAAATTGAGCGCAAGCAGCGCTTCGGAGAATTTGTGAGCTTCTGCTGGCGTGGCAGCGAGTCGGTGGCCCGGCCAGACAACATGGAGACACCTTGGTAAACTAGCCGGTAGTTGGAGAGACCAGCAATAGCACTCCTCGATCGCTGATCGTGATACTCATCGCAACACTAGCAAGAATGCCATGGCACCAACATCAAGACTGCGCGAGTTTCATCTTCCCAAGTGCTGCGCTTGGTGGTGGTGTTGAGTCGCCTCATTGGGCCCCAGACGAAATGGCTGCCGGCGTATCCCTCATCCCGGGCCGCGGTCAGCAGCATCTCATGACATGGCAGAACGGTGGCCAAAGGACGACTCCAGACATTGCACCTGTCGGTTGTTCTGCGGCCGTGCTGCGGGTTCCGCATGCAATGCGCACAAAGGCCGGCACCTGGATGGGAGTGTTCACCTTGTCACTGGTCTCGACCCCTTGCGCTCGGCGGTAGTGTACCTGAATCTTTTCCACGCCATCTGCAGCGTGGCAAACTGGCAGCAAACACCTCTTTCTAGCCTGACAGCTGGGCTACGGCCATACCAGATTCCGGCCCATCGCCGCGAGGGGCCAAGCAGAATGCGGGTAGCCACCGCCTAGAGCCCGCGCTGCCGTGCTCAGGATTGGCCAGTGTTGCGGAGGCCGCGAGGCCGGAAACGTCGTGGTCTTCTCTCGCGTCGTCTGGAGATCATCCGTGTCAGGGGCACACCAGGACGTGGAGCATTTCCAAGCGTGCGCGAGCTGCCGCACACACGAACCAGCCGGCCATCTGAGCTTTTCGCTTGTCGCTCGTTCCGACCTCGTCCGTTCAGGGAGCAAGGAAACAGCATCAGAAACAGCGTCTGCACTGAACGCGCGCCCGGCGAGGGCGAACTGGTGTGCGGCCATGGGCTGGCGTTCGAGCAGCATCGGGTGTCGAACCCACCTATGGTGTCGGCATCTGCAGGGAGCCTCGACAGCTCGTCGTCGGCTTTGCTGAGCGCCTCCAGCGCCACGTCGTTCGTGGCGGCGAGTGGAGCACATCGTGGTGGGAAGCTGGAGCAGCCCCTGGTCCATGCCATGCAGGCACTCTACGCGACGGTGCAACTACCCATCCCGGGTGTGCCGCTACAATCCTAACGGACGCAACCCGAGCTTCCAAGGCACATGTAAAATTAAGCCCTCTCACCGCTCTCTGGTACTTGAGGCCTCGCCGCCCACCATCAAAGACAGACTCTGGTTCCTGCATGCACTTGCCCAGAAGCTAAGGGCGACGGTCGCTCCAGCTGCAGGTACAGGTGCGCCTCTTTTTCCAAGTCCTGCTCCCCCTCTTAGTCTCGATACATCATCTTTGTCTCTTTCCGGTGTGGGTGCACCAGCCTGTTGCGCATGACCTCGCCTTTCGTCTACTAAGCCTACGCCTTTCCCGCGAGCCTTTATCCTTATCAGCCCCTCATCCCATATCGGACCACTTTGGCTTCCACGACTGCCATCGTCCACACCAACTACCTCCTACCAGCTGTCGCCATGGTCGATTAGCTGATACACTCTTTGGTACTTGCCCGAGCTCTGTCACTTCTCTTCGCAATACACCATCCGTGCCTTCCGTATCAGGACGCAGGTGCATCTCGACTCAATCGTTCCTTCGACTCGCACGTTACTAGCCTAGGCTTCACTTGTACAGCCTGGGCCATCAACACTTGACACCACCTCTTCAAACACGTAAATCGACTCGGCTACGCCAGCCCCTCGATTGCCATCAACGCCATGCAGGAAGTCAGGATCTGGATCATTCTGGCCGTCGTCCTCGGGAGCCTGGTGCTTGCACTCGCCGTCGTCTTTCTCCTCTTCTTCCGTAGGCGGGCGAAGAAGAGGGTGCGAGGCTTCACACTTCGTGCCGTCACCCCTCTGGACGACGCAGAATTCGAATCATGGCGTCGGCCTAGCCAATACACCCAACGCCCAGAGAAGTACGGCATACGACCAACCCAACCAGCTGCCATCCGGGCCACTGCATCCGCCCCCGCCTTCGAGAAAGAGGTGAACTACAATCCTCCTCGAACACCATCTCCCCAAGACACTGCTTCGTTCAAGTCTCCTCCCACGTCGATTCGGAAGCCTGAACGTGCTCGGCGGAAATCAAGCGTCTGCTCATCAATCGCGGATCGACCACCAACGCCTTACTCGCCCTCTTCCACCACAAGCGAGTTCCCCAGATCATCTATGACCTCTCGCAAATCCTACGCTGGATCTCCACGAATCCACTACCCTTCCATGTCGGAGGCATCTGCCTTCAACTTCAATTTTAACCTCGACTTTGATCCCCACGCGCGCGATCCTGCTCGTCAGTCTGACAGTCGCCCGCTCAACCTCTCCTATGGACACGACTGGCACTCCGACAAGGTGTGAACGGGCGATACAAGTCTTACATCACCTCCAAATCTCCAATTGAGAACAGCATCAATGCAACTCAACACCAAACGCCTTCATCCGGCGCACACAACTCGGGACACTCCGGTCATACATACCCCTTGATCCCAGACACGATCGGCATAGTCTGCCCATGTAGCAGCACATCCGACGGCTTCGTCTTATGCACAAGCATGCCCCACTCATACCTTCACCACGGTCCCTGCGACCCTTTTCTGCTTTGGAGACATCTCCTGACGAGACACTACTCTATTATGGCGCTTGGGGGACGATTTGATTTTAGTGATACCAGACATATTGTCACCTACATAGGCACATGCCTTCATGTTTCTTTTCCCCTACTACCGTTTAGTACAACAGATGATGATCAGAAGGAAGGACGGGACGATTACTGACGAGGAATGGCGGGAGTTACCTTTCTGGCAAGTAAATGCTTGGAACATTCGGTATCCCTTTAATGCAATCGTACATTTGCTTCATCCCTCTTGTTGAAAGCCTCTTGACTCTTGATGTACCTTGATAGCTTCCAGCGATTCCATGACCTCCCAACGACCGAGGCTTAACGAACAGCCCCACAGACTTTGGTCTACAGCGCTCCACGCCCATCTCAATAGCGTCGCCCACAAAAGTTGGCGGCGCCGTTTAGATCAATGGCCCCATCCTTACCCAACAACCCGTCTTGACCACTTCACCGCTCTTTCCTCAAACCTTGTTGAAACGATCGCAGCATGGCGCAACCCCACATGTGCTCAACACGATAAACGAGGACCACGATCTAGTGCGGGGCTCATGCAGTTCGTGTAACAGAATATTGCGTGCTGCGCGCATCGCGCATACTTGCGCCTGGTTATCGGTGGTGCTGCTCGGTGTGATTGCTGTGGCATGTCACTGCGTTTGGCAACGCCAAGACCGATGATGTGCATGGTTCTGGGGTAGGCGAAAGCGGGACCTGGACTCGGAATTGGAGTGAGGGAAACACAACACCACACGCGCGGTTTGTTTACCAGCGTCATCAAGGTTCGAGCCGCGCTTTTCCGTTCGCGTCACGATTGCCTGCACGCAATTGGTACTGGGAGGTCTCGCCGTCCAATCGCACCGCCCACTCGCGCAACCCAGCTCGACATCGCAACGTCGAGCCGCCACCCAAAACCACGCGAGCCGAGCTCATCCACACCCCATCATGGAGTTCATACAAAGTACGTACATCTACCCTCACCACCTCCTCTACCCGCCACCTTCTAATCCCACAACAGACTACCTAACCCTCCTCCCCCGCTTCCTCCCCCCCTCAGTCGCCAGCCCACTCCTCACCCTCTTCACCTCCGCCTTCGGCATCGCACGCACCCTCCAAACGCACCTCTCCCCACTCATCACGAAGATCATAACCCAACCCGATGTCGCTTCCATCCTCGCGCTCCTCGCCATCCTCCTCATTAGCCTCAAGATACTCGACATGGCGTACCGCGCGGTCATTTTCTGGGTGAAGCTCGCGGTACGGCTGGCGATGTGGGGGACCATGGTGGGCATTGGATTCTGGGTATGGAACAGAGGGGTGGACGGGTTTGTAGAGGACGTGAGGGGGTTGGGCATGTATTGGTTGGACCAGTACGAGCGGTTTGCGGGCGAGGCGAAGGGGTGGCAGAAGGCGGAGGAGACGCAGATTAAGTTCCAGGCGGGGCAGCAGGGAGCGAGGGGGTATGGGAGAAGAGGGGGGTGGTAAGGGTAGGAATGCTGAGGGAAAACGGCCGATGTGGTTGGAGACGTTGAGCGGCTTGTTTGACTTTGTTGTGGGAAGTTGAACGGGTCGTTGAAGCATATACGGCGTTCTGGGAACAATTGGGCATTGGGAATGGCGAATGGGTGGGCGCTAGTCTTCACGGTATTTCTCCAAAATTTGGTCCGATTGCGCATATACGACGAGATTAGGGGGATAGGTTCGTTCAGCAGGATGCGGGGCAATCAACTTCTGGAAATTGTCGATTACATTTCAGAATACAATGTCCTCTCACAAGGCATGGAGAATCCCTCTCTCTATCAGCGGCCAATCTCAATCCACACCAAACTTAATAATCCCACTCGCCATTCTCCAAGACCCCGCCAGAAAGTGAGTGTGGTGAGCGCCCGTGAAAGGGGGTTCTACTTCGATGCTCACCTTCCCTTCCTTTGCCATCAAGATGAGCTTACGCTGCAGCAACGCTCGTCTCCCCTTAAACAGCCCTCTACCCGACGACTGGTGAAAGTTCACCCGGAGATGCAACAGCTGGGTGAATCCTAATGTCCCATCTTGAAGACGGTCGAAGAGACTCACGGATCGGTCAACAAAGAGGTACATGTCGATTTTCAGCGCTAAACGTCGTATGCGGGGACGATACTTGGGCGGTGGTAATCGACATTTGAAAGCAGTCGTGGCGATTGCGAAGGTGTTGTTTTTGTAGACTGCTTCTTGCATGAGGGTGCCGAATTCGGGGTTGCAGTAGGCGTAGAGGGCGATGTGCTTCACGAGGAGGTGTCGCGTGCCGAAGGTTATGTGTGCATCGGGCTCATCGGTGACATCGAGGGAGTTGTAGGCGATGATTTGCACCTTGAGTTCTGTTGGTAGCTTGTTCCAGCCGTGGGCGAAGGATGGGTTCAGTGGGACGTTAGGCGTCCCTTGGGTGAGGGGTTGAGTGGCGCAGTACGCGAGGTCCATGTTGTTAATGTACTGAGGCGAGGAAACAGTGGTGGAGATGGCGAGAGTTGTATATTGTGATGGGAGAATCAACGTATAGTGGAGTCAAGAGCGACCGTAAGCGTCGATCTTGCAGGTAATAATAAACTCGTCATTCATCCTGCATCCTGCAACCTGCATTCTGCATCCTACCATGAGTCATAGGAGCGTCAGAAGCCGTTTCGCTTTGCTATGAAAGACCAGCTTGAACGCATGGATTGCGTACAGTTGACGTACCACAAACTCATATATTTGGAACCGTTTCCAATTTCTCGCAACCCATGGACATACAAACTCGCCTTGTGCACCTTCGCCAGCCCCTCTTAGAAAGATTTTATCACAGGCGGAATAAAAGTAATAGCTCTCCTTGTCCGCGCTTGCAGCTTCAGAGTACAACTCTTCAGCAGACGTAGCGGAAATGGGGAGACATTTCGTCGGGTCCCTGAATCACCACCTTACCCTCCTGTACAGCAAATCTCCACCCTCTCTCGAGCGCCTCCCAAGCTCTAGGCTGCATGCCTTATACATACCATAGGTACTGGAAACGAAAGCTCATTCTTAAGAATCAAAGGTTCTCTTATACATATACTCCAGCGCTTAATTGCTCAAGTAGCCTCGTAGACCTTTCGCAGTATTAATCCTAGTTGCAACTGGCCTTCACACTTCTGATAAGCCTCCTGAATTTGAGCAGCGGAAGATAGCGTATTTATTCATGTTCATTTAAGATCAAAAGCGTGTTTTGGTGTAGTACAATTCATAGATCAAGGCATTAGGCCAGATCTTCAATTCAACTCTACTGAAAACACCCAATATCGTCCCACATACGCTCTGCACAGATACATCTTACAAACTTCTACGCCTCCGTGAGTACAGCCGCCCAAGCCTATAGCTTCTCCAACATACCAAGCACCTCACCGCTCAACTCCTCAAGCCTAACGAACTTCTTCTCCCCCAACCGGCGACACTGCACCTCCACCTCCCTCCTCTCCTTCCACCCATTCCCCATAATAACAAGCACCGGATACCCAATCAGATCCGCATCCTTCATCTTCCACCCCATCCTCTTGATCGGCCGATCGTCCCAAGCCACATCGATTTTCTCCTGCCCAGCCTGCCCCGCCAACGCGTCATATACTTTAATGCTGTCTTCCTCGCTAACATGGTCGGCAGTGATTACGACGGTCTCGTAAGGCGCAATAACCCGTGGCCAATTCAGGCGGCCTTCCGCTGCTAGGAGTGAGGCGACTGCGCCGATGAGTCGCGATACGCCGATGCCGTGACAGCCCATGTGAATGGCTTCCTTTTGGTTCTTGTCTGGGACCGCGACAAGGGCTTGGAGGGGTTCGCTGTAGCGGGTGCCGAGGTGGAAGGTGTGGCCTATCTCGATAGCTTTTTGGACTGAAAGTTTGCCAGAGTCACAGTGGGCACAAGAATCGCCGGGTTTGGTGAGGGTCAGGTCGTGGGATGTTTGAGGTGATGTTCCTGCTGCAATGGATCGATCGTAGATGTCCACAGTGGAAGTTGTCTTCGCAAGGAGGGAGTCGAGCGTGGCGGCTTCGATACCCGTATCCAGATCTGCTTCTGCTTTTTTGACAGCATGTAGATCGACATACTCGGATACATGATGCCAAGTTGGTGATTCTTCAGTCGGTACTTTAGAGGGCCTCGGGATGTGAATGTTTATCGTCTTGCTTCGGTCATGGCTTATGCCCGTGAAAACGAGTGGTGGTCGATCATCTCCGGTTGATGCAGAGGACGCCTTCTTCTCAACAAGCTCTTCGTTTGCAACGTAATCGCACGCATCGCACGACCAGACATTATCCTCGCCTTTCTCGGAAATGAAGTGATACTCATGGCTGAGTTTCCCACCCATGTTCCCTGAATCGGCATCTGCAACAAGGTACGGAAGCTTGAGCTCATCAAATAAGTTCTTGTATGCCAGCCGCACATCTTCATAGGTGGCTAGCGCCTTCTCATGCGAGTAGTCGAATGTGTACAAATCCTTCATCATAAACTCCTTTGCGCGAAGTAAGCCTTGCCGGGGTCTTCGTTCGTCGCGGTACTTGCGTCCAGTCTGGTACAGTCGAAGCGGCAAGTCCTTATACGAATGCACCATACTGGCCACAAGAGCTGTGATTTCCTCTTCATGAGTGGGCGAGAGAAGGAAGCCGGAGTCTCTGCGGTCCTTTACGCGGAGCAGTTCAGAGTTCGCCGAGTATCGACCGGACTGTTTCCATAATGCCTCTGTGGTGATAGATGATAGGGAGAGCTTTGATGCACCGATTGAGCGCATGCGCTTGTCTATTAGGCTTTCGAGCTTGCTCTGGACGCGAAGGCCGAGTGGGAGCAGGTGGAAGACTCCTGAATGTGCCTGCACGTGATCAGTCGTGGATGAAAAGGTCGGACGCGGGGAGAGGTACTTGACGAAGGAAGCCACCCCGAACGAGAAGTGCATGGGAGTCATCTAGATCTAGTCAACATACAAGGCTGCTATGTTCTTAGGGGATATGACCTTGTTCTCCGTCTTGTGGCGTGACGCCGCCTGTTGGTGCCCAGAAGTTGGAAAGACGGTTTCTTGAATCGGTCTGCAAGCTCTCATTAGCCATTGAAACTGTTAAGGGCTCATAAACTCACCACTAGAAATCTAACATTCTGGTAACCTCCAAATAGTAGCTTCGTCCGACGCGCCTGTCCACATATGCGCGCCTTCATTGGCGCTCACGAAGGTCAATTTCGGGCGCGAGGAGAACGTAATCGTCGCAAAACTAAACCGGCAACTATAATACACAAGAAAAAAAAACAGTTGGTTGAAATTGAAGTTGTAGTTGATGGTTTGAGTCCAAAGCTCCGTTCAGATATATCCATGCACGGACCACCGGCCATCTCAAGCTCGCCGAAAGATTTCGAGACAACCTCCGCCCATCTCTATTCTCCAAGCAACACACATCGCGTAGGTACCCGCCGTCAATCGCCTTCCTCCCGAGTGTATACTCATATAAGACCAGCATGCCACCTCGAATAAGACTCCGGCCCCGTGCCCTCGGCCTCCGCACAGCGCCCCCATCCACCCCCGTTCGCGCAACCTACGCATCTCTCGCAACAGCAACAACGCCAGCCCCACCGATCGAGCAGACGTTTCGCTCCGCACCGCCCGTCCTCCGCTACCCTCCCACACAGCCTCCGTCCCACAAGCCGCCAGAGGTCCGCAAAACACAGCTCCACCGCCAGTACCAATCATTGCTCAAGTCATCACCCTTGATCCTCCTCTTCCAACACAACAATGTCAAGGCGGTCGAACTCATGGGAATACGGCGTGAACTGGCGATCGCGCTCGACAAAGTAGATGCAGAAAGGGCGACACTGGGACAGCCCCTCTACGCAGATCAGATCAAGCTCCAGATCATTCAGACGGGCATCTTTGCCAGCGCATTGCGCGTCGTGGAGTTTTTTGACCCAGAACTCCAAACACTGGACCACGCACAACATCCCACAGACCCGCGAACGCCTACAAGCGCACAGATCCCACAGACGACCAACTCCCCAGAAGACCAGCGCTTCAAGCATGGTTTGAGCAAGCGCGCCTGGGACATCGCGTCGAACCGCAAACTCAAGACAGAACTCGAGCCTCTTCTCTCTGGCCCCCTCGCCATCCTGACCTTCCCCACCGTCTCGCCCCAACACCTCAAGGCCGCCCTCTCGATCCTCTCATCATCAAAGGACTTTCCCGCCCCGAGGCGGAAGGTGAATCCGGACTTTTACGAGCCGGCTGTGCAGACTGGACTGCAGAAAATGATGCTGCTAGGAGCAAGGGTGGAGGGCAAGGTGTTTGATATGGAGGGTACGAAGTGGGTTGGTGGGATTGACGGTGGAATCGATGGGTTGCGCGCACAGCTTGTGCATATGCTGCAGGGTGTCGGTGGATCGCTTACGAGTGCATTGGAGGGCGCGAGTAAGAGCCTGTACTTTACGGTCGAGGGAAGGAGGATGGATATGGAGGAGAAGGAGAACCCAACGAAGAAGGAGGAATAAGGATTTACAAGCATGTATAAACACTGGATGGGCATTATGTATTGTACATGTATCAATAAGACTTGGGAATCGAGTCTAGACACACTTCTGCCTGATCTTACATGTTTCCTTCCTTGGGCGTATGTCGGCGGTACTGTTTACGTCGTGTTTCGAGAGAGGGCGCCCGCCGTTACGAGACAACATGCACTAAAGACCGCAGTTGTCGTACACCAGAGCAGGCCCTTAATCCTCGCTGTCCCAATCTTCACACCATTACAACTTCGGCCCGCTCCTCCCCCTCAAACGCTCCACCTCCACCTCTTCCCTCAACACCCTCCTCATCTCCCCCGCCAACCTCACTCCCTCCCCGTCATCCAGCTCATCTCTTTGCCCCCTCCCAAACATAGTCCAACTCCTACTCTTAATCTCCGGCTTCGACTCCGGCCTTGGAATGATGTGAAAGTGGACATGTGGGACGACTTGTGCCGCCCTCGCACCTACGCCAAGTATGAGTTTAAACCAAGCAGTAACGGACTAGACTGAAATGTGGGGAGGGAAGTATATATTGGGATGGAGAAAATTACCGTTGTTCTGGACGATGTTGTAGTCGCTTACTCCAGTGACGCGTTTTACAACTCTGGCGAGGATGGGGAGCCAGAAACCTTGTTGGAACCGTGTTAGCATTTGCTTTATCCATCTGCATCTTTATCGATGGCTTTTCCATCTTGAAGATCTAGGAAGTGAACTTACCAATCTCCCTCCCCTCATCACCCTTCATATCCTCCACCTTGACCCTATGCTCTCTCGTTGCAACGAGTAGATGTCCTATTCCGGAATTAGCATCGGCATCAACCTCCACCCTCTCACTCCCCGCTCCTTCAAACCCATCATCCAAAACATTCCATCCCCATTTCCCCTCTCCCATTACAGAAACACTAAAGAGAAAATAAACTCACCACCAACCATGGGCAGAATATCCAAGAAAGCCATCACCTCCTTCGACGCCAACACCACAAAGCTCGCCGGCGTCGTCTTCTCAGCATCACCCTCCACCTCACCCCGCGGCACACACCCTTCCATCTCTTCCCCCCTCCCTGCTGACCATAAAGGCGGTTCCACCGCTGGATACGCAGCCGCGATGGTGCAGAAAGGACAGCTTTCGGGCGGGTAGTGGAGGTCGGTTTCTTTCATGGTGCTATATCATTGTTGTTTTGCGCTTAGTTGGTAAGAAAAAGATAGCGTGGCATGTGGAGATGATGAAGCCGAAGAGATGATGGATGGTGATGTTGAAGTTGGGCTGGAAACGGTTAGCTTGAGACAGCGCGCGAATTGAGCCGAGGTTCCACGTCCACGTTGCGCACGTCGGATCCACGTTCACGCCCACGCATGCCTCGCGATCGAGCGACGCACGGGCTTTTCCTCTCTGTTTACTTTGCGTCATGCAAGGCTTCTGAAACCGGAAAATCTGTCCAAGCTTCATGCTTCTCCCTGTTTGTTTATGCGGCGTCCAAATAGGAAGTGTCAATACAACCAAGTAAAGGATTATTGTCCATTGCTAGTTGAATCGCGGCTATGCCATCGTCAAGTCACCAAGATGCCGCGCTGGAAGGATATTGAACATGAAGAAACGAGACAACGCTCATGACTGTACACCGCGAAACAATGCAGCCAAAGATTTCAAAGCAGGCAGAACATTCAAACATGGCATACGCGGCTTGATTGCGACAGTCCCAGCTCTCTACTCGTACACAAAGGCAGCTCGCCATATTCATCAGTCCAATGTGGCCGCCCTTGATCCCCTCCACACACACAAAGTCCGACTGTCCGCATTCCAATCAATAGCACACGTTGTATATCCAGAGCCAATCGCCGTCTCAGAAATGGAGATAAGGGGGACGGCGAGAAAAAGCGAAGATGGGAAAATGAAAAACAGCCCATCCCATTACTCGCCCGAACTCCAATATAGAGCTTAATCAATTGTGATCGCCTTTTTAACGCCGTTCCCGCAAGGTGGTGTACCCAAGATGCAAACAATGAATAGGTATTGATGCCCGTCGGAATCAATTCGTCTTCGCATGTCGAGTTTACAGACCGTAGTAGTAGATCAGATCGACGATGTTGACGCGCGGAGAGGTAGCAGGCCAGATGTTGCGAAGATCGAAACCCGCGCTCGGAAAACCTGCGCAAAGATACAGTCTCAGCGCTAGCCTTATGACGTGTTATCTTGCAGCACGTTACCATATGTAGCGACGTAGTCTTTGCACCACTTGCGGAGGACAATAGATGCTGTGTCGTATTAGCAGCTGCATGTGACTTGGTACAATGATGCTTACCCTTGATGAACTTCTTGCTGGCGTACTTCTTGAAGAAGGCCTCGTGCACGACCGGACCCGAAAGGTAGTCAATCATGAGCTGGAGAACAGGCTGGATCTCATCCTCGGAGTAGCCAGCATAGTGTGCAATGGTAGCATCCTATGCATGTTAGTGAGAAACAACGCAAAGCAACGATAGGTGAACTTACCCAAGGTCCGCGCTCCAACACCAGTCGAGCTAGGTACATAGCAGCAGCAGCAACTTGGCTCGGTGGGTAAGCGATAAAGCGGTGGTCCAGGCAACCAATCTCCAGAAGATATTTGCCAAGAGTTCGGGTCTGGATGTCGTAGTTGTCCGCCTTGGAGATACGACGGAGGAAGTTCATTGGGTTGGGATAGCTCAGGTCGTAGTTGAGAGCTGAGAGAACAAAGCGCTCAGCGCTCAGGATCTCCTCTTCAGTGAAGCCATCGTCGGCGACGTGCCGGAAGTTCTGGACATGTGGCGACAAGACCTCCTCGTACTTGGAAGCGATGAACATGGCGGTAACACCGACCAGCTGAAGACGATCAAGCTGGACAATCTTGGTGGAGAGGAAGCGATCGATGATGTTGACAGCGAGGAAGAGCGTCTCGGGGAGCAAGCGGAAGCGGGTGTGGACTTCGAGCAGCCAGTCGACAAGAATGCCGCGCATCTTCCACTCGAGCTCGGTCTGGTTCTCCATGTAATCTGGGTTGGCCATCGTGGAGATCTCAAGCTCCTTCAAATACTCGAAGATCTCAACGACGTACTCAGACACCATGAGAGGATCGTCCGTGTCCTCGTCGTCAAGATTCGCGATTTCATCCCCAGTGACTGGTTCGGGTTCATGTGCGACGACGGACTGCCTGCGCTCGGGTTTGGTGTCGGCCAACTCGGTAGGCTCAGGATCAGCTACGACGTTCGACTGCGGGACCACGTTCTCCAACTCTTCTTCAGGATCCTCCTGCTTCGTGGGCTTAGACCGCCTCTTGGTAGGGTGTCCCGCAATACCCGAACCGCTAGCCGGGCGCTTTAGTTCGGACGAGCCGACCTTCTCCTTAAGCACATGGCGCGACGGCTTGACCTGGGACGCCTTTTGTATCCTTGAAGGCTGAGCAGCCTTAGCAAGGGCGCTCTTGCCAGCGGCCGGCTTCTTGCCATCCTTGGACCCTGCACCCAGCCCCTCCGTCTTGCCGACGTTGCTGACATCCCCGAGAGCCGGACGTTTGCGAGTAGCAGCATTCGTGGAGAGCGTGGCAGTCGACTTCTTCACCTGGAGGCCCTTCTTCGGATTGTCCAGGACGACATCAGTCGTCGTCAACGCGGCGGACTTGGCGCGCGTCACGCGTGTCGTGCCCGCGTTCTCATCGTTCTCGTTCGTGACGCCACGCTGCCTCGTCGACCGTATCGCCTAGAATGTGTTAGAGAGCTAGATCGTAGGGTACATAGTCACGCTCCCCACCGCTTCGCAATGCGAAGGCGGGGACGCGACAGAGGGCCGTAGAACATACAGCTGGAGGCATTGCAAAGCAATATTAGGTATGTTGAGCAGGGCTAGAGGCGTATGGAGGATCTTCGAGAGGGCTATGAAGACGTGAGGTTTGTATGGGTCTTGTTATGATGCACTGTGAGAGCGTCAGCAAAGGTGCAATACGTGGGCAACTGCGAGCGCGATGAAAGCGGAGGCTGACGATGAAGGAGCCCCAGACACGCGGATGTTCGTGTGGTAGTCTGTTCAACAGACTCTGGGTTGCTGCCCGCAAGTATCGAAGACCCAAACACGCTCTATGCGATGCGGCAGCGATGGTGATGTGACGTGTCGGTGGGAAAACAGACCCTTGGGTAGCTGGGGCGTGGTGCGAGGAGGACGCGAGAGAAGTCCAGCTCCAACAGCACGGGAGAGGCGGGTGAGGAGTCGAGGTGCTGCCACAAGGTGGTTGTTGTTGGAGGTAGATGTAGTAGGAGCGGGTTTTGTTTTGGTGTAGACTTGGCAGCAAGTTGGCGCCAGCTGCGCGCGGAGGACGTGATTGATGTGGGTCCCGCTTTACCAGCCTCCAATGAGAGACGCGTGACGACTTACCTCAGAAGAACCACCCACGAAGACGCGAAGTCGAGATACTGCAGTGTTTCTTGGTGTTCGAGGGTGTCGGCTCAAAGAGTTCGAGTATAGAGAGTGGCTAGGCAGGAGCGCAGGTGAGCAGCGGTTTGGGCGAGGTGAAGCTCGTTTTCGCAGTCGCGGACGCGGTTGCCCGGACATTGATCGCGCGCTGCAGGGGTGCTGCGCTGGGAACAAGCGAGACTAGGCCGTTCTGGGGCGAGTTGAGAGATTTCTGAGACCTGCAACCATCCCATACTCGACGTCTGGGGCCCAGCTGCGCAGCGATTCTCTCCACCAGGCCATCGAGGCCATCAGCAAAAGATGCTCCAGCCCCGGTTATGTCGATTCCAGGCCCTGCACGTCGGGAAGGCGCTGCTGTCCGCACGCACGTATGCCACCGCAGTCGTCAAGAAGCCGTCGCCAGCCATTGAGCCCGCAGTCCACGCGCACGGCGGAGTCCTCCAGGCCGAGGGCCCGCGGCGAGACAAGTTCATCCCTCTGCGAACCTACACGCCGCGCACGCCGGGTCTGCGCCATCTCAAGCGACCCGTGAACGACCACCTGTGGAAAGGGAGGCCGCACCTGAGACTCACCATCGCCCGGAAGGGACAGCATCTGGGCGGCAGGAACAACACAGGGCGGGTGACTGTGCGTCACAGAGGCGGCGGACACAAGAGAAGGATCCGGGTGGTCGACTACAAGCGCTACTTGCCGGGCAAGCACACCGTGGACCGCATCGAATACGACCCGAACCGCAGCGCCCATCTGGCGCTCGTCACCCGCGTGGAGACGGGCGAGAAGACCTACATCGTTGCCGCCGATGGCATGAGAGCGGGCGACGAGGTCGAGAGCTACAGGACCGGTATTCCCAAAGACTTGATCGCAAGCATGGGCGGTGTCATCGACCCAGGTATGCTGGCAGCGAAGACGGCTGCGCGAGGAAACTGCCTGCCAATACACATGGTGCCTCTCGGACAGCAAATATTTAACCTCGGCTCAAAGTCCAAGGGCGGTGGTGTGTTCTGTCGGAGTGCTGGAACCTATGCCATCGTCATCAACAAAGAGGAGGTAGCGAAAGCGACTGGAGATGGGGTGGAGATTGCAAGCGTGATTGTACGGCTGCAGAGTGGTGAGCTGCGCAAAGTTGCTGCAGACGCATGCTGCACCATTGGCGTGGCAAGCAATCCCCAGTCGCACTTTACATCATTGGGCAAGGCTGGTCGCGCGCGCTGGCTGGGGAAGCGGCCGGAGGTGCGTGGCTTAGCGATGAACGCCGGTTCGTATCCAATTCTGCCTCTGGTCTATGTTGACTTGGCTAACAACTGGTAGCTGATCACCCTCACGGTGGTGGTCGAGGTAAATCCAAGGGTAACGTTCACCCCGTCAGTCCCTGGGGAACGCCGGTAAGTCTTCACGATGCCCCTAAGATGTGCCGGACTAACGTACACGCAGGCAAAAGGTGGCTACAAGACGAGGTACAAGAGGAACAAGCACACGTTCCTTGTGCAGGACCGGCCGCGCAACCAGGGCAAACGCAGGCCACGTTAAAGAACGAGTGCCTCACGTGTACATGTATCACTACTCTGTTGTCCCAACTGTATCATATTTTATCTGCATGGCGGCGTCAACTACGGAGTAGTCTCGGCTGCATTGGAGCATGGCTATATATCTTGGTCGAATACAAGCACTACTCGAGCATTGAATTGCATGCACAACGTTCAGTCGCAAGTTGTACACCTGAATTGGCCGGAAGAGTAACCAACAAAGCGATACCGTGAAGGATGGTCTGTCTGAGCCATTCGGTCCGCAAACGATGGCCTCCATTAAAAAAACAGGACTACTACAAAGGTGGTACGAAGCCGAAAGCTACAGTCCCTTATCAACCATAAATCCTGAAACGCAAAAGAGAAATGGCTATTCTTACAAGACGCAACGTGTTATCACCTGTCGTCGTGCATTGAACACTAGTATATATGACGCTTGCACTCGCCAGTCAGCCGTGATCTGGGTCGGCCATGTGCAGGGATGTGGCTAGACAGCGATCAGCTTGCACTTTGTCCGCCCCAACCCTAATCGCGAGACAGCGGGATTCGCGCATGCTTACTTCTAGAATACGACTTGGTGCCTCCAGCTTTTATAGTAGTACAAGACCCGGGGTACTGCAGTGTACGAAGATAGGCCTACCATTGTTCAGATCGAGTCTAGTTGCCAGTTCATCGTTGTCCAACCGGCCAGCGCGACGCCGGGTTGCCGACCTTCGTGGTCCGGATTTCGTCCTGCGCGTCGTAGTCATCTGAACGCCAACGCGCATCCATAGGGCAGACGCCATGGGCAATGCCTGTGACCGGGCATGCACATTGACGAGCACTCCAAAGGCGAAGTTCAGCTTTCCAGCCGCAATACGCCCAACGGCCGCCATTTTGACGTCTTGTCTAAAGCTGGCAACGACGTTCGCTCCTGCCACGCTACGCCCCGCCCATATCGTGCGTACCATAGTGATGCCTGATCGGCCGCGCGCTTTGGGGCCAACTTACTTTCCACTTTGCACTGACATCTGATCCTTTCGCTACCCTACCGAACCCCATCTGAACACGACAACCTGATCGTAAAGCAGCCTCGATCATCTGCCTGGTTGACTCCTGATTGCCTTCCATAAGACGTCGACAGTCTGCCCGCACGCCGATTGCTTACGCGGGGAACCTCCCCAAGCCGAAAGGCGCTCGACACGACTCGCGATCGCTGTCAGACTACCCACGATGCCCTCCACAGGCTCCGAATCGCCGGACGAGGGCTTCTTCAATGACCTGGCCCAGCAGACCGGCGATAATGATAATAGATCGCCCACGGGCGATGCGCTGAACGACGCATCGAACAAACCGAAGCGCATCGCCTGTGTGTTGTGTCGGAAGAGGAAACTACGATGCGACGGGACAAGACCGAGCTGCGGCACTTGCAAGCGCCTCTCTCACGATTGCGCATACGATGAGGTGCGCAAGAAGAGTGGGCCGAAGCGGGGCTACGTGAAGCTGCTGGAGGCTCGACTACGTACGTTAGATACCTTACACCACCCAAGAAGTGGAGACTGATCGCGACCGCAGAGCAAGTCGAGACGTTATTGAAGAACCAAGACACGCCCGACACAACGAAGGACGCATCCCGCCAGGACTCCACCACCGCATACGTCGCAACCACACTACAGCAACCGCTGCCCAATTCGAACGAATTTCTGACGCCGGACAAAGCCCCAGTGAGCATATCGCCGGGGCCTGAAGCATTCCAGAATGGCGGCGCAAGCGCACATACGGCAGAGGGCGAATTTCCATGGGAAATGATAGGCTTAGGTCTTGATGAACCACTGCCACCTCAGGATGTCATGGACGATCTGTGAGCAGACTACCCAACCAAGCACGTTGTCGGTTGCTAACTTCCAAAGATATCAAATATACTTCACTAAAGTCCATCAATCGTTCCCCGTCATACACAAGCCACGCTTTATGGCCGCCATGAACCTCGCACCACATATGCGACCGCCCGTGTGTTTGCGCTACATTATGTGGACTCTGGCAGCCGCAACAACGGACAAGTACGACGCGCTACAGGAGCACTTCTACCAGCGCGCGAGGAAATACGCGCAATCGGATGAAATGAAGGGCCACGGCGAGTCGACCATTACGCTTGCCCATTGTCAGTCATGGATCTTGATGGCAGCCTACGAATTCAAGCAGATGTACTTTCCGAGAGCTTGGCTTTCGTCCGGACGAGCCACGCGGCTGGCACAGATGATGCAGCTTCACCGCTTGGACGGTTCGGGTCTGGACGTAAAGCAGTGTCTACCGCCTCCCAAAGACTGGACGGAGCGAGAAGAACGGAGAAGGACGTTTTGGATGGCGTACTGCATTGATCGATATGCGAGTATCGGTACCGGCTGGCCGATGATTATTGACGAGCGAGATGTGAGTCTAGTATGTCCGGATTGGTGCCATTATGCTGACCAAGTTAGATCTTGACGAATCTTCCGGCTAGCGAAGATGCGTTTGAGAAAAGCAAACCAATGCCCACCGGCAACCTCGAGCAGGCCATGACGCCCAGTGGCATTAGCAATCTCCAATCGTTCGGCGGCATCGTGTTGACAGCAACACTGTTCGGTCGAAACCTCCTACATCTGCATAGACCAGCACCCGAGGACCGAGACGATGATCTGGACGGCATTTTCTGGACCCGGCATCGTAACATCGAGGGTATTCTCCTTCAGACTTCTCTGGGACTACCCGATCATCTGAGATTACCGAGCGGACTGTCAGACCCAAATGCGGTGTTCTTGAACATGAGTATCCACACCTCGGTCATCTGTCTCCACCAAGCAGCTATTTTTAAAGCAGACAAGTACCGCTTGCCGGCCAATGTCAGCAATGAAAGCAAGGTTCGATGTGTTACGGCTGCAGCTGAAATCGCCTCCTTGATGAGGATGATCAGCCATCTTGACCTAGCCACAGTATGTTTTGCAACAAAAATTTGCATGCTCAAGTTAACAAGAACAGATGAACCCGTTCATATCATTCTGCGTCTACGTCGCCGCTCGCGTTTTCGTACAGTATCTCAAAACCCGCCCAAAAGACCAACAGATGAATTCTTCCCTCCAGTTCCTCCTTCAAGCCATGCAAGCCCTCCGCCGCAAAAACCCCCTCACAGAATCTTTCCTCGTCCAGCTCGATCTCGACCTCGAAAGCGCAGGCATCCCAGGTTTACCGGCATTACCAAACCGCCCGCTCCAATACACAGGCGCAGTAAGCTCCCAAGTCCCCTCCCACAAATACGGCGCGATCTGGGATCCAGGTCTTGATAGCCTTGTCGAGTACGTATTCCCCATGCAAGATCATGAGCTAACGTGTCATCTTCCTCTTCACTAGACCAGCGTCATACCGAACGGCACTGACGCGGTGGGTTGTAGTCCTATCTTCGAAATTCGCGACTCGCAGAACCCAAATGCTGCCATCAACACGTTCGGCAATGTGGAACAGCCGCTGTCCCTGCGCCCGACCACGGAATCGACGTTCCCGCCCTTCCGTGTTAATAAAGGCAACCTAGAAACTCAAAACGCGGCATTCCTCCCATCCCAAGGCAGCGTGGCCGTAACAGCGAACAGCTTCGGTCTAGGCGATGGCACCGAAATGGACATCTCTCCCGACGACAACCCCAGCCCCGCAACCTCCAATTCCCGCACCCAATCCCAGTCCGGCGGCGGCTCTACCTCGCACTCGTCCTACTCCCCAAGCACCCACACAAACGAGCGTCTCGCGTACCGGCCCTCGCCTCGCATGGCGAACCAAATGCCCCTTTCGCACGCGTCTACGCCCTCGACGAACACAAATAGCAATTTCTTCACTACCACTGACGACCTCTTCAACGCCAACATGTATAACACCGGACCCATGAACAACACCGACAGTCTGGCGAACAATTTCATGCTCGGCAATGAATGGGAGCTGGGAGGTATGGCGGGTGGGACTGGGATGACGCCTATGAGCGATGGCGGGTGGAATCAGATGCTGGACAACATCAACCTGGGGTGGGATGCCAATCATGGTGCCGGGCCGCCGCAGGAGAATGGACAGCCGAGGTGATGGGAGTCATGGAGAGAAGGGGTAAAAGGGGTCGAGGTTCATCAAGAGGAACTATGGGAGCGGACTGGTGTGGGGATGTTTGAATGTTATGGGATACCCTCTGTCGCTTACAGCGCGTTGCTGCGATACGTTTGCGTTGGTTTGGACTGCATTTTGGCAGGCATGAGTTTTTGTTTTTTTCGCGCGTCGCATGATGGGTATCATCCAGGAGATGCACTTGGTCGGAGTATATATACTAGGAGTCGGGAACGCTCACGCCCCTCTTGTACCAAAAGGAATATTACAGATATTTCACGCCTATGAGCTGTGTTGTTCGAGCTTTGTATACTAAACAGTGGGGTGGGTACAAGGTCCGTGAAGCTCATGGGAAGGTGTGTCGGTGTTTGGTGTTTTTGAAGCGGGGCCCGCGATTTCTTGAAGTTACGACGCAGGTCGTACTTCATCGATGTGCACCACAGACTCATTAGCAATGTAGTACCTTAAAATTCAGTGTATTGGTTTTCAATCCACTACCGGTGGGGTTGAGATCCCGCCTAGAATACAGATAGCATGAGTGAGCCATCCATAGGTCACCATCGCCAAATCCCATTGCCTGCTAGGAAGTGAAAGAGCGCGTTCAAACGCCGTGAGGCCAATATAATAGAGTACAAGAGCAAGACTGTGATTACCCTCTAGGCTTGTGTCACGTTCCTTCCCCTCCTTGTCCCATAGCGGGAGTTCTGGACACCTCCGACGCGCTCCCAGACTGTGCAGCGACTCCGCCATCCCGCTCGAACCATCTCTCAATCAGCGATGAGGCTCCTGCACCGGAATCGCAGGCTCAAAGACAGGGACGCCACCCGTGTTGTTGATGATCTTGGAGAGTTCCATGAGCTTGAGCGTGAGCAGCAAGATGCCATCCCGAGGTGGTGCTTCGTGCGCGGCACTGAGCTGCAGTCTCGAGAGGTCGAGACCCACTGCAGGAAGCGGCATACCTCCATCGTCTGGAAGAAATGTGGGGATCACATCTCCCCAGCGCGCCGCGTCACCGGGACGAAGTGCCTCTAGTTCCGCGAGGTGATCGATCCAGGCTTTGTGGCGCACATTGAGGCCCCAGCAAGGAACGCGTTGGTTTGGGTACCACATGCCGACGAGTTCAACCTTGTAGCAGGTCTTCTTGATACCGAAGCTGAAAATCTTGTCCAGGCGGCTGTGCTGAAGCTTTAACATGGAGTTGATTTGGTCTCTGGTGATTTTCGCGAAACGCTCTTTTGAGTGGACGTTGTAGCATTTCTCCATGGTGACTCGCCTCGCAAAATCTTCTAGCGCAGGCGACACTGTCTTCCTTGAGACAGGTGTCATAGACTCGAGACTGAATTGCCATGCTTTTCCTCTGTGGTTGGTCAGTATAGAATAAGCGTACCCCAGCCTCGGGGTAGCTATTCTTACTTACTCAGTCAGCTCGAACAGTTTCAGTTCCATATGCTCTTTCGGACCAGGCAGACCAGGCCGCAGCCTATAGTACTCCGGTGTTCCCTTCTCGTACATTCCATCCTCATCGTCAGTCCACTCAATGCGAACAACGATGAGACTGGGCAGCGACGAGGTATTGGCGCTTGCAGTGCTTCCCTGGTGTCTGGCCATATGAGCCGCATTGGGATCGATGAAAACCCATGTTCCACGAAAGATTGGTCGGATATCCTTCAGAATCTCCGGGACATGACCGTAGTAGTCAGCAGATCTAGTCGGCTCCAACAAGTCCTCTGCTGCTTTTAGGCGACCCAAAAGCTCGTCGCCATCGTCGTCATGCATCGCCCTAAGATGATGTAAGTGGGCGGGCGTGACAGAGGACTGCGCAACTCACCATTTTTTGGCCTCGCAATCAATTAAACCATTCACTCCTCGTAGAAATCTTGCCTTTGGGAAAGTGGCTCCAATCATGCTGTCGGGCACATCTGAAATTCGGGTGAAAGGGTCAGTGAAGCTGATCCGGAGGGGTTTCAGTAGCTCTGCTTTATAGCAACAGCAAAGTTTGTCGACATAGTTAATGCTCGGTAGCGTGACATGTCCATGAAAAGTGCTAAGGAATTACTTACGTTTCGGATCGTGGCGTAGGGCGAGGCAACCATAGCGAACGCAGAATTCATAGTGCGCTTTGTCGTATCGGATAGCCTCCAGTGCCAATTGTATGTTGTGTTGGATAATTGAGAGCTGAGTAAAATGAAGGCCATCGATTCGGAAACTCCCTGGCTCGTTCATGATCGGTGATGGAAGCATGCGGGGAACGATTCGGTGAGTCGTGCGATTCGGCCACCAATCCTCTGCCGCTTCGAGTTGTACGTCAATTCCTTCAGTATCGTCCAAGATGATATGTGTAGGGTGCGTAGAACCAAATTGGTTCATCTGGACTTTTTGAATCATGTTGATGCAGTGTTGCTCTGCGATTTCAATATGCCGCGCTTCGAATCCCAAGATCTCGAAATTATGAGTACCATGAATCGGGACGATGAAAACCTCGTCTCCGGTTCGAATCGGATCCAACTGGCTAAGATCGACGCCAAACACATCCTTGGGATAGACACTTGCATTGATAAGATCGTTTGGCCAATCGACATTCACCTAGGGAGATTAGCAAGTCTACTCAATCAGAGCACGCTCATCTACTTACCTTGAAAAGATCCCCCGTTCCCTCTAGTAATGGGCCCTTGAACATCTCTCTGCGCTGGACATCCTGCGCTCGAATCACATCGTAGCCGTACTTTATTGGGTCGAAGGCTTTGACCTTTGACCAAGCAGTAGAGTGCGGTGTCTTGGTACTGGCCATTTCGATCCATTCGTTGATCTCTTTGACTGCCTGCTCTGACTTTGCGGCGGCACCGAAGACTCCGAATTGGGTGATAGTACTGTTGTTCCGGTCGCCGTACGCGAGAACATCGCAACCGGTACTGAGCTTCCAAGAGCGGTAGTTTGCCTATGTTCGGGGGTACGAAGTCAGCAAAGCTTGTCCAAAATCAACAGCTCGTGTCCCAGACTAGTAGCTATGTAGTCTTAGAGGTACAGCACAATAGGATCCTGGATAAGCGTACCTCGCGCTCCCGCTGATGCGTACGACGGCGTTTGTCTGGTGGAACAACCACCATTCTAGTGGGCTTCTTGTCGCGGAAGGTGTGTAGGTCGCAGCATGACGGTTCCATAGGTAGGAAGCTACGTCCAGCCATGATGAGCTATGTGTTCAGTGAGCTCAAAGATTTATGATGACTTGGACAACACGCGGGGTGTTCTATTACCTAAGTTGCGTTGCAGATGCGAGATGGCGATCGAGGACCTGACGGGGAGGCGGTGTGGAGCCAAAGGTCGAACGCGACTTGGGAGGGCAGGCACGATGCTCGCCACTGATCGGTCACGTCGGCTTTGCTTGAAGATGCTGGCCCACGACGATCTGGACGTAAGTAGCATGCGAGCAGACCCGTTTGCGAGAGAGGGCCCCAAGAATGAAGAAGGTGGAGGTTGAGGTGGAGATCGTGGGTGAATGCGATCGTGGGGTAAGCAAACCTTTGCGTGTGCAAGGCTGTGACGTTGCAACGTGATCGCCTCTCCGGGCAATCTTCCAAACAGCTCGAGGACTGAAGGTGTGTGATTCAGCGTTGTGCAGGTAACTCAAGGTCACCAAGAAGGGCGTAGTCAGTACCAGGCGCGTCGTCGTCTTGTGAAGGTGCGGCGACTGGCTAGCGCGGATGGTGCTGACACCTTTTTCGGACAGTAATGGCTACTATATACCTTCGACTTTGACGATAGAATCTGGCGAAATGGTGTTGCTGCGAGTGTCGCTGGAATGGGAAGAGCAAGAAGAGGGAGACTGGAAGATATCAACGGCAGTGGATAAGCCTCGTTGGCAAGGGTGAGAGAACTGCGAGAAAGAACTAGAGGGTGATTGAACTCTGATGCGCGTCCAGATGTGACCATAAGCACTGTGGTATGTCCTTGGCTCCTTAGCCAATTTCTCGCACATGCCCATGGCTCTCTCACTACAAAGGTAGATAGAACGATGTGGAACCAAATGTAATCTGGATGTGGAAAACCACTGCGTTACACTATGCGCGGAAGAAGCATCGGTATGGATTGACGGGATCAATTGAGTATTGTAAAGACTAAAACGCACCCAATGGACATTACTAAATTTGAAGGACTAGTGGAAGCTTCAAGAAAGGAAAGAGAAGAGTTGACGGTTAGCAATCCAGTTTGGTAGTATGTATCCTGTCATTCCTACATTCAATAGCTACGGGTTCGTATTCAGGCTGTCTCTAGGCGGTAAGTGCAGTCCAGGAAGCCTCTGATCATTTTCAGCTTGAGCGCAACGCTGAAGATTCGAGGTCGCTATCTGTCTCATGCTTCGTCTCGTCAAAGATTTCGGAGAGCCTGAGTTGTTAGACAAATCACTTTAAGCCTCCATGATAGACACTTTTCGGATTGGTAGCGATGGAGTTCGTCGAAGGGTGATTTGGGTGAACTAGCCTTGCACGTGACGTCGCGGAGTTGGCTCGTGCACCTCCGGCGGCCGATTTTCTGAGGAAACATCAACTCATCAACCTTCAGAGCCATCCCGCCGAACAGCACTTAGCCGGTCACTGAGTCTCAATTCCACGGAAATACCGCTCATCTCGACGTCGCTCTACCCATCAACCGCTTCCCACCGCAATTGGCTCTGGGCGTGTCCCTCGACCTCATCATGGACGCTGTACCCATCAGCAAGAAGATAATAGCATTCGGCAGCAAGCAAATCTTCCTGTACTTCGCCCCCTCCCCTCTCTTTCCCAACCAACACTAACAGTCTCATAGTCCCAAATTCACAATAGCCCTGACGCGAACGCCCACCCTCTCTCCCTACCACGCACGCTTCCTCGTCCCCCTCAACTTCTCCAAATACGACCTCCGCGACTACCTCTTCCACGCCTACAGGATAAAATGCCACAACATTCGCTCCTACGTCAAGCAGATGCCCGTGCGCGACGCTGAAGACCAACCCCGCCACTTCTTCCGCGAGGAGTCGAAGAAATACATGACGGTGGAGATGGAGACGCCGTTTGTGTGGCCCGAGCAGCCTGAGGACTGGAAGCCATGGGGTAAAGAGGACTACAAGAATCAGATCAAGGAGATGACGAAGGCATCTGGGGCGATAACGCAGGCGGATAGGAGGAGTGAGCAGGATGTGCTGAGGTTGCAGGCGAAGGAGATCTTGGGGTGGAAGGGCAGGGGGAAGCCGGCGGAGAAGGAGGGGAAGGGTGACTCTAAGAAGACGAAGCCGGAGAAGACGGGGACGTCGTTGTCTTATACGCATTTGAAGAAGCAATGGGAGGAGAAGAGGTCGCCGCGCATGTTTGGTAGACCAGGAGCATAAGGTTATCTTTGGACTCTTACTAGATGGATCGAGGAGTGTATATTTGAATGTAAAATATTGGTCACATAACGGGGCGGTTTGATTGTGGACATTAAGAAAGCGAGCAATTCAAGCGGGATGCACCAGGTCTAGGTGCTCATTGATCTCCGACTCCGCTATACGAATGCTACATATAGGGCAGTCAACGAATGACTGCTCAATGCGCGACATCTCATCGTTCTCTGGGTGCTCTATCGTTGCCCTCTGCCGTTTCTGGCCCGCAGAACTCTCCACGAGACTGTCAATGGTCTCCGATTTACGTTTCCCGTTCCCTTCGCTCTTGGAGGTTTTATCCCCCTGGTCGAGATCGATCGGGTAGTCTGAGGTATTACCCTCCGCATCCGAACCTTTGGCCGCCTTGACCCAGCTATCGAGCTTATTCTTCTGCCTTCCTGCTCGCTCTTTCTTACTCATGGCTTCGATCTGCTTCTTCGTTGCGGCCGGCTCCTGTATCTTAGTATACGTCCCGCTGCACTCGGCCTCATGCTTCGGCCACCAGGTATCGCTCTTTCCCGGGGGTCTATTCATGCTCCGTTTGACCAATCCAAAGTACGGCGGGCGGGATCGGCACGGTCCATTGCACTGCCAGACATGCGTTCGATAGCTCTCCACCTCGTCGTGGAAGGTGTGGTAGATGGTAATCTCGTAGTTGCCGTGATTGTTTATAGCATCTGCCAGCAACTGAAAACCGGCGCCGTGTCCGGTGCCATCGTCTCCTCGCGAGTGCCGCCATGAAGTAGTAATGAAGAAGTAAGCGTGGACCGCTTCATGGAGCAGAGTGTTGATGGTATCGGAGCGGGGTCGGTATTGGAGCAGAGGTGTGCTCATCTTCAGCCGGATGCGCGTAAACTTCCCGGTTGTCGGGTCCTTTGAAAGCTCGCAGATCCCCGCGCACCTGCACATGTCAGTCAATCGCTGCACGTCAGACATGAGTACGGTCTGTAGTAAGCACAGCCTGGCTGCAGCACGATGACGGCGCGATAATTGGAAATCGCAGTATCCCAAGCGAGAGGTTGTGGACTGTTCTGTGCATGTTCGCTTGCCACGTCTGACAGCACAGCCTCTCCGAAGCATTCTCTCGTAGCAGTAGTCCCCAGGCGTAAAGACGCGGTGCAACGGAGGGTGCGAAGTAGTCGTGTGCTTACAGTGTCAACCGCGGCGACCAAATCACCTCTACGCGTGGGACAAGGAGCTTCCGGAAATAGAGCACGTTGAATTGTCCAAACAGCTCGTGAATGTCGACAAAGGGCTCATCGTTGGACAAGGTCCTGTTGATGGCGTCTAAAGCTTCCGTTTGCTCGGTGGAGAGATGGTCAAGAGTTGCGATGGCTTGGATGGCGGCGTCCTCGTCTGTGACGGGCATTGCGGTGGGGGTTCGCTCCCGTGGGATTCATGGGCGGGTGTTTTCTACGTGGCTCGGGAATTGGTGACGGAGCATGCAGTTTGGCGGCGAGTAGATGTGGCTGATCGGGAGGACAGGGATCTGCGGAAACGACCTCTAGGCAGGAGGCTAGACGGTAATGCTGGGTGCAGCTCCCACGTTGTTTCTACATGCAACCCCAGGGCATACCCATCCTCCCTTGCTGGCTGCTTAGATTTGCTGGCCCCTTTGCTGTTTACCATTAACACTCTCCGTCAGCGCCACCGAACACGCCAGAAGCGCGCCGAAGTGAAGTGTGCCTGCATCACTGCCACCTAATGACGCACACTACCCACATGCACAACATTTCACTCGCGACCAGCTCCACCACGCCGCGTACCCACCACAACACCATCCACGCCGCCTCCAAGGCGGAATCCTCTTCCGTGTCTCGCATGCGCGCGCCAGCACACGAAAACGACTGAGATGGCGGCTTCAGACACCCCCGGTGCCACTGATCTCGTGCGCACGTCGTCGCAGCAGTCGACGGCGTCGGTCAGCAGGAAGAGCAGCACAATGCGCGTGAGGCCGATCAAGAGGAGCTCCAATGCCTCCCTGGGTCGGACTCCGTCGCCCGCCGCCGACGACAAGAGTCTGACATCGTTTCCTTCCTTGTCGCCGACCCCAGATTCGTCACCAGTCCAGTCGCGTGTCAACGGCTGGTTCCGCAACGCGCTGGGAGCGGTGGAGAGCTCTCCAAAAGATGGCAAGAGCGGAGAAAACCGACCCATACCCACAAGCTCGCCCGAACCCCTCAAAGCTGTCTCACAACCAGAGACCACCACCAAGACCTCCGGGTCCGCTTCGACCGTCCGGAAGGTCACAAAATCAACACAGCAGATTGTGGGGAGCCTGGTCGCTTCGACACCCTCTGCTCGAGACCGGTCGGCGCTCTTCGACGATACACCCACGGAGGCAGCCAAGATCCCGGGCAACGTACACTATGCCAGCGACCAAAACATCAAGGACATGGTGGCCCACTCTGGCTCCGTGGTCTTGGTCAGACAACTGGCTGGTGACCTCGCACAGCGGGATGCGCAGATCACGGCTCTGCGTCGGAGGGCTGAGGAACGCGAGAGGATATTGAGGAAAATGTTACAGGAATGTGAGGTCTCGAACATGGACATTGAGAATAGGCTTCGCGAGCTGGACAAGGGCCGAGAGCGCGATGGGAACGGGAATGACGTTGTCAAGCCGAGAAAGAGGGGGAGCGACAGCAACCTATCTGGAATGCACCCAGACGACCCCATGGAGCAGAGGCTTGCCCGGGCTATGGAAGACGAGATAGCGGTACAACCCGATGCTCTGGGCATGGACTCCGGAAACGTCAGACAAGATTCAGAGGTCATGTCTATCAACTCTGCCTCGGACGCGCCGCCGGACACAGGCCGCGGTAACTGGAAGAGCTATCTTTGGAACGGGACGAGTAGGAAAAGCAGCAGGGCACCCTCTGTCGCTAGTCTTATTGACAGAGATGTAGAGAGCCAGTCGGTACAGACCCGATCGCGAGCCTCTAGCGGAGCAAAGGCGACTCGCAAACCCATCAGTAGCGAGTTGTTCGTTCCGCCTGGTGTTGATAAGAGCGCCGGCGCCATTCCCACTTTGCGTCGGTTGCAGAGCAAAGACCAGGTCTCGAACTCGTCATCTCGCAGATCTTCAGTCTCCATCATGAACTGGACATTGAAAATGGTCGCCGGCAATAGCCAAGCCGGGCGCAGTAGCGACAAAGTCAATGCCGTCCGAGGTCGCAAAGGTGCAGCGTCAGATCCGGCTGATAGGGCAGCATCAATCGACTCTACCAAGACCTCCCAATCAGCGAGATCGGCCCTATCAAACGTTCAAAAACGTGGAGCACGAGTGCTTGGGCCTAATGGAACGCTAAAGAGTATACCCGCCGAAGGCCCAAAGAATGTTGCTGCCGTCTCTGGCCCTCACATGCCAGCCCGTGGTCTCAGCAATCTGGGCCCTGTAGAAATGGACAGAATCCTGCCGGAAGAGTCTCGGCCTCCAACCTTACTCCAGCACCACAACAGGTTCGCTACAAGCAACGAGTACTTGACCGATAGATTTGGGTTCATCTACGATCAACGCAGGAAGAAGAGACAGAATGAGGCCGCTGCTGCGCTGACGAGGCAGAAGCGAAGTAGTCACGTAGAATCTTTGGGCGACGGAAGGTCTGCTCTTCACACGCTGACCATAGATGAAAATGAGGATGGAAAGATACCACCTTCCGACGGCAAAGATGACTCGCGCTCGCCATCACGACCTGGTAGTAGCAGCTCGGGGGAACAGCTTACGAAAATGCCTGCGAAAACCTGGGCGGACTATCTCAAGCTCGCCACGCATCCTACAGAACTACTCTCGCACACTCCATCATCAGCCCCAATCACTTCAATCGAATCCGCGGAAGCTGAACTGTCTGCTCCAAAGCCCAACCAAGTCTCCATTGCGAAACGGGGATCGTTGCCTGTTACAAGCGCCAACCCAGAGCCTTCTCCCTCGCGGATCGTTTCTGGCAATGCTGAATTTTCGATTGTGCCACCTTCGGGGTCGATTACGCCACTACTTCCCAACCCGACACAAGGAGATCCCGTCAAGTCTCTGCTTGACCAATTAACTGAGCTGCATGACAATTTGCAGAAAGACAAGACGATCAAATGGAATGAATTCTTGCGCAAAGTGCGTGCTGAGCGAAAACGACAAGGCGATGCTGTCAACGCGAGCGAAGGTCGATCAAAGGGGCTTGACATGCCAGAAACACTCATCACCGACGGCGAGATGGTTGGTGTCGCAGGTCTCGGCAACAAAGGCAAGGTCGGACGCGCCAAGTGGCAAGAGTTTCGTCGACTTGTGCTGGGCGGCATTCCCGTTGCCTATCGAGCGAAGATCTGGTCCGAATGCAGCGGTGCGTCTGCCTTGCACATACCTGGTTACTACGAGGATTTGATCAAGAACGGCGAAGACAACCCTACCATCGTCCAGCAGATCCAGATGGATATTACGCGCACCCTGACCGACAACATCTTCTTCCGCAAAGGACAGGGAGTACAGAAGCTCAACGAGGTCTTGCTTGCCTACTCTCGACGTAACCCCGAAGTGGGATATTGTCAGGGGATGAACCTCATCACAGCTTGTCTATTATTGATAATGCCAACTGCCGAAGAAGCGTTCTGGGTCCTCGCCACAATGATCGAAAACATACTTCCGGACAATTATTATGACCAACATCTCCTCACTTCTCGAGCCGACCAATCTGTTCTTCGCGAGTATGTTGTGGACTTGCTTCCGAAACTTTCGAATCACCTCGACATGCTAGAGATCGAACTGGAAGCTCTGACCTTTCAGTGGTTCCTCTCTGTCTTCACCGACTGTCTTTCGGCCGAAGCGTTATACCGTGTCTGGGACGTTGTGCTATGCATGCAAGACGGGTCCACCTTTCTCTTCCAAGTCGCACTTGCTTTACTCAAACTGAACGAAAAGCAACTCCTGCAATGCGACACACCTGCTGCCATATACCACTACATCAACCACCAAATGACCAACCACGCCATCAGTATCGACGGCCTCATCCAAGCCAGCGACGCGCTCACCAAAATGGTCAAGCGAAAAGATGTCGAAGAGCGCCGCGCGCGTGCCGTAGCGCACGAGCAGGAACTCATGCGTCAGCGCGAAGAAGCCCGGCAAGAGCGCGCCCGTAAGAGGGCTAGTAAGAGTACGGTTGAGGAGGTTTTTCCGCCCGAAACGGCCGCAAATAGGCCACCGTCCATCTCTGCGAGTCTGGATGCTGAGCTGTCTAGGTATACGAGTCCTTTGCGGACCCCACTTTCCAGTGCGTCGAGGAGGACAGAAGAAGAGGAGGATGCTGAAGCGTTGAACCAGAGCTTGGAAAGTTTGGGGTCAATTACCCCAATGCCGATTGAGGAGGAGGCGCTTTGGCGCGCTTGATCACGTATTGAACCGTTGCATGGCATAGCAGAACGGATTTTCATTGTCATTCATTCCTTTTGGGGGATGCTCGCTTTTTGGTGTGGTGTAGGTTGTGCTCGAAGAGCTTTCTTGATACCCCAAAACTTTTATTCATTCCTTCCCTTCCGAGCTTCTTCTCTTTCATCTTGGTATGTCTACAGCTACTTGCTTTTCTTTGTCATCAATGTTGCATGCATGGCGCTGGGGATGGAAATGGCATATGTATACCCCTGAGATTGAGCGTTATTTTATACTCTGAGAGGATGAAGGGAGAGTTTCGACTAGATTGGTGCAATCGACGGCTTAGGCCTGCTTGGGAAAAACTGTGCGTGTTGTGTTAGGTTTTAGTAGTGAGTAGTACGGAGACTGCGCTGGTGAGATGGGGTAGAGGTGTTGCTAGAATGAATGAAAGGCAGTGTGTGTACTTGCACGTGTCCATTGGAATCTATCGAATTCCACGCGCAGCCTACGTGCCGGCGCTGTCAAACCCTGACATATCACGTCTGCAGCAGCCAGAAATCGCAACCCAACGCGCTAAATGCCAAAATACCTGCGCCAATTACAGTCATACCTTCAAGCGAACAAAAGTACCTATTGTGCACATGCTCCCGCTCCATCCTCCACGCTTTCCATCAACATATCCGGCCAGGAACCATGTCATCTTCCAACTCGTATCTATCATCGTCAACTTCCGCATCACACGACTCCTCAACATCGTACTTCGACGTCGCGTATGCGTAACCGCAACGATCGTCCTCATGGCCAGACTCCCATGGGTCAGTCTTGGAGTCGTTGTCGTCGTCTTCGCTTGAAGCGGGAGTGCTACCGCAAGAAGAGTAGGTACTATAGAGTGTGGATGTGGAGGATGCAGAGGTTCGGTCGCAGTAGAGTCGGCCGTCGTGACGTTCCGGTGCCGCGTCATGGGGGAAACCCTCGGGTTCTGGCGCTGAATCGTTGTTGGTGGCGCAGGGGTCTGAGGAAGACAGTGGTGAGGGAGAAAGCGGTGAAGAACTCTCACAAGCCTCTTCGTCTGCTGCGCACTCTGAGGTGGCGTATTTTTTGGTGTACAGTTTGGCTAGGTGCTGCCTCCAGGTTTCCATGGGGTCATTTTCGTTGTCTTGTTGTTCTGTAACGTCTTCCTCGGTGCCGTCGTGTTTCTCCTCATCGGCCTCATCGCCGTCTTCTTCCTTGACGTCGTCCTTCCACTGACCCTCCTCCCCCTCGCCCTCCTGATCCTTGTCCTCCCCCCCTTTATTCTCGTCGTCCGGGCGTCCGGACTTTGCAGGACGCTCCACCTCCACCTCTCTCCTATACGCCTTCTCCATCGCGGGCCACATTTCTGGCCGTCCCCCCCTTAAAATCTTCCCTACGCCCCTCTCCCTCCCCTCCACATAAACAGTCTGCCACGGCTCCCACCCACAAGTCCCCAGCCGAAAATACTGCACCACATTATCGCTCCAATAATGCACGCGCGCAGGGCCATGGACCCAATCCCATGGGAGATTGGTCCCGGGGTCCAAGAGCTCGAGGTCGTACCATTTGGTCGCGCCTGGGATAGGGATTGGTGAGCTGGTGGCGTGGGATGGGGATACACGGTCGCGCGTAGGGAGGACGCCGAATGAGATGTGCTTTGAGGTCGAGGTCAATTGGATTTGCTGCTTTTGTGGCAGCGGTGGTGGTGGTGGTGGTGGTGGCTGCTGATATTGGGTACCTGGATTTGGATGAGGCACGCGGATAGCTCGCGCTGGCGGGTAATTTTTGGTGCCTGGGCTTGAATGAGGCATGAGTATTGGTTGGTGGGCGCCGCGGGGGATTTTGAAGTTCTGCAAGCCCTCGGTCAGGAGGCTTTGGGATGGGGTGGTGGAAGCCATGTGTCTAGGCGTTTGCCTGAGTGTGCGAGACGGTGGAGTAGTATGAGGTAGCTGTTTAGCTACGCATAGGAGCCTTTTAGTGGTCGTAGTGTAGGCGCTGTTCAGCTTTGAAGTTGTGTTCCTTGAGTGGGTGGTATCGGTGCTTCGTTGGAAGACAGTATGCTGATGGTCTCCGGGAGTATCGCGAAATAAGGAGAGGAGGAGGAACGAAAAAGTGATGGGACGAGATTACATCATGGACGTTCGACAATGTGTGCTCAGTCTGCGGAGGGAACCACGGGTGCGAGGAAAGATCTTTGTATAGTAGGTGCACAAAGTATATTCTCGAAGGACATTGTGGTGGGATGTCTGGTAGAGACATTCGATGAACAGTGGTTGGCAGCTAGGTTGGGAACAGATTTGCACAGTACATGTCCAGCGTGGAGCTTTGGCGCTGCACTCGATGCTAGATTATTGGAGCAGCTCGCATTGGTAGACTTGTTTTATTAGCTGCTAGAGATGTGATGCACAGTTGGTGTGATGAAGGGCCAGAAAGCTCGGCCATGATATTAGAAGCATGCGTGTGGGGTAGGAGATGATGGGGATGAGTCCGAGAATGAGCCGCGGTTCCAAGGGTGTCCCGAGATGTATATAGCGGCAATGTCTTGCATTGAATCGTGGTTCGAGTCAGCGAAAGTGCCTTGTCCCGAAGATAGATTGAAAGTTCACGGTATAGCTCAGTGTCAACAAGTGGGCCAAACTTCGAGCTAGCGGCTTAGGTGTGTACATAACCTTTCTTCTATATGAGTGCTGGTATGCTATACGTGCGGAATCCATTCAGTCCAGTTCACCGTAACGAAAACGTTCTTGGGAAGTGACCGAAAGCTGATCAACACCTCCGCAATAATGAAAAACCTCGCCAACAGCAAACAAACAGTTGCGAAAGTAAGAAATATATCCCAGAAGCTAAAACTTTTCCACCATCGGGGTTTTGTCGCTTCAGCGGCGCCGTCGTCTTGATCTGAATCGGCTTGGACTTCCGTGACTGTATTGTTCACCCAGATGTATATGAGATTGAAGCGCCCTTGGTATCCCATCATTGTCAGCGCGCGAACGCCACCGACAGTAATTCCCGCCATAACGTTGAGCACGAGAGCGGCGGTGCGCCAAAGTATTTTCTCCGTGTACGTTGGGTATTCGAAGTTCCATCCGAGGAGGTGGATAGCTGAGTGAACCATGGAAGGCAATGCAACCGAGAGTAGAACGAGGGGTGACAGACCACAGGGTAATATCGAGTCATCGTAGATGCGTGGCGGTAACTGTTTCTCCGAGACTGTGGGCAACAATGTTCTGTCGGTGAGTGTTCTATCGCTGGCAACCGTAGCTGTCGGGCTCGCAATTGACATGGTGCTGTCAACCGTAGTTGTCGGGCTTGCAACCGATATGGTGCTGGCTACAGAACTGGTCCTGTCTTCGAGATCCGGCAAGCGCTTCCGCGAACTGTCTTTGGGTGTGTCGAACATAGTCCGACGCTTCCACTTCTTGTGTTCCATATCGATAAATTCAGTGGGCGACCTCTCCCACGAATGCTCTTCAAGGCCTGCCTCGCTGCGTATGTCTGCCATTGTACGCTCGCAGACAATGGTGACCGGCGTCTCAACGTTCTGTGGCTTCCTCCACCAGAAAAAGTACGACATAACGGTCGACACGATAAAAGCAAGCGTAAAGGTCTCCATTGGGCTGAGAGGGAGGTCTGAGCCTGCGCGTGCAATGGAGCTGATGATCAGCCAGGCGCTCTGCACAATGGTCGCCGCCTTCGCGAAGAGATCGGCTTTGGAACGATCCCAGACCTCATCGCGCGTGATGGTGGGGAGTCGAATATATTCTCGTGATACCAAGTAGTGGACCGCGTGCGCATCGATAGGGTAGGCGTCCGTGTCCGAACATTTAAGAAGGAATCCTGTGGGATCAATAAGTATAGGTACGAGCAGAGCTAGTCGGCTAAGAAAGCCAAACGATCCTTCGTTCGGTTTGTATGCACGCACCTCCGCTGTTGGCGTAGAACGCATGCTCCATGCACCATTTCGAATTGTCGTCTGCGACTTCTTTGAGTTCGCGCATCTTCGCAACCGATTTCTTCGCCGCATCCCACTGGCTAGCCGCTACGAGCGTCAGGAAGTCCGGAGCCAAGACTGACACACAGCCCCAGCGGAACTTGCGAGCAAGCAAGTGTCGTAGACTGTCGCTTTCGCCAGGAATGTTGAGATGGAGGACGGTCCACAGCGCCGTCACGAGAACGGCCAGGCAGCTCCAGATGATATCGAGCGTGCCTCGTGTGTCTGGACCTTGGACCCAACCCTTGAAGTCCTCAGCACGCATCGACGTATTCGTGTTGTTGCCCAACATATTGACTGCGAGGTGGCCGAAGAAGTCTGAGCTCGAAGCTGCTCAGGAAGGAGCGCAGCGAGGCAGGTCGCGACAGTGCAGCGTTTTTGCACTGTGGATGCGTACTTGCTTGGGCGTTTGCTGATGTTTCAGGAGCATTTTCGCCTTTGAAATCAAGCTTGGATAACCTTACACCACTGTGTTTGGCAAATCCGCCCTTGCATGAAGCCTTTCCAATCAAGACTAGGACCTGCGGATGATCTTACTGCTTATGTCGTTGGCCACATCTTGTAATTTCCCATAAGGCATAGACTCGGGAAAACTCCCTCCAGCCTTGGGACGCCAACGCTCCAACCCGTCGGTCAAAGATATCAAATGGGGTCGGAAAGGGATTGGATTGGGTCGCTTAGATGGTAATCGAGGTTTGGAGGGAAGTGAACAGCTTTGGCCATCCTCCGTCACAGTCAGCTCGGATAGTGATTACTCCACATGTCGCAATACACTGGCTCAGGCTCCGGACGCCCCACTCTGACCAGGCAAGCGCTGTTCTCACGACCACCTACACGACAGCCTTGATTTCTAGCTTCTCAAAGCATGCAACGTTAGGTACCTGGGGTATTCGAAGAAGAAACCAAGAAGCTGGGTGGTGGAAATGTGTTGCTGCTGGTACCCTTGAGGTTAATTTCAATCCACGTGGAGATGAGCAGGCCAATCAGCAATCCACGGAAGTTACCACTGCATATTGTATCAAGCGTTGCGATCGCTGGGGTACGTATGGAGTAGCCGCCCGAGAGAGCTAGACCGTACTCGGAATTATACAAGCACAACGAAATTGACGCTTGGCTTGCCGGCGCCTTCCGTCGTGCCGACGCACCATCTCTCCGCAAGCGTGCGCGGGCCCGACGACTTTAACGAAAACGTTTATTTCAGCAGCGAGTACCTACCTCATCGCGCCCCTTGCCCGCAATATCCCGCCCCTTCGCGGCCCCGAGCCCCGCCCCATCAAGCCTTCTTCTTGAGCACGCCCCAAATCCTAGGCAAGCAATTGTTGAGATCATCTTCTGCCTCAATGTCACCAGCATTCTCCCACTCCCCAGCAGCAAGAATATCCGCCATGATATTGCGATCCATGCAGCATCCAACGAGTGCGCTCCAAGCAGGGTTCCAACAAGCTATTCTGCTGTTAGCCCCTCCACACAGCTTCCAACGTCCACCCGTTATGAGATGACTAATACGCACCTTGCACCACACCCGTGACCTTATCCCTACTTTTCTCATGCTCCCAGAACACAAAACTCCCCCCCGGCTTCAACAACTTCCACACCTCCTTCGTCACACTCTTCACATCCCGCACCGAACACAACACTTGTATACTCAGCACTGTATCCAGACTCCCCTCTACGACTCCCTCTCTTCTCAAGATCTCACTGTCTTCAATTCCACACGTTATCAGCTTGTACTTATCCTGCAAATCGAGTTTCTTGAGCTTTGTAGCAATGTTGTCTGCGTAGTGCAGATTGGGCTCAACAGCATAGATGAAGTCTACGTGGGATGGGGAGAAGCGTTGGAGTTGGTTGCCTGGTCCTGGGCCAAGTTCGAGGATTTTGCCGCGAGCGGAGTCGAGGAGGGAGGGGACGACGGTGGTGTTTTCGTAGGCGATGAAGCCAGGGGCTGGGTATCAGAGTTATTACCATGTAGGTAGTCGGTTTGAGGACAGGGAAATTTACAAGTTTTGATGAAGAAGTCTGCTGTGGCGGCGTCACGAATCTTTTGGGGATGTAGAAGTGAGGCGAGGCCATCTTTGCGAAGGGCCTCTTTCAGGGCGATATAGTGGTCTTTTACGGGGATTAGTAGGGTGGCGTAATTAAGGTCGAGGAGTGTGGCGTACATTGTATGGATAACCAGATGAGCCAGAATGGTCCGATGATGCCACCCAGGCGGGTTTTACCAGCCATGATGCTTCAAAAAAGAAAAAGATGATTGATTATAGTAAGGTAGTAGTGATGCGTCGTGATGCAAACAAAAACGTGTGTAGACTTGTAGAATATGTAAGATTATAGCAGACCAAGGAGGTGTCGCTACCTGTAATTATTTGTGTAGATGAGGGTGTCGGAACGAAAAGCGGGGAGCTGGCCCACGACTATCAAAAGGAAATCCGGCTTATAAGAGTGCAGATGACGTGATCGCTTTCCCTCCTCGCTACGACTTCACGAGTCTCTCAACCCCCAGTTCGGGCTAGCACGCTCAAGTAGTCTAGCCAATATGAGTTATTTCGCTTGTCACTATCAATGGACACACGACAAGGCTTTGCTCGAAACGAGTGTGGTTTATCAATCAATATTACAAAACGAGATACATCTAGTGCTTTCCCCCGAAGAAGGGTAGGAGAAAACCGAACGCTATGCAGATGCCAAAATAACAAAGACCGCCGCATCTTACGATACTGTGCTTGAATACCATACCAGTATAGTAGCCAAAGACAAGATCGTAGTACGACAAGGGGTATATACAGATTTGTGCGGAAGAAACATGCAACGCAGGACAGTACTAAGGCTACTTCAGATGCGCGACGTAGGAATGCCCCATCACCGAAGACTGTAGAAAGCTTAGACGGTGTACTTGACGATGGAACCGCGCCGGTGATGACGAATGAAGTCGCGCTTAGAAACTTTCCCAGCCTGGCACTTTGTACCCGCCGCGACGCCTTGCCACACAACCTGGCCATGATTGCAGATTCCAAACTGCAGCTCACCGTTGCAGACGACTTCACCGTCCGTGGAGCACGTGTTACTACCGGCAGCCGGAGCCCCAGAGGGCTGGGCAGACGCGGGAGCCTGGGTAGCATTGGCGGGCGACTGGCCAGCTGAGGATCCGGTCACAGTGATCAGGGTGCGGGTAGTCGAGGTCAAAGCAGCGGACTGCGAAGGAACCAACGGTGCTGCTGTAGGAGGGGCGGCCGGCGAGGATGCTGGCGAAGATGCCGGTGAAGAAGCGGGCGGAGCGGAGGGCGCGGCTGAGACCGGGACTTCCGAAGTAGCGGCGCCACCCTGTTGGCTGTCTGGTGTGTACATGCCATTGTTGCCGCCGGCGCCGCCAGCTGGAGCACCTGGAGCGGGAGCTTGCTGTCCAGGAGCTGAGCCAGAGGCGCCACCACCACTAGAGGCACCACCTCCACCAGAGGAAGCACCGCCGCACAGTGGGACAAAAGGGCCAGCGCTATCTTTCTTACTGTACTTGCCTGCGTTCTCAAACGTGTAGTCGGAAGACTCGGGGGTCTTGCAGCTAGCACCAGTTCCCACAGCAATGTTGGCAAGAGCCATGTCGGGAAGTTTTTCGAAATCTGCAGTGTCGTCCTTGCCACCAGTGACGGTGATAGAGGCACAATTCATATACATCTCCCGATTGCCAATTTTGTTGAACCACGTCCAAGCGAACACGGCTTCGCCGTTAGGAAGTTCCGCAGGAATCGGGAACGAGAACTCCAATGGTCCGCCCACACCAGGGCATCCACCCTCGATAGAGTAGATGACCTTGAACTTGGACTCCTTGGTGGGGTTCTTATCAGTGGTCACTGCAAGCTGGCAGGACCCGCCACCGTGAACAGCGCTGCCACTGAAGGCTAATTGGAAATTCTCGCCAACCTTGAAGTTGTTCATCGGGCCACCGGCAGATGAGGTAGCTTTGCATGGATAGTCGGATCCACTTGGGTCCAGGGGAGAGTTGTTGGGCGAGCCGAAAGGTTTAGGTGAAGCGAGGATCATATGAGCAGTGGCGGAGGGAGCCATGGCCAGCAGGCTGCCTAGGACCGTAAGGGTTGCCAACATCTTGTTGCCGGGCATGTTGAGTCGAAGGGTAGTGATCGTATGTGCTGGTAAGGCCGTTGAGTATGAGCTTAGCCGGTAAGCTTATGGTATTGTGTTGTGTGTGGGTGTGTGGGTGTTGAAAGAAGAGAAGGAAGGAAGAACGAGAGAACTGTTTAAGTAGGTGTGAAGATATTTGGAAAAGAATATACACAATACGACGATCGACGACGTGTGGAGTCACAATAAGACAATAAGACAAAGCAAGCTCGCGTGAACAAAATGGTGCTCGAGGCAAGAGAATTGAGAAGAGGTGAAGTGACAGACGCACAATGCTATTGTTGCACATGGTCAATTAAAGGGAACTTGAATAAGCGCCACCTCCTCAAGCATGAAGAGTAGCTTCAGGCTATTGCGCGCGTCAGAGAAGCTCATTGGAAGGCAGGGTACTCGAAATTGTGCGGATGGTGGAAAGGGATGTGGGTGGGAGCGTATTCGCGCATAGTTTCAAGCCGTGTGGACTCTGTGTGACGAGTGGTGGAGAATGCAGCGCGAACGTGACAGGGAGCAACGTGAAACATCGTGGAAAGCAGCGAAGCGCTGAGTTTCTCCATGTGACTTGGACGTCTGGCCGACGCATGCTAGCTGCAAAGAGCGTCACTCGCGTCAGTTTCATCGTTGTACGCTATTCACTAGAAGGTAGTACATGAAGAGACTTCTACGCTTCCGTCAGTTCACGAGAGCAAGGTAGAACACCCTTGTCCTCGAATCGGCAATAATGCCCGTCAGCGGGTTGGAGACGGCACCTGGCGCGTGGTGGATGCTCCGCACATGTAGACCAAAACTCGAGTCTTGCTAGTGAGGGCAAGTCCACGGATGCGTGCTGCGACGAGACGACGAGAGTTGAGATGAAGAAAGGGCGACGTCTGGACACCTGGGAGCTGGGGAAGGGAGGTGACGCCAGCCCGGAGCGGACTAGCGTGCTTGGCACACATGCGCATGAACGATCGCGAAAGTCTGGTCCAGGAACGCGAGCCTGGCTATCATCGTTTCCTGCACCTGCATCTAGAAGAGACGGTTTGGCAAGGGGCAGCTGAGCTTGAATCGAATTCCACTTACTTGTCGCGCACTGTGCACCAGGCCTCGGTCTCCATCTACAAGTCGCTGCGACGCGTTGCGTGGCGTGGCCGCGAGCTTTCGAAGCTCCCTCAACATCGACATACCTGTTGGCGCGTGGCCCAGCAACCATGTTCACAACGACGGGGAAGACGGCGCCGCCGCAGGCCTTCATCTCCAGCTATGCGCCGCGCCTGCGCTCGTACGGAAACTCGCTGATCTCGCCGATTGTGCCGCTCTCGAACACGCTTCCAGCGCCGCGCATGACCAAGCGCGGCACCGCTGTACTCAGCTACGCCGAAGACGCATACGACGATGACGATTTCGAGGACAACGAGGGCTCGCGACGCGCAACGGGACTGCGCAGCCTGCGGAGAGATGAATCACACATGCAACTGGACAAGTCTGCGCAGATAGCAGCGCTGGGCAAAGAGCTCACCGCGCCGGCAGAGGTGCAGGGCATATGGCGCGATTGGATGGGGAGGCCCAAGCAGACACGGTGAGTGCTCCTGTTGCCACACTCGCGGCTTGACGGGGATCAGATGCTCATGATGGCCTAGGACGGAGAAGCAAGTCCAGGTGCAAGCGGTTCTCCCAGTCACCCTGATTCCCATACGGATAGACATGGACATACAGCCCTTCCGACCAGATGCACCACTTCCGACACCCTCGAATGCACGCGAGTTCGGCATCGACGAGACTCTGCCCGCCTACCGACAACCCGACATCACCCCAGCGTACCGACTGAAGGACTCGTTTCTCTGGAATCTGCACGAGGCCCTGACCACCCCGGATCAATTCGCCAAAGTATTCGTCGACGAACTTGACCTGCCAATCGATCGCAAGCCGCAGCTGATTCTCAACGTGGCGAGCCAGATTCGCCAGCAGCTTGAGGAGTACGCAGGGGTGGCCCTGCATCCTCTGTTCCATTCGACAGCATCGCCATCACTCGAGGGAACAACTGCCAAGTCAGTACTGCCAATTCTTTCACGAGACGGGACCGCGACTCCTGCGCTCACCACCAATGGCGTCTCAACTCCAGTGCGAAACGGCATGACTCCAAGAGACGGCGTTGCAACACCAGCCGCTATTCCAGTCGGGATCAGTGCTGCAGCAACTGCCCTGCCCTCAGAAGAGCTCCACAACCCAGACGACACCTATCGCTGCATCGTAACTCTGAACATCAACTTGATGAACCGGTTATATAGCGACAAATTCGAGTGGTCATTGCTACACCCCCCGGGATTCGCGGAGATGTTCGCAAAGGTCACTTGTGCTGATCTAGGCTTGGCTGGGGAGTGGGTACCTGCCGTGACGCACGCGATATACGAAGCTGTGTTGCGACTGAAGAAAGAAGCATGCGAAAATGGGGGTCTAGTGGGAGATGGCGAGATTGACAACGATTCGGTGGACCCAGCGATTGGTGCGGGCTGGAGGTACGATCATGAGCACCTATGCGATGAGTGGGAACCAAAGGTCGAAATCCTCTCCAAAGAGGAAATTGAGAAGCGTGAAGGCGACCGTGAAAGACAAATTCGGAGATTAAGGCGAGACACTGCGCGATTCTCATCAACGACGAACATGACGGGCATACCCCAGAGCGAGTTCTTTACGAATCCCGAGCAAGAGAACATGGGACGAGGCGAACGGAGCAAGAAGAAGCGGCGATTCCGGAGTTTGAGTCCCGTTGGTCGGGATACTCCGGAGACTGGTTCAGGCTATGGCGGCCAAGGCAATGGATTGCAAGAAGGGTAAGTTTCACACCCATTCAAGACTAACGTGGCCTTGCTAATTTGTGTAGGGAACGGCAAACCTGGCGATGCGCACACTGTTGGGTATGGGGCACAGCGGTCTGGGCCGTTCGCGACGGACCCAAAGGCCCACGAACCCTCTGCAACAACTGCGGCTACCTCTACGAGCGCGACAAAAAGTTGCCACCTTGGTCCGAAAACCTCTTCATCAACGATCGACCCACGCATGATATTCCGCGAGCTTACCAGCCAAGGTAGCGTCGACAACGAGCTTCCTAAAGCATTTTTTCTGCTTCGTCTTATTGTTGACACTTCAACAGCGATAACAGGCGGTGTTTTCGTAATTGCCTGGGCTTTCCTTTCTACCATTTTCTACCCCTTTTCCTTCTTCACGGTTACCTATCACAAGATAGCATGATCTGGGAGCGGATTTGCACCTTATGTAGCATTTTAACAGCGATGGCGTTTGATCAGGTGGGGACTGTTGGACCTGACATGTATGGTGGGCTTGCGTTGGGCGCGGCCCTAATTGTACAGTATTACGATGAAAAGTCTGCTGACACTCGTACGCTGTAAAGTGTATCCAGACCCATGTCAAGGCACTGTACTACGTAGGCGTAGATCATCGTAGAGACATGCTCCGGCTCAGAAACGCGAGCATGAGCGGCAGAAGCGATCTTATTCCCACCACCTTCCGCATCAGCCGTGAACGTACACGCACCAATATCCTCGCCTCGTAGCGCGAGCCAGACTTCACCACAAGAGCACAGAGACAACAGTCTCAGCGCTGAATACACATGTCGCATGATAGCCATACTTTAGCGTCGCCTCGTTGCCTACTCAATTCGAAGCACACTACGGACCAGGTGTTGCTCAAGCGCCAGCAGCCGTTCGCCATTCCTATTGTTCTTTGTCCCGCCTTATCTTGGCAAACTCTCACCCGAAGCCCTATTGTACATGGTACATCACGCGAGGCTCACAATAGGAACCATTGCTATTGTGGCCTTGAAGCGGGCAACGTCAACGAACCGCTAAGACGTATCGGAGTCCTCTCCAACGTATCAAATTCCTCGCATCACCGAGTCGTTGGACTTACCCGGTCCAATCGGCCCCCCTCCAATACACGAAGAGTATCCAGATTTGCTATTGTGCGGCGCCGGTGGTGGTAAAAGTAAAATTACGATGGTGGTGAAATGAACGTCATGCGGCTGAATGTGCTATTGTATGCGCTGCAGTGTGGTTAGGTATCGTGATTGGGACGCGTGTTTGGCGAACCGGCGGGTAGCCTGCTCCATTTGGGTAGAATTGCTCGATGGGGTTTAGTGGTTAGGCTCTATTGTACAATAGTAGATCCTTGGGTGCCACGATGAGGGTTTCTTTTTTGGACTGCGCATGATGGTGGCTTGCTATTGTGTGCGTGTTTCAGAAACTGTCAATAGTAGTTGGGGTGGGGAGTATATATGGGGGATATTGCTGGGGAGACTTGATGGGGTACCTGGACTGTTCATTCTTGAAGCTTGCGCGAGACGTACTTCGAATAAATTTGTTGATTGTAAGAGCACCCGTTGTCAAGGTAGGTGGTTCATTTAGTAGTCTGCGATCAGTGTGCTGATGTTGGTAGAAAAGAGAGTGGAGACTTAGTCCGACGTGCTGGTAGCTAAGTCGCGTTACCCGGGTGCATCACGGTACCAGAACACCAAGCCATCACGATACTGCAACATACCGATAGAGCTACCGATAATCACTGATTCCCATCGTGCCACCTCCACCATCGCCGGGCTCCACCGTCATCCCAGCGCAACCCACGTACGATCTCGCCGTCATCCCAAGTCACCTCAGCCCAGCATCACGCCACAAGCATTGCCCCCCCACACACATCACCTCACCACCCCCAATCCGCCACGGATACCGACTTCCACCCAATCACTCCTGATACCCATTTCCCATACAAAATACACTCATGGACCCCTTTCGGAACCTAGCTTTGCAAAACTCAAAGGTGCAAACCCTCCTTCAAGACCAACAACGACTACCCCAAACCACTACTTCGGGCTCTGACATGCCCCCACCACCTGCCTATCACACCGTCGTAGACCCCACCACACCGCTTCCCAACATGCATAATCCGTATGATGCGGACGATGAGGAGAAGGAGGACGATGATACGCCCGAGATCAATGTCAATGCCATGACACAGGTACGGGGCCACGGGAATATCATCAGTATTGCACAGATGGATAGTGTGAGAATTGCGAATTTGATCGTGGCTTTATTGAATGGGGCGGTGCCACCTTCGCCCACGGTATCGTCGTCTCAGGAGACAGATGCGGGACAGCAGGTTCCCCAGGCATCGCAAGCAGAGGCGGCCGGTTCTTCGGGTGCGCACCGGACACAATCCGAGTCACAACGACCGAGAGCTTGGAGGAGAGATGCTCGACACATGCCGAAAGTCAATGTTACCGTCAACTGCGGCGCGACCGTCATCGGCGATCGAAATATCGTTGGACCTGGACTGGGAGATATTGCAAGGCATATACAGATGGCGCAACGGAATCAGATGGTACAACAGCAACAAATGGCGCAGCAGCAACAGCAGCAAAAACAACAACAACAACAGATGAATGCCAATCGACCGACCGCCATACCAATACCGAATTCGGGTCTGGGGTTCTCAGTTGGTGGACATGCACACATGACGCCACCGATGAGTCGGAGTTCGAGCTTTGGAAGTCAGGGTTCGAATGGATTGAAGCGTAAGACGGAAGACGGTGTTGAGGACAATAGTGCTAAGAGGAGGTGTTGAGGGGATATTGTTTTGGTGTGTTGGCGTCATAGTCGGGTGTTTTCGTGTTGTATAATACCCTGGAATCTTGGTGTTGTGGTTGGGTGCCGTTCCGTGTATGGCGATGGAAATAGCTCTGAATTGTACAGTTTAATGTAATGCGAAGACGATTCACCAGGATTGACGCGACATTGCAATGCGCCCAAATAGAACGGTAGTTGCCCGTACTGCTAGCCGACGCAATCAATGCATGCATATACACCATAGGTACGCGGACTAGCAACTGTGGGTAGCTTACCGGCCCGCCTATCCTTGATCCATTGGGAAGATCGAGGCTTACGCACAGCGGCATCTGCGAGAGCATCGCTTTGACAGCGAGGACTCAGTTCGACTGTCTGGGGTTAGTTCCGACGGCGAATGGAGCAAATGCCGGAACACCAAGGGCTTGCCTGTCATTTCGCCAGTGCACCAGGGCGCGTGGTGTAACCAAGAGCCCGTGTTATTTCGTAAGGGAATCAACGACAACGTCATCGGCAAAGGCGTGGAAGAAGACCAAAAGCATCGTCACCCGGCGTCTTCGGCGATTATTTGCTGCTGCGAAAGTGATGGCCGCAAGTGACTGGGGAGCCCATGTGGTCCTGCGCAACGTCTCGCTGGAGCCGTTGAAGGCAATCCCATAAATACATACGGTACAGCAGTATTGCCGTTGCAGCGAGGGCTGGAGGGTCCGCGCGCGGTGAACGAGCTTCCGCAAGGTGTCCTCTTGGGGCCGCCACTGGCCCGCCTGTCAGTGCATCACATACGCGAACGCGCAAGCACCCGACCACAGTCCAGCGCGCGAGCATGCACTACCGTCAATGACCAAAGTGCAAAGCTGCCCAACCTGGAGTGGCCGGGACCACCTTGGAGTATATGTATATAAAGAAGCATCTCAAATGTTGCGTTCGCGCACAGTCGATCTGGCTGTCGGGCCAGCTGCGCGAGCACCATCCCTGCCACGCACTAGTCCGCTTTGAGAAGGGACCACGCCCGTAGCTGCTCAACCACCTTCCTCCGCTCAGGTGCCATCCACTCCCTTCTCCGACCACCTTTACTTCTTAGCCCGCCCCTGTCTTGCAGCTGCTCCTTCACCCAACGGCAGCAGCACCCACGAGCCTAACCCTCTTCTGTCGGCCAGACGTCCTGCATACTGCCGTCGGCGAGCTGCTTCCCGAAGCGGGCCACTACCTTACCTGTCCCTTTGTCGCACCTCCGCAAAGCACCCTCCAACGACCGCCACTTCGAGTCCATACCTGACGGCAGGTGACACGACTGCAGCTCGGATCCGGGTGCCGTGATTTGGCCTGCCATTTCCAATTTCAAGCGCGCGGTCTCCTTCAGGCCCAAAGCTCCCCTTACTTCGGCAGCTCTCGAGCCCATCACGCATCCTCCTTGAGGCTCCTCGACCCCCAATCGACTACCAAATCGCCCTCAACCCTTGACCCGTCACCCACCAGCGCGCTGGACATCTCTCGGTAAACCAGTGTATATATCTCGAGCACTCGCTGGGCAATCGCATCATCAACCACCATATCACTATCACCATGGAGACCTGGCTGAGCTGGGGTGTGGTTCTCGCCATTGCTGGCGCTGCGTACTTCTACTACAGCCAGAAGGACAACACTGTCCAGACCCGCGGGCGCTCGACCGTTCCCAAAGCACCCGTGCAATGGACGGACACGGAGAAGAAGCCAAAGGCGGCTGCGAAGAACACAAAGAAGAAAGCGAACAAAGCTGCTGAGAAGCCGGCCAAGTCGGTCAAGAGCGCCGTCCAGGAGGTCGGCAAGAACGTTGAAGCGTATCTGTCCACGGCCTCGACCGCTGGCGCCGACGCCGACGATGACCTGACCCCCGCCACATCTCCGTCTCTCGGCGCTGTCCTGAACCCGAGCGGAAAAAACGTCTCCGACATGCTCGAGCCTAAGGCTGCTCGCCAGATCCTGAAGATTGGTGCGTCCGACAAGCCGGCGCGCCCCGCGAAGCCGCAGCAGCAACGCTCCGACACCCAAGAGAAGACGAAGAAGCAGAGGCAGAACGAGAGGAAGAAGGAGGAGGCCAAGGAAGCTCGCGACGCCGCCGAAGCGGAACGCAAGAAGCTGGCCGAGCAGCAGCGCCGTACCGCTCGCGAGGCCCGTGGAGAGCCTGCGCGCAACGGTGCCCAGGCACCCACTTCGAACCCGTGGAGCCGCCCTACCGCGCAGGCGACCCCTGCTACTGCTGCCCCAGTCAATGGCCAGCTGCTCGATACTATCGACAATGTCTCCACCGCCAGCTCCAGCGAGGCTGCCACCAATGGCACGGCACCCACCCCCGACTCCACGTCGTACTCTAACCTCCCCTCGGAGGAAGACCAACTGAGGTTGGCTATGGAGGACAGTGCCTGGACTACGGTTCCCAAGGGCAAGAAGGCCAAGAAGGCTAAAAACGTCGATGAGGGCAGCGACTCTGGCGTTTCGGTTGAGCCTGCCCCCGCCCCCGTCAAGGCCGCTAAGCCTGCTCCTGCTCCGGTCAAGAAGGCGGAGAATGTCAAGCCCGCTTCTCGCTTCGAAGTCCTGACCCCGCCCACCATCGAGGCTAGCCACCCGATGGATTCTGACTGGCCTGTTGTGTGATGGCAGACTTCAATCGCACTTCAAGAACAGCACGGTCCTTTCTTCTGAACGCCATTGGGCCATGCCATTGGCATTTCCTTGCTTCGAATGGTCAGTCTCTGTACTCTCTTGACTTTCCTGGTACGTCACGCTTGGAGACTCGACCCGTCTTGTTTTTTTACGGTCACTTTTTTCTTGAGATTCGATCGCCTAGGATGCTTTCAGGGGTCACTCGTTGAGCGGAATCGAATGAGTTGTACAACATAGTCATCTTTGGTACAGTCATGGAGATGGAGCGGATACATTGCATAAGCTGGCTACGGACAGCACGCATCTTACCTCAAAAAGCGACACTGGTGTTTGGGATGCATTAGTAGCTTGAGGTCGAACTTTCTCTGTTTTCATTGTGTGTGTATGGTATTTTCTGTAGAGTCAACGACAAGTCACAAAATCTCATGCGCGTTGAGCTTGTGAAGAATGGTTCAAATGCCGTCTTATGCGCTCGTTTACTTTGCGTGCGGACATGACTTAGCGCCACAGTGACGGGTGGCGCATGGTCCAAAAATACCCGCCGCCAGCTGCTGCACTGTTGTGACCGTTGAGCACGTGCTGACGGCCCCGGGCTTTGCAGTCCACCGTCGGCATTCGTGCAAGCCGGAAACCTGGGACGGCGTAGCAGTTGTCAGAAGGAAGAAAGAAATCCCGTGTTAATAGGGATTTGCTTCCGTGCGAAGGCAAAAGACACGCAACAGAAGAATGAATAGTCACTAGGGCACCACACTTGAGACACACAAAGCTCTCCAGTAACCGGCTGCTGCGAGGACACTGCAGACACACTACAGACGACAATTTTCATAGTGTGAAACGGGCATCGGCGTGAGGCCCTGGGCGACATCAACTCTCGTCCGTGCTGACATAATCGCGCCAGCAGTGAGTGGACACCTTTCTTCAGCGGGAAGAGCTCCAGAACACTAAAAGCCCCGGACCGCCCACCCAACACTTCAACCTCCGCAAATCCTCCTTTCTTTTTCTTCGCAGAACTACCACCATGGCGCAAATTCGAGGTACGGCAGGCTACAACCTGGGCAATCAAAGTCCCTTTGGAGGTGCTGGGCGCAGTGACGGAACCACCAACGACCCCAGTCCACTAGACCAGCTACGGGAGCAGACGAGCAAGATAGAAGACTGGTTGGACACGGTGTCGGACCCGGTGAAGCCGTGAGTACTCGCAGGACGACGCGACTGGAGCTCCAGCGCGCAGTTTGGGCGGCGACAGAAGGCTAATGGCGGCTGGATAGGTATCTGCCCGCAATTGGACGCTTCCTGATCGTTGTCACCTTCATTGAGGATGCGCTCCGCATAGTAACACAGTGGAGCGACCAGCTCACCTACCTGCACGACTACCGACATAGTAGGCACTTTCCGCGGCCCCAGCATGGCGGGCGGCTGCTGACTTGTTCACAGTTCCCACCGGCCTCACGCACCTATTCCTGATCGTCAACGTAATCGCCATGTGCGTCTGCTCCTTTATGATCATCGTACGGAAACACTCGGACTATGGCGTCTTCGGCCTCATTGGCGTGGTTGTTCTCCAGGGCGTTGGGTACGGGTTGGTCTTTGACCTCAACTTCTTCCTGCGCAATCTGTCGGTCATGGGCGGGCTTCTGATGGTCTTGTCGGATTCGTGGGTACGCAAGCGGTTCGCGCCTGCCGGCCTGCCGCAGCTCGACGAGAAGGACCGCAAGATGTACTTCCAGCTTGCAGGTCGCGTCCTGCTCATCTTCCTCTTTGTCGGCTTCGTCTTCCGCGGCGACTGGAGCTTTGGCCGGATCCTTGTCAGCTTGGTTGGCTTCGTGGCCTGCGTTATGGTGGTTGTGGGGTTCAAGGCCAAGTTCAGCGCGATTCTGTTGGTGGTCATCCTCAGCGTATTCAACATCCTGGTCAACAACTTCTGGACCCTGCACCCGCACCACCCGCACAAGGACTTCGCGAAGTACGACTTCTTCCAGATTCTTTCCATCGTGTAAGTTCCCATCCCATCTTACCATGTTTCCATTCCTGTCTGACAATAACCAGCGGCGGTCTTCTCTTGCTAGTCAACAGCGGCCCGGGCCAATTCTCCGTCGACGAAAAGAAGAAGGTCTACTAGACCATGTCTTCACGATATATTTTGCGCTAGCAGCATCAAGCATGATCGGACGAATATGTGATATATATGTCTATCTTCAACGACCAAAGGAACAGCGGGCACTGGAAACCGCTCAGGAAGCGCAAGGACAATGGGGACGGAACGGGAACCAAAATCTTTTGGGAAGCTTAGCAAGGAGTCCGTGGCATACGGCTTTGTGTAGAACTATGACTGTCAACAGTGGCGTTAGAAACATTTGCAACGGGAGTTTTGCCGATTGCATATTGGACAATTTGATTCTTCTCTATGAAACATTTGAACGATACGCTCTTTGTGTGCATTCGGTGTTGCGTGATGTTTTGTCGGATGGCTCCCGCTTGTGGACACATCTGCTGCACTTGGTAGTCATGACGAGGCTCCGCCGATCGGCTGGAGGGTCCACTTTACAGCTTCGGGGATCTCCGCCTTCACTAAGAGGCCAAAGGCTTGAGCCGCAGAGTACCTTCCACACTAAGCAAGCGCACTTGCTAACAGATACCCACCACATTTCTAAATCAACATCCGATTTACATCTTTCTTAGGCACCTCAGCATTAATTTTTGAAACATGGCACCCAACCGCATCATCATAGATACAGATCCGGTGAGTCCGCGCAATGTGCTGAACCGGGCATGTCCTGAAGGGCCCGTTGCTGATGTAGAGATCAGGGCGTAGACGATGTACTCGCGATGCTGCTCGCTTTCTCGGCGAAGGCAGAAGAAATTGAGGTTCTAATGCTCAGTCTTACCTTTGGGAACGTGGAAGTGCAAAAGTATGATATGACTCCTCAATCCCCTCACCCCCTCGGCTTACGCTGAACCCCGCTTGTGCTGATGCAGTCTGTCTGGCTCAGCTGCTTGAGGAATGTAATTACGCTGTTCCAATATATCGAGAAGGAGAGGGCGTGGCGGAAGGAGCAGGGCCGACCTGAGGGCTTTGAGGCGTTGATGGGGAGGAAGCCGTTGGTTGCGGTTGGGGCTGAGGAGCCGTTGAACGAGCAGATGATGGTTGCGGACTTTTTTCGTGAGTTGGATCAGAGCGAAGAGGTTTCGGGTTGTGGAGCATGGACTAATTATGGATAGATGGTGTTGATGGGTTGGGTGGGATCCATAACAGTGTATGTTCTTTCCACTCCGTTTTAAGAAAGGTATTGCGAGACTAACCGGTACACAGCACCCTCATCTCAGTCCCGCAGAGACATGGAAGTCGCTATTTAAACCCACACCGGATAATCTGGACCCTAATGAAGCTGCTGAGTTGCACAAAGTCAAAGAGGCGCATTCGCTTTTTACGCCGTCGCTCAAGCCTGCGCATGAAGAGATGTTGAGGATTCTGAGGGAGGAGGAGGAGGGTACGATTACCATTGTGGCGGTTGGGCCCCTGACGAATCTTGCGATTGCTGCTGCTGCGGATCCGGAGACCTTTCTGAGGGTGAAGGAGGTGGTGGTTATGGGGGGTGCGGTGGATGCGCCGGGAAATGTAAGTCCGATTTACTTCTCGTCTATTGTACTCTTCTACTTGCACAAGTTTCCCACCCTATTCCCGCTCGTGCTTCATGGTACGCGGTCTGTGTCTGAGCTCTCAGCAGCCACCAAACCTCGCTCTTCTCGCCTCTCCCGCCATAACTTCCCTCCCCGTCCCCAACTTCAGCCTCATTAAACAGCCAGACACCCCTCTCCGCAGACAACTAAACCTAAGAAACCAGATGACTCCCGGTGCCGAATTCAACACCTACGCCGACAGTGTAGCCGCAGCACGCGTCTATGCGCTTACCAGCCCGAACCCGGAGACGACTATGCCGCCTATGGTTGGTGGGAAGGCGCAATTGCCAGCGTACCCGAAAGGATTGAGCAAGAAGCTGAGGGTCAAAATGTTTCCGCTCGGTAAGACATTTCATGATCAAGCGGTATTGGTGGTGGTGGCCGGACGGGCTAACAGTGATTAAACAGATATAACAGAACCGCATCTTCTCTCCCGCGCCCTCTTCAAAACCTACACCACATCTCCTTCTCTCTCCACCTCCCCACTAACCCAGTGGACATCCCTCTTCCTAACCTCTACCTACAACAAAATCCTGTCTCTCGACTCCTCCCTCGACCCAGCCACAATCGGTCTACAACTGCACGACCCCCTTACCATATGGTATGCTCTCTGCCCTTACGACCCGCTTTGGAAGTTTACCAAAGACGAGGATATCAGGGTGGAAACGCTGGGCCAGTGGACGAGGGGGTGCTGTATTGTTGATACTAGGGGAAGAAGCGTGCAGGAGGGGACGGAGAGTTTGGATGAGGAGGCCATAGGGGATGCCGGGGGCTGGAGGGATACGAGGAGAGGGAATCGAATGGAGAGGTGTACGGGAAGTCCGGGGGTGGATCTATTTGCCGGGGTGCTGTTGGAGAGGGTGTTGGGAAAGATTTGAGCGGGGGAAAGGCAAGGATGCGAGGAACGTGGTGGAGGCCTCTTACGGAAAGCTAGATCATGCCTCTGGGAGCACTGAGCATGAGCACCGAAGGTCGGGGTACAAGCTCGCAATTCGAACAGCCTATTCAAGGTGCCTACGCTGCTCTACTGTCTTGCTCTCATGACGTAATTTGTATTACCAGGCTGCCCTTCATGTGGACGGGAACTCGAGTACTAACCGATTCCGGGCAGGCGCAGAGGGCGGAATCGGCCGATGCAGCGAATCACGTCACCAGCGGGAAAGGCCGATCGCGCGCACCCTTACGTCCCTCTTTAGGACACCAAACTGCAGCAAATGTCGGGGCACAAGTACAGTCCACTGGCGCTTACGAAAGACAAAGATGCGCTTGAGCGGGTAGCGCTCAACGAATTGAACGACATTGGGTTCACCGAGATTCTTGACGGAGACGCTCGACCCACGTTCGTGTTAGATCTCGACTCCGATTACCTGGACTTTGGGGACACAAAGAGCGACATTCGGCCTATCTTCTGCAATGCGGCACTCCGGCTGCACGACCGTCTGCTCGATAATGTTACCGGTGGCGATCGTGACGATGCGGGCCGGCGATCGAACAACGCGACGTATGTTGAATTCAGAACGTGGGCTACCGGCGTAAGCCAGTTTGACGATTCGAGGGATGTTTTCCCTCTTACACTGCTCTACGGCGACCTGCTGTGGGTTGGCTCTACGATCCGGAAACGATGGAGGATTATTAGCGGAAACCAGTGCTATGACATCGCGCACCTACCGAAAAATGGCCTCCATGAGGGCCCGCCGAAAACCCTCTCATCTAGGTCGAGTAGGCGCAAATCTCCACCCAAACCTGACCAGCTCGCGTCGGCCGAGACTACAGCCGTCTCATCTGCAGGCACCGCGGCGGCCAGCATTGCTCCCACAGCCCCAAGTGGCACTCTGGTGTCAACCGTGCCGCCACAACTCTCTGAGAAGCGTTCGCCCCCAAACACAAACAAAACCTCGGTGGACACGTCTTCTACAAACAAGAGTGGAGCCTCGATCCCGATATCCTACTCACCCGAACATGGAGTGGTCGACTGGACTGCTACCATACCGCGTGGAACCTTGACCGAGCATATGAAATTCGCCCGGAACATTGATTGGGCTACAACACCCCTTGGTCCGATGAAAAACTGGTCTGCTCGGTTTCGCGAAGTGGCCAATTTGGTCATGCAGAATCCACATCCATGCTCGATCTTCTGGGGCGAAGGTGGGCAACCCCGGGGTACAAGTACCGCGACTGAGACACTTGCTGATCGTACCCCGTCATTTAGAACTCACTATGATGTACAATGAAGCGTACAAGAACGAAGTTGCGGGCAATAAACATCCTGAGCTGATGGGAACGGGGTTTTCGGGCCCTTTCAGTGAGCTCTGGGACCACGCCGGCCCTATTTTCCGGGAATGTGCGAGAACGGGCAAGAGTGTGCGAATGGAGAATGATAGGTTGCCTATTGAAAGGTGCGTCTTGCGCTTTCCGTGTGGTTGAAACCTGCTGTTAATAGTCCTTCATATCGGTGATGCTAACACGATATCAGATACGGGTATCTAGAGGAGACTTTCTTCAGCTGGTCGTTTATACCATTATACGGGGGGACCAACCGGATACTCGGATTCTACAATGGCCCATTCGAGACTACCTACCAGACTATTAGCAGTCGAAGGCTTCAAACACTTCGGCAACTAGGAGAAAAGGTCGCTGAAGCTCGATCTGTAAAGCATTTCTGGTCATGTGTGCTCAAAGGACTCGAAGACAATCACTATGATATACCATTTGCGATACTATACTCGATCGCTGACTCCGATGATACCGATAGCACCTCGCAAGCTTCGGATAGTACCATCTCAATGAAAAGTTGTCTACTGGAAGGATCAATTGGCATTCCCGAAGGGCATCCGGCAACGCCCTCGAAGCTCGACTTGAAGCGGAGCATAGAAGGCTTTGTTCCGGCATTCCGGGAAGCTATGCGCACGAGAGAACCTACGATATTGCTCACACGCAACGGAACCCTATCCGAGGAGCTCCTTCAAGGCATCCAATGGCGCGGATCCGGTGACCCGTGTAAATCCGCAATTATCGTTCCGGTCAGACCTACTAACGGCGAGAATATCTTCGCATTTCTGCTGATTGGCGTCAACCCCCGCAGAGCATACGACGACGAGTACAAAGGTTTCGTGAACATGCTTAATCGACAGTTGGCTACTTCACTAGCCTCTTCCCTCCTCTTCGAAGAGGAGGTCAAACGCAATAGAAATGCAGCTGAAGCTGCTACACTACAGCGGGAGCAGCTGTCACAACAACTGGAACTCCAGGCCAGCCGTATGAGGCGAATGACGGAATTTTCGCCTCTAGGCATGTATCTTTTCAGCCCAGATGGCGCGTTGTTAGAGGCTAACGGTACGTATCCATGCGTTATGAATGTTTTGTTTGACATTGGAACACTGCGATGGGGGAGATACTAGCAGTTCTCGAGAAACGCCTTACTGATTCTGAGTCTTCGTGTCCAGAGCGCTACTACGAGATGACCGGCCATCCGAGGGACGACGATTACTCATTTGCATTTCTGGAGTATATGTCTGATGGAAGTAGACACAAAGCAGCGGCAATGTGGGACGATTTACTCAAACATAGCAAGCCAATACAGGAAGAACTGCAGCTTAAGAATCCTAAAGTAGCCCCGGTGGATCTAGAAGGCGAACCTATCGAATACTGGGTCCTTACGTCAGCACAACCTGAAGTGGGTTCAGATGGAAAGATTCGGTACGTGACTCAGTGACGCAAGTTGCGTCGTGGTATTCCCTAATTAAGGGGTACTGACTGCCATCTGAAGAGCATCACTGACTTTGTGCCTCGATGTAGCTCCGTCATGGGCTCAATCGCGGACATTTCGCATATAAAATGGGCGGCAGGCTTGCAAGATCGTCGGCTGCGCGATGCAGAGGAAACAAAGAGACAGCAAAACGAGTTCATCGACATCACGAGCCATGAGATGCGCGTAAGCAACTATTTTTCTCTAGAGTCGTTCAATATCACCCAAAGCGAGCAAGGTCGAGCGTTTGCTAACTCCACTGCCAACTTGACAGAACCCGTTGAGTGCCATTCTGATGTGCGCGGACGATATCCGAGACTCGCTAATCCAACATCAATTTACGGATGCAGACACCAAGGCCGTGGTCGGAGACTGCATCGAAGCTGCCAACAATATTGCCCTCTGTGTCCAGCATCAGAAATCGATCGTTGACGATATCCTCACTGTCTCCAAGCTCGACTCACACCTACTGAATATCACGCCGGTATCCGTGCAACCAGAAGCCATTGTGCATAGAGCGATGAGTATGTTCAAAGCAGAAGTGCAAGCTACGGATATCCAGATAAATTTCTGTCCTCATCGCTCCCTCCGCGAGCTCAACGTCGAGTGGGTGAACCTGGATCCGAGCCGTCTCCTCCAGATCACGGTCAATCTCATTACAAACGCAATTAAATTCACAAAGAACTCGCCAAACCGAGTGATATCCGTGCACCTTGGTGCATCAGAGAGTCAGCCTAAGCTCCATGACGATAGTTGTGAGTATGTACCGACACGCAACTCACCCGTCGATCCCACCGCCGGTGAGGACTGGGGCGAAGGCCAGCTACTATATATCCAAATCAAAGTCGAAGACACCGGCTGCGGCCTCACGTCAGAAGAGAAGCGGGTTTTGTTCGAAAGATTCGCGCAAGCTTCGCCACGTACACATGCTCATTACGGTGGCAGCGGTCTCGGCCTCTTCATATCCAGGCAGCTTGCTGAACTGCACGGGGGTCAAATTGGTGTCTCGTCGGAAGCTGGCGCTGGAAGTACATTCGGTTTCTTTGTGAAGGCAAGAAGAGCAGGCGCGGCGCCGACCCCGGCTATCCTAGGATCGGCGCTGCCAGGACCGAGCCAGCCTGCTAAGAGCATGGACGACCAAGATCGCGCAAGTCTCAATCCAGCCGCCACCCTTGCCGATCCCTCAGCGAGCCAGGATCCAACCAAGTCCGATCTCCATGTTCTGATAGTAGAGGACAACCTGGTTAATCAACGTGTCCTTTCTAAGCAGCTTCAGAAAGCGGGCTGCATCGTCTACACAGCCGATAACGGTCTCCTTGCTCTGGATCATCTCGCCACCAGCTCTTTCAGCACACCGACAGGGACGAAACTCTCTATCATTCTTATGGATCTTGAGATGCCGGAGATGGATGGTCTCACATGTGTCAGTCGCATACGTGAAATGGAGGCGGCTGGGCTATTGTCCGGTCATGTGCCTGTCATCGCTGTTACGGCCAATGTGAGGGAAGAGCAGATCAGTGTCGCGTTGCAGAGTGGAATGGATGATGTGCTTAGAAAGCCTTTCCGTGTTCCGGAGCTGCTTGCGAAGATTGATCATAATCTGAAGAGCCTTGGGGATGGGTAGGTGAACGCGCCATCGTTCAATGTTGTTAGTAGTGGGTTTGAGGTTTGGGTTGCTTTTGGCGAGCAAGCTCTGGCAGGCTTCTTTTGCAGCATATTAGCTTCAGGCTGGTGGTGTGATTGATTGTTTAGACGCATGGGATGGATACACGCAAGGACACGAAATATTGCTTAGACGCATGGGTTGGATACACACAAGGACACGAAATGAGCATCAGATTGGAAATATTAAACACACGATACGTCCTCTTGATATAATGCTTCGTGTAGACTTGTGGGCACCTTCACTGCTTTCGACTTCCGATACATGTCCAATGCTTCATACTGGTGTCTTTCAAAAGCCGTCGCTCTAGCCCAGAAGACTGTCACGAAAATAAATCTAATAAGTATAGGAAGTCAACATCAAGTGGTAGATTACTTCAAAGAACTCAGACGTATTGAAATATGAAGACGCTAATATACACCAAGCACTCCAGAAACCCAATGCACCTCATAACATCATCCCGCGTCTCCGACCACATGGCTTCGGGCCTTGCCCAGCTCTCATCTACAAACGGGCCCTCACAGGCGCCTGCACGTCGCCCATAGCAGGCTTGTCATCCAGCAACCTGTTGTTCTGCGGGTCGTATAACGGATCTTGCACAACGGTAGCGCTAATCTTACGACCGAAATATTCTACTTCGACTTTTGTGCCTGTACCTACGCTACTAGGTAACCAAGCGTACGCAATGGGCGCGCCGATCGTGAATCCGAAGGCAGCGGTAGTGATGTAGCCAACTGCCTTGTTCTCGTGGAACACCGGTTCCTTGCCCAAGATCATGGATGAGCCATCATCGACGACGAGGCAGCGGAGGCGCCGAGCGGGTAGGTTGCGAAACTGCTTGAGTGAGACTTTGCCGACGAAGTCGTCGGTCTTGCTCGTGTCGACCGCAGAAGAAACGCCCGCTTCGAAGGGGTTATGCTCGGTGTTCATGTCTGCGCCCCATGTCCTATATCCCTTCTCCAGTCGCAAAGAGTTCAAAGATGCGCGGCCAGCGGCGACAATGCCATGCAGTTTGCCCGCTTGCATAATGACGTCCCACAGCCGTAGCCCATATTCAGCGCTTGTTTGGATCTCCCAGCCCAGCTCACCGACGTAGGATTTGCGGAACGCGGTGACAGGGATGCCGGCGATATGGGCTTTCTTAACCTGGAAGTATGGTAGGCCTTTGTTAGAGAAGTCGTCGGTGCTGACTGTGCGGATCACGTCGCGGGAGCGTGGGCCCCAGAGTCCGATGGAACATGTGCTGCCGGTGATCTCGCGGACTTGCACCCATAGGCTTGAGCTTTGCTTGCATTGGAATTTGGCTTGTCGGGAAAGGTAGGCGAAGTCGATGGCAGTGTTGGCGCCGATCTGATATATATTTTCGTCTAGCCTGGATACGAAGATGTCGCTGCGGATACCGCCTTGGTCGTCGAGAAGGAGAGTGTAGGTGATGGAACCCGGCTTTGTCGTTACGTCGCTGGTGGTGAGTCGCTGGAGGAGCTGGGAAGCACCGGGACCGGACACTTCGAAGCGGTGGAAAGCAGTCATGTCGTACATGGCGACAGCGTTGCGCGTTTTCCAGGCCTCGACTGCGGAGATTTGGGAGTAGTGTTTTGCGGACCACGAGTCTCGCTCAACAGGCTTCCAGTCCGCAGGCAGATATCTTAGTAGTTCGGCATTCGCCTCGTACCAGAACGGGCGTTCCCAGCCGCCCACTTCGAGGAAGTAGGCACCCAATTCTTTCTGTCGGACATTGAAGGGACTGATGCGCAGGTTTCGGGGAGATTGCTTCGGTTCGAGTGGGTGGAGGATGTCGTAGATTTCGACAAAGTTCTGCTGGGAAGTCTCGTTGACGTAAGCGTCGCTCATTTGGATCTCTTCAAAACGGGTTATTTCGCACTCTGCGAGATCGGTCTCTGATCGTCCGGTAGTGAGGAGCTCAGCGACTGCACGGGCAACACCGGCAGAGTGTGTGACCCATACGGCTTCTGCGACGTAGAAGCCTTCGAGGTTGGGTGCGCGTCCGACGATAGGTCCGCCATCAGGCGTGAATGAAAAGACGCCGTTGAAGCCGTCGGCGATGTGCGTGTCTTTCAAAGCAGGCAAGAGCTTTTGGGACTCATTCCAGGCGGTTTCGAAATCATTGGGTGTGAAGTTCAGGCGTGAAGGCATGCTCTTCTCGTCGACGTGCTTTGGCGTCAACCCCAATGTCGCAGCATTCACTGGCATAGGACGATGGCCGTAGTATCCGATGCCGTACTGGTCACCGTGCTCCCGGTAGTACAAGTCCTGATCTTGGTGCCGTAGGATTGGCAGTTCGGCGTTCATCCCGTTGATGTTGTTGTTCAATGCCCGCCCTCTGAGACTCGGCAAAGCCGTGGTCTTCGCATACTGGTGTGCCAACGGTAACAACGGAACTTGCAATCCGACCATTGCGCCGATCTCCACGCCCCAGAAACCTGCGCAAGATATGATAATGTCCGCCGGCACGGTGCCATCGGGAGTTTCGACACCCGTCACCTGACCGTTCGATCGCTCGATTCCCGTGACTGGCGTGGAGGCGAGGTAGCGGACGCCTGCTTCGCGAGTTCGTTCGATGAGGAGTTGGGTTGCTCTTGCCGCTAATGCGAGACCGTCGCTAGGAATGTGCATCCCGCCGAGTACCATATCTCTGTTCAGACCCGGATACAGTTCGAGACACGCTTCTGCAGTAATAAGAGTTGCCTCAATACCCCAAGACGACGCGTAACCATGCTTGCGCTTCAGCTCCTCCATTCTTTCGGGCGTCGTCGCCACCTCCAAACCTCCTACTTGGTTGAAGCAGCTCTGCCCATCTTTCTCGATCGACAGAAATTTCTCAACGGTGTATTTGGCAAATTTGCTCATCGTCTTGGATGGGGTTGTCTGGAAAACGAGACCTGGAGCATGTGATGTCGAACCGCCCGGCATATGCAGTGGGCCTTGTTCGACAACGGTGATGTTTCTCCATCCTCGCTGTACAAGCTCGTCCGCAAGGTTTGTGCCCACAATACCCGCACCAATAATAACAACGCGCTGCTGAGTCGAGTCCGCCATCATGGGGTTAAAAAACGTTAGGAAGAGGATACTCTAGCACGGAGCTTTTCGCGGCTGCAACGACTTCCTTAAGGCGTTGAGATATCACCGACACCGGGACATAGTATCTACTCTGGCCGCCGATGTGCGCGTCAACTATCGTAGCCTCGCGGCTATCGTCGATGCAACACCTTTTCCTGCGACAGTTTGCGAGAGCAGTGCCGAAGCAGAGCGCGTAGTCCCCGCAACGGCTCTTACGATGAAGGTGGTTGAGCATACCAGCTTTGGACATGTCGGGAAATCCGCCCAAATCAGGCTTAGCGCGCCACCCTTTCCCCTCTTGCGTCTGAGTCCGACATCATAGTTCAGGTCTTTGGATTCTAGAACAACCAACGGGTTGGCCACGAGGTGCTCTATCTACTGACTCATGTTTTAGTTGAGTTCTATCACAACAGTAGTGAGCTTCCCACGGACAGCCTTGTGCACATCGAATCACTCAATCGCTTGTCAACTCTCACTGACCGAACATTCGATTGCAGGTGACGCAGATAGATAGATAACGACTGCAGTGATTTATTCATGATGCAAAACTGCCGCAAACCACCCGATGTATTACAGTCTAGCTTGTGTTATGATACCCCGGGTCCGAAGATGCGGAATCCGGAATCCGACGAACTCGGGAAGAACGTAGAATGTTGCAAGACAACAGATGAGAGCCATACCGTCTCATCAGTAAGTACTTGGGCTCTTTCTGCTTCGTACAAATCTGACCTCCATGGTGGCATGTTGACAGGTCAAAGGCAATCTTCCGTGCTTCCTTACCTCGATGCGGACTATGTAACCCCCCAATCTCGATGCCGGTGTGCATCACGATCTGTATCCACGACTGCAAGCAGCGGTACAGCCGCCCTGACGATCGTTGCGCAGAAGGTCTCTTGCGCTATGCAGTTGCGTTTTAGTGAAGTTCCGTAACCCTGACGTCGCGGCGGGCAATGTCCCACTGTGGAAATCACTCCCTGCGCCCTGTCCACTCAATTACGAAGTATGCGCACATGATACCAAGCAGTGAGGGGTTATCGAGTTACAGCGTGGAGGAGTTTGTCACGACAGATGGGTGCGGTCCGGTTTTTCCATCGAAGTGACGAGCACACATCGATTGCTCACGCAGCTTCTCGAACGCGTGTATGATTCTGATTTCCACATATGGGCCTTGTTGTAAATCCCTTCTTGGATAATTCCTTACTTTAATGTGCTAATCTTGTGGTGTTAGGTAGAGTCTACTCAGTGAAGCAATCCTCCAGGCGATTGAATAAGACCGAACGCGACACCTAGGCCAGACCAGCTCCTTCCAGAATCGTCAATGTACACTATATCATAGTAGCGCATGGTATAATTGCTTCACAGTCGAGGCCCGACGTGTCGCATCCAGGCGTTGGTTGGTGGCGTTGGAGCGTTCCACTAGACTGCCGTAGACAGATGGAGCTAAATTTGGGATGAATGGATGAGATTTCCGTTTCGGGAATGAGTCGCCTGGGCAGGAGATGGATACCATCCATTCTGGGCCAAGTATCCAGCATGTGCACAGATAGTAGTCGCTTGGTGTTCAAAGAGAATGGACTGGATTACCCCATGGGGGCGAGTAGTTATCAATGCTGGGTCGGATTATCCTCGCTGGTGGGAGGAGGTGCGACGCGTACCTATAGCGATATCGCGACTGGTACGCATGACATAGATCACTTCCACCATATATGAAGACCTTCAGACACCCTCAATATTGTCAACTCGACAAGCAAAGCTTTCATCCATAACTCCTCCACACACATACAGCCACCACATCGGCTTCTCATCGACTACAATGGCAACCGCACTTTACAACTACCTTGGCTTCGGCCGCTCAGTACCTTCCTCGCGTACCAATGACGGTCCCGAGCCAGTGCGTGCTCTGCCCGCGAACTGGTACACATCACAGGAGATGTACGAGCTCGAGAGGCGTGCTATTTTCTCGCGCAAGTGGCTCATTCTCACTCACCAAGTCCGCCTCAAGGAGGCTGGAGACTTCCTCCGCTACCAAATTGCTGGCTTCGACTTTGTCGTCTCCCGTGACCGATCCGGCAAGATCAATGCGTTCCACAATGTCTGCAGGCATCGCGCCTACCCTGTGGTGGAGCAAGACAAGGGAAAGGCCAAAATCTTCTCTTGCAGATATCACGGCTGGTCCTACGGCCTAAACGGCAAACTTGCAAAGGCTCCCGGATACCAGGAGTTGGAAGGCTTCGACAAGTCTCAGAACGGTCTCTTCCCCATTCATGTTCGCGTCGACGTCAACGGCTTCATCTGGGTCAACCTCGATGCGAAGAAGGAAACGGAGATTCCGTGGGAGGCAGACTTCGATGGCGTCGATCAGCAGGATAGATTTAAGTTCTACGACTTTGAGGACTATGAATACGACCACACGTGGTCGATCGAGGCCGACTACAACTGGAAGATTGCTGCCGACAACTACAACGAATGCTACCATTGCAAGACGACACACCCGGATGTCCCTGCGCTAGCGAACCTCGAGTCTTACGATGTCACTCCCAAGGCCGCCCAGATAATTCACGATGCCGCAACCACCGACGAGCAAGCAAAGGCAGGTCTACAAATTGCAAGCACATACTACTGGCCATATGCTTCCATGACCGTCACGTCAGTATATTCTTCGCCCCGTAACTGCGCATTTGCTAACGATACCAGTCCTCATTTCTTCTTCATGCAGAAGTTCATGCCCAACAGCCCAACCACATCAACATGCCACTACGAAGTCTATCGCAACAAGCACTCATCAGAAGAAGACTTCCAAAACATAAACCAGATGTACAAGCGCATCATGACCGAAGACAAAGGACTTTGCAACCTCGCACAAAAGAACCTGAACGCCGGTGTCTTCGTCAACGGCGAGCTTCACCCACACCTTGAGAAGGGTCCACTCTATTTCCAGAAGGTGTGTCGCGACATCGTCACCGAGTGGCACGCGCGCGAAAAGGTTGCAAAGAAGGAGCTCTGGCCCGCACGCCAGGAGGCGGATGCGGGTGCGAGCAAGGACGACGAGGACTTCTGCAACGGGCTTTCATGTTCATCCACGAATGAGGAATTGGCTTGGTAATGGCTGTGATCCTGATTGGGATCTTTGTTTGCAATTTTCGCGGGTCATCATGAAAATTGACACATAGCATGGCGTTGGGAGGCTTCCGGGCTTGTGTTTTTTTAGCTTGCCTTATCATTCACTTTTGGTCGTAGATTTTTCCATAATAATTTTGCACTTGCTGTAGTGCCTTCAGTTGTTATTTTCTCTTTGTCTTGCTCGTGAGGCTGATGTGTTCACGCATTTCGGTGATAAGACCCCATCCGTCTTTGCGACGTACATTGAACACGCACATCGTTGTTCCGCAATATTCATGATGCGCACGGTATCCTATGAAGCTGGAATCTCTGAAATCCCGTTATCGCGATAGCACAGTATCACGCTGACGATTGAGCACGTCGCAGCATGTCGAATGCATTTCCCGACCTAATTGGGACATCATTCCCATCCCAACCAACCAACCAACCACAGCTTTCGATCTACCAACATGACGCACCGAGAGTAACGCCTATCTTTCACCCACCTCTTGCTATCGCGGTTATCTTGATATTCATTCTATCGCGTGAGCACTGTGCACATGCACTAGGCAGAGTGACAGTGACGAGGTATTATCGCACGCGGCTAGCACGCTTCAATATACTGCACTCAGTGAGTTGATCAAGCAATTCGAGTCACGGAGACGACAGAATTACTCCTGAGGAGTTTCAGTGTCCGTTATCTTAAGGGGTCGGCCGCCTGCGTCGGATTGCGACGCAGTCCATACCCCTGATTTACAATCTCCGAAGGCCAGAGTACAGAATCTATGAATTTAATCTAGAGAGGTTTAGTGCTCAATATCCTGGAGAACTGGTTTCCTCGTGCCAGATCACTGAGCAGTTTATACCCCAGAATTGCCTAATGATCACTCACTCACTCACTCACTCACTCACTCACTCACTCACTCTACATGAACACTGAATGATTTGTCACTGCGAGGTGCGAGTTCCTGTCAGACGTTTCCAATAGAACTCCCATGGCCCACCTTGTGGGCGTATTGTCGGGTTGAACTACATGTAAGCTCACGCCGTGAACACAGCCATGAGAAACTACACGAAGTAAACCACCCAACTAATGACCCCCATGGTAGAAACAGCTGAACCATTTCGTGCTCTCGCTTGCTTTCCCGATCTACTGAAAAACATACAAAATTTGATCGCGCATCCTAACCAGTCCATACCTTCGGGCCCGGAACCGTGTAAGACTTGGGGTTGTTCCACCTAAACGAGCATGGTTAGCAGATGTCCCAGAAGCGGTAATTCGAGGAGGGAGTCTTACTTGTTGAAGGCAATGCCGGGGTCGGATGCCTTGTATGCGCCTGGGAACTTGACCGACGGGCCGGGTGAGCCATCTCCTCCACCCTCGATCTTCAACTGGAAGCACTCGATGTAGAACTGCGCCTTGCCGACGTGACCTTCGTGCAGACCAATGTGCTCGACGCGAACAAGATACTCTCCAGACGGGAGGCTCTTCTGGATCGTCCACTCGAGCCTATCCTTTTGCCAGCTGCACCAGTTGTTATCAGTGCCGGGGTTGCTGCCGCACAGAGAGGTCTCCATAACCTTGACCCAATCACCACTTCCATCGTAGTCTTTGACAGCGCCAGGAGCTTTGGAAACGTAGACGAATCCTGGGCCGGGGTGCTCGATGAACTCGTTATTGAAGAGCTTGAAGCCGAGCTTGTCGCCGGCTTTGACGGTGTAGGTGGCGGAGGCGCCCGTGGCGCCCTTGTTGCAGCGCAGGTCATTGGAGTTCATCAGCTCGCTGGGGAAGGCAGGGTTGTAGCTGTTGGAGTTCTTGCGCGTGTAGGCGTATTCGCCGCCAATGGAGGCGCCGTTTACGATGAGACGGTTGAAGATGTAGTGAGCCTGGGCAAGAGGAGTGAGCGCCGCGAGGGCGGCGGCGAGGACGGAAGTCTTCATGTTGACCGAGCACGGAGAGTCCGAATGTAGTTGGCTGAAGAGTGAAGGGGCTGGCCTAAACAATCGTGATACCGTCGCTACGTGCTTGTCCTTATATACACCAGGTCCATCCTCTTCCATCCTGTTTGAAGCCTTACAATAACCAGCTCCATTGGAGGAACAATCCGGTTCGGTTCGCCATCTTGGCCCATTTGCCTCTCATCTACATCCCAGTTACTGTGTAAGCGTGTCTGGTATCATGCGCCAAATTATACACTCTACCTTGAGCAACTCAGCGTAGACCTTTAATCTTCCAGAGCACAGGGAGTGTCAGCCGAGCGAGGCCCATGCCGACGGGTGACAGCGCTACTACCGAGCGCAACCAAACATCGAGCTATGCCAAGATCTGGGGTATTTTCCGCTTCGTGGTTTGTTACTACCGGAGGCTCGGCATTGATGTGGTGTAGTATGGAGTAAATTGGATTGACTGTGCGCTGTGGCCCGGGTGTTTCGAGCAGCTCTTGGCTGGCCAAACGTAATAAATACAACACTAGAATCCATGTAGCTCGGAAATAATAGTTGCTGTTTTTGTGACGGAACGAAGATGACTGGTTGAATACCCTTGAAAATGGCTGAATGCGGTTTCCTTCTAAATCCTTCCATTATCGTGTGGTCCGTATGCGCTCCGCGGAAGGCTCCGCCCATGTGCGCCACCACCTATGGATCGATTCTGGTCGCCAACTATCGTTGCACTGTCACACTCAATTTGGAGGATCTTGGCTCTTACTATACAGTCGGTAAGTCTCATTCGACCCACATCCTAGCTAGGTAGACATACATCACGATCGAGAGTCCAGGCCTGTGCTACTTGGTCAGCGTTTGAGAATCTGCATTTTCCGCAGCAGTTCCCAGTTGTTAGGCAATTACCAGCAAAGTGGATACCTGTCGTGAACTTGATGGAGAAAATATGATCCATACTACTTTGGCGTCAAAGTGGAAGACTCTCAGCATAATTCAGGGGTTAGATGAGTCGAGCTTGGGGTACAGAGTCAATTTTTGGGAGACTTTACATTGAAATCGAGTCGTAGCTACGGTTGGACAATGATAGAGGGTAAGTTTGAGCGTGGTATTAGCGGTGTAATTTATGGCCTATAAATAGATACCCTATGGCTATTCCTAATACATACGACCATAGGACCATGAAACCAGAGCTTCCCGTTCGCTCAGCTGTACTTAAGCATGGTACCGGCGGATTAGTAGTTAGGTGGGTGACCACTAGCGAATACCCGCTGTTGTATGTTTTTGCGTTTCTTTTTGACCTTTGTGGTGTAACACATCCTGCAGTTCTGCTCTCAGTTAGCACCAATTGCAAGCTCAGGATATGAACACCAGCCTAGAGAAAGATACAAACGCAACTAGTCCCAACGAAGCTTTCCTTTTAGAACTCGTCTCGAAGGCGGTCGGATACCCCCTCGAGCGTGGGAGTGGAGGTTGCAAAACAGCGCCCCAAGAAAGAAGCCCAAACACGGAATCCATTGCACACTTCCATTCCTATCCACTGAACATTGTGTACCGCTTCTCTTCTATGCTTGCCTAGACATGATAAAAGGTAGTTCAACCAGGCTGTATGACTTTCTGTTTCAACTGCAACCTTCACCACACGAAGCACGTACTTATCTACATTCAAATCATCGCAGTTTGGAGACGATTTGTCGCTCTGGAGCAAAATAGGTGGCACCAAGACCCAAAATGCACCCGTTCTCCATACGACGGATCCTGATGGCGGATCTGGCGCGAATGCGGAAGGAGCGACAGGCTGTGGCTTATCACTGGCCCGAGGAGGCGTGTGGGATTGAGGTTACAGTTGCTCCCAGGATATTGGTCCTCCAAATGTAGAAATACGATCTACTTTGGCCGGTAGGTGCATTTGGACGGTGGAGGCGTAGGTCAAAAGGTTCGTTGGTTCATTGCGCAAGAAGGGCTGGTGACGCGGCTCGTTATGACCTCCGGGAACGAGACGATCGGGGACCGAAAGGTAAGTCTTTAGAAAGTGTCGACGAGCCTAGAGGTCTTTTATCAGTCTTCTCAGTGCTGCAGTCTTGACTCGTAGAAAGGGACGATTCGCGGTTTATGGCTTAGGCTTCGATCTCGCAACGGCGTCCCTCGGGCGTTATTAAGAAAAGTCGAAGTATGGGAGTCAAACCAAACATCTCAGAAGCAAGAGCTCCCATACTAGGCGTATACATATCTTAAGTCGAGCTCATGGTGTAGACAGGGCGTGGCAATCTCCGAAGCGCCCTTGAGAGCCGAGGCGCAACGCACTTACCAACCTTCCACGCGCCACACTCCACGCGCCTGCGCCACGTTTTCTCACGCCACACCGTACCCCACCTGTGGTCGCCGCCTCAGCGCAAACCCTCACCCTCCGCACAAAACCCACCACCACCGAACCCCAGACAAGCGTCGCCCTTTCTCCACCCACACCCCCGACTCCCCAAACAAATACCGCCCACCATGCCGTCCGGAGCCGGAGGTACGTTGCGCCCAACTCTAGGCACCAAGAAGAAAGAAACAGGAAATGAGAGCTGACATTATTCCCTCTACGCATAGCCGGTACCAACCCCATTCACAACAAGAAGCCCAAGAAGGCCCCCAAGGCCGAATTGGACGATGAGGAGATCGCGTTCAAGGCGAAGCAGATAGCCGGTCCGTAACTCATATCCGCTCCGAGGCCCCTACCGCACCGCATTGCGTCCATCGGCACCCAACATTTACACGGACGCGCTGGCGGATGGACACGGGATACTTGCGACAGTGGACTGACTAGAACATACAGACAAGAAAGCGCGCGAGGAGCTGGCAAAGAAGGCAGGTGGCAAGGGCCCCATGAACACGGGTACCCAGGGAATCAAGAAGTCGGGCAAGAAATGAACGGGTCATGGGGTCATGGCTAGTGATGAGGATGAGGCCACGATGCGGATACCACGGCTTGATTCATGATTTGGGAGGCGTTGATGCTGTCTGCATACCTAGCAATAAGAGTCATGAATACCCATGGACGTGAGGCCGATATGTCCTGGTGCCTAGGGTGAGGTGATATCTAGGTCTTCGCAGCACGCAGTCCGACTATTTGAACCCCCCATTCAAGTCGAAAATTCCTCGCCATGAGCTTAATACGACGATCTCCCTCTCTTACCCACTCCTTTCAAGCCAAACAAAGCCTCCGCATTCCCCGAAGCGATCCCTTCCCACTCTTTTTTCCCCACAACCCCACTTTCCTTCAACTCAGCCATCAACACCTTCCCTCTTTCTTCAAATGGATAGTTCGCCCCATACATAACCCTGTCCATCGGGATCTGCTCTAGAAGCGCTTTCATGCTCGCCATATCAAGCACGTCTTCCGTGGTGACGTAGAAGTTGTGCTGCCACACATCGAGGAAGCTCCGGCCCGGTTTGAGTACTGGGGGAAGGCTAGTGGACAGAGCTTCGATGCGTGGGAGAAGTGACGCGATGGTAAGTCCCGAGCGTGAGGTAATCAGGCGCAGGTTGGGATGTCGATCGAAGACGCCTGCAGCGTAGAGCTGCAAAAATGGTACGGGCGATGAACTGTGTGCAGTATAGAAGTTGGCGACGAGGGAGCCGAGGAAGGGGTCGGGAAAGTTGCCGCCATACTCGCGAGTCTAGATCTTCAGCAGCTGCTTGTCCAAGAACTCATGGACTGCTCATCAAGACCAACCTGCTCTAGCGAAGGCCAAACCTCCCTCAACGCAAGCGGAACCCTGTACTTCTCCGCAACAGCCCAAAGCTCCTCAAACCCATCCTCATCAATCCTCACATCCTTCCTTAACGCTAACAGGCCCCCCACAAACTTGTGCTTGGTAACACACCTCTGCAGCTCCCGCGCCGCGTCCTTGCCATCGAGAGCCGGTAGCAACGCCATGGCCGCAAACCGATCGGGGTTCATATATATGGCCGCGTTGAGCGCATCGTTGACCTTCATGCAGGACTGCAGGTTTGCATAGATGGGGATGTGGGAGACGATCTGGGCAGCGACGCCGGTGGCACGCATATCTTTGATACGCGGGAGGCCGATGTTGCGGAGTTTCACCATGGTGGGCGCGGGGATGAGGCCGAGAGAGGAATCGGTTGGGGAGGTGTTGGCCGGAACGAGGTAGAATTCCGAGACGGCGATGAAGGGAGCTTGTGGGGTGATTGTCGCGGACATGGTGATGTTGTCGGCGTGCTTAGGTAAAGATAGTCCTGTAGGTGAGGCGATAATACGAGATGTGTGTGAGATGCAGGAGAGGGAGGTTTGCATAGTGAAGTGAGGAGAGATTTGGATGTGATGAAACTTGGACAGTGATGGAAGGCACGATACGCGGACGCCCAACGACGGGAAACGACGCCATGCCGGATTGTTAGACACGAAGAATATGAAGTAGAACATGGTAGGTTATGCAGTATGATTGTTCTTCTCATTGAAGCTATTGCTCTAGGATATCTTGTCTTAATTCTCGATCTTGCTGAATAGGCTCGGGCGGGAAGGCGCCATAAACTTTTGACCACTTCTGTTCCTCTGGTGCGCCCTTTGGGCGATAAATTGTGTTGAATATTGAACGTCTCAAAAAAAAATGTGAAGTGGGGTATCGTAGTTATGTCGAGGGTATGATGCACAAGTAAAATGCACGACGTGCTGGAGTAGTCGTTTGCCGAATAGAAGATGTCGCGAGACGCCGTGGGACGGTAGAGTCGGGTCATCGAACAGCCGTCGACTTGTGATGTCGGGAGGGAGTAATTGGCGAGATCAGGACTTGATGCAGTGCGCTTCGTCGCACAGTGTCATGTCGCTTCCAACGCTTGGTTGTGACTTGTGCTTTCGAAAAATGTTCTCGCCCTCATAAAAGGGTTTCTCTCTTTTGTCCGTCACAAAACGCTCATGACGCACGTCGTCCCTTCTTGCTTCCAATCGTGAATGTGCGCCGAAACGAACTCGATTTGCTTTCCGAAGTGGATGACTTGGAGTTGTCGTTTCCAGATTGCAGATTTGAATCCGACGACGATGATTGAGAGGCCGAGCGCTCGCGACCTTCTCGCAGAATGTCTTCAAGCGAGACGTTGAGGTGAGGGTGGGTGTAAGTCGGCGCCTCAGTGGGCTCGAGAATCTCTTGGAACTTCGAAGGCATGGTGGCGAATGCGGTTTAGTGAGTGTGTAGCGATGGTGTGGTAACGAATGACCGGATTAACGATCGGTATTCGAAGGGCGTTGCTAGATATGTATGTTCTTTCAACGGCTAAGTCCAGGGGTCGATATACGTGTGGGATTAGGACCGTAGTATAGTGCTTCGTGAAACGATCGGGAATAGTGTATTGGACGTTCTAGACTCTTATATCCCACAAGAGCAGTAATGATCAACAACTTCTCAATAAGTTATGCCGGTAGACGAACGAGTGTTAAGCTCGAAGGGATGTGGAGTATCGTTTAGAAGTGGACAGACGCAGGGGGTTCGCAGGGTTTTTAAAATCTCCAGAGGATAAGGAGCACGCGGACAAATCCCTTCACTGTTCATACGAGGTTCGCAGGGTAGCAGATCGGATTCAGGGTCTAACGTGCCGATCGGGACCCTTCTGGAACCCCAGGCACGGGCTAGTGGCGCCAGGATGACGGAAGATGTGGTCTGGAAGGGGCGCACAGACCCTCGGCCGCCCGAGCTCGGACATGCTGGGCGCGAAGCGATGTGGATAGCACCGGCGGACCGCGGTAGGCATACAACAACGTCCGTGATGTCCGGTTTCCCACGTTTTCGTGCCAAAATTAGAAGACGGGCGGTGACGACAGTCGTCGTGCCAGTGTTGGGATGAGTGGCAGTGTTGCCGTGGAAGTGAGAAGGATGCCCTTGCGCCATGCATGAACAGTAGCCCGCGTCGCAATCGCGCCTCGCAGAACCTTTCGCCACTATGGTGAGGTGTCAATAAACTGTGGACAGCGCGTGTGCGATCAGCGAGATCAACCGCATTTCCCAACCTATCACGCAGCCTTCTCCAACCGACCCAATATTAACCTCCCCACGCCAGGTTCACAACACACAAAACCTCACGATAGAACCCCACTGCCGCTCTGATCTGCCTTCCACCGACGCCTCTGTTCCAGCGGGATCCGCGTCTCAGCCGATGACGTCGGCAGCGCTGCGCCCTAATTTCCACCCATCGCTCCCAAATCTTGGCCACCAAATCCTCGGGCCGTCTCAATATTGGGTATGCCGGATAGGCTTGCCAGCACGATTAATGCGTCTGGTCTACCACTATCTGCCGCGTCGCTCGACGCGCATAATCTGCCAGACGACATCATCGCGCAGCTAGCCCGAACTTCGCCGTGCCGTGGGATACCGGACGGCGGTTAGGTGCGTGCGAAGCCGTCATATTGTATCAGCCTCCGTAAGGCACCAAAATAGTGTACCGTGATTATCGTACTGCAAACGCGTCCAGGCGTGGCTGCTTACAGCAAACTTCGTATTGACGTCGTAGGGCGAAGGCAAGGCTGCGTACCCAATCGTTACTTCGAGTCACTCAACGGGGTCACAAAAGACGGCGAGTTGATATACACGATGGAAACACGAGTTCATCACCCCTAGACTTCTCGCTGGCGTGTACAAAAGTGCATAATGGTACATGAATCTTGGCTTCATCATACGCCCCTCGAGAAGCTAAACCAGTCACGACGCCGCGCTCCCTAAACATGAAGAAATCGTACATCTGAAAGATACTAGTCAGAGGCGATATATCCATCGCGTTCCCACTGAAGACGCCCAAGCAGAGAGCAGCAAAGGGGGTATGCGCCGATGAAGCATCGCGTCCAAGTCCTGCCGAGCCCAACCAAGTCCCCATCCCATATAGTCCAATGTATACACCAAAATCATCATCTATGCACACATGCCATGCCGTACCCATCAGGGATCCCGTTTAGCGCCACGACCATGTAGTCAATGTACCTTCCTGCCTGGTCCTCTCTTCGCTCTAGCCTTATACGTACCCAGACTGATGTCCATAGCGCCACCGAATGTGCCCGCTGATCCATCAAACGTCTCTTTCCCTAGAGTAATAATCTTGACAGTGTTGCCGAAGCCTACAGCCACACTTCTCTTGCCTAGCTTTGTGATAGGACCAGCGGCAGCTACAAAAAGCTGCTCGTCTAGAAGCGGCTCGTCTGCCTCTTCCGAGTCAATGATCAGGGGTCGTGCGCGGAACTCGCCGGTTGAAGAGAGTGTCCACGCCTCCCAGCTGTCCATGTCCATGGGTGAAGCAGGTGGGTGGTGAGTATGGAAAGCGGAGTCGAGCGTGTTGAGAATGCGTCTTGGTGTACTCTCTTTTGCGGCGCGCTGCTTCAGGGCGTTTGCCAAAGTTGACGGCTCGGGACTCGCATAGTCGACGCCTGAAGCGGATGATGACGGCGTGAGCGATGAATTACTTCTTCGTATTCCCACAACGGAGAGTACGCCTGTGGCTTCCCATACGCCAGCAGGCTCAACGTAGTGTATGTGATCTTTCGCCAGCGCTAGGCCTTGGCATTTCTGCGTTTCGTTATCGGAAGATTTGCCGAGACAGATGAGAGATGTGGGGTTCTCATCAAGAGCGAAGGTTTGCATGATCATGTGGTTGGTATCCTCCTCAGTATAAGCAACGCACAGTGAGTGTATAGCTGGTGCTCCACAAGCACATTTCCGACGTGCCGAGTGCATAATCCGGAAAGAATGTGGCTTGACATGCCCAATTGGAAAGGCATGAATGAGAGCGCGGCTGTTGAAGTCAAATACTTCGGCCTCCTCATCTCGAAGTGCAAAGATCAGGCCCAGTGCCGGTATGCCCTCAATGCACTGGATCTTAGAAGGATTGCTCCCAGGTGGCGGTCCAGGGTCAAGGCCGGCAACGACCTCAGACGTACCAGCTTGATCTTCGTCTATCACTAGGATGTGTACTTCGCCAGCTTTGTTGACGAATACTAGATTCAAGTCGCCCTTCGCGCAGGGATAAAGCATAGCACACTGAATAGGACTGAAGCTTATACGTTTGGTGTGAGATCGACCGGCTCTTGCCTCAAGTTGAGTAAAATGACCGTCGGCTGTCACAATCAAAAGACTAAATGTGTCGTGGTCGGCGCCCAGTGTTGTGATTGGAGTGAAGAGAATAGGCACCTGGCCTCGTAGATCCACTTTTTGGAGGGATGAGAGATGGGAGTCGGCAAGACTCCAAAAGCCAATCTGTCCTCCATCCGTGCAGAAAGCAAGCATGGCCCCGCTGTCGTCTATCGCACATGCTGTTATTGGCCACAGTCTTGGATTCATAACCGCTGGTTGTAGGGTTGGTCGTGAAAATCCGCTGCTATCGTGCAGCAAGACAGACGTCGATCTATCAAGCGATATGCTGACAATGTGACCCTTCGGTGAAGATGCGAGTCGAACAATGTCCAGAGTCTGCGATGTCGGCAAGGTCTTCACAGTGAACACCGCCCCCTCATCTTCTTCTTCACCTACGAAACCCTCGGGCAGTCCAGTCCAGAGGAGATAGTTCATGAATAGGGTAACGCCGGCGATTAGAAAAACGACGATTAACGCTGCAGGGAAGGCGTGATTTCGGGCGAAGTGGTGTAGAGTATCGACGATAGAACACGATTTCTGCGGCGCATACCTGCCATGTGCTCCTTTCATGACAACGAGTAATGGGTCATAGATCCTAGCTACGAAGCTGTGAGCGCTTGGTTTGATGAACCCGAACAGCTCCCTGGCGGTGTTGTGATCCTGAATTCGAAGCCAATCGGCAGGTGTACGAGCTTGATTGATCGGAGGTGGGCTCCAAAGCGAAGTATCTCCCAGCTTTGTCTCTCTTTGAAAGAGCTTCTTTTTAAATCCCTGAACTGACATTTGGTGGGTTTCGCCATCGAAGAAATGCCAGTTGATGGCCGCGATTATTGACAATACAGCGACCGAACCAGCGAACCTTGTGCTAAAGGGTAGGTTTCCTTGTCGCAGAGCTGAGAGCCAGGACTGACGCTCCAGGCGGCTGCTCTTCGTTGCCTGGTTTGACTCCACCCGGCCAAGTGAATCCGTGAGCTCCATCCGTTGAACGTCGACGCTTAAAACGGCGAGGAAAAACGTGAGATGAAAGACGAGATCGAGGACAAGCGTGACAGCCGCGAAAACGCAAAAGTCGGCAACCCACGGCGTAACAAAACGAGAGCAGACCCATATAAGGAAAAGATTCTGAGCGGCTACCGCGATGGAAAGATGCCCAACTTTCCCAATGGCGTGTCCAATGCGTTGTTGTGGCGGCATCTCCGGCGGAGTCTCGAGGACAACGTTGATCAGTCGGAATCTGCTTCTCGATTAGTTACATCTCCAGGGTGCTAGCGTCTCGCTGAAACGTACATATTCCCTAGACCAAAGCAGAAGACCACAGCTGGAATCCATGGACGAGGGATGTGTGCCAAATTAATGCCCAGATAGGTGCATATGGTGAAGCTGCCAATGACGCAGATGGTCAGCTACATCTTGTTATTAGCAAAATCAAAGGTAGTACTGATACGCGCGATCCTACCTTGGCACAGACGGTAATGAGCAAGCCGATCCAGCTCTTGACCGCCCTGAGCTGCATCATTCTCCAAATCACGTAGCCTGCGGTCACCATGTAGGACGCAGCCAGGAGGAGGTCGTCATTCAGTGTCATTTCCTTGAAGCGAAATTCGTAGAGCCGGCTCTTAACGACGCGTCCGTTCTCTGGAAAGAGTGCCCATTCCGATGGCAGGTCCTGGGCGAGCTGCTGAGACCTCGAGTCCCAAGTTACACCGAGGCCAGATTTGGTTTGATCGAACAAGGTAATGACGAGCGCGTCAGCCGATTGCAGTTTGGTCTTTGCGAACGCTTTGCCTGCAAAGACGGTGCTTGGGCGCAGAGTGAGGTTGAGCGCAGACTGGACATCTGAGTGGGAATTGATTGTGGAGAGAGGGTCGTTATCCGCTTCTAGTGCGTCCATGGAGCAGTTCCAGTGCATCAGCGGTGAATGAAACCCCCACTTCTGTCCAGGTCTTGTCGCCGTACATCCGTGGTTGCTGTACGTGGCCGATTGTTCCACCTTCGAATCTGTGTCATCTTCGCCGAAACCGCTCCCAACGAGAACGTTCTGGACATGTAAGGCTTCGCGCAGCACGCGCCGGTCGATGGCGTTCATGTAGTCGCCATGGACCCACACCTGGCGCACCTCAACATCGGCGCGCCGGTCTCCCTCCACCTCGGTCGTCGACGTCCATACGTGCTTGGGGAGGTTGCGCAGGCCGGCGGCAGCGGGGCTGTCGGTCTGGAAGACGGCGGGATAGCAGAGCAGCACCGATATGACGATGGTCAGGAGGATCGAGAGCAGCCAATGCTGCGCGGTCGCTGTGCCATGGGCCTGGAAACCCCGTCGGATGGGATGTGAGGGCGGTAGCTGTGGGGGCTCGGTGGTGCCGCGAAGCCAGTAGAGCAGGTACCAGATCATTCGGCGCAGCCTGCCCAACGATAGGGCATGCTATACTCGGAGGTGAATAGCGTCTCAGCTGTGGCTGAAGACTTGCGACGACGGCCGCGGTGGTGGAAGGCCAGGCGCGTGCGAGGGGTCATTCATGCGTCGAGGCGGGAAGAGCAACGGTGGAGGAAGGAGAGCGGCGACGACAGCGGGTGGGCGGGCGCTGCTATGGGGACCCAGTAGATGGCAAACGCCGACATTAGCACGGCGTCTTGTCTTCGTGGAGGCTGGCTTGGAGGCGCACTTGCCAAGATGTCCCGATCGCGCGAACCTTGTCGCATCTTGTCTCGCCGAACCGGGTCGCTCGGCGGGGTAGCCGTCCAATGCTGCGACTCCAGATTTGAGACGAAACATTGCAGCTAATGCTTTCCGTCTGATCACATATGACTCGGAGGTTTGGATCCTTGCCCTTCAGAATGAGCCTCCTACATCACATCTTCGCTGGCATCTTAATGGAGGCTGAACCCGGACGGAGTGATGTGCAAGTACGATTTCGCTAATTAGCACCAGTCGACCGCTTGTGCAGGTACCCATCGCGAACGTAAGCGCACCCGAAAACTTGGTAGCGCGTCTATGGGGGCCGATGTCTACATGGTCTTGAGCTTCATCTACGCAACATGAGGCACCCCAGTTCGGTATTGATGCTGCGACGTCTAGATGCAGGGCCGGTGTTACGGCGGACCATGACGCCGGTATCTCGAAGCCCTCTCTTTGGTCAAGGGCTGTCATACCGTTCAAATGCAGGGTGCAACATTCCTTCAAGCTAGAAGAGAAGATCGTGTTCCGCTGCTTCCAATGCATACCATCGGCTCAGGTGCCTAGCATCTCTTCGTCTCCGCCATCGGCATCCTCCCATCCATCATCTTCCTCGTCCTCATCATCCTCATCATCCTCTGTTGTAGGGCCCAAGGTGCCGTTCAGATCCTTCAAAAGCTCGTCCGCATGGTCCTTCATCCGCTCATCCTCATATTCTAGCACTGCGTAAAGCTTGAGACAATTTTCTAGCCAATCGCGGCTAGCACGCATCATCGACGTCGCCGTCTTGATCTCCTCCTTTGCTTTCTGCTTATCAGCCAGCAAGTGCAAGCACCAGCCACCCAGATACCACGCCTCGACACTGCCGTCGTTCTCGCCAATCAGCCGCTCCAAGACCTCGATGGCTTCGTCCTCCATTTCAGCCTCCATCAGCAGGCGCGACAGGCTTATCCGCGTCGAGTAATCGGGAACTATGGGGTCGTCGGGAGCGAGGTCTTTCCATAGGCTAATACTTCGTGTGAGAGCGGCTTTTGCGTCTTCAAACCGTGATTGTGAGATTCGTATTGATGCGAGGGTCTGGAGCGGTTCGGGGCTTTCTGGCGCGGCAAGCAGCGCTTCTGTGACTGCAGCTTCGCAGCGCTTCTCGGCGTCTTCTTCCCAGGACAGATCCGTCATGTAGACTTCCGCGATACCACAGAGTGCACTCGCAATCTTTTGTTTCTTCTCCTCTAGAGCCTCTTGGACTTCAGGCTGCTTGACGAGCTTTCCTTCTAGCTCACCCAATTCCCGTCGGAGCACTTCAACTCCCTTCTCGAACCACCGCACACTTTCCGCTCCACCCTCGTCGTTGAGCTGAGCCAGCCACAGAAACTTTTCTGCCCCGTCGTGTTCTCCATCTCCGTCCAACGTGATCGCAGTCTGGAAAGCCTCAATCGCTGCCTCCGGGTCGCCCAGCTCGACGTTTATCTCGCCGATGAGGTTGAGTGCCGGCAGCGCAGCCAACGTGGGTTCGGAGGTGGGCTGTAGGAGGTTCAATGCTCGCTTAGCGGCGACTAGAGCTTCATCGGGCTGTGATGTCTGCAGAAACATTGCGGCCTGTATTAATAGGGCTTCGGGGGAGGCTTTCGATTTCTTCGGTGTCCCGTTCGCGGTGCCATTTTTCGCGCTTTTCTTCGCTTTGTGCGCGCGATCTTGCGGTTTCGTTTTCCCCATTGTGTCTATGAAGTGGAAAAGCAAGGTGTAAAGTGTGTGTGTGTTCGTGGAGTTACAAACGTAGGAATGATGCAGTTTGACCAAAAATTTATGTGAGTCGGTGGCCCGTGCTCCAAAGTCGCGGGGCGCTCTTTCCCCGCCAGACCTCGAAATCCTAAGCTCGACATTCGACATCCGCCTTCCTGTGTCCCACAATCTCCAACTAGTTCGCAATGGGTATCGAAGAGCAAAAGGAGGAGCGCGAAGTATTAGACTCCATCTTCCCCGAAGAAATCCAAGATGTCTCAGATACAGAGTTCCGAATATCAATACAGCTCGAAGTCACAAACGACGAAGACGACGATTCGGAAGCGCGTACGTTCTTTCGTCCTCCCTATACCTCCCAAATCTAACGTCTTTGTAGCCACAATAATTCTCAATGTAAAATATACATCCAACTACCCCGACGAAGCCCCCGACCTCGACATAACCCAACCCCCAAACGCCCCAAAACACCCCTACCTCGACATCCAATCCGACAAATCGCGCCTTCTCTCCGCCCTTAATGAAACCATCCCGGACAACCTTGGCATGCAAATGGTCTTCACGCTTGTCATGGCGCTCAAAGACTCCGCCGAACTTCTCGTCAGCGAGCGGCAAAACGCCAAACAAGCCATCCTGGACTTCGAGGCCGCAAAAGCAGAGGAGGAAGAAAATCGCAAGTTTCAAGGTGAGGCAGTTACCATTAAGAGCTTTCTGAACTGGAGGGATGGGTTTCGGAGGGAGGCGAGGGAGGAGGAGCAGAGGCGGAAGGAGGAGGTCGAGGCGGAGGAGAAGAAGAGGGGAAAGAAGGAGGAGAAGAAGCTGACAGGGAAGGAGCTTTGGACGCAGGGGCTTGTTGGGAAGGGTGGTTGGGATGAGGATGAGGCGGATGGTACGGATGCGTTGGAGGGTATGGAGAAGCTGAAGGTCAGTGCGGCGTCATGAGTGGTCAGCGCGTAGGTCTGAGTTCAGTCATGTGCATTCGTCAAGTTGTATTAACGTCAATATACCCATCACGTAAGCATGTTTCGAAGATATGTGTATGTGTGGAGTAGAGATTGGCTACGTAGGCCACCGTGGCTTGATAGGCCTCCCCTTCCTCCCTCGAACAACCGTTTGTCCCTCCAGCTTTGCCAGCCTCGTCTCCGCATCCACAATCCCCAACATCTTCCTCGCAATTGCCTTGTCCGTCATAAGGTCCTTCTCAAAAACATCCGCGTTCTCCTCCCAAGCCTGCAGCATCACATCCGCCCACTTCGCAGGCCTCTGTGGCGCACCATTTCCTCTGCCATCAACTTCCCCGCTATCGTGCTCACCCTTGAAACCACACTCCCGACGCAGAATGGCATCCCACTCGTCCTCATATTTTGCGATCGGGATCCAGTAATTAGAGAGCAACACTCGTTGATGGAATCGCTCAATTCGCCGACTGAGTTTCTGACGCAGCACTCGACTGAGCGCAGGGGGTTGTGGTTTCGTGAGGCGGAGGAAGGGGATGCCATTCGCAGAGGCTAGTATGGGAACGTGGCGGGGGCCGCTTGTGTGCGCATAGGGACGGACATTCAGGACGGCACGGTCGGGAGGCAGCACGGCGAGCGGGTGTTTGGTGGTTGGTGACAGGGGAACATCCACGGGTGGAATGCGGAAGGGTGGAGGACGCTTCAAGCCCGGTGATAAGCTCGATACGAGCGCACTAAGCGTGGATGTAGGTATTTCAGTATTGTCGGTCGCTGCTGTAAGATGGTTGAGAGTCTGCCATTGTTAGTGGTGCACGATGCATCGCGAACCCAGCGGAACCAACCTCGTAGCCTGCCCGAAACACAAGCTCTAACTGGCGAAGGCTCTGTATTTTTCGGTTCTGCCTGAACTTGTTGCGGATTGCATTCTGCAGTAAGGTGCGGTCCTCAGCCGGTAGAGGTGAGGTGGAACATCGTGACAGCAGCGCTCTATACAGAGCAATAGCTGGGGCAATTAGCAGACTGGTGAGATTGGAGGTAACATCTTCATACCCGCGACACGATGTTGTGATGACTTTTTAGGGGGGAGAAATCGTGGCATCCATGGGTCGTGTCTACTGATTGTCTGTTGATGAGGCTGTCGCGACGCGCGCAATGTTTCTGCGGCCTGCTCGGAGGTCGCATGGTCACGTGCATAGAACTTCCTCAAACTCAAGAGAGCCACCGACAATGCCTTGTTCAAGTCAGGATATGATTAACAGAAAATGCTGCAAGGGGTACTCCACAACAGATTTTGAACCTGACAATTTACATGCAAGGATGTCAACAGGATTCTGGGTGGCATCGATCTCAATTCATAAAGCATCATAGTACCATAAACCCATACCCTAGCCCCAAGACCTGCCTAGCAGAGACCATAACTCCATACCAATGCACTGCATGCCACGCTAGCAACTCAGCGACCATTTCGACTTTCCACGTACCTAGTGGCATGATCATGCCCAAATCGTCGTGACATATCCTAGTACATCGATCCTTCCGAGGGTTGAGGGAGCTTCTTGTGCTGAGGAAGGGCCATATATCTTGCGGTTGTTAGCACCGTATCGCTAATCACTCCGGCAGTGTATGCCTCACCTGCGAAGTTCGATGAGGATGGTCTCCATGGTGAACTCGCGCTTCCACTGAACGAGACACGGTAGTTTGCTCGGATCCACCTTTATCTCCGTTAGCCTAGCCCACTCAACTATCTGCTAGTATGTACCTTTCCATTCCGCTGGTCTACACACGGTAGATTGATCTTGGAAGTGAAGGAGATCTCGGGAGGTATGTCGGGGTAGTCTGGGCCGCAGTGAATCTTGACGGTGTAGATGCGGTTCTCGTGGACACTCTGCCGGCCCGTTAGATGCATGCTCGTTTTCTGTACAAGGACAACATACGTGCGGCGGGCCAAGAATGGTGCCGTTCCAGTCGGACATCAACAAGTCATCGCCGTTGTCGAGGCCATATGAGCACGCCTCTGCCAAACTCTCAGCTTGAATTCCACATCATATCTTGGCACGATTCGTACCAGCACCGAGACCCTTCTCGCCCTTCTCTAGCTCCTCGAGTAATCGAAAGTTCCGGGGAACCTTGGCGCCCATGATTGCGGCCGACCGGAGTGTGTTGACGCCTGAGGAAGGTGGGCTGTACCCCGCTATCGACGAAGTGCTCGAGGCTCGATGGTGCGATGTTGGGAACGGTAATTCTGGGAGAAGTTCTGCCAAGTGTATTAATACGCGGAGGGATTGAGAGTTGTGGGAGAAGTAGAAGCAAGCAATCACGCAGGCAATCAGCAGTCCAGGGTTGCGACTGTCATGAACTCTTGGCACGGCCTAGACGGCGGTGACGAGCCACACCGGTGGTGACCGTAGCTCGGCATATTATTCCGCCGCCGCCGAAGTGACAGATGCACCTGACAGGTTGCCTTCCAACATTCACCACGGCGACATAAGCCCCGGAGCATTTCTCTTTTATGACCTGCGCATACCGCTCTTGAATAGCGCCCCGATGCAACGGCCACGCTTCCGAGGATGACAGCACAGATATTGGCGGCTGAGCTAGGAACCCTCATTCAAGACTCCAAGCGCAAGAATACGGAACTGAGAAATGCCGCGGACAAAGCTCTTCAGGAGCTGAAATCTCTCTCGGTGACATCAGAAGCCCAACTCTCTGCAGGCAAGTTCTCCTAACCTGGAGTAAAAGGAGCGCCATCCATCGCAACACATTGTACCGTCCAGTATGCCGCAATACGTACAGATGGCTGAGCTTTGCGATTGCGTACCACGACCTCACCTCTCTTTCACCAAAGGAGTAACATGAGCTAACAGCGAAAAGATCTCTCTCGAAGGCCTCACTTCATATCTCCATTCCTGATTGCATGCGGTACTCATAATGCCAAATTCGGAGCGACGGGCATATCTTGCCTGCAAAGGTTAGGTGTATCTCGGGCGCTACCAAGAGAACGATTGACCGAGGTGTTGGAAGCATTGAGAGATTCCGTATCGCTGGGTGGGTTCAATGCCCCCTGACCAGCATTAGCTTCTGACACCTTTAGGCCACGACGTGCAATTGAAAATTCTGCAAGCACTTCCATCGCTGACCCAAAACTATCCTGCCGAGATACGTGGTGACTTGCTGTCGACTATCTTGCAAATATGCTCTGCACTCCAAAATGCAAAGAATTTCGCTGTCAGCAACACTGCGGCGGCCACGTTGCAGCAACTCGTCATTACCGTGTTCGATAGAGTCGCGGCAGAAGATGGTATACAGCACATTTCTTTTTCCTTCGTTGTACTGCCCACTAACGGCATCTAGAGAAAGCACTCGAGATTCCTACAGTAGCAGAGGTTCCTGGAGATGATGGTAATGTCTCGGTGCGACCAGCCGCCCATGATGCCTACAAGGTCAGAACCCATATTCGTCGTTTCTTCTGATACTAAAGCCTGGTAGGTCTTCAATGATCTCAACCTTCTCGTCACGGGTGAAAAGCCGAGCTTTGTACGGTTCTCAACGATACCTTCCACTTCCACGTTGGAAGTGATTGAGGCAGTCTTGTCGAATCATAGCCAGGTTATGACTACGCACAAAGAGCAGCTATGCATCCTACGATCATTACTCATGCCCACAATCATTCGCTCCCTCTCCGACCGACTATCTTTTCCTATCACGTTGCGAATTATTCGGATACTGAATATACTCATCCGAAACCACCTGAGCATTATGCCATCTGAATGCGAAATCGCACTCGGTCTTCTCAACCACATGCTCGATCCGGAGGCCTCGACCGTTTGGAAACGAGCGCTCTGTCTCGAAGTGTTCCGAGGTGTTTACTCCGACTCACGCCTTCTACTCCAAATCTATTCCCTCTATGACGAGCAAGAAGGGAAGAAAAATATCTTCGGGGACAACCTAGCCTCCTTCGTGCGATTGGCTATAGAGAAACCTGTGCTTATTGGACTTGGACAGCAATCCACTTTGCCGACCCGGCCTGGAGGAAACGACACATCAGAGCAAGCAGTTGCTGAGGCTGGTGCCCTCGCTGGTGTCATAGGTGGACCTGTGGCTGAGTCACACACGGGCCATCCTTCTGGAATCAGCACACAGTGGAGCACACTTAAGACCCCATGCATCGAACATCTCGACAAGTCGGAGCCGCCAGCTATGCCCGAGACGTATGTTTACGGTTTAGTGCTAACTTGCATCACAAATGTCTCCGAAAGCCTGGCCAAATTCGTGCTACCTCTTACAGTCCACCACGAAGGTAAAAGCAGGAAGAAAAACAAAGTCGAAGAAGACCAAAGACAGGATCCAGAGAGCTCGCCTCCCACATCAAACGCTCGTCAACTTTCACGGACTCAATCTTTCAGGAAGAAGACAATCCCCGTCAATCCACTCACCCTTGAAGACCACCCCGCGCATTCCTATGTCCAAACATCTGCGACTTTGGTCACAGCTTGTTGGCCCGCGGTTATGGCTACCTGCTCCACCTTCCTTAATGCGGCTCTAGATGCAGACTTCTATCGAGCTCTAGTGCGAGCAGTCCAGAAATTCACCCAGGTTGCTGGTCTTCTTAGGTTGTCTACACCCCGCGATGCATTTCTCACAACTCTTGGCAAGGCAGCGGTTCCGTCGAGCATGTCTCTTGCGAACGTGTCGATGCCCAAGTCGCCTACTGCTGATCATGCCAGCGTATTTGGGAACGCAAAAGAAATGCTGAGTGTTGACAGTCTCGTAAGCCAAGCTTCGTCAGCGCTCGAGAAGAACCGGCGTCCTTCGCATGAGATCCTACCGAGCCTAGGCCCACGAAACCTGCTGTGTCTTCGGGCACTTCTCAATCTTGCCATTGCGTTGGGGCCGACACTCCACTCTGCATGGTCCATTGTGTTCGAAACTTTGCAAGTCGCGGATCTGGTGATGGCGCTGGCTAACCAGAATGGTGCGCGTACGCCAAGTGGCTCTAGAGTCCGCGCTGAGTCGGACACCTTACCAGAGAAGGTAGAAGCGGAGACATCAGCGGTGCAAGCAGCTGCGCGGAGATTATTTGAGAGTACCGTCGACTTTCCAAATGAGTCATTTGTGGAGGTCCTCCAAGCACTGTGCGCACTTGTTCACAACACCAACAGCGCACAGAGTGGTGATCAGACCCCTTCCAAGCCTAGCCGACCACAGATTCTTCATCAGCGACGTTTAGGAAGCGTGTCCGGCCTGAGCTTAGGCACAGTAACGAATTCACGAGACTCTGCCTTTGCCTTGAACAAGATAGGCGAGCTAGCTGCGCTCAACGAAGAAAGGCTTGCTCACTACGAGCCTTCAGATAGCGGCTGGAATGTCTTCGTCGCCGAGCTCGTGCGCTTCTCTGCAGACACAGCCGAAGCAACGTCATCAAGGCTGCTCGCTGCTGATACCCTTTCTCGGACAGTGAGAGAAATTGCTGAGCTATCGGTGGCCGATGAGGAGCGTGACGCCGTGCAAGCCCGAATTCTCTTGGCTCTTCGGGCACAAATAGCAGCTTTGCATGAGGATCCGGATGACGACGATTCGTACAGCGACACCGATATTCGAATTCATCAAATAACACTTGAGGCTTTGAAAAGCGTGATCGAACAATGCGGAGAATCGCTAGTCGCTGGTTGGGTGTCAGTCTTCGACAGCCTCTTGAGCGTGTTCGAGGAACCATCGTCTTCGGATAACGAAGAGTTGACCGCCGATGCACCCATTGGAAACGCAAGCCGTACTGAGCCATTGGAAGTAATTTCAAAATCTCTGGCACGCACAGCATTCGGTACTGTTCAGCTGGTTTGTTCGGATTTCGTCGCTGCTGTTCCAGACAACTGCCTTTCAACCCTCCTGGAGCTTCTGCTTCGATTCTCCCGCCAACAAGATGACCTGAATATGTCGCTTACGGTAAGCATAATCCTACTCGAGTCCAAACTTCAGCTAACAGTCACAGGCCGTTACATTTTTCTGGAATGTTTCAGACTTCCTACATTCTCACAGCGATCTCTCCCGGTTACCGGACTTACTCGGTACTGCCAGGGAACAAAACCAAGTTCGACAAGTTATCCAATCGAAATCGCAGCAAGGCACTATAGGCGCGCTTTGGCTACAAGTTCTATTAAACTTATCAACGATCACAACAGATAGACGCGCAGAACTGCGCAATTCGGCTATCCAGACTATCCAACGGATCTTCGAGAACTATGTGGATCAAATATCATCCAAAGCATGGATGATTTGCTTGCGAAGCGTGCTTTTTGGCATGGTAGAAGCAAATCTCGCAATCCAAAACAGCATCCGGAGCGAACCACGAGTATCGAAAGAAGACGTCGCAGCCTGGAACGATACTACCAAGACGGTCTTAGATTCTGTCAGCACGCTCACCTCGATGTATTTAGACAAGGTCGATGATGCTTCCAGACTGGGTGATGCATGGTCCGATCTCTTGGACTATCTTCGACAGTATTTCCTTTGCGGTTCGCACGCTTTAGGCTCGTCAGTCTTCATTACGATAAGCAGTGTCTTCTCTCGCATCGAAGATCGAAGAGCCATAGGCACATCCCCTCTTCTGAAAACAGCGAATATTTGGAAGCAGTACTTCGACTATAGGGGTGACTGGAAAAACAGCAAGGAAGACAACCAGGACGCATTTTTAGCATATGCAGAAGCTTTCAAAGCTATCTATCGGCTGGCGGATGCGCACCTTAGCCCGCAGGATCTGACTCAGATGCTGGGCAATCTAGAGGCTTGTGTAGTTGACTCTGACGAGGTGCCATACTCTTCAGACGTGGACCGTATGACAGCTGTTCAAACGAGTGTCCTGGACTGCTTCACCACTGTTCGCTCGGAAGGGCTCGCTGAATTCCTCATCCAAACTCTGAGCAGGTTCGCTGTACTACCTTACGATGCAAACAGTGAGCCATCGGGTAAGCATGGGCCAACTTTTGTGGCTTTGTCGAAGGCATCAATGAGTCTGTTACAGACCGTTGTCGTCAAGCACGTTACCGACGAAACAATCTATACAAATGGCGCATTCTTGTCTGCCATGACCAGCCTTGTCAAGCCGCTACACAGGAAGTACGTCTGGCAACAGGAAGGCAAACCGCCAACGATCTGGCAGAAAGCTACTATAACGGCACTAGCTATCTTGGAGGCGAGTCTCTCAGAGGTCAACAAATTGGAAGGCGAGTCATTGAGGAATGCCTGGGAGCAGATCGTCAATATCGCCAGTGGGATCACGCATGCCCAGATCTCCGCTACTACATCCCAGCAGCCATTAAGCAAGGACGAAAACTTCGACATCGATTCCTTCACCAGACTCCGCGACCTCATCACCCTCTCCCTCGGCTCACCATCTCTACCCGATGCCCTTCGTCGCACGTACACTCGCAATCTCTTCGAGACCAGCATCGTCCACGAGCCATCACCTGGGGAGATACCGGACCTCGAAGACAGCCCTCTAGAAGATCTCTACAACGTACGCCTCGGTCGAACAGATGATCCAATTAGATCCTTTCGCCCCGCCATGGCGTACGTCTCCCTTAGCGAACTCTTCTCACTCGTTTCCTCGCGCGACTCTTCCACAGAGCGTGTTAAACTAGCGCAAGCGGCAGCGCCATACTTGATTCTACGAGCAGCACTGCCCCTGCGCATGTATATCGCAGATCATCCGTTGAGAGGTCGTATGCCCCAGCCTGAGAGTCAGCGACGCGAATTGCTGTTCGTCTTGAACGAGCTGGGCAAGTTGGAGAGTGAACCCGCTGCTATTCCAGATGCGCCAGGCGTGAGGAGCAAGCACAGAAAGCATTTGCATCGATTGTATCCTTTGCTGATCAAGGCTACAAGGGTTGCGAGAAACGATGGGGAGGTTTTCGAGGCATTGGTTGTGTTGACGGATATGGTGGGAATGGAGTTTGGGGTTTTAGATGACTAGCAACGGCTTGATGCTGGACTAGACGGTGTGCAGTTTTGGAGTGTGCCTCAGCATAGCGGCCGATATGAAGTTTGTGTTGTATAACGAGCTGTGGGCACTGGCCTGACATAACGAAAAGCATGCGTATTGGCTATGTGGTTCGATTATCCCTCTCGAACTGGTGAATGATACGGCCTACTGCCTAAAAATTGAAATCTTTCTTCATACACTGAGGACCCGCAAATTTGCTTCGGTTCAGGTACCACTATCACTGACTCGATACTTCGAGTCGAAGCCGCCTGGAACGCGAGACAGAAACGTGGGACAGACCGAGCTTGATATAGCGAGCAACGTCAAAGTGAACGATTCGTGAATTGCGGAGTAGCAGAGAAGAGAAGACGCTCCATCCATTATAGGACTTGATGCACCTCTGCGTGAAGGGGTTGGGACGGGTTACCGGATCATGAAAGAGTAGCTAGATTAGTAGTAGAATCTCGTTTGTTTCGCCCAGAATAGGATGACCAACTTGAATTCATATCCAGCAATTTGGTCTTGTACAAGCAGTGGCATCTTCGATCTCATCGCTGCTCAAAAGTCGCGGGTGAAAATCATGTGACATGGCGATGATGATGATGATGGTCGGCGAGCCTCGGTAACTCCTGTACCCCAGTCCTCCACACTCCGCACCATAAGCGGCGCAGCTTATAAGCTCCAAGACGACTCCATCATGTAGCGCAGCTCACACTAGAGCCATCGATTGCTCTTTCTTTACTCCCCGACCTCTCACCCGCAATTGTAACTCGCCGCAGTCGCCAACCGTCCACCATGTCCTCCACATCCACCCCGATTATCCCCTTCTCCGAGCCGCCTTACCTCGCCGGTCTTCCCTCGCCGTACTACAAACCAACCCATCTGAGATGGCAAAAAGCATGCCGTGAGTTCGTATCGAAGCATCTGCTAGAAAACGCGCTAGAATGGGATACTGAGGAAACGGTTCCCGAGCATGTCTTTGGCACCTTTGCGCAGGCGGGCATGTTGCTTCCTTCGTTGCCGGCGCCACTGCCTGTCGAGTGGTGCAAGAAGCTTGGGATCACTGAGTTGCTGGGGGCGGTGAAGGTGGAGGAGTTTGATTATATTCATACCATGATTTATAGCGATGAGGTGGGTTGGTTGAGCTCGTCGTGTGTGTGAGGCGTGCGGCTAATGGATGCGCAGATGGCTCGATCGGGTCTTGCTGGACCTTCTGGATCGCTTACAACGGGTATGGCTTTCGGTGTCCCGCCGATCATCAAGTACGGCAACAAGCAATTGCAGGAACGCTTCCTCCCTGACATTCTGACCGGCAAGAAGCGAACTTGTATCGCCATCACCGAACCCTCCGCCGGCTCCGATGTCGCCAATATTAGCACGACGGCTACCAAAACCCCCGACGGCAAGCACTACATCGTGAACGGGTCAAAGAAATGGATCACAAACGGCATCTGGTCAGACTACTCCTCCATGGCCGTACGCACAGGCGGTCCCGGCGCCACTGGCCTTTCCATGCTCGTCGTCCCGCTGAAAGGCTACCCGGGCGTCAGCATGCGCAGGATCAAGGTCGGTGGCCAGGTTTCGGCGGGTACAACCTTCATTGAGCTCGACGATGTCAAGGTTCCTGTCGAGAACCTGATCGGTGAAGAGGGTATGGGAATGCGATATATCATGATGGGATTCAACCACGAACGCCTGACCATTGCGATCGGTGCTACGCGACAAGCGCGTGTAGCTTTAGCCTCGGCCACTGAGTACATTCTCAAGCGCGAGGCTTTTGGCAAACCATTGGTGGATCAGCCCGTGGTGCGACATCGCCTCGCGAAATGCGGTGCTTTGCTGGAGTCTCAGTGGGCTTGGGTGGAGCAGTTTGCGTACCAGATGACGCAGCTACCGAAGGAGACGGCAGATGTTGAGTTGGGCGGATTGACGGCTATGGTGAAGGCACAGTCTGGCATTGTGCTCAATGAATGTGCGCAGTGTGCTATGTTGCTGTTTGGAGGCAATGGGTACACCAAGTCGGGACAGGGCGAGCTTGTTGAGCGTAAGTCTTCCACAAGCGCATTCATTACCACCCCATTCGCACAATCGCGAGACAGAAGAGAACGGTGTGGGCTGACTTCAGAATCTAGGCATCTACCGTGAAGCTCCAGGTATAAGAATTCCTGGTGGCTCTGAGGACGTTATGCTGGATTTGGGTGTGAGGCAATTAGTGAAGAACTTCAAGAATAAGACGAAGGCACTAGAGAGGCCGAAGGGGTCGTCAAAGCTTTAGCGGATTGTTCACGTAATTAATGTAGGTGCGTTTGTACATATAGCGGAATTTGAGTAATTCGGTATTTGCACCGTCTAATAGAACCTCCAGGTGTCCACACTTGCCACCACAGCTTAAACTTCCCCGTTCTCTACTTGCCGCAACGTGACTGCTGGCTGGAAGAGCGTTTCGAGTACGAGATTAGAGATCGACTAAATTGTTCGGAGATCTGCTGGTCTTATACCTCTACTTGCAGATGGAAAGTGAGAATTGTACGAGGGATGAGCGTGATCCTGTCGTAGGGGGGTGGAGATGTACAGGGTTTCGTGTGGTAGAGTAGATACTTGAATGACTCACGTGCTGGGTCCGAGAGTGAACGAGGGATTAGGAATGTGGGAACGATAATGGAGGTGTGGGGTGGCGATTAGTAAAAACGGAGAGATTGCGTGTGCGGTGCGGAAGACGATGGAGTATTATGGGGGATGCTTTTCTGCGAAGGATCTCGATCATGGAGGTGATCAGCGATAGCAAAAGCTTATGTTGTATAATTACATATGAAGACGTTGGTAGACTTGTGTATGATAGACGACTTTCTCATCTTGTTGTCTACGTAAACTCGACAAGTCTCGGCCTACTCTAGATCCTGCCATAAATCGTCCCTCGCCCTAAATACCAAACAAGGCCCCTTATGATCCGCAATAAACTGGTCTAAAATTTGGAACTCATCCACCTTTTCCCTCCCCGTACAATCCCCACTTACCCCACCACCAACACCATCAGACGTTGTTCCAAGAGGACGCTCAAAATTAAAGTACCACAGTGTCTTCGCCAGCACCGCATTGGCTTCCATATATGCCATGACCTTACCGGCGCAAGACCGGGAGCCCACACCAAACGCTGAAAACGCTTCGCGGAGAGTGCGTCGAGCAGCTTTCCCTTCTGTCGAAACGTCTTCATCTAGCCATCGCTCCGGGTTGAAAGCGAAGGGCTCGGGGAAGTAATCTTCGTTGTGGTGAATGGTGTACATGTTGACGCCGACCCATGTACCTGCGGGTACTACATGGCCATCAACTATCAAGGGCTTTTCGCTGCCTTTATCGCCAACGGGGAGCTCGCGCCAGAGTGTTCCCGAGATGGGTGGTGATATACGCATTGCCTCGTCGATGACAGCTCTCAAGTAGGTACAGCTTGAAAGGAGTGCGCCGGAATGGATCTCGGCACCCGAGGAAAACGTGCTGCGGATTTCGGAAGCGAGTCTCGTATAGCAGTGAGGGTTGCGCGAGAGGTAGAAGAATGCGGCGGTTATCGTTGTGGCTGTCGTGTCTCCGCCTTGTCGAAGTTAGCAACACTTGGAAGAGAAGGCCGAACGGGTCCGAATGAGACGTCATGCATACCCGCTGGAAAGAAGAAGGTCGCCTCAGACACCAGCTCACCCAGATTTATCTTGGTACCTGTCTCGGGATCCTTCGCATCCATGACATACGAAAACAAGTCTTCTCGAGCCTGCTTGCCTTGCGCCAAACGCTCCTTCACCATCCGCTTGAGCAAGAAATAATACTTCATCCTAAGCGCATAGAGCTTGGGGAAGAAAAACTCCAGGCCAAACCACTGGACCATAGGCGCTTGTATGTAGATATTGTTCTTGTAGCTCGCGCCCAAGAGTCCCGGAAGCATGAACCGGTTCGTGTGGTCAGTTTGTGTGTTCAAAGAGTATCCGAATCCGAATCGGCCGATGATGTCTACGCCGAGACGTTTGCACAGGTCGGACATATCGACGGGATCCGATGCTCGGCTAGCCTGGAGGAGCTGCTTGAGGAAGACGTCGACGTGCTGCAAAAGTAGCGGTTCGAACTGCCGCATCTTTTGCTCCGAGAGGGCTTTGCTAATGATGCGGCGTTTGATTCTGTGGAGGCGCTTGTCGATACAGTTGAATACGCTGTAGGTGTTGGGCTTGATCTGCGTGACGAGATATGAATGAACTTTGTTGGTGCGCTCGCTTTGATAGATATCTTTGAACAAGGTGAGTCGCAGCGTGTCACATTGCTTCGCTGGACATACCATGCAAAGCTTTTTGCGAGTTGAACACCAGTTTATTGGGCCCATGTCTAATCACGGATCCTGCAATGATGTCAGTGCGTTGTATGTTGGAGGTGCTTTGACGGCTGTGGCCACACACCATACTTCGCGTGATCTTGATAGGTGACCAGATGGAGACGTTTCTGCAGGGAATAATAGGCTGTGTACCAGTCTGTGACTCCGGCAAGCAATGGTCCTGGGTATTTGCTGAGAGGGTGAAGAGTAATTCGATAGCCATAGAGAATGATGCACTGCTCAGGTAGATATGTGAGCTACACTTTTCCAGACGTCGAAGATCACACTTACGCGCAAGAGGAATGCAAGGGCTATGTACTCGGTGGCTAACATAAGCATCTCAGCAGCCTTCCAAACCATCCTGCAATCGGCACTTAGAGCTTCCTGGGTAGATCACGTCGTTCGAGAGAACGTGTAGTGGAAAGACGCTCCGTAAGAGAGACTGTAAGCTCATGACAGCAAAGCGGTGCAAGGTTTCTGACCGCGCCGCAAATAGTATATGCATTATTGCGGCGTGAACGTTCATGAGATGGGTTTAAATTGGCTAGCGTTAACAGCAGGGACCATACACACGACGCAATGGGGCTTTGACCTATCAAGTAGCGGAGAGATATAACACCTCAAACCGTCGAGCGTGATGTTTCGCACCTCGCCATAATCTTCGAGGCGAAGCTTTACGTCACTTATGGTTGGAGAAGACAAAATCTAAATGGTGTTCTGTGAGCCCAACTTTCAGACTTGTTCGAATACGTCTTGCCGAAAATACATGTAATTGCAACAATGTCGACCATCACAGCTCCTGCGGACGAGAAAATTGATCCCTCGCCACAATCTTTACGGAATCATGATGAGCGCGGCTCAAACAGCTCACCGCCTGTAGTTGACGAAGCAGTCAATGACGGACCATCACCGTATCCTCAGGGCGTTCGTTTCTAGTTGATCACCTTAGCGTAAGTCAGTTGTCTATCAACTTCTCCAAAGCTTCGTTTAAAGCGTTTAGTATGTCCATCGCCTTGTTCCTTACGAACCTCGAGATTCCCATCGTATCCACTTCCGTGGTCGCTATTACCAACGACATCGGCGGCTTCGACAAATCCGGTTGGCTAATCTCAAGCTACCTGCTGGGATATGTCAGTACGTATACAGTTGCCGATTTATTTATGCCGCCCATGTTGATGCTCCCCAGGTGTGGTGGTTGTTTTCGCGAAACTGAGCGACATCTTTGGTCGCAAGCCAGTCATCGCGACGGCCATCGCCGTGTTCATGGTTGCTTCTGCAGCATGTGGGGCTGCACAGACAATAACTCAGCTGTAAGTGCAATGCATCGCCGCCATACTCTCGAATCCATTGCTGCAAAACTGACAATCGCGTAGTATAATCTTTCGGGCGTTCCAAGGGATTGGTGGCGGCAGCAGCTGTTAGTGACCGAACTACCTGGAGATGGGTCTTTCTCCTCAAGTAAGACGATAACGAATCGACCAATCCAAAGAGTGAAAGACTGACTCTGGTGAACAGCGTTCCTTGCGCAGTTCCTGCCCTCTTGCTCACTCTTTTTGCCATCCCTCGAGGGTTCCCACGCCACAACTCTCCCGAATACGTCAGACGGACATTCAAGACGCTGCTCACGAAAGATGTGCTCAGCCGCATCGACTTCCTGGGTGGATTGCTTCTACTGTTGGCCGCACTGACCCTTACCGCCGGTTTCCATGAAGCCGACTCTGTCTTTCCGTGGCGATCTGCCTATGTCATTACTCTCTTAGTCGTTTCAGGCCTTCTTTGGATTGCTCTGATATACTGAGAGCGTCGCATAACGTTGGCTGATGGCGTCCGTGAGCCAGTGCTGCCGTGGGTCTTCTTCACGAATCGTGTCGTACTCGGTCTTCTGCTGTAAGTGCTCTAGAAACTGTGATTCTTGGATGGGTCTGTTGCTAACGCCGGAACCAGCAACTCCACCTTCTTGGGCGGCTGCTGGTACGTCGGAGTCTTCAATCTCCCACAGAGGTTCCAGCTGGTACATGGCACCTCGCCTCTTTCGGCTGGCATCCGCACAATGCCATTTACGTTTGCAGCACCGTTTGGCGCCGCGTGGTCCTCCGCAGCAACTGGCAGGTTTAAAGTTCCAGTCATCTTCGTACTCCTATTCTCAGGAGTACTTCAGATCATCGGCTTTTCGCTGCTCGCTACGTTGCCGAAGACGATGGTCGCCCCAGCCCGAATGTACGGATTCCAGATCATCGCAGGCTTTGGGTGTGGAATATCAATTTCACTGCCAGCTCTGGCCATACCGTTCATAGTGGACGTCAAACACCGAGGTACGTGGAATTGAGCGAGCGTTGGTAGGATGCGCTAAGCAAAGCAGCGGTTGGCATGGGTGCAATCGGCCAGGTGAGAATCATGGGTGGCGCAATCGTTCTTTCGATTGCAACGTCAGTCTTCAATAGCTATACCCGACCGCGTCTGCAAAGCTTGCTCGAAACGCCAGACTTCGAGCCGAATCATAGCTCCAGTTATGATGCAGTGCCTGATGAGGCTGTGCGTAGCATTTTTGCGCAGGGCTACAACTTACAGATGGTCATTCTGGCTGCCTTTTCTGGGGCGCAAGTTCTGGCTGTTCTGTTGATGTGGAAAAGGAAGCACATCAAGATTTGATGCGCTCTCACGCCTGGACGCATACTAGTGGAGGACACCCGAAGTGATAAGCAAGGACGATAGGTGAGAGGTGGTCAAGGCAGATTCGTCGCTTGAGTCGAAGATCGCTCGTTAGCCAGTTTTGTACGTACAGCACATGCAACGCTCCCCTGGGCGTACACCGTGCTACTACAGACTTGCACTCCATCTGTACGTATTTAAAATTCTGCTATCTGACATGCACAATGGTCGGCACTTCGTATGCCATGTGATTGACAGACAATACCTCAGCGACCTAGCAAAGGTCACTTCCAGACAAAAGCCTGCACGTCGCGCCTGTTCACAGTAGCCACGATATCGTGACTCCTCGCTACATGGACGTGAGGAATCAGTATAAGAGCTAACCAAATACGGTACGAGTGTGTTACTCAAGATTCCGCGGCCGAGCGTAGTGACTTAAGGGGCGGCCGCAGTTACATCTTTGCGCTAGCCCACATGCTTGCACCGTTAGACAGTAGGCGTATTTATTTGTTCTGCTCTTCAGTGGCTCACATGTGTCAATCCGCTGAATAAGATGCCGCATATAGCTAGACGCCCACTGAAAGACTTGGCCCGGGGACTCTGGCTCGAGTCAGTGAGACGGAAAAGCCTTGTAAAACTTCTACCGTTCGAAAGCAGCCCGGATACGCAGTCGAGATGAGGTTAGCTGTCCATTGACGCGCCTGCATCGCATTGTAGACCAAGCTGCTTGGGTAGAAGAATATCTGCTTAAGGAAGGGCAAGGAAACATAGTGACGACTTGACGACTTGGAGCCTGGAAAGTGAGCTCAGCCCGTACCTAGCCGTGCCAGCTTTCTCTTCAATAGCCACACGATGGGCGTCAATATGAAGCTCCAGGTGTAGCTCGTATTCCTTTCGTAGTTATTTCAATCGATTCACAATGGCACTGATCATGCTGGCGTCTAGAGCGTTTTGATCAGGATGAGCGGCGAGTTGCGGCGCTTTTCCGGCCAGAGCCTGGGCGGCTCCCCGACCTTCCCCACAGTGCATGACATACTAGTCGGTTGCGGGCAAGCCGTTACCATCAAATCCTGGATGTCGACATGCATGGGGTCTTGGTGGTCTTGATGCCTGTCAGTATGTGCAGACTCGCGTCAGTCGGCAGGCTCGCATCCATCGAGTAATCTTCGCGACTTCGACTCGAGTCGCGGAAAGCTGTCAGAGTAGACGTCATGCTCGCGCATGCGTTCGTGGGCTTATTGATCGATATGCGGGGTGGGTGGTCCAGTCTTGACTCTGGCGGTGAGGTGGATCGCATGCGACGCGCGAAGTCGTCGAAGCGTATTTTGTATTGTATCGGCGTTGCAGGGTGCCTCGCCCTTCGGACCTTGGGACTTGGCTGAAGTATTGTGTATCAGCTGACGAGCTCCGACGAGAGGTCCGTGATCGGATCGGATGGCATCTAACACATTTCTCGGAGTTGTCGCTTGCGAAGTGGTTTTTTTGACCTGGTCGTCAACAAATGAGTGAGCTGGATGAAGGACTTGTCAGGATCAGCTCCCGCTCGTCCGCAACGATTTTTCTGATGTCACTCCCAATGAGATGACAACAGCGCGCATCATCTTAGCTGGCTGAAAAGTCGTGTTGTCGGACACGGCAGAGAGCTGCTGTCTTAAGCCGAATGTTCACCGACCCCAAATGGGCCCCCCGCAACGCCTCTGGACCGGGATCGTCGTCTTGCCCCACACGTTCCCGTAATTCTAACGTTGGACTGCACGTTATTAATCCGCCTTTGTGCGACCCACGGACGGCGCTGTGTCAACATGGATAATGGGTAGATAAGGGTCTAGACATTTTGACGATGCAGTCCGTGATAGCGTCATCCACTCCACCTCGCTGACGCTTTCAGGCCGGACAGCATGTGAAGCTCAGGTCCTCAGGCGGCCTTGGGGAAGGTCATGAGAAGCGCGGAACTCTCCGCGTCCGCTACTGTTGGAGTAGGTGGCTTCATTGGTGGGTGGCCAGGGCCACTACGGCCGAGACTGGAAGAAGGTCCTGCATTTTTCAGCGAGCCGCTGTCGTCGGTGCCGGCTAGCAGCTCGGCTGTGGGCTCCGTGTTGGGTCCATGGCGGCTTGCGCAAGGCCAATCATGCCTCGCCTGGGAAATGGTCTTCCGAGGACGCCTTCGTCGAGAGCTCGAGATCGCTGCTGCTACGGCGCTTCAGGACAAGCCGGCGGAGCTGCTGCACGACTGCGCAAAGACGAGGGTCGGCTGCCGACTGACTCGAAGTGGGCGCGTCGAACACGATACGCAGGCTCTGGGTGTGGTCGAAGGCCAATCTATGTCGTCCCCAACGACAGGCCCCTTTGAGCCGCGGTGTCTGGCAGAGAGCGGCGAGAGGCGCGGCCGCAGAGGGCAGTGTTGGGTGCGTGTGCGGGAGTCTTGTGCCGATTAGTGCCGGCGACTGCACCGCGCCAAGGGCAAAGCGCCGATGGTCCGATCTCTGGGGGGGCCCTGGGGTCGGCGCTAGACATCCCCACTGGGGACGGAGGCGTGTCATGAGGGATAAACGACGGAGAGTGAATCGCAAGCTGCTTGAATGGTCCAAGCCCTCCCCCAGGAATCCACCATGGCGAAATTGGTCCCATACATAATCTTCGCCGTCCCCCCCTGGTGCCGCTCGCACCTGCCCGCGACTTGACATCACTCGCCCATCCCCACATTCCACCGGGTGCTTCACACTACAAGCAGCAGAGTCGCCATGTCTGAATACTCGACGTCGCCGTCCGACCACCACCACGACGTCCCGCAGCCGCCCAAGCGCAAGGCCACCCAAGCCGGTCTGGATGGGAACGGAAACCCCCATGGGCGCTCGGTCAAGAGGAGGGCTTCCAAAGCATGCCAGTGCTGTCGCTCCCGCAAAGTGAGATGCAACGTCACCGAACACGGCGCGCCGTGTACCAACTGCAGGCTCGACGAAGTCGAATGCATTGTGTCCGAGAGCAGGAGAAAAAAGTCAGTACATTCCACATCCAGCTTCCGATGGCCCGTCTCCCATGTCCTTTACCCCGACCTCAGTATTTGTGAGCACATGTCGTCATGCCAGGTTGGCGTCGAGCTTGGGGCTTGGAGCTTGGAGCTTGGAGCTACCCTGGCAGCCGCTTGCGATGGCCCCCTCACTCTCGCGACGACACGAACAAAAAACAATTACCCGTCTCTTGTGCATCCCAATTGGGGACTTGCAACCTGACGTGTGGCTAACGTTTGCAGGAAATGGAGTAAGGATGACGACCACCCCACGGAGACCACAAGCGTCTCGGCATCCAATGTCAACCGCAAGCTCGCCTCCCGCGACGCCCTAGACAGCATCCAGAATTTGAACTCGGCCGCACCGAGACGGTCACATGAGGCTGAGCCGCGGCTGGACGAGCATGTGCCACACTCCATCTGTGCGTTGTCAAACACCACGAATTTTACATTGTCACATGCGCTGACAATCTGACAGATCAGACCCATGGAAACCGCCTGAGCTCCATCTCCAGCTTCTCAGACCTTCACCGCCGCATGTCCGTGACCTCGCAGTCCAATGGCCTCCCTATGCTTCCGTTTACGCCTTATGCCGGCGACAGCCGCGCTTCGTATATGGGCAACATGGCACCGAAATTCAATGCAGCTGACCTTCCGCTCTTCATCAAGCCGCTTCCTGCCAAGATTGGACCAGATGAGGTGGCCTATCTGGAGAAGAAGGGCGCCTTGACCATCCCGCAAGGCACGCTGCGAAATGAGATGCTCCGCGCGTACATCGAATTCGTGCATCCCTACATGCCGCTTTTGGAATTGCACGACTTTTTGGCGATCATTGACAAGCCAGATGGAAGCCTCGGCAAGGTCAGCTTGATCCTGTATCAGGCCGTCATGTTCGCCGGCTCGGCCTTCATTGATATGCACCATCTCCGCGCTGCAGGGTATGCCACGCGGAAAGAAGCCCGCAAGGATTTTTTCCAAAAGACCAGAGTAAGTTAACCCATCCTCCCAAGTCTGCAACTCCTCGGCCGAGTGTTTTCCTGGTCCGAAAATCTTTGGCGCACGGTCCGCCCTCGCGCTGCATGTGAAAGAGCTCGAGCAACGTCAATCCCGAGAATGCTCGTGACAACTAGCTAACCCGTTGCAGATCTTGTACGACTTCGACTACGAATCTGACCGTGTGTCTCTGGTCCAAGCGCTGCTTCTTCTAACGTACTACTACGAGACTCCCGATGACCAGAAAGACACATGGCACTGGATGGGCGTTGCGACTTCGGTCGCACACACAATTGGCCTTCATCGCAACCCAGACAAGACGAATATGGACTCGAAACGCACGAAACTCTGGAAGCGGATATGGTGGTCGACATACATGCGAGATCGCCTTATCGCTCTAGGCATGCGACGACCAACTCGCATAAAGTCGGAAGACTTTGACGTACCGATGTTGACAATGGACGATTTCGAGATCGCCCCCATCTCCGATTCGATTTCTTGCGTTCCGTCCGACTGCCGCGTGGCTAGGGATGTTGATTTGCAGCGACAGATGGCGATCATGTGCATTGAAAAAGCTAGGCTTTGCCTCTGCATTTCGCATGTTCTGTCCAAGCAGTATTGCGTGCTCAATAACACCCAAGAAGGGAACCAAAATGATCGGACGACTATGATGCTGCTTCCAAAGAAGCTGGACCCGGAAACCAGCGAGGTCAAGGCCTGCGACGAAGAGCTCCAGGAATGGGTTGCTAAGCTACCTGAAGAGGCCAAGTATACCGACAAGTATACCGGCGAGAAGTCTTTGGACGTCAGTCGAGCTTTGTTGCACATGGTCTTTTTCACTACCCTGTCTGCGCTACACCGGCCCCAGGTTTTGCCCTCTGCGCAAGGTGGGCCAGCGAGCATGCCCTCCAAGGTGAACATCGCATCCGACCTACTGGACGTCTCGCGCCGAAATGTGCGTCGCGCCGCTTCGGCCATAACCTCTATTGCACAGCGCCTAGATTCTCTCGATCTTGTCAAGTATTTGCCTACAGCAGGAGTCACAGTTTTGCTCCCAGCAATCATTGTGCACCTTTTGGATATCAAAGCGCCTGAGGAAGAAACCCGCCGAACCTCGCTCCGGGGTTTCTGTCAATGTATGACGGTAATGGGCAAGCTACGCGATTTATATGCCGCAGCCGACTTTTCAATGGCTTTTCTAGAAGCTGCCATCCGCAAGGCTGGTATTCACATTGCACCTGCGCCCGCGCCCGGTCAAACACCTGGCAACAACGGCGCATCGCCGAATCCGACGAAAGCATCACCCATCACTTCAGTCGAAGATCTTGTAGATGCCGGAAGGAGACTAGACATGCAGACTCCAGGCAGTACAGCAATGGCCGCATCTCGGCAGCTGCAGCGCTCGACGTTGACTCCGCCACCAGACAACGGCACGACGGCCATGCATATGCTCGAGAAGTCACCCGACGAGCGCGACGTTACCGACGACGAAGTCGCACGCCGCCTCGAAACGTTCCTTGCGTCTACCCCGCCGGATTCCGACCACGACCACGAAAGCCAACTTCCGTCCATCACTATCGCCGAAGATCCGGCTACCAGTACCGCGATGAGCGGATCTACTCCGTTCAACAAGTACAGCCTGATGGATCTCCCGCCGAATCCATTTGGTAACATCAACCATCATCAGGACGACGAGATGCTGTTCAGCAGTCTGCCAATCCACCACGATTTCGACGACGGTGACTTTGATAGCTTGCTGAATTTGGACGCTGTGGGTGAAGCTTTCACTTTCGACGAAACGATAGATGGTGGCATGCATGGATTGGGGGACGTGGATTGGCTGGCGAGTGGGCCGGCAGCGCCTGAGGAGGCTGTGCGAGCTTGATGAGTTTTACGACATGAGGGACCTCTGACTACACATTTTGGTGTAATGAGGGACTGATAAAAGTTTTTGCTGTTTGCCGGATATCTTCTTTCCTCTTCTTTTCATTGTGGGAAGTCTGTTCTGCTGCATTCGACTGCGCGAAGATACCATCTGCCTGGTTCCACTTTGGAAACGTTTCTTAGAGAAGAGCGGAGCTTATTCATGCTGTGGGAAGAGTGTGGGGCCGCAAGGCAACGAAGACGTAACACAAGTGTTACGCTTCCACGATGACGACGAAACGAAGAATGCAACAATTACAGATTCACATGTCACACAAACACCTGCCTCCTTCCAAATACCAATTTCTCCATGTCTGCAAATTACATCTGTGTGGGACCTTCAATATCCTCGCCTCGCCGCACCCCGTATGCGCCCGACCGGATAAGTCCCTTAATTAGTGCATCCCTCCTCCGCCTCCGCCGATGCCGCCGCCCCTCTTCCCCCTCACTCCCCAAGAGAAAAAAAACGCCGTCGACCGCCGCACGACTCGCACAGACTAGTCTGACCCCACAGATACCCACCCTGGGCTTCTCAAAGGGTCCAGCCAGCACTCGCGCACACCACCCGACTCAATGCACGGCCAACGACTCGGCAAAACGAGTCGTGTGATGGCGGCCACTTCCACGTGTGGAGGGGAGAAAAAAATGATGTGCAGCATGCAGGGTCTGCTAGAGTAGAAGAAAGAGGGACTACGTGAGATGGAACACGAGCTAGATGGTAGGGCCTCATAGTGGTGGATTCGACGCAGGTGTGCTCACGGCTATGGAGATCCGGGGATTGAGCGCGCGTGTCCATGCTCAGCATAGATGTCAATAGAGCACGTCCAGACCAACCAAGGATATCGAGAACAGGTTTAGGAAATACGCGAAGGAAGGGAGCCTCCTTTTTGATATTAAGTAGAACAAGCAAAGGAAGGAAGCCTCCTTTGATGATATTAAGTAGAGAACAAGCAAACTAGTACCACTGCCTACTCCTCCTGCGCCCATCGCGCCTCACGCACCGGCATCTGCTCCCCCGCCTTCGCCCTCTCTCCACTCCGCTCCCTCTTCCAAGCCCAATACTCGCCCAGTCTCACCTCCGCATAGTTGGCGTAGTCGAAATCAATCAGTGAGATCTGCGCCTGGATCAGCGCCCAGATGCCCCAGTAGAAGCCCGGCACGGCACGGAAAAGATCCACCTGCGCGAACAGCTCATCCAGCTCCGCTTCCTTATACGTGCGGTTCACATGCAGGTTACAGCTACGCAGGTATTCGCGGAGGAAAGCACGGCGGACGTGGCGCGTTGGGAGAACGGTGAAGTCGCAGTCGAAGCCGCCCCATTCGGCAAAGTGGTTTGCCAGGTCGAACGAGGCGGGCGCGGGCGTTGCGTACTCGTAGTCTATAAAGGACACGGGCGCAGCGGTCTCGGTCTCCTCAGAGGAACCCGATGCGCTGGAACGCCGGGATGCAGAGGCGGACGAGGGGGTTGGCTCAAGGATGACATTGCCGCTCAGGAGGTCGCAATGGGCGAAGACGAAGGGGTTGGAGCCGCCGACGCCGGGGGTGTCGCCAAGCAGCTTGACGAGCCACTCGAGCTCGCGCTGGAGCAGGTCCCGGCGCTCGACTTGGGGCGTGGTGCTTGTGGGCAGCGCGAGGATCCACCTCTGCATCGTGGTCCACACGTTGGGGATTGGCTTGCCGGGTGTCAGGTCCGCCATGGCGACGAGAGAAGCACGCTTGTCTGCAGGAACAATCTGTGTGGGAGCGGGACATGTTGTGCTGATGCTTGATATAGGTAATGTAGCATGCCATTGTCCCAGCCTCTGTGCTACTCCTCGCCACACCTCTGGCCGCCGGAGGTCCGCGGGCGCGCACACGCTGCCTTGTATGAACTTGTATAGGAGCCCGTTGTCGAAGCGGGCGAGAAGGGCGGGCGCGAGGCCGTGGCGGGCGAGCAGGCAGTGCGACGACGTCTCCTCTGCGCGGGCGGTCAGTGCGAGCCAGCGGGGACCATGTTGGCGCGGGTGCACTCACTCTTGCGGTCTATGAGCACGTCGGTGCCCTTTCCATAGGCACGCAGCAGGATGGCATCATTGTCAATCTCTGTCTCCGAGAGCCCTGGGAGCTTGTTGATTGCTTTCAAGAGCTGGTGACCGCCTGTTAGCGTGACCCCTTGTCTGCTTCCCGTTCCTGGCAGCAAAGACGTACAGTGTTGGTGATGCCGTCCGTGAAGCGCACAAACTCGATTGTATTCCTAGAGTCGCGCCATTCTGGGCGCAGGGTGAGTATGAGGTTCAGTGCCGAATTGTGCGAGTCGGCGTTGTTGTACGTCTGGTTGATGTATCGGATCGAATCGTACGGATCGAAGGGCGAGTTTTCGGTGCTCATACTGTTCTATGGTCCCATGTCAGCTGCTGTGGTCTACAAAGGTCTACGATGCCAGATTGAGGCGCGGATGCCGGCACAGCAAGCCGTCACATGCAAAGGAAAAGCACCCCAAACGTCGTCGGCAGGCACCCGCCGTGCAACTCACCTACATAGACGTGCACAAAGGTTCCGTTGGCTTATGCGTGCGTGGGTCGGGCAGATGCGTGCGTGGTACAACAAGCAAGTAAATGCGCAGCGACAATAGAGGAGTCGCGTGCTAGAAACCCTTTCGAAAATGCCCCTGCTAATTCGAGCCTAGCCTGCCCCTGCCCCACAAACGAGCCACTTCCAGCCACGGTGACGTCTGCGCCATACGTCACATTATCAGATCCTCGACTTATAGACGCCCAACCCCGAGAACCCATCGTGCAATGGCAGGAAACATGTCAGATGCCCGGCAGACTCGGACCAGCGACGTCGTCGGGGCTTGGCGTGGGGTTTGGTTGGTGGGGTCTGCACACCCCGGAATGCCACCGCACCGTTGCTCATCTGTTGTGTTACGGGCTGTCTCTTCGGCAGTTTCTCGAGAAGACGAAACGACTTCCAACAAGGAGAGAGCCGTCGTTTATGCTTCCCGTTGCTCTGGTGGTCTCCAGAAGAACAGGTATCCACGGCGGTGGTTCTCTACACCGATTGTCGACGCCGCTGCTGACTTGTCGATAATTATAGACTTGACCTAACGACAACAACATGCAGTACGTACTTCCTTGGCAGAAATTCAAACGAAAATTGCAATTTCCACCAGACGATCGGCGGTCCTTGCGAAAATACGAACCGATACGATCGTTCGTTACCTCCGGCCCGAAGTTTGAGGCTGCCTGTCAGTTCCGATCCATTGACACCGGCTTCAAGGGTGCATTAAGCATCTAAAAATACAAAAACCATGGACACTGTTCGATTGCATGCTGCGTCCAGACTTGTGTCAGGATTACTGTACGGTGCGGTTCTCAGATGTTCCCTTTAGAAACGATATCCTTCATCATCAATGGCACTCGCGATATGCAGCAATCGTCCCGTCAGCCTGACCCAGAGCCTGCGAACCAGAGTATATTCACTTGCATAGCCTAGAATATCCGAGACATACTCGAGTACATGAAGCGGAGGTCGGGCGCCGTGGCTTTGCTTCCTTAGAGGAGTTACATAATGCGAGCTTAGCGACTGCGCCGCAGCAAACCGTACCTTCGACCTTGACATCCCCATTATTATGTCGTACGAGTAAGATTCTGTCTATAAAAAGAATTGGGGTACTGGTTGTGCAGCAAATGTTACGTGAGTTAGAATGTAGTCACGCTTCGTTCGGTGAATGTCAGAATAGCGATAATAAACAGTCGAGACACCCTGCACCGACTGTTCACTTTCCGGCCTAGTACATAAGACTCTTGGACCGTCCATGTCTACGCACCTCATTATCCTTCGCCATGGCATCTGAACTGCAGCTATCGGAGTCGATCCTGACCTTCAAGTTGCACGTCAATTCAGTCAGCAACAACGTGAGCGCTCTCCTCAAAACACTCAAAACCGTCGAAGCCCCAAGCGACCCGACGCAAGGCCTGTCTAGCGATCTCGAAACGTTCCACTACTCTCTAGTGGTTCTGTCCTACCATCTCCTCGCAGACGACCGGCGCTACGAGGACTGGTGTGATGTGTCTCGGATCACTGCGTTGCTGAAGAGCGCCGAGCAGTGCTTTGACCGGCTCCACACATTGCTCTTGAAGAGGTCCGAGTTCTACAGCGTCTATAAGCACCTTCAGGCTTCCAGGCTGGGAGGCGAGATAAAACATCTCAGGCTAAGACTCAAGATTTACACGACAGCGCTGAGCAACCCCATCCTCTTGTCCGCAGTGTAAGAGTACCTTTCAATACATGGTTCCGCACGAAGCTGACTCTCAACACAGGCACACAGTTCATCTCTCGTTAGGAAGCAATTTCTGTGCCCTGGCTTTCAAGGCTCTCAACGACTGGATCGACCAGCTCACTCAAGATGCCATCAAGTTGGCCCGCGATCGTAACGCACCCAAAGCGCAAGACACCCCTGCGAACCGCTCATCGACCTCACGACCAGCGTCAACACAACCTGTCGAAGAGCAGCCGGAAACACGCTCTGATCTCCGAATAGAAAGGGAGGAGCTTATCAAGATTCTCCAGCTTATGATTGGCACTGCAATGAAAATGGTCAAGAGAAGCCAGCGCGACATCCATACGCAACAAGTCGAACGGGATGCTATTGAGATGGGTGCAGAAACTACTTACATCCCTCCAATCGCGTCTGCATCCACGCCAGGATCCGCTTCCGAAGAAGTGCCCAACCCAAACGAGATCCTTGCCTTCCAGCAGCTCGCCCTCGCACGAACAGAGACAGCCGTGCCATCTTCCTCCCGGGTGGCTCCTCCAGCCATATACCCAGCTGACGATCCGCCCGACTATGCGTCAATCCCATTACTCGACTTATCCGATGCTTACAACCCTTCCGCCCTTACCGACCAATTGCAGCACTACTACGCCAATGCCCAATCCCTGGTCTCTCTTGACAACCACCTCGAAGCTCTTGACTATCTAGAATTCGCCAACGGCCTCCTTGCATCCCACCCACCTTCCTATTCAGCCCAACCGCCCCACTCACCAAGCACCACGGACATACATTTCCTCACAGCTCACGTCTGTCTCCATCACTCCCTCAAACGCATCACCCGAGCGCGCCAATTGCTCAAAAATATATACACCGCATCCTACATAAACCCCCCTGAGCACCGCTACGAAGCCGCACACATGCTCGCTCAGCTGTACATGTTCGTCGATGGGAACCCGAATGACCCGACTATCGATTGGGATGGCATGAGCATGAACCTTGACAAAGCGAAGGAGTATGTCATTGCAGCTGTGCGGGGGCGGAAGAGGATACTTGGTTTGGGACATCCGGATACGCAGAAGAGTGTGGAATTGCTGACTACATTGTGTGCGCGGGCGGGGAGTGCGAGTGGGGCCGTGCTTGGGGAGCTATTGGATGTTTTGCGGGAGACATTTGAGGGGAGTGACGATGGTGGAAGAGGAGGTTCAGGCGAGGGTTCTTCAAGGTGGACGCTGGCGTGTTTACGAGACATGAGTATATGATGACTTATCTCCTTTACCGACTATGAATAGACGATGTCTAGATCCTATGCTCGATGCAGCACAGATCGTATGTCCGTATATTAAGAGCGCCCCGTTCAACCCGATGCGCGAAGCACACATCGCTCTACCCACGGCTCCTCGGCACATTTGCCACCCTATCAACGATCTCCCCCAAGCGTCTGACCGATCTATGCATATAGCTGATATCTTCTGCACACAGCTGCAGACCTAAACACAATAACCCTTCTGTACACACCTCCCATTGGCCATCTGAACTCGTAATCGGTGCGATTGCCCACGTACGAACTGCTTGCGAGACATGCACTGACTTCAACAGATCTCATCCTTGTAGGTCAGAGCCGCTAGACGCCTTGACCTCGAATGCTGCGCCCGGCACGAGGTGTGGAGACTCGCCCTGAATTCCGGCGTTTCTGACTCTGCGATCATCGGCGGCTACAACACCTGGACGGGCAAGAGTGCGGGCAGCGATAAGCAGTTGAGCAAGCGCATCGATTGTTTTGGACTTGTGACACAGTACATTGTACAACAAAACAAGCACATTTACCTAGCTCTTTCTGTCTTTCTTTTACTCCTACAGAAAGACGGAGCTTATGATTCACGCTTTCCCAGCCATCAGCCTCCATCGCCACAAGCATACCAACACCCCTCTAACAATGCCGTCAGCTAGCATACCAAGTTTGTAGCCGAGTTCGTTACTATGATCGGAAGCCAGAGAGGCCGCAAAGCCTATGTAGCCGCGCTGTTTGCCGCCGCGACCCAGACCGCAATCCCAAATTTAGCTACGAGGAAGCGAGGAATACGACGCACGAGCACGAGCACCCGCTGTCACGGCAAACGACCAGTCCATTTGCTGCTCCCCTGTTGGCATCTCGGCGACATCGCAAGCCTCTACATTATCGAGACGAGACTAATGCACCACCGTTATGGGCACATGATTTTGGCACTAGACTCTAGACAAAAGGTTCAATTATTATAATACATACTTTTCTGGAAGGCAAGGGAGTCTCTAGACTAAATACGAGATCAATGTCCTGGTCTAAAGCCAAACCAAAACTCCAAGCCGTCGTGAACCATACAGCTCCACATTGCGGTAGACAAACCGCTGTCTTGAGCGGCGTGAAATGATCATGGTAGCTCGCTCTCTGACTTGGTAGCTACCGCTGTAGTGGGCCATGAGGCAACGGAGAGCAACGACGGATACCTACTCTTCCACTTGTGAGACTAGAGTCACCACAAGGGAATAATGCTCCGTAGTGTGGCAATTAGTCCTCCTCAATCTCGCCTTCTTCGCTGCCAGAGCGCAGGATACGCTCTTCTTCCTCTTTCTTCGTTGGTTCGGGAACGGGAGTCTTAGACTTACGTTCATGACGGGGAGAGTAGCGAGCGCGCTGTAAGTAATTAGTACGAGAAGATGTCGATAGCAACGAATGGGGTTAAGTACCTTGTTATCGCGCCTAGAGGAACTTTCGTCGCTGTCTCGTCGCCGTCTATTCGATGTGGGACGGCCCACGCCGTCACCATAGTCCAAGCTGACACTACGCTCGCGGGGATCCGCCCGACTAAGGGGATCACCGCGCGAAACGTACGAACGTTCGCGTTCCACCTCTCGCTCGCGTCGCTCACGTCCGTAGTGGTCGCCGCTGCCTTGGCGGGATCGCTCCCAACGGTCACCCTCTCGCTCACGGTCGCGTCGATGGGGCGGTGACAAGCCAGTACTGTCATTGTTCCTATACCGCGCCTCGCGATCCTGCTGAGCCTGACGGCGCTCGGCTGCGTAAGGATCATGTTCAGGTGAGCGGGTGCGCGTAGGCTGGCGGCGGTGAGATTCAGAGCGGCCGTTGCGGTACTCACGGTCTCGATCACGCCTATCCCTGTCTCCCCTATCTCGCTCCCGCTCGCGGTCGCGCGGATCACGCCTGCTACGGTCTCGTCGATCGCTCTCCTTTTCCTTGAGGCGGCGTATGTACTTGTCGAAAACGGACAGACGGAGTGGGTCAGACTTTAGCGCGCGATACTCGTCTGTCTTCTCAATACGAGGACGTACCGCTTCCCAGCTATCCGAAAGTGTCACAGGTGGATCAAGACGTTTGATCACGGACCGGAGACTGTCCAACGCGTCCCGTTCGTCGCGCTCTTCATGGCGTCGCTCATCCTCTTCTCGCTTCCTGACCTTGGTGATAACGTATTCGAAGATGTTTCGCATCGACTGGTCGTCAATATTAGTAGTGCGGGGGTCAGCGCGCATGACATTTAGGAAGTCGTCGATGGGAGTAGCAGTCGTAACCTCAAAGCGTTGATGCTGGGGGATTGTTAGTAAAGTTGTTGCTATGCCTAGGATCGCATAACTCACCTCGAGCACATCTAGCGCATAACGGCGCAGGGTACGGAACTTCTGCTCCTCAACCTCTAGCGCGTCCCAGAACATGTCAAGTGGCGATGAGCCGCCCTGGCCGAGCATTGCGATGTATCGGGGATCGTCCTGGATGATGTTGTGAATGTCCTTCCACTTTGAGCCAGCCTTGAGCCTACCAGTCTCTTGCAGGTCAGTCAACATCTGCCGGAAGCCATCCCGATTCTTTCGCTCAATGCGATGCTTCTCGCGGCGCTCAGCCTGGACTCGTTCGTTGTGCTCGCGCTGAAGCGACCTGATGTGTGTTTCAAACGTGTTCAAGACGTCCAAACGATGGAGAGATTGGAACTTCTCACTGTTGAACTGTCTGTTTTCTTCCAACTTCTCTTCAGCGGTTTGCCATCGTGTGAATGGCTCTAGGTCAAGCCCTTGCAGCAGTGAAATCAGATCGTCCAAAGCGGTCTTCTTGTCCTCGACTTCCTTTTCTCCATTAGCGCGTCGCATCAAGACAATGTATTCGTCGAATAGTTGCCTCCGTTCGTTGTCATCCTTGGCAGAACGAAAGACAGTCTCGTCTTCTAGTACGGGAAGCGCGGTCTTCCACCTGGTGTAGTGCGTGATTTCGGGGTGGGATCGCAGCATCGACATGAAATCGATGCGCAGCTTTGCCTGTCGCTCCTGCTCCTTTTGTTTCTCCTGAACGCGGAGGTCATCGCAGTATTTCTTGAACGCCTCCTCGCGCTTATCTGGGTCGGGAATTGCGCGCCAGTTGGGGTCTTTGATACCGGCGCGGACGGTCCGAAGCCAGTCCCAGTCCGCTTGCACCTTGAGCTGTTTAAGCACTTTCATAAAGGCAGCCTCAGCATCTTGTGCGCTGGCAAATTGCAGTTCGTTCGAGGGTTGGAAGCTTGGTCGGTCTGCGCCGAACCCAGACTCGCGGTCTCGGTCGCGTTCTCGATCACGGTCACGGTCCCGGTCCCGGTCGCGTCGATCTGGCACGTAGCTATCGCGTTCGCGGTCGCGATCGCCACGGCCGTGGTCGAAGGCAGGGGCATTCATGGCAGGCATCACTGGTCCAGCAGCCCAAGCATTCCTATTCGCATCGTCAGCAGGTTCGTAGGAGAATAGGCGATCGCAACTTACGGTGGAGGCCGCTGAGGTGGCTGGCTCTTAATGCGCTCCAGGTTCTTGACCACGTCCGGGGGCATGTCCCATGTTGTCGCTTTCGTCTCCTTGTGAGCCCAGTACGTCCTCTCCCCAGCTTTGTATATCGTCCAAGGTGTGCCAACGATTGCGCGCTATAAAGTCAGCATTGTTTCTACAGTTGCGACAGCAGTACAACTTACCTCCTCATCGGTCATGAGCTCTTCTGGCTTGTCCCACTTCGTTTCGCCAGTCGCGGGATTGTGATAGTACTCCTTCCCGGTATCTGGTTGCTTGTGGATCTGCCATGCCGATGGACGGGGCGGCATCATGCCTGGTCCCGGCGGTGGTTGATAGCCGTTCATGATGGCGATCGCAGATGTCGTGGAGTGTCAGTTGCTGGTGTCGCGCGCATGAAGGAACATGAAGCCTAAGCGCGATTTTTGGAGCACGGACCACCTGGCACGGTCAAACGTAGGCCCGATGGGGAGAGCTCTCGGCGATATCCACCCTTCACTCTCACCAACAACACCTCCTTCACTTATCGGCAAGGATTCTTGCCTGCTGTTTGATTTCGCTTAGCCCCCTCAGTTTGGCCTCATTTCCATAGGAATGGACGCAGAACTACAATGAAACGGTTCATACTTACGTGACATATACGGACACCACCAATACCATGCCTACTCATTTCGAACCTACACCGCGCAGGAGCGCGGAATTTGTAGAGAGCTCTGTTCTCGAGGCAGTTGTGCCCTCTGACTCTATCTTCGACATCGAGGATGAGATCACTTCTTGGGACGGAACCCATGAAGACGAGGGTAGCTCCATCTTACCGTCCTTAACACAGCGACAAGTATTACTATTCGGTAAGCTCATACGGGTTGTATCAATGTCTGCAGCCTCTTACTCATACTAGGCGTCTAGATGAACTGGTCCCAGTATATGTAATCTTCCGCACGCCTATGGTCGAAGATTCGACATTAAAGTCCTACCTTGCGAGGTTGGCTATCAATGTGGAAGCATTCGCCTTCAGTACTGCTCCTCTAAACGAGCAGGAAGCGAAAGCACCGCCTCCAAGAGAGTTGATCTATTCCCAGACCATCAAAGACTCGAACGAGCCGACCATCATCTGCCATGAAGAGGAAGGCAACCCTCACATCTATGTGGTCTGGAGGATAGAGATTTTCATATGTGAGAGATGCGGACCACTAGCCCCCCCACCATCTGACGTGACGCAGGTCGACCACGAGGCAAATTTCACAAACCCGCCGTGTACTTTCAGCCCACAGCAAACTTGAGACCTGCCGAAAGGGTGAAGAGGAGCGTCCAGGACGATGAGTATCTTCCAAGCAAGGTGCCGACAGCCTTGAATTTGCTTCAATCTTTTGAAAGCGACGTTGCCATGAAGGGTATTACGCCTCGGCTGTCCGCGTTGCGAATCAGCAAGATCGCACCAACAGGTCCTGTGGCCAAGGAGCTGATTCGGCCGATCAGAACTGGACAACGGCGGCTATTCCGTGCACTACCAGCGTTGATTTGGCGCATACGGTACTCGAAGGTACAGACGTCTTTGAGTGACATGTCGCTCATGGCCTCACTGGACCTTGAAGTTGCATATGTCACCGGTTGTCGCATCAGCGTCGAGGGCATCAATCTAGCTATAAGAGGCGGACAAGTCAAGGCCATCGCTGACCATGACGGATCAGCTATCATCCGCCAACCGGGTGACCAGCTCACGTATCTCTACAAACTCACGCCAGATGTCTCCCCAGACGGGACACCGCTATTTGGAAGTGAAGGTCATACCCTGACTCTTGATGTCAAAGCCAAGGTTCTGGTCTCTGAAGATTGTCGGCCAACCGTCACAATCGGATGGGAGACAGCCGTAGACTTCACTGCCGAGCAAAACACAAGCTTAGTGAAGGCCGCGCACAGGCTTAGCAACCCTACCACGCAGTCCCTCAAGTTTTCGAGTCCGGACGCTCTGCCAATGCACGACACAGCGACCCAGGAAGCAGCGGATGCCTCGAAGCAGCCTATCAATGTCACTATCACCATCTCGGGCCCACCGCGCGTGCAAGTTGGAGAGATGTTCCACTGGGGCGTATTCATTGTCAATAGATCGGACAAGATGAGGAAGCTAGCCGTCCTCGTTATACCAAAGAGGAAGCGCGACTATGACAGACACAAGGCGCACCCCTCCACGTCCTCGGCAGGCGGGTATCGCAGTGACAAGAAAGATCTGCTCGCGAGCGCCGTGGCGGACGAAAACATCGTATACGCGAAGCAGAAGAGCGCCAAAGTGGAAGCTGCGGAGCTCGTCTGCTTGACAACGGACATTCGAATAGGGTAAGTGACGCTCATGGTATGAGTGGCTGTAGTATTGACAAAACGTAGACATCTAGCGCCCGGGGCGTCATATACAGCAGACATGAAATTCATCGCGCTCACCGCTGGTGTACTCTCAGTGGATGCTGTACGGGTAGTTGACTTGGGCACGAATGAGACGTCGGACGTCCGCGATCTGCCCGCTATAGTGGCTGTGGAGCATGAGGAGGTATCATCCGGGGACTCGGATTAGGACCAGACGCAGAGCAGAAGAATGATATCTGCATTGGCCTCGATCTCCGCTTCCTTTTTCTTCAGGAATTGCAGCTTGAACACACCCTGTCACAAATTGCCTCGACTACTCGAGTACTATCTCTGATGCACCTAATGTTTCCCACCGGCGACGACTCCGAACACGAATGCGACATCTCCATCGGGCCTGACTCCGAGATGGCGAGTAGGTGTGACGCTCCCATGCTAGCCCCGCACCGCCACAACGACGCCAACGACTCGCCTTAATCCACTTACCACAGCCATCAGACCACTCCAGCTACTCAGTGCCCTTCTACCATGCTTCATGCCCCATGTCACCGTTAAACCCTCAACTCTCAGCCTCATGACTTCCACCCCAGCAGATGAATACAAAAGACAACAACCTGTTTCCAAGTGTCCAAAACCTCACATCGTCTGTGTCGTAACTCGCATTGTACCCCAAGTCGTGCGGCGATGCAAAAAAACAAACCAGACATCAGAAATTCAGGTCTCACCCTGTTTCCTTCCCACGATTCACGACAGGCACAGGCATAGGCACATGCAGGTCTCAGACCGGATCGGCTCGGGGCACACGCCATGTTAGCGTACCAGACTTCCTTCGCTCCCACGCCCATCACAAAACATCATGCCAGAAGCCCCAACCCTACCATTCCCTCCCAACTTCCCTCTTCCGAACCTGTCCACAAGCTCATGATCAGTCCACTTCCAGCAAAGTCCACCAACTACAGTCCATACCAAGCGCCACTAGCGCATCGGACCGTCGCCCCCCAAGCCAACCCAAAGAAACTTAGATTCAAACAGCCACACTAGCGTCCCGCGGATCTCTAGTCAGGAACTTGTATCGTACGTATCGAACGCCATAAACCTGCGCCAACTCAACGCCGCCAGCACCTCGGTCGAACAAGAGCGACCGACCACACTCCAGTGTTCTGGATAACGCCCAGCAACCAGCTGAGGTGGAACGATGGATCATGTGGGCTAGTGCATGTTGGGCTCAGGGGTAATCAGAACCCACGAAACCACACGACAAAAGCAATGGTTTCGGACTCAGCTCAATGTTGGGGTGCGGTCGCGTGCGGAAGCAAGCATGCTTCACCTTCGTAACCGTCCTGGCGACGTGCAAAAGCACTTCTGCGGATCCTGCTGTCCTGATTGTTGTAGAAGGAGATGCTGGGTAGGTTCTTTTGGTCGGGAAACGCCGAGTTCTCCCCCTCCACCCCTCCACCCCTCCTCTTGATGTGATTCGGAAGCGAAAAAGCAAAGAGAATCAACGAGGCGTGTGCACTGTGGCTTAGGCCGCACCGGTGTGTGACAGCGGGATCAACGACGCACGCGCGAATCTCAATTTCCCCAAGAAACCGGAGAAACGAACACGGTAAGAGAGGAATTAGTGTGTGATGGGAAAGAAGAGGGCTGTGGGAATCGAAAGTTGGTGGTGGGGAAATTGGCATCGCAATCTACCACCATCGGGGATTTCTCGCTGTGTGGTTGTTAGTCATTTGATGAATGAAGCTGTGTAAGGATGATCCTGCTGCTCGCAATCAGATGATAACATCACGAGTCGAACGATGCCGATCGAGCCGCATGTGCATCGGCGACTTCCTCCGTCTGCAGGTGCACGACCGACGCACGATGAGCGCATATGTCAAAATCACCTGTCGATCACCCGCTCAAGACGCAACGCTATAGGTGGGCAAATCTTGTACCGAAGAGAGCAATCGAGCAGCCTGAACCGCAAATCTTTCCATTTCCAAACCCCCCCACCCATCACATCGTGCAAGATACAGCCTTTGCACCCCCAAATCCCGATGCGGTCTCATCGTCGTATACATATTCCCGGTCAAAACCTTATTCCTACACAATCCAAGCTTCATCTTCAGATATCCCAATGCTCATTCCTCCAAGTATTAAGAGACAAAGAGAGACATTAGTAGGAGTGTACGCGTTTGCTCCAACATTACATAAGGACAGGAACAGATAATCCCATCCTAATCCATCGAGATAACATTTCAAAAAGGAGCGTCCGCTTTCGTTAGATAAGATCCCGGGGCAAAAAAATAGATACCAGCCCAATATAAACCCAGATGATGGAAATCCTTGCTCCATATTTTCCACACGCCGGCGCCATGAAGTATGAAAATGATGAAAAGAAACAGGGAAATTCGCGCCCTTATTAGAATTAGACAAAGTGAGGCTATAGCCAAGGGTTCGTTGCGTATATTTCGTAGATGTCGGAGTGATAACGAGGCGTAGGATTGGCAAAATGAAATTTGCTGCTCCCTTTTCTACGGTTCCTTGAAGGGAACTCGTTGGTCCAGAAGCGGCGCGCGATAATCGCTTGAATGGGGCGGTAGGTCGCAATCCTACCGGGTATATTCCAAAATGCTGTTGTGAACCCGAATGTAAACGCTAGACGCTCAGCTGGGCAGAGGCTACGACGACGCGCGGAAGTCGTGTGGCCCTTGGTTTGCAAATATGTAGTTCTTCGGTTGAGGTTCGGTCGTCCGTCGCAGGAAGTTGGAGTGCGGATCGCCTTGCGGAGGAGAGTATTGGTGGACTAAGAAGTCGGGCATGGCTGACACACGCGGTGCAAACGGCACGTCGTGGTGAATACCGCTCAGGGACATGTCTCTGATGTCGTCGTAGGTGAAATTACCAAATTGGCCAGGGTACTGCATGCTGACGTCGTCGAGCTGGCCATGCCCCTGCTCAGGTAGCGACGGCCTCCTAAAATGTGACGGCTTGGGTTGCGCAATCGTAAGATCAGTGGTGGAATGGAATCCGGCTCTCATTTGCGGAGGCTGCATTAATGCTGTGCGAGGGAACGCTTGCTGCGTAGCTGGTGCGGACTGCGGAGGCGTATCTCGATACAGACTCTCGTGAGCAAGTCGTGCTTGGTTCAGTTGCGCCAGATCCAGGGGAGTCGACGGCGGAGATCCGCAGCTAGAATAAACCCCAGCTGGTTGAGAGTCGGTGGTCCAATTTACGCTAAGGCTCTCCGGACTACTGTGGTCAGGCATGGCCGCATGGTTGCGAAACACGGTGTTGCTCTGCCAGTACGGAAAGCGGGCCGTCTCGTTTGGAGTCTGTGGTGTAGGTGGGGCTAGGCTACCACCTTGTCCAAGTGTCGTTGAACTGGTCGCGGAGAAGGTCCTCGCGAACTTGGGCGACGACGCAGCGTCCGCAAAGGTTAGCGTCATGGGTGAGCGCTGTGCCGAGCCAGGATTGGGTTTTTGCACACGACCGGCAGCATTGCCGATGCCTGACGACCGTATTCTACGAAGTGTATGGTCACTGCTGTTTCCGGGAGAAGGCATTCCGCTGGTGTATGAGGCACTCCGCAACGTACTGGAATTGAGTGCAGTTGGCCGCTTGTGTCTCCTCGCAGCGATGCTGGAGGACTGGGTGGTTTGCTGGAACTCATCTGGCGTGCTGTTTTGGATGTGTATCGCTTCGATGTTGCTGGCTAGGTTGCTCGTTGACGAGTTGCGCCTGGCAAAGGCCTCGTCTCCGAAAACACTGGCCTCATAGTCGCTCGGACCTGCACTAATCTTGCGCTCATGCTGACTGGGCGACGAGATAACGGCATGTGCAGAAGCGTTGGCGTGGTGGTACATGTCTGACTGCGAGAATGCTTGGGTGTGGCCGTTTGGCCCCCAAAAAGCGGCCTCGGAAACGGAGGCTTGGGGCATAGAATACGGGGAGTCGAACAGATCGTCGGTGTCGTGGGATGTCTTAACATCTGAGCCAGTGTTGTGATCGTCGGTCCAACCAGAGTAAACGGAAGCGATGGAGGCCACGGATGAGACATTAGGAACATGATTAGGGAGGCTCGAGGACTGCGTGATATCTGTCGATGGGGCGCCAGAATAAGGCGAGGCTTCCGGTGATATCGACTCGGCGTTGTTCTGCATGTCGGACGCATTAGAGGCATTTGCGGCCATGTTGGAATAATCGTATGCCGAGAACTCGGAGAAAGTACTGAAGGGGTCGTTTGACGGCGCAGTTCCGCTGGACAAAGTCGAGGGCACAGAGAAGGTAAGATCGCCCTGCATTCCATGTGGTAAACCCGAGGTATCATACGAGTAGCCCGACTCCTGGGGTGGGATGGGTGCGTAGGTAGGCCCAGCAGTGGCAGCCATGAACGAATGCATTACAGCATTGGGATGGTACGACGTGGACCGGTCAGCCTCAGGAATGGACCGCAGCGAATGGTGCATGTCGTATTGCTGCTGCAACGTCATTTGCGGTCCTAGATCTAGGGCTGACGGACCCTCGACACTCTGGACAGGCATGCTGGTCGGGCTGATGTCAGCTGTCACGGGGAAGTAGTCCTGATTGACCTGAAGGTGCGTCTGGGGTTGCTCGTTGTGCTGCTGGTATTGCGACGTAACAATGGGCATCTGCGGGGGTCCATAGATGCCCATGCTCATATTGTACTGGTTGATCTGCTTTTTGATGTCCTGCTTGACCTTTGCTCTCCGGTTCTGGAACCAGTTCTGGGACACTGTTAGCATAGGCCAGGGAAAGTGGGGCAAGTAGTCGGCACGTACATTGATCTTGTCTAGGGGTACGCCGAGGTTCTCGGCGAAGCCTTTCTTCGTGCTCGTACTCGGCTTGTGCTGCTGCTGGAAGTGGGCTTCGAGGATGTCGTGCTGCTCCTTTGTGAGGCGTGGTTTGACGTCGGCGCAGCCATTCTGCGGCGGCTTTTGGGGAGCACCGGCGGGCTTCGCGACGCTGCTCGTCTGCGATGGCTGCGGCGAAGGTTGCTGCGAGCCAGCATCGCCGCCGTTGGTGAAGGGCTGCATCGGGGCGCCTTCGGGGGAGCGTTGGTTCGCGACGCGCGCGGGCTGTCAACGCGGGCTCGGCAGTGCGGCCAGAACACGTCGTTGGCGGGCGGTTGCTGGCTACAATGGCAGCGGAGGACTGCGGGCGACGGCGAGGCGAGCGACTCTCGGGGGGAGGGGGAGCGGCCGCTTGCTGCGTGGGTTCGGCGGAGAGGTGTGCTGTGGTGTGGTGTTGGGTTGGGATGGGGTGGAGCACGATGCGGATCGCGGAGATGGGACGGGCGCAGCTGGGGTCGTGTCGAAGCGAGCGTGGGTTACCGCATATCACACAGCACGGTGGGATGAGCAGCAGCAAAGAACGAAAGACGGGTGCAAAGCGAGTGTGAGTGTGAATGGCGCAGAAGCAGAAGCAGAGCGACGAGGGCGAAAAAGGCCGACGGGTTGGGAGCGTCGGGTCAGGAGGGAAGGTGCGGGAGGTGTTGGCGCATGGTACAGTACTTGAGACGGGTGGTGGGCCAAGCCACCATTCAACCTAAACCGCTGGCAGCAGCAGTTATTTTGGGGACCACGCGCATGGCCTGCATCGTGACTGAGTGCCCTGAGACCCGACCCTGCGCTGCCACAGTCGAGCGCGGATATCTCGCGCCGGGGGCTCCGCTGCCCGCCGTCTGGCCTGCTGATTCGCAGCGAGCCCGACTCGCGCCCTCGCCCCAGCATCGGGCGGCGTCGCAGTCACCTCTCCTCTCACCTCGCGCCTCCGGCCATCCACCCGTCACCCACCCACCACCCACCACTGACCACCGCCCACCGAGGCTGCGAGGCTGCGCGGGCGGCGCTGAGCGGCCGGGGCGTGCGGCGGCGGCACAGGGGGCTGTCGGCGCATCTGTGATTGGCCGCGCCGTGCTGAGGGCTTAGCCCGCAGAGGCCTGCGCCGATGGCTCTTTGGCTCGTTCGCAATCGCGATGCGGCGTCATCTGGCAATTTCGGGAGATGCGCACATGGAGAGAGGGCCCTGGGCCGTGGGCAGCATGGACGCTGGAGTTGGAGCTGGAGCAGTGCCTATTCTCCGGCCCTCCCCTCCATCGACCACGTCCAGGACGAGGGTGAGCGCGAGGGCTGCGTGCGGCGCGGTGCCGTGCACTGCAGGCGCGCTGGCAGTGGCTTCACAACCGCCGCCGCCGGGCTGCCGGGCGCTAGGTCCTCTACAGGCACAGCGATGTCCCCTTTTTCCCCGACAATCCTCAAGCGCTCGAGACGGCGCGTTGGCGCCGTCGGACCGCGACTCGCCATTCGCTCGGCGGCACTCCAATCGCACCAACACACAAACACTCCTCTGTCCACCTCGGCCATCACGGTCGATTTGTGCGACTGCTGGCGGTTCTCGTCCACCGCGCCCGCCCTCTGCACAATCAAGGGGCAACAGCACCTCCCGTCTGGCTTTCGGAACGCGGCGTAGACAGTCACTGTGCCTTGCAGCACCATGCCACTTTGGCCGTGGTGCTACACGACAATCTCAAATCGGGGCTGGCCCAGTTCCACAAACCTCGCAGCTGGCCCCTTTGGGGGTAACGTTGAGCCGAACATGGCTCCCGTCGGCCTCATGCGCGTTGCTTCTGTCGTCGAGACCGCACGCCGCGCCCAAGCGGCCTGGGCCAGCGCGACGGACCGGGGAACTGGTTACACCTGCGAGGAAGCACAGCCTCTCGCCATAGCTTCCTTAACGCTTACTGACGATTGCCAAAGACCCCGCGCTACCGCTGCAGGAGCTCGCACGCTGCTCGCAATCTGTATTCCGGAGGACATGTCAAACCATCGGCTGTCGCACCGGAAAATGCTTCGCTTCGAGTAAGGGGCATGCTGTGCTTCCCATGACGACTGGCCATGCATTGCAACCTGTAACCGTTCTAGAAAATAGGAAGATCGTCTGGTGGCTTAGACTGCTTAGACAGAGTAGCCATGCGATGCAACGCACCGGTCGGTTAATGCCACAGGTAGCGTGTGTGCAGAACTGTTACTGCCGAGCACATTGATTCGCCGTGAGCAGACTGCGCCTGGTTAATCCTTGAACGCACCCGCCGTTTACACCTAGCTTGACCAAACCCCGGGTCGCATGAAGGCTCGGCCACCGAGTAAAGTTGCCTGCGTTTACACTTTGTAGTGTTCAACCGAACTTCTCATGTCATGTTCGCGGATTGAGTACTGATAGGGCGAGTAAGCTTTCTTGACAAGGGACCTGAACGCTCGACGGCTAGGATCTTGCTTTCGGTCTTCCGAGCGGTGCACCGCCTCCTTCTCGAGCCGGTGAGTGAATGATGCAACATGATTGCACCGTCCACTTTGAAGATATCTATTAAAAGCGACAGTCAGTCGTGGGACCATGGTTCGGTGATGCTGGTGAGACTGGCCTTGTAGCTCAGCCTCTGCCACATGGAAGAATCAATTAATCTATGCTTTCATCGTCAGACTAGGGCGTCCAAAACTTCCATCTCTGCCTGTCCGGTCGTCTTATCCCATGCTTTCAATACGACGGAGCGCATATCACGGACAATGAAATCGGCGCCTGCTTCTCGGAGCTGATCGAGCGTGTGGGTCGTATGGAGTGCAACGACGATGAACCCTGCGGCTTTGCCTGATCGTACGCCCGCGGGAGCATCTTCAAAAACAATTACCGACGAATTGGGAGGCAGGCCGAGCTTCGCCTTGCCCATCTCGTAGCATGCGGGGTCCGGTTTGCCGTTCTCAACATCTTCGGCCACGACCAAATTTTTAGGATGTGCCAGCTTCAACACGTCCAGCCACCCAGTGACGAGCGGACGAGTGCCACTAGTGACGATACACCATGGGATCGCACTCTGTTCGAGCTCATCCAGAAGTTCTCGCGCGCCGGGTATCTCGACCGCGTCTGCTCCATACTCCTTGGGAATACGGCCCTCCTTCTCACTGATGTCTGCGACCCTGATCAGCATTCAGGCCTCAAGCGGAACGAATGATACGGACATTCCCAATTCGCCAACTTGGGCTCGAATATCCGTAGAACGTCAATCGATCTGCGGCCGTGAGACGTAGCGAGGATTACGGCGGGATCGACACCGATTTCTCTTCCTATGCTGCACGGTTGAGCATAATTTCACTGTCACGGGTGGCCTAGTATACCTCTGCCAGTTTTTGACCACCGCTTCAGTAGAGTCGATTATGGTACCGCTGTGGCGACAGTGAGCACGGAGGTATTATGTAGTGCGTCGGCACGTCCGACGGAACGCCCACTGTAACACTCTTGGAAGGGCGACAGGATACGCAATCCACAGGACAAGTCATAGTTCTGCCTGGCATCGGACGCGCCCACACGGTGTAGGACGGCAATGGGCTTACTCCATGTCGAAAAGCTGCTAATGGTCAGTAGTAGATCCAGTTCTTCACAAATGTGGAGTCACTCACCATGCCATGACAGGTGAGAACCTGTGGAGGAGCAGAGAAGGACGGGTTTGATTCGGAGATAGTCATTCTGATGGATCTGTATGCGTCCTGAATCTGTTCTGTAAGGTTCCCAGTTGAGTGATTCAGTCGTAGAGGCGGTACATATAAGAAGAGGATGTCTATGGAAGGAAATCAATGATCGGCTTCGAGCTTTCTCTTTCGGGGAAGCCGTCCGGCGAGCCAATGGCTTCTAGGGCGTGTGGCGTGTCCCTGCGTATGCAGCCGCTGCGAGTTTTCGCAACCCCTCCAAGTCGCGCTTTGCGCATTTTCAAGCATGTCGCGACTGTACTAGATACTTGCAATTGTTTCCAGAGAGGGCAGGGGTTTATGACGCAATGGCAGATCGAAGTGCAAAAAGTTAAGTTCATGGGTAAGATTAGATAAGACATTTTCTGCCAGCAGTCACCGCCTTTGCCGAAATCTTGGCGATCGAAAATTATGGCACTGCGGGCCCAGTGTTCGAGATCTTAGAAACGAACGTCTCGACGCAGCAGTCTTCTACCTCCACGCAAACATGAAGGTCGGAAGTGAGTATACTTGTCTTGTATTCCTATGTGCAAGCTAACGCCATGTCCAGAGCCTACATCAAAGCGCGTTCCCGTGCGGCTGCGCAATAAGATTGTGAAATCTTCCGCAGCAAAGCAACGCAAAGCGAGAAAGCAAGCCAAAACCGTCAGTACACTCAGCTCCGACGCTGTGCATTCGCTCATTAGTCACAGAACCCCGAATGGCGCTCCAAGGTCAAGAAGGACCCTGGTATCCCGAACCTTTTCCCATACAAGGACAGGATACTACAGGAGATCGAGGAGAAGCGTAAGCTGAAAGATGAGGAGACTGCTGCCCGCAAAGAGCTAGCAAGGCAACAAAGGCTGGGCGGCGAGACGCCAGTGAATACCTTGGAAGGCGAAGAGGAGGCAGTAGACGAGGAGCTGCTTGAGGAGGATTCAGAGGACGAAGACTCCATGCAGGTGGTGAGTTTACACCTATACATGCAATGGCGGCACTGTTTTAACACTCTTCCCAGGATGACTCGAACCCCATGGCTGCCCTCCTAGCGTCAGCAAAAGCACGCGCCGCTCAGTTCGAAGGAAAGAGGGCGGGTGATGAAGACGCTATGGACGAGGACGATGAAGACGACTTTTCCGGCTTTGAAGACGATGCAGAAGATGGCGTATCCGCTGGAAGTGTCCGCAAAGACTCTTCAAGGAAAGCTTTCGACAAGGTATACAAGCAGGTCGTAGACTCCGCAGACGTGGTCTTGTACGTCCTCGACGCTCGCGATCCAGAGGGAACAAGATCGAAGGAGGTGGAACAAATGGTCATGGCTGCCGACAGAGGAAGCAAGCGCATGATATTCGTACTCAACAAGATCGATCTTGTACCGGCCCCAGTCCTGCGATCATGGCTCGTCTACCTTCGACGGTCCTTCCCTACCCTCCCCCTTCGCGCCTCGAAGCCCGCACCGAACGCGAAGGTTTTCGACCACAAAGAGCTTACAATCAAGAGCACCTCCGAGACACTGTTCAAAGCTCTCAAGACATTTGCCGAGTCCAGGCAACTCAAGCGATCGGTCAAGGTCGGCATTATCGGCTACCCCAATGTTGGCAAATCGTCGGTCATCAACGCCATGACAACGAGAATGGGCGGCAGGACCGGAGCATGCCCGGTTGGGGCTGAAGCCGGCGTGACGACCAGCCTACGTGAAGTCAAGCTGGATAACAAGCTGAAGCTTCTCGACTCTCCTGGAATTGTATTCCCCAACAAGCCTGAGGGCAATCGAAACAGCAAGGTTGAGGAGCAAGCTAGACTCATTCTTTTGAACGCTATTCCACCAAAGGACATCCACGACCCTATCCCCGCCGTGGCATTACTGATAAAGAGGCTCTCAGCAACACCCGAACTTTTCACGAAGCTCACTGATCTGTACGAATTGCCGGCGCTTCACCACATCAAGGGAGATACAACAACAGACTTCCTGGTTCAGGTGGCGCGAAAGAGAGGTCGCTTGGGCAAAGGCGGTGTTCCCAACCTCTATGCTGCTGCGCAGACGGTCATTACCGATTGGCGTGATGGACGGATACAAGGGTGGACTGATGCTCCTGCCTACAAGCCCGCTACCATCTCCTCTTCAAAAACTGCTCCCGCTACCAAGTCAGGTCTTGTCGGAGACCAGAAGGATATCGTAAAGGTGTGGGCTGCCGAGTTCAAGCTTGAGGGTCTTTGGGGAGAGGAGGCACCCGGCGCAGATGGCGCTGTCGATGCTATGGAGATATGAGCCATTGGGAAGGGCGACCAGGAAAATATGTATGCCTCGATAACGAATGTCTAGGGGATCGTGAGGCTTCCATGAGGGTGGCGCTTGGGCGTTTTCTAAGGATCAATCTTTCCTTTACCACAGTCATGATACCAACGTAGAGGTTCTATCCCGCGCCAACTCTTTGATGTCAAGTTCCTGCCCGCTTGTCGAATGTGAAAATACTAGGGTTCTGAATATGCGATCCAAGTCGAGCCCCAGTTTTCTATTCAACAATGGTCTGAGGAACGCGGAGCTTTGGCTAACACGGACGGCCTGTCGCGGCCTTCGGTGTAGAAAAAGCTGCTTCTCGATCAAAACCCAGCGACATCGGACTTCTTACTAGTGAGGCTGTTAAAAAAATTGCAGTATTTGGCGTTTGCGCGCACGGGTATGGCGTTTGCGGAGAACAACTCGCCCCACCTACGGCTTCTGTCGGCTCAGCCATGCACAGCTCCATCATCAAGCTCTAGCTATCGTGACTACAAATACAATTCTTCTCCGCCGGCCGGGCACACTCAATATCAAGTACTTTCACAATGGCGTCTTTGAAGCCCTTCCATCCGCTTGCTTCCGTGTCCAAGTCATTGAGTGCGCTGCCCTCCCAGCGCCCCGCACAAGCTGCGAGACGAGGTATCGCGACTATCGCAAACTTCAAGATTCCCACAATCAACAACGAGCCAAATGTAGGTGCAGTCCTGTGAAAGACTGCGATTGGGGCTCAGACTGCTAACAACTATCCCTAGCAACACTTCACCAAGGGCTCGGTCGACCGACAGAAGCTGCAGGATGCGGTGGCAGCTTTCAAGCAAAGGGCACCTATTGAAGTCCCACTGGCAGTAGGAGGGCAGCATGTACGTGCCTAGTGAGCAGCTGAGAAGAGATAAGATGGTGGGCTAACTTGTGGTAGATCACCAACTCGTCGATCCTCACGCAACACAACCCCTCGTCACACGCCGATGTAGTCGCAAAGTACTCCAACGCGAGCACCGCAGACGTCAACAAGGCCATAGACGAAGCTCTAGCAGCTAAGCCAGCATGGGAAAACCTACCGTTCGCCGACCGCGCAGCCGTCTTCCTCAAAGCAGCCGACCTCATCTCCACAAAGTACCGATATGATATCATGGCAGCTACCATGGTCGGCCAGGGCAAAAATGCGTGGCAGGCAGAAATTGACGCCGCCGCAGAGCTATGTGATTTCTTCAGGTACTATTCCTAGCTGCCGTGTAACTCTATCTGTCGCTGTGGCTAATACCAATAGGTTTAACGTCAAGTACGCCGAGGAGACTTATGGACATCAGCCGGTACACAATGCGCCTGGCGTGTGGAAGTACGTACCGTTGTGACGGAAGAAGCTATAAGAGCGATGCTAATGGTGTACAGCCGCGTTGAATACCGCCCACTAGAAGGCTTCGTGTACGCCATCTCCCCTTTCAATTTCACGGCTATTGGAGGAAACCTGCCTGCGGCCCCAGCCCTCATGGGTAACGTCGTCGTTTGGAAACCGTCACCTGCCGCCATCGCGTCAAATTGGCTCATCTACCAAATCCTTATCGAGGCTGGCCTGCCACCCAACGTGATCCAGTTCGTACCTGGAGATGCTGTGGAAGTCACCCAGGCCGTGCTGTCGCACCGACAGTTCGCAGCTCTACACTACACCGGTAGCACCGCAGTTTTCCGATCACTGTATGGAAAGATTGCGAACGGGGTTGCCGAGGGCAAGTACCAGGGCTACCCTCGCATTGTCGGTGAGACTGGCGGGAAGAACTTCCATCTTGTCCACCCAGGTGCCGATGTTCAAAACGCTGCCATCCAGACAGTGCGCGGTGCCTTTGAATACCAAGGCCAGAAGTGCAGCGCTTTGTCCCGGCTCTACGTACCCAAGTCCGTTTGGCCCGAATTCAAGGAGAAGATGGTCGCGGAGACCAAAGCGCTCAAGATTGGCGATCCCACCGACTTTTCCAACTTCATCGGCCCTGTAATCCACGAGGCCAGCTTCAACAAACTCTCGGGCGTCATCGACGAGGCCAAGAACGACAAGGAGCTTGAACTCCTCGTCGGCGGCAAGTACGACGGCAGCAAAGGCTACTACATCCACCCCACAGTCTACCAAACCACGAACCCCCACCACCCTCTTCTCTCCCGGGAACTTTTCGGCCCCGTCCTCGTCGCATACGTCTACGACGATGCTGCCCCCGATGCTTTCGCCAATATCTGCAAGCAGATCGACGAGACCTCCGAGTATGCCCTGACTGGTGCCATCTTTGCCCAGGACAGGGAAGTCGTTCGATTCGCCGAAGGTGCTCTGCGCAATGCGGCAGGTAACTTCTACATCAACTGCAAGTGCACGGGAGCTGTTGTGGGACAGCAGCCATTTGGTGGCTCGCGGGCTAGTGGCACGAATGATAAGGCGGGGAGTGCAACGTTACTTGCTAGGTTTGTGAATATGAGGGCGATCAAGGAGGAGTTTGTTGCTACGACCAAGGTGGAGTACCCCAGCAACGAGGTTTAGGCAGTACGAGCAACGATTCAAAAGAACTGTATTCGCTTATTCTCGGAGTTGGGATTGATTGGGATACGGGGACGGCGTTTGGGTAGGCCAAAGTATGTACAAAGACTGGGATGAGAATGAACCACACAAGACGGCATTTGATCCGTAACATATGTTCACAAGGGAGAGAAGACATGAAAGCATCGTTAGCGTTACATTAAATTGCTGAGATATCTTGCGACCCATCGCAAATTCCTGCCCTTCAGGCTTAGCATCCCGCAGTATAGTTCGCCCCCACCTTGTCAAGACACCAAGGAACGCCGAAACGTCGCGGCTACTCAGACACTTTGCTCGGTCGCTAAAGTGTTATAGACGACCGTGTGTGTTGTTCTACTCCACAATGCGGTCTTCACCATTGACGTTGAGCATGACGGACTCATTTCCCTACCAATGTGAGCACCTCGCAGAGACTCAATGGCCCAATACATACGACACCGTCAATTCATGCATGTCAACAGAGTCACTTCAAACTAAGGCTTCGTCGGGTTGTCTGATGTGCTCCGTTGTACCAGCGACAGTACAGACGTTCCCCAATCCTCAGACGGCGACCGCCTTCATAAGTCAAAGAAGCCGCCTTTTTCAGGATGGCAGGAAGGTGTTCTGCTCGAATGGTCCGTTTGGTCTGCCATCTTTTGGTAGCGGCCGACAGAGTGACTTCTGTATTTTCCACAGGTACCGACGAGGGGGAGGGGATGAAGCGACGTCCATCCTGTGGATACACGGGATCTGAAGCTGCGTTTATGCGCATCAAGAATTGGTGCGAGGGGTGTTTGGCAACGCATCGGGACCAGTGTGGCGAGGTTCCTAACGATGCGGTTGTGCTGCCCCACCGCGTACTAGATGTCGTGACTACGGCAGACAACGTAATTGTACTTGAGAAGACGCAGAACGAGATCTGACGATACGCTTGTCTGATTCACAGCTGAGGTGGCTACCAGGTACGTTTCCCCGGAGTGCAAATGTAGAGTTCGCTGCTTCTATGCGTTGTTTACGCCATTTGCACAGTCTCACACATTTTAACCACTCCTTAACTATGCGATCATTAGCTGATTTTGCATTCCCGATTAAAGCCTTTAAGAACGTTAGAAAGCAATCATGCAGAACACAAGATAGACATCCCGTGGATAAACCTCCCGCCAACCTTCCAAGACGCTATCGTCTTTGCGCAATGGTACGGAATACGCTATCTATGGATAGACAGGTACGTAGACAACCTTGCCCAAAGCTCAACGGCGGCATGGGCGTTCGCTTTCAGAAACGGTCCATCGGTCGCGGAAGGACTTGTCTTTCACGCCAAATTACTGAGCTTTGAGCGCGAACTAGCCGGTGCCGACGAATTGGGACCACTCACGCCATTCTCCGGCGGCCACTAGTATGCGCGGCGCTTGTCGAGGGCGAGTGCAAGATCGATGCCCATCAAACTTTTGACAAGCATGTTCCGGTCAGACTATGACTTCAAGCTTGATGGTGGTATCAGGTCGTCGAGGGGACGGCGTTGTAGTGTTTGCACCTTATTTCTCATCACTCGTCAAATTGGGCTCGGCAGCCTAAGCTTGGATACGAGGGGACAATAACATTGTGGTGTAGAGTATTGAGGCGGGTGGGTGTGGAGGTACAAGGGTAGGCTGTGTATGAGCGGATTGGGATGATGGATTTGCATGTGAGGATGAGTAGAAACCTAGGTCTAGAGTAGTGGTTCGAGGTTGCGGATGTTATTGGCGAAGCTGTTGTTAAGATTGTGTAGGAAGTGGGAATGTAGGGATCGCTGAGAAGGACAATTTGACATCCTTACATTTTCCCGTGGTATCTCTACAGCTCTGCCAGGAAATCACAGTTCCACCGAACCTCCTGTCTTCGACCGAGAACCTCGGCCCACGCGCAAGGTCAATCATAAATCTCTGCATAATCTCATCTCACCCCTTTCCTCAACACGCCCGTTTCCACCGCGACCCACCATCTCGGTCCCCCGTTGGCAGCTAGCGTTGCGCCGCTCCCGAATTCCGATCGGACCGTTCTTGGGCGATCCAGAACGAGAGAGCTTGTTATTAGAGGCACGGACCGGACGGCAATCATGCCGGATGCGGCTTTGGTATCACTGAGTGAGTCTTTGAATGTTGGACCGTAATTCGCAGCTCGTGGAAAGAAGGCGTGATCACCTGCCACGTTGCTTCGTAATGCACCTGTGTCAACCCCCGTGGCCACGCGTCCGTAGAAGGAACGGAGGTTCTGATTCTCCGACGAACAGGTAATCTACCGATGTGCATTGCACCCCGAAAGCCGACCCTCCGCCCGACTCCTATCAAAAGATTCGAGGTTTTCGATTAGTCTGCCGAGGCATATTCTGTTATAGGCTTAGCGCTGAATCAGATCTGCACAGGACCTCTGATGTCAGTTGTTCGGCGCGTCGCGACCCACTTTGGACGGTAGATATCCCGGTGTGATTGGTCGGGCTTAGAAGTTTTGGTGGCTGGCTTTTGTTTTGGGCTGCAGTTCGGCCGAGGCCAGCAATGCTTAGTTTCGGGATGGAGTGATTGTGTCATTGAAAGTGGGTTTTCTAATGATGTTGCCGGGACGGTGGGAGTGTTTATTTCTACTTTTGGATTTGCCTTCTTTATCTATACTCTAGAGTCATCCCACCTCTGAAAGTATTTCTCTTCTGTTTATACCAAATTCCGTCACGTCACTACCTTGACTTGACCAACGCAGTTTGACCGCTGCTCAAGAGAAGGACATCATGGAAAAGAATACCTTCGACGCGGATCCAGAGTCAGGCCGCGATGGCATCACCCACTGGCAACTCATCTTCGATCAGGGTGTCGTTACACACGATGTCGCCAACTACGACTACGAGGGCGCTGGAACTGAGGAGGATCCGTACGTCGTAGAGTGGATGGAGAATGATAAGAGGAATCCAATGACATGGAGCACGACGAGGAAGTGGGTGAGCTGTATCTGTATGGCGTTCGCGGTCTTGGTGGTGTCTTTCTGTTCCTCGGCATTTGCTGGAGGTATGTATATGGTCCTTTGCATAGTGGAAATTGAGCAGTAGCTAACAAGGTGCAGGTGTCCAGCAGATCCTCATGGAGTTCGACGTCTCACAAGAAGTCGTCACGCTTGGTGTTTCACTCTTCGTTCTTGGATTCGCCCTCGGGCCGCTTCTCTGGGCTCCGTTCAGTGAGCTCTACGGACGCCAGGTCGTATTCTTTGGAACGTTCCTTGCTCTGGTTGCGTTCAACGCCGGAGCTGCCGGGTCAAAGAACATCTACACACTACTTATTCTTCGGTTCTTCGGTGGCGCTTTCGGATCGAGTCCGCTCACGAATGCTGGTGGTGTCGTAGCCGATATGTTCGCGGCAAAGGAACGGGGATTGGCTATGTCCATCTTCTCCGTGGCCCCCTTCATGGGTCCTGTCTTGGGACCGATTGTTGGTGGCTTCCTGGGCATGACAGAAGGATGGAGGTGGCTGGAAGGTTTGATGGCCATCTTCTCCGGTGTCGTCTTCTTGATCGCTATTCTCTGCGTTCCGGAGACCTACCCGCCTGTGCTCCTGAGGAAGCGTGCGCAAACCCTATCGAAGATGACTGGAAAGGTGTATATGTCCCGGACCGACCTTGACCAAGGCAAGACTTCGCTCGGCGAAGCCTTCGCCACCGGTTTGAAGAGGCCATGGATTCTGCTCTTCCGCGAGCCGATCGTACTCTTCCTGTCGCTATATATGGCCATCATCTACGGCACGCTATATATGCTCTTCGGCGCTTTTCCCATCGTCTACCGCATCGGCCGCGGCTGGAACCAGGGCATCAGCGGTCTTCCTTTCATTGGCGTTGCCATCGGCATGGTTGCCGCTGTTACCTACACCATCGTGTACGACAACAAGCGCTACCTACGGTGTGTGAAGAACTCAAAAACAGGATTCGCTGCGCCCGAAGATAGACTGCCCGCAGCTATGGTTGGAGGCGTCGCCCTTCCCATCGGTCTCTTCTGGTTCGCCTGGACGAACTCGCCTTCCCTGCCTTGGGCTGCCAGTGTAGCGGCCGCGATACCGTTCGGGTTCGGCATGGTGCTCATCTTCTTGAGTATTATGAATTACCTGGTCGATGCGTACACAATTTTTGCGGCCTCGGTGCTGGCCGCCAATGGTATCATTCGGTCGGTTTTTGGTGCTGCTTTCCCATTGTAAGTCTATCATCGCTCGGAAGACGAGACGAGTATATACTAACATATTGAAAGGTTCACATCCCAGATGTACAGCCGCCTCGGAATCCACTGGGCATCGTCCATTCCGGCCTTTCTCGCCGTAGCCTGCCTACCATTCCCCTTCCTCTTCTACAAATACGGCTTTGCCATCCGCCAAAAATGCAAATACGCCTCACAATCCGACGCCTTCATGCAGCGCATCCGCGGCCAGGCCCAAGCTCCGGTCGATCAAGAAGCCAAGAACGATCCCTCTCCATCTACCTCCCGCACCGCCTCCGTGCAAGCCGAGGAGCTTGCTGAGCAAGAAGCTGTAGACTACTCGTTCAAGGAGCAGCACGAACCGCACAGCCGCTTCCAGGCGATGAAGACGGAGAAGGAGAGGGAAGCTGAGGATGATGGTTTGAAGAAGGTGCAGACGGGCAGGAGTAATCGGAGTCGCAAGTCTGCGAGGGAAGAGTATTACGACAATCCATACGAGATTGATCGTGTGCATACGCGGGAGAGCTTTCGGGCCCCAGCGAGGAGTAGGACGGCGAGTCTGAGTCGGACGAAGAGTCGGCAGTAGGCATGGTCGCATGGGTGGATGGGTAAAGGTGTGAGCGATTTTTCATAGAGAGATGGATCTTGGATTAGATCCGGGGAAGGGCATTCATGATACCAGCACTTACTGCATATTTCTTTTAATTTGATAGAAGCATAATACCTGAACTTTTACAAACAGTCTTTATAACATCCTAACCTACCACGTCAATCTCCCTCCCTTAGGTCACGGCCTCGCCACCAAATCAAGGTTGTACAGTATTGGCACTTTCGTCCTTGGACTCCCATTCTCGCTCATGAGTCAGGGGTACAATCGTGGATGCCATGATGCTCAAACGGCTTGAGTTCACCGTTTGGTTATAGAGGTTCCACTATCTACATTCTGCACGAAGGATGCTCGATTGAGGAAAGCGCTTTAAGACGGGTCTCGTGTTGTTCGATGAAGTGCTGAGCGTGGGAAACCGTGGCAAAGCTCTTAACACCCTGAATGGATTTCACGTTACAGCTTGTATAAAACTTGCTTGCGATTTATGAATGGCTATGACATGGAATCATACTCTACAGTAAAAGGTCGAGACCTGACTACAACGAGCGCAAATGATCATTGCCCCTTCGAGGTTCCATGTGACACCAGACTCGCCTCATCCGTATCACTCCTGCTAAGCTTGTCATCATTCTCATGATGCTTCACGGTATACGAGGACTCAATAGTAATTCCACTCTTTCCCCCAAGCTCGGGAACCGGAGTTGTTGGTGAATGAGGTGAATGAGAACAACTAGATACTGCTCCATTTACGTTGCGAGACTTGCTGCTCCGACCGAGACTCTTGAGTTTGGTATCAGTGCCACTTCGGTCCTGATAGTTGTAGTAATTTTGTCGACTGCGGATCGAAGAGCCGCCCAGGATGGGAAAGAGTTTTACGAGTAGGAGGCGTATTGTTGGTAGACAGGCACTATGAAGCGTATGAGTTAGCAGGGAGTCTCAGGTTTTGCGATATGCGAGTGTTCTTACCACATGATGCCCACACAGATTTCGACCGAACTCCAGAGTGACACATCGTAGAATTCCCAGCTAGCGTTCGCCGAGGCGGCAAAGTGGACCAGGGCTGTCAGGCGAAGAATGCTGACGATAGTGACAAAGGTACCGACGCAGAACATCAAGCCAACACCCACTTTCTTCTTCCAGTTCATCTTCAAACCCCATAGCTGAAAGAGAGGTATACCGAGGATCCAGAAGTCTAGCGCAATGCTAAGACTTGCATTCGATGTGGTAATGGCGTTTATGTCAAGGCAGTGTCCCTCATGGAGTCCATCCCATTTCGTCCAGAAGTAGTGAATTGGGCGGCATTGGAAGATGGCCGTCATGACGAAAGTAAAGCCCCACAGCGATATGAAGATGACCGTACCCCATAACAGTCGCTGGACCCGGGGGCTGGGGAACACTCGAATATAGAAAAATGTGAGCGTAAGTTTGAGGAGTGTGACCTGCGTGAAGTACAGCGTAGCCATGACGTAAAAGTACCGCAGCATCTTGGTGATCTCTTCGGGGCGTAAAGTCCAGATATCTTGGCCGAGGCCATGTTTGACCGTGCCGAACACTGTTATTATAGCACTGCCCACGGCAGTGATCAGTGTGGCGAGCACCGTCCAGTCGTCCCATCCGATATCAGCTCTGGTGACCAATATCTTGTAGGCAAATCGGATGGCGACGAAAATGGCGGCAACGGTAACCATTGTGTTCGACAGCGTGACGTATCTGCCCCCGCGGTTGCGGATTGGGGCTTCGCAGGTCCTCAAGCTCAAATTCTTCGTAGCTACACAGTCATCAGCTATAGCCCTTGATGAAGTATCAAAGGAAAATGCCTACATAGCGCTTCAGGGATCGTGCAGCTGGCAGCCACACACAGCGTAACATTGCTCTGGAATTCCTCATTCGTGCAGATGCAAACCTGATCTGTTGGATTGCAAATGTCCGCGCTGAAAGCGCTGAGAAGACATTGTTCCTATCATACTTTAGCACATGTGATAATAAATCAATGCCGCTGGTGGGTGCTTACAGCGCATGCGGGAAGCTTCGATGTACTTCTCTCTGATACAGACGCAGCCGATGACAGACCCACCACCCACACGAACAGTGTACTGAAAAACAAGTTCATACTGGGAATCGAAGACACGTGGAGTTCGGAAACAATAGGCGAAGGAACTCCCTAATTATTGAGCCTTCCCTTTGGAGATACCAGCATTATGGACTGACGCGGGGACTCGTGGCAGTTGGTCTACTTCATATGCCCGTCTGAGGTCTGCGCCGACCATAGCCCGAGCTGACAAGGCCTTTCCAATCCGTAGCGCAAACTTTGTGTAGATGTCATGTCGCAAGTGCATCCTTGCCGACATTGTCGGGCGCTTGGTTTGTGGGACGTCTACCCACTAGATATTACAATTGACAGGATTAGAGTCTACTACTGCAGGTTAGTGCTCGCGGCAGTCGCTTCACTCGATACGGGTCGATGCCAGGAGTTGTTAGCTGACGTCGGTACATGGAGTGGCGTCGCTAGCGTGATGTTGTTGAGAGATGGTGAGGCGTGTTCGTGTATGCTGCCCTGAACCTGGACGACTGCCAATGGGAATGATGATAGGTAACATGTAACTCAAACCTGGGGGGTTTCGAGATGATACGCAATAACATAAAGATTTGATACTGACTAGTTGCGCCTCGGTGGAACATAGACTGACAGGGAAACATTGAAGCCCCTTACTTTGACGCACTTGATCGACGTGGTTGATCGACGCTATCCGCGAATGATCGCTACTTGGGTAACCAAGGCGGACGTGTGCAGTTGTAACTGGTGTCCCAGGTTGTTGCGCAATTAACCGCGGAACATTCTGCCCGGTCTTAACGCTAGTAATCGAAGGACCCAGTTTGTAATCGACGGCGCCAAATACCTTCCTCGCTACCATGAAGATTTTGGCTTTTGCTCCACATTTTATCGCGTCGTACGGATGAACCTCGGTCATCGCGGACTCCAAGATTCAGACGCCGCTCCACCGAGCGAAGAACGTCTCTTAGCAGCCAGCTCTGAACCACGGAGGGTTTTTGTTTAACATAGGGTAGCTCAGTGATCGACTTCATCCATGCACCTTGCCTCCAGAACGTCGATCAACGAGATCGACGACATGCAGAAGACCGCAATTCTCCGATCAACGACTAAACATCTAAACCTTCCCCTTTTTGGCCGTGTGCAGCCATGGGGTCAAGCTCTAGCTTTCAATTTGAGGCTATTGCGGTTTCCTGTGATACTTTCCCCTGACCTCCGAATGTTGTGCAACACTGTCTTTTTCAGTACTGCTGGAGACCGAGCACACACGACTCGGAACTGAGATGCAGACCACCATTGAACGAGTCAGCCGTCAGTATTGAATGTATTTCAATTCCCACCAATTTCACTCCTCGGCTTCAAGCTTCCATCGATGGGCCAAAATCGCATCATAATGCATCCGAATCTTAAGGTGATCCACAGTTTTTCCCCTGCATCCGCTCCGCGGATGCCTTTTAGCTGCAGGTACCCACGTTGGCGATCCTGTAGCATCCAACCACGTGAGCATCACGATGCCACAACACGACACTAAGCGGGGCTAGAAGATGTGTACGCGTCGGATGCTGCCTCCGATGATGTGTCAATGCCTTCGGGCGAGGTCAAGGTCGAGGGACGAGAAAGCGGTTGATAAGATGAGGATGAATGCGAAAAGCGTAGACGTAAGCAGAGGGCTTCAGAGCACATTATATTGTGTGAGTAGAGTGAAAGGATCAACTGTCCCGATTCTGAGGTAGGAATATTGACGTCAAGTGCTACGGCTATGTACATACATGGCAGACGGACAAGGAAGGACCTTGGGTATGGATGTAGTGCTGGATAAGGTTTTACGGAACGTGGGATGGCCAGGGTAACTTTGGAGCTAGATATGCTCCACATAAAGATCAACTATTGCGATATTTCTCCAAACCCACCAAAGTGATCGACCAACGTCTCTACCAAGCGCTGCGCATAACAATTTCGACTTCCTGATCAACGTCCTAAAGACCAACGCTAGCACTGAAGTTCGACACGGAGAACTTGGCCGGTCCTCCGGTGAAAGCCTCGGTACCGATTTGGTACACTAGCCACGGATTAGCATACTCCCGACTCAAGAACTACACCACTTACCAATCAGGTTCTGCGCACTCGCCGGAAATTGGTGGTTCTGCACCAAGTAGTTGAAGAACAACTTGATATCAGACTTGAAGCTCTTGATATCATTGCTGCCAGATCGCACAAAACTGTACACCTGCATCGAGCCGTTGTACCCGAAGTACAGGTCGAAACTATACCCCGAAATGGTCACCGTAGCAATCGGTTTTCCCGCTTGGGAGATGGGCCATACGCCACCAAGACGCCCGAGCCTGTGTTACGTCAGCCAATGAACTCTAATAACTTCATATACTTGTGCCAGTGAAAGTGCATATGCATACCAAACCATAAGCTCATAATCCCCGCTACTGTTAACATGATTCGGATCCGTGGCCGTAAAAACATCGTACGCGACATTCGCTCTCACATTACTCGTCTGGTTGTAATTCCAATTGATCTCCGTTGGCATACTCTTAATCTTCGCGATCGTGTTTCCCTTGGTGAGGATACGGCCGGCGTATACATAGCTCTTCACATTGTCCTGGGCTCCCTGCCAGGACCAGTCCGAGCTCCATTTGATGCCGGAGCCGACCGTGCCTTCGTAGTAAGTGCATTGGGAGCCGCCTGTCGCGGTGTCCTTGCCCCATAGGTTGTTGAGGACTTCGTAACCGTTGGCGGCGTGGTAGGCGTATTGGCTGCAGAGGGAAACATTTTCTTGGACGGAGGTCGCGGTGCGTTTGGTGGTTGGGGTGCCAAGCTGGAGGGTGTTGGGGTTGGCTATTAGGGGTGTGAGTAGATGGTAGTTTGCACGTTTGACGGTACTGGGAACATACCAACTGCAACTGGACTTGCAAGCGCAGAGGACAAAAGCCCAGCGTTTATCGCAGTGAGGAGCTTCATGTTGAAGTGGCTGGTTGAATATGATAATAGAGGACTGATGTTGAGTCTAGGCTTCGTTGAAGACTTCTTCTAGAAACACACATTCGTTCGATGGCTCTTATATATGAAATGTGGCCATGCTGGGTCCGCGGTGCGAACAATTTACCCTGTGATATGATCACTCGAATCGCAGTATATTCTATCATATATCTTCACTCTACCACGCCAAATATCGCGACCTGTTCTCTACCTTGTCGAGTCGGTGGCATACCTACAGAATACTCCAAACCAACGCTTGATTAGTTTTCAACTACCCGTATCATATGGTAAAATTATCGAAAATTTATGGACTTTTTAATGGAAGAAACAGCAAAGAACGCGAGACGGAAGAGTTTGTGTGGTGATTAATCCGCAAAGAGCTCATGTCGAGTCGTCGCATCTACCCCAGATCAATTGCCGTGGTCGATAACCTCCGCGGGCTTGGCATATGCATATACCGGTACCCAGGTCGTCGCAACGCGATATAGTACACTCGTGACCCGGTTTTGCTGGTTCGAGCATGCAAAGATGGGTCTTCATATAAGTATAAGAAGGCTGCTCTTGAATTCGGAGACTGCGGTAGGCCGCGTTCAGTAAGCAGGGTTTACTTAAGCCTAAGCTGAACTAAGGACGGAAGCTCATAGGCGGTCTTATTGATTCCGCGGTTTATTAGTTTAGGTATCTGGATGGCGGGAAGCTCATTCCAGGCGGAAGTCGGACCGGCGACGTCACGAAGAAGCCGACGCTACCAACGAAAAAGAGACAATTGGTTGCCCGTGGTCTTTTGGCTCGTGGTTGAGGATTGAACAATTGGATGAGGGAGAGAAGACCGAAAGCCAGCACCTTCGGATCGGACGTGCTCTGGCACTGGTTTGAAAGTAAAAAGCTGAATTGAAGAGGTGCTTCTCCTTTGCTTTCATCTCAGACTTGGGGTGATCGGTCCGGTCGCAAATGAACTCAGCCTTCTGCAGGTAAGCTGTGGCGACAGTGCATGTATCGCCTCACCACTTGCACGCCGTTGCACCGCTTTCGTCTCCTATCGGAATGACTTGTACTGTATCAACTGCCAGTAATTAGCGTCGCATTCCTCTCTTGAGGTGAGGGGTGAGATAGAGTACAACTTCTTCGTTATCTCTTCTGAACGAGTTGTTCATTTGTTGATGATGGGATCCAACCAAAGTCCCATAGTGCCCAATGACATGCCAAACGCCGTCGCTATGCGAATACAGATTCCGTCACGTTTGCCGTGAGTCACCCAAAACAAGTGTCTAATAGCAAGTCCTCACTTCAAGCCATGATCAACTTTCCCCTCCCCGCCCAGATATCTCTCCACCTTCTCGTCGCTATAAAACATGCTCTGTAACCTTGCATGCTTCTTCTTCTGCACCACGTCCAACTTCCGTGCCTTGCCTGCATCAAGCTTCACGTCTTTCGGCACTAAGCCCTCTCTCTTCTCTCGATCAACCTGCTTCTTGTCCACGCCCAAGCCGAGCTTATCCCTCTTCTCTTTCGGCATGATGGGGAACAACATACCCTGGCCACTAGCACCTAGCCCGACTCGCGCATCAACATCAAAGCCGTGCTTCTCGAGGTACTTTAGGCCCATACGTGTGCGATCGATGCCGGAGGGTATGGGGGCGCGAGGCAACGCTGCCTGGTGTGCAGGACCGAGGTAGTGCGCGAGATCGGTGGGCTCCTTGACGGGCGCTTCGCATATACCGCATATGGGGTAGGCGTTGGCCTTTGGTGTTGGTAGGCCTTTGGGGAACACGATGGCTAGGTATTTCTGGGCTATAGAGGCGCCATCGACGGTGGATGCTGCAGGCAGCGGTGGTGATTTTGGTGCGGCGGGTACGAAGTCGATGGGTTTTCTCCACAGGCCGCGGCCGAAGGCAGGGTGCTCTACGAAGGGAGCTGTTGATATGTCGGCATCGTCGTAGCGGGGGTCTTCGGGGAGCTCGGTGGGGTCGTCTTCGGGGTAGGGATCGCCAGACGCGGTCATGGTTGTGGTGTTTGATGAGTGTTATGGTGGTAAGTGTAGGGGGCACTGCTTGTCGCCAGATCCTTGTGCCAGGCGGAGAAGAGAGTGACTCCGCCGCGCAAGTGATCACTTTCGAAGTGGAGAATGTTGAAGGCGGCGAGTAACCTGGGAACGCTCCCGCGCTGTCACATGCTTAGCAACGCCACGCGCGTCGATCTCTTGGCGGCTTAATCTCTCGAGTGTCATTTGTCCCATCCCACCTAACGGCACGCCAACAATGCCTATCCACTTCGTCGTCACAGTCTGGAAAGAAGGTATTGCATCACTCCCATACGGATGGACTCTGGTCAAGGTCTTACCCGTCTTCGCGGTCCTGTATCTGTTGAAATGGTACTTCAATGGGGCCACGAATGTGTCGGAGCGCGATATGCACTCCAAGGTGGTGATGATGACGGTAAGTCTAGCCGTGAATATGCGTCGTTCTGGGCTAACATGAGTGTAGGGAGGCACTTCAGGGATCGGCGCTGAAGTAGCAAAAGGCCTCGCATCCCGCGGCGCCCAAATTGTCCTCCTCACGCAACACTCTCTCACCGATCCCTTCCTCGTCGACTACATCGAAGACCTCCGTTGGCAGACGGGCAACGAGCTCATCACCGCCGAGCAGGTCGATCTCGCCTCTTTACAAAGCATTCGAGAATTCGCGACGAAGTGGATCGACAACTTACCTCCACGACGGTTGGACATGATTGTCCTTTGTGCCAACACACGCACACCGCCAGGCGGAAAAGCCACCATGACACAAGATAGTCTGGACTCGACATGGGGCGTCAACTACATAGCCAACTTCCACCTCCTCAGCATCCTGAGCCCCGCCCTCCGCGCACAACCGCCAGACCGCGACGTACGCATCATTATCGGAACATGCAGCTCCTATATGGGCGGCCAACTCCCCGAATCCACCATGCCCGTCAAACCCACCAAGAAAGGCAAAATCTCAGAAGCACAAGTTATACCCTCCACACCCGGCAGCGTCTATGCCACCTCCAAACTCGCCCTCATGACCTTCGCCGTCGCATTTCAGAAACACCTTTCTGCATGGAAGCGCCCGGATAACAAACCCATGAATACGCGCGTCATTCTCGTCGATCCAGGCTGGACACGCACTCCCGGGATGCGCCGCTTCCTCAGCTTAGGTAGCCTGTGGGGTCTCTCCCTCTACTTGTTCATGTGGCCAATATGGTGGCTATTCCTTAAGAGCGCGGATCAAGGTGCACAGACATTCTTGTATGCAGCGATGGAGGCGCAGTATGGAAGAGGTGAAGGCGGTCTTCTGCTGAAGGAGTGTAGGAAATATGGTATTATGAGAGGTGAGGTGGTAGATGAGGACGTGCAGAAGAAACTGTGGGAGGTCAGCGAGCAGACGATAGAGAAGCTTGAGAAGGAGAGTGCGAAGAGGAGAGCAGCGGAGAAGAAGACGGAGGCTAAGACGACGGGGAAGCAGGAAAATGGTGCGGCGAAGCAGCGGAAAGGGACATGAGGTGAATGTCTGAGAAGCGGGCGAACATAGCCTAGCTGCGGACACATACAAAACTCGACGCATATAAAAGACATCTATCCGTGGGCAGGTACCGTAGTAGCCGATTCCATCCAACTTCCAAAAGCACATGTCACATTCTCTGTCATTTGGAAACCATCCCAATGAATACATATGCTTTACATTCAGGGCTGCCATGCAATACAATGCCAGAACGCCCAACCAGCGCCACCCACCCTCGTACAAAATGCTTGACAAAATCACAATAATCGACTCCCGTGTATGCTCTATGCGTAAAACATGAAGTCATGCAACACACCCCAATGCAAATATGCAAAAGACACCATCCAATTACTTCCACCATCGCACCCAAAATGATCTCCCGAAGGATCGCAGGACCAGCCTGAGCGCCCAGGGTCCGCGTCAAACTAAGCTTTCAACCTTCTCTCCTCACACTTCACGCAAACCGGGTCCTCAGACTCGCCGCGAAGAAAGTACCGTCCATCCTCGAAAGGACCAGAGCACTCCTACAACTCGTTAGTTTTCATCCCAAACACAGTCGTTCCGACACATGGACTTACCACGCAGCAAAAGCAACCCATATGCCACTCCGACCCCAAAGCCTTCACAACCGTATCCGTAACCGGCTTCCGACACTTCCTACACTTGGTACTGAAGCGATTCGTATGGCACCCCACACACCAAGCATATCCCTCCTTCTCCACAAACGGCGTCGAAGAATCAAACGGATCACCGCACTGAGCACAAAAGAAGTGTCCAGCATGCCACTCGGCGCCACAAGCCACAATGACCTCACCCTCGATAGGCGTCTTGCAGCTCTTGCAGCGGGGCGAGAAGAACTCGTGGAAGTCAAGATGGCAATAGAAGCGCATGCCCTCGTCGAGTCCGTCCTCGGCTTCGAGACGCTGCATATCTTCGTACGTGGGATGAGAAGGAAGAAACTCAATGTCTTCGCCGTGCTGGCGGGCGTGGATGCGGGCGACACGGTCGGCACGCTTGTTATCAGGCTCGGGGTAAAATGCTACGCATTCCAGGCCTTCGCCACAGTGATGGCAGCGGAAGCACTCGGGGTGGAAGCGGACGCCTGCTGCAGACACGATACGGCCCGAGATGGAGAGACCGCACTGCTCGCAAAGGGCGCCGGTACGGGTGACGGTCGGGGTCCAGTGAGAGCGGATATTGCTTGTCGTATTACGCGCGAAGGGGGACTTGGCCTGCATTGGATTTGGAAGAGGGCGAGTAGACTTTGGCGGGCCATTGACGTTGACTGATGGTACGGTTGGCGTAACCGATATTGAGGGTGCATTAACCTTTGATCCTCGCGACGGCGTAGGTGAGTCATTTACGCTGATGGTCGGAATAGACGGTGTGACCGATATCGAAGGGGCATTGATCATAGGACCTCGCGAAGGCACGGGCGACTCGTTGATAGATATAGTCGGTATGGATGGTGTGACAGATATCGACGGTGCTTTTACGCTCGCACCTCCACGTGGACCACTGACTGAGATCGTCGGTGTTTCTTGGATAGCGATCGTGGGAACGCCAGGCGCTGGAGATGACTGAGGGCGCGCTGAAGGGGCCTGGAAAACGTTTATTGTTGGTACGGCCGGCTTGGCGAATTGAGGAGTGTTGACTTTCCTTGACGTGCTGGCGCTGGGGAGTGGCCTCGTCTGAGGGTCCTCGTAGACGCTGATTGCCGGCATTTGCGCACGGTTGACTCTTGTCGATGGAGCCGACGGCGTGAAGTAGCCCTTCGCCTCCGGAACTGGAGCCGGTGGTGCAGCATCGGCCTTCTTGAATGGGACTTCCACTTTGTTCATGGTCGCAACCACAGGCGCAGTTGCAGCCTTGGACAGAGGACGCGGGCCTTGTGCTGATCCTTGCAAGGGACGAGGTACCGTTTTAGGCAAAGATGATATCTCTTCCTTGAGCTCAATCTCTTTCGGCCTCCAATCCTGCTTGAACGAAACGATAGGACGACCTGGGCTGTCTGAGACCATGGTGGGTGTAGGCAGCTTTGCACTTCTATCCTTCAGCTTGAAGCCAGTAGCAGAACGGAGTTCATCGCTGCGAACCTCCTTTCCATCCTTCAGCTTGACTTCCGGGTCGTTTTCAGCATCCGACTTCCCTTCCTGGCTAGTCCTGGGAGCGGCTGGATTGTTCGTGTAGGCCGCATTCCGGGATTGGGTCGGAGGATTCTTCTGGATTTCGTAGCGGTCGAACCTGTTGGTTGCCATGACTGGGTCGGTGTGTGATCTCACGAGGCCGTTGTCTTTGGTGAACTGAACTCGAGCGAAGGGATTGCGACGCATACCCAAAGGCAGCTTGGCAGGGGCAGGAGCAATATTGGAAGCACGGGCTGGAGCAGGGGTCGATTGCTCTTCTTCGGGCTCTTCGTAGATTTGATCGTCCGGATTCTTAAAAAGACTTGCGCTGACCTTCCTCCGCGAGCCACTGCTCTGGCGACGCTGCTTGGGTTCGCCCGGATTGAATGAAGCCTTCGGCAGTGTCGAAGATGCTTCTGACTTGTCGTTATTGAAGCTTTGCATTGTTGGTGACGTGCTGAAACCAGCATTTCCTGATATTGACGACCCACTCCCCACCCGACGACCCTGCAAGCTGCTGCTCCGGCTCCCAGCCGCTGAACTACTAATTGAGTGGCGTTTCCTCAGCTTCGAGTTCTTGCGCTGTAAGTCTTGCTCAGCGCGGCCAACACTATGGCTTCTCTGGTGGCCTCCCTTGTCGTCCTGATCTGGGTAAGGATACGGTGCGTTGGGACTCGCTCCAGGCGCGTCCGGGTTGATATGCTTCCAGACCAACTCAGCTGCCTCATCTCTCGCTGCATCATACAACTTCTGTTCCGACTTCAGATCCAACTCCTCCATCGCAACCCTCAAAGCTCGCGCCTCTTCCCGCTCCACCTGCCGCCGGCCGTTCTCCCTATACTGGACGCTCGGTGTCCGCTCTCGCACCGATGCCGCCGGTGTAATGTCTCGACCGCGAGGTGGCTGGACGAGAGGACGTCCTACATCTGCTAGCACGCCGTCTATGCTCATATTGGATCTTCGTCTGTGCGAGGTCGATTCGGGGTTGGTAGGGGCGGGGGTAGGTGGGGCCTCAGCGTTGACGCCGGCGTCCTTGAAGGTAGCGGTTGTGAGTGGAGACACGGCGGGCGATTCGGCGAACCTGGCGGAGGAGCGGCTTGACCAGGTGTTGAAGTGCGCGGGAGGAGGGCGGGAGCCAGTTGGTCGAGTTGGCCGATTGTTTCGCAAATCTTGTAGATAGCTACCTATTGCATGCTTGTTAGGAGATGCGCGGGAATGCTCCGAGCTGGATCACGTACTCATCTGCTGCGAGTCCATGTACACCGGGGAAGGTGACGTCGCACCTTCCCTATCCTTCTTGTGCATCTGGAATGTGTGTGTTTACTGCCTTCTACGCTGTGTTTACTCAGGATGGGAGCAGCAATCGGTTCAATACGATCCTGTGGAGTGCGTGTATTAGTACAAGCTCTATTGACAGGCAGATTTCGTGAGTGCGGGACAAAAGGTGGCAGGCAGATGTGCTAAATCGCAGAGTTGCGGTGTTGTCGTGGTCGAACTTCCCCGACGTAGCGCGCTTGTATTGGTCGGTTGATGGGGAAACGCCACAAACCTACCTGCGACCTCGGCGCGACCTGTCTCACCACCATGTCGGCGGAACATAGTTTGTTTTGATCTGATGACGACCTTTGGGTCAGTTTACGTCACTGGTTGACACACATCTTGGATAGAGAATTTTGGGTGGATTCGCACGATGCCAATGTCTTCAAGCATTTAGCTACGCCCGTCTGGCCGTCTTCGACTCCACAGTGGGATTGCGTCGTCGGAAGCTTTCTTAGACGTGGCAGCATTGCTTCAATGACTGCCGCCATTGCCCGGAGCATCGATTCTTCCAACCTCGCTTGTTGTTGTGTCGCGTGAGCCCACGTCTGGCACTCCCGTGCCAGCCATTTCCTACCCTCGTCAAGCATCTCTAGCACTTCAGCCGGCTTTGCCTTCTTTCTGCGCATCCTCTTGTGCATTCAGTACCTTGACGCGTATCACCTCCTCGACCATCCTGACGTTGTTGGCCTTGCTGTTGATGACCTGCTCCAAATCCTTCAAGCTGTCCCCCAGGTCCTTGACCTTGCGGTTGTAAAAGTCCGTCGCATCGTCTGTGCTCTTTTCGACGAAATATCCGGTGCCGATATCAATAAGCACGTGGGTAGAGGAGGTCAGGCGCCCTGGTACGTAGAGCGATGATGTGAGCGGGACGAGAAGCGGCTTGTCGGCAGTGTCCGGGCTGACACCCTGCGCGATGGATTTGATGCAGTCCCGAAATTTGGCCTGGGCTGTCCGCAGGGATTGGAAGGAGGAGGTGAGGTGCTCCAATTCCCTATCTAACTGTGTCTTCAACTCCTGCAGTTGGGGCACAGGCAAGGACGTGATTTCGACTGTTCGCTATTAGCTCTGTGCATGGAAATAAGTCCATAAACGTACTCTGCCCGGGCTGCTTCTGTGCCTGGTTCGTCGCCATGTTGAGAAGTAGTTGAGTCGCTTGCGGGCGACAGCTTGATACTTTGGAGGTGACGCCCTGCCCCGCCTCGATTGTACATGTAAAAGCGCCAATGGCCCGTGCGCATGTGTGGATCTGCCAAATGCTAGGAGATGCGTACTCACATGACGTAACTTTCTCTCCAAATGCTTACCTACTCCAATCTCTTTGGTCCAGCTGCGTGACTTGGTCTTACATTTGAGTTCATATGCGGTCGAGTGCGTCGTGAATTAATTACTGCTCTTCATGGCTAGCTCAGGCAACCAAGGCTGACCGCCTGGGCTACCAATTCCGCAATGCCTGCGCTACCAATTCCGCACTGCCTGGGCTACCAATTCCGCACTGCGCATGGAGAGGACAGCTGTGCCCTTAAATTGGATTACAAATGAGAGCAAACGGTATCTACAAATAGGCCCTTCAGTTACCTACCGGTAGAGTGCCCTGGCATAAGTTTGGATACCCTTTACAACGCACCTCAACCTCCACCATGTCGAAAGTCACCCTCTATGACATACCTAGCAAGCCGCCTTTCAAGCCGTGGTCGTACAACCCATGGAAGAGTATGCTTCATCTCCGTAGCAACTATTCGTACTGACCAAAGCCAGCTCGACTGGTATTGAACTTCAAGGGGATCGACTTCAAGACCGAATGGTTGGAATACCCTGACCTCGCTCCCACCTTGAAGTCCTTGGGAGTCCCGCCCAACGACTCCAAGGACCCTGAATACTACACAGACTACACGAGTCCAGCGATTCAATACGATGACGGATCGTTCGGCATGGACTCCATACAAATAGCCCGCGAGCTCGAGAAACGCTACCCTTCACCACCACTCCACCTTGACAACCCCATCGTCGCCAACTTCAGCCTGGCCAAGTTCCAAAGACCTCTGGTGCCGCATGTTGTGTCGAAGGTCCTAGGAAGGCTGTTAAGCGAGCGGTCAGCAGACTACTTCCGCCGTACGCGAGAGGACAAGTTTGGCATGCCGTTGGCGCAGGTAGACGAGAGGGCGACCGAGGAGCGGTGGGAGGAGGCTAAAGACGGGGTGAAGGAATTGGTGGACTTACTGAAGAAGAACGGCGGACCGTATATTTTGGGAGAAACTGGTAAGCATTACAAAACAATATTGAATGATGAATGCTTTGGACGTAATGCTGACGAGCTGATAGTTTCGTATGCCGACTTCATCTTAGTCTCCTTTATCGCATTCCTGAAGCGGGTGGATGAGGAGGTCTTCAAGCGGTTCATTGCCCTTGACGATTCTTTGGAGAAGGTGTACAAGGCGACGGAGAAGTGGTTGTAGAAGCGAGAATCATGGAGGCAGCTGAAGAGGTTGAGATATCGGAGCGAATAGTGTAGCTGCATGTTAAGCGACAAGCAGATTCGTGTTTACGCATCCTGCTCATCCGGCAATGCATCTTGTCTACTCTTCGCCGCATTTGATGCTTGCTTCTGTGCAGCCTCTTCCCGTAACTTTTGCTTCTTCCTTTGGTGTCTTGACACCTTAGCTACCTTCACTTCATCCGTCATCAATGTGGATCCCTGGTTTATATTTGCCCTCTCTGCCGTAGACTTGGACTGCTTGCCCACATTTGGGTTGGTCTCGTTGCCATCATCAGCACTTCCATCACCACGGAAGAGTTGGGGATCGTCAAGCAGGATATCGTTCGAGCCGGTGATACCTTCGGAGCGCCACGCCATGGTATGGGATCTTGAGTGTGCCGCCTCTACCATGTGTTTAGGCTCCTTGTCCTGCGTTTTACGCTTGCGGGCAACTACGTAAGCAGATTTGCTCTGCTGTTCCTGCTGATTCGCGCCTGTGGTGGTCTCTGGGTCTTTGATCGCCTTCTCCCTCGCCTTCGCCTTCGCCTTCTTGTTGAGCTTCTCTTTCTTGGGGGCCTTTGCCGGCTCCTGCTTCCCAAAGAGCGTGTGGTCGACCAGTTCGATAGCCTTGGCCACGACATCACGATCCGTCTGAAACGTGAGCATCTCAAGCGCCTTGTCGGACTTCACAAATCGCGGCTCAAACTTCTCCTCTCCAGGCAACTTCTCCGCGTCCTTATCCTCGTCCTCCAGAACCGCGACATACCACCAAATAATCTTCGTTCTTATCGGCTTCTTCATTTGCCTGATCGTGCACCAAAACGGTTCTGACAGCCCTTCGTAAACGCGTGTCGAATCCGAGATATCTGCGTGAGCGTCCGGCGGAGTAGTGTGCGTCGGCATGGTGACGGGGAAAATTTTGCAGCGGAATCCCGTCTCTTCACGGACCTCGCGTATTGCTGCATCCTTTCGAGATTCGCCGTGGTTGCGGCGTCCTTTGGCGAGAAGCCATTCGTGGGCGTAGGAGGGCTTCACGATGCAGATCTTCTTGTCCTGCGGATTGGAAAGGTCGAAGAGGATGGCGCCGCAGCTTTCGACGAAGCGGTCGGATGCTAGCTCTTGCGCCGCGAAGGTGCTTTTCTTGCCCAGCGCCTTCTTAGAGGGTTCTTGTAGATCGGACATGGCAATTGGTGGTGATGTTTGAATGTGTTGCTAGGGAGCGAGCTGCGGACGTGGACGAGTAGTGGGGTCGAACTGATCTGATTGGGAGCGAACGCGTGAGCACGTGGCCGTACTTCTCACCTTGGCTGCACGCTGCACCTTCACTTCAGCTATCATCACCGTTGTAACCGTTGCCGAGGATTATTCCCGCGCGCGTTCCTGAACCCCCAGCGCTTGCCGATCAGTGGAGACTCTTCCGTACCCCTTATGGTCGCAACGTCATCGATACCGCGAAAGACGGGAATGCGAACGTCATGATGCTTTCTAGTAAACATAACACAACAGGAAGCCGCAACGCGGAATCCAATTGAATCTCAACGCATCTATTACTTAGCCCAAGATGTTTTCCTCCACCAGCTCCAAAGCACTCCGCACTGCTACCACTAGACTCTCTCAGACTACAGCACAATTGTATCCCAGAACTTCAATCAGAATGGCTCATAACGGCACCACACACACCCTTAACACGGGCGCCAAGATACCCGCTCTGGGGTTTGGCACATGGCAGGATAAGGATGCCCAGGAACCGGGTGAGTTGCGCAAGGCGGATCCACGTAAACTTCAATCTGTCTAATATACTCAGCTGTCACAATCGCGCTGAAGGCAGGCTATCGTCACATAGACACGGCACGAGTGTAAGCTTAACCAGTACCACTCCGTTGCCTTCACAAGACTGATCATATCTAGCTACGGCACAGAACCCGCCGTCGGCAACGCCATCAAAAAATCCGGGATCCCCCGCGACCAAATCTTCCTAACCACCAAACTATGGAACAATGCCCACCACCCAGACGACGTGGAGTCCGCCCTCGACGCCTCCCTCGCAGACCTGCAAACTCCTTACGTAGACCTCTATCTCATGCACTGGCCCTCCCCTTTTGCCCGCAGCTCTGAACTCTTCCCCAAGGACTCCAACGGCAAGACCAAGCCCGGTGACGTCGACTACGTCGACACCTACAAAGCTCTTGAAAAATGCTTCAAGTCCGGCAAAGCCAAAGCCATCGGTATCTCCAACTTTAGCAAGGCGGAACTGGAGCGATTACTTAAAGAGACAAGTGTGCCACCTGCGGCGCATCAGATGGAGATGCATCCGTGGCTGCAGCAAAAGGAGTTTGCGGAGCTGCATGAGCAGAAGGGGATCCACATTACGCAGTACTCGCCGTTTGGCAATCAGAACGAGGTTTATGATGCGGGGAAGGGCATGGGGAAGTTGATGGATGATCCGGTGCTGGTCGAGATTGGGGAGAAGCATGGGAAGAGTGGGGCGCAGGTTGCGCTGGCTTGGGGGATTGCGAAGGGGCACTCCGTTATTCCGAAGTCAAAGACCGAGAGTCGTATCAAGCAGGTAATTGGTCTTGAAGAAGCACGTAGAATGGTGTTACTAACGATTTTAGAACCTTGAGGGTGACTTTAAGCTCGACGCAGAGGACGTGCGGAAAATCGATGGCATTGACAAGAAGCTGCGATTCAATGACGCGAGTGCAGGCTTTGGCTGGAATTTCTTCACTGATCTGGACGGAAAGAAGCAGTAGACATGTTCCGCACTGTGCGGGAATCACAATTGGCCAGTATGATGTACATTAGCTAGTTAGCCAAAGGATGTACGAATAGAGAAGATTGGAACACGATGAACGATGATCTCCACGTGCCTCACTTGAGCTCAAGGAACGCAAATTGTAGTAATATGACACGAATAATGAATTCGTGCCCAAGAGTTGCATTGAGCATCTCACCCGCGTCGTAGGTATCATTCGCCCATTCGCTATCATCAAGATCATGACGCCGCCCTTCTAAATTGCCGAAGCTCGAACAAACCCCCGCCGAAACTTTTTGGTATCATACGCCTCCACTCTTGAACCGTTCACCCACCAAACTCCAAATCATATTGCCCTTGTTGTGCACCACCCAACCTCATATCCTAAGTCCCCGAGATGATTTTACCTACATACTTCAGTTCCCATTCCATCGGGTCGTCGCCAACGAACCGCGCGTTGCTGCGCTCAGCGAGCAGCTCGTTGCTCACACCAATTCCCTCATACCACTCACGGACCTTCTCATCTGCATCATCGCCCCATATAACGAGCATACCATCAGTACTACGCGCCTGTGGCTTTGGGGGCACACTGCGCATCTTCAGAAGCATGAGCAGGATGTCACTAAAACGTTCACCCTGCTGCGAGTAATAGGAAGGATACCTATCCAGAGGCCACTTGGGGTTGCGCGAGGAACCTTGCATGTCGTCTGTGAGCGGCGCAGATTGAAGGGCTTGCGCAAGGTTATCGTCCGAGTGAGGCTGGGGTAGAGGGCCTCCCGAAGACTGTGGGTCGTTGTTGCTGATGCTGTTGTCGGATTCCCATGTGCGGAAGTGCCAGCACATGCGCTCTACGCAGACTAGTAGGATAACGGCAACCAGGAATGTCTCAAACGGACTCGCTTGTTGGCGCTGGAGGAGTCGCCGTTCGAGATCGTTCATGACTATTCGGGCTAGACATGCTGCGCGCTTCTCAGCAGCGCCTACCAATTGCATCTTGATCAGGTCGCAAGATGCCTGATTGTTGATGGGTGTGATGGGAGTCCGGTTGATGGTTTCCAAATCCGACGAAACTATAGTCGATGGCGCCATGGTCGGGGCTAACGATGGGTTTGAGAAGATGTGCCAATCGACAGCCGGTGAGGTCAAGGCGCGAGTTAAGTTCCAGAGCTCCAGTACCTTGGTGAGAAGACCATCCTGATTTGTCGAGGTAATACCAAAGGCAGTATTGAGGGTAGTCTTCATAAAAGCAGAATCTTCAGACTCGAAAAACGAAGGAGCAATCTTCTTGATGTACAGGTCTAGCTTGCCGCTGATATCATCCTCGTTGTCGATGATCTCGAGATGCGCTGGAGATATTGAGGCGAGGATTGCGGGGTCGATCTCCGGGCCGTGAGTTTGTGGTTGGCATTTAAGAGGCGTGAAGGTCGCAAATATGCCAGAGTCTGGGAAATGTGAGACTTCTATCCTGCCCGGGATCTGATCCAATCGAATTTGGCCTTTTGCTTGACTGACAGCGTGAAAAGCCAACACGCTATGCAGACCTGCAGAATACAAGTTGAACTCTTCAGCTATACGTGTCCGAATGCAAGGTTGCTTCCACAACCGCGCGCTTTCGACATTCTGGCAGGTATTGCAGGGGTTGTCCCCTGAGCAAGGCTTTTTCAGCATGCGACACCGTATGCAAGCTCCTCGCTTCCGCACTTCCTGGACCTCTTTCCGTCTCGTGTCTGTGAATCGCCCCCGCACCTTGGGCTTGGACGGTTTCTGGTTCATGCTGAAGTCGGTCGTGAAGTGGGTCTGGGTACCATTTGGATTCATGGCGATAGGGCGCTGATTCGTAGAAGTCTTGTCCTGCTCATTTGGGAGCAATTCCCTGTTTGTGTGATCAGGGACACTGTGAAGTAGTGGGTCGATCGAGTTGGCCCACTGCCGCGAATGGGCATGAAAGAACTTGTCGGACATGCTCCCAGAGTTTGACATTTGGAGCTCCGGTTCCATGGTGAGGCCATTGGTCAAGGGCATCAGCTCGTTGGCGGCAGACGCTGCCATGACCAGCGACGGCACCATTTGCGCCATGGAACCAGCAGAGGTAAGAGGCAGACTGCTCATGTGGGGTGAGCCAGTCGGGGAGTGGTGTAGCGATCCGTTGAACTGGTATATCGATGGAAGTGCCGGCGCGTTTGACATGTCCATGCTCTGCGAAAGCGCACTTGAATCAATCTCTGGTCGGTCGTCGACAAGGAATTCATCCAGACCACCTCCATTGTAGTGGTGTTGCGGTGGCGGCGATTTCCGCTGCTGTGTCGAGACACGCTTGCCGGACAGGTCGAGGTGCTGTCTGGAAACCTCTGCGAGGGTCTCCAGGGCGGACAAGCCTTGCTTCGACGGGGCGAAGGGGAGGTTCATGGTCTGGCCATTATGCATCTGCATCGGACCGGACGCAGACATCGATAGGTCAGGGAGATCGGGGAGCTCGTGGAACTGCAGCAGGGCGCGCTGGCGGTCGCGGAGGGGAAGGGCGGGACATTTCTTCACAAGGTGGTTCGTAAGACTGTCGATACGGCCTTTAGGGAACTACGCACGCGTCAGCTGGTGCTCATCCTGGACTTTTTCGTGCATCGCGTGTGAGGGATGAGACGGACCTTCTCGCCGCACGACCTGCACGTGTGCTGGTAGCGATTGCTGGCATCCTCAAGCTTTGGCCCGCGCTCGAAGAATTCCAGTATCAGCTGGTTCGGGCGACGGCCCATGGTGATTGAAGTGTGATGAGTGGTGGGGTCGGCTGGTCTCGCGGCACAAAAAGCTGACCGCCTACGGGAAAACCCGCCACTCAACATCCATGCGCCACCCGTCACGATTCCGCAGTCTGGACGTCACGCTAGCCGTTGCGGGCATTCTGCAGCTACTCCTCCACGACCCCGGTCTTCGACTCTATCACACACACACACAAGCGAGGCAATCAACGAATTCGCGATGCGCGTTACAAACCCACTGCTCCTTCGTCTCTCACTGGCATCTACGCTTGATCTAGTCTTCTGCACTAGCTTGTGTCGACCCCGCTCTCCGATCTTTGGAAGAAGCAAGCAACCTAAGCACCAGTGGCTTTCTACGTTGCACGATGATTTCTGAGGGTGACTAACAGCACTAGCTGCCTTAGAATTGATCGCATGGTCTAGATCACCATAGCAGGCTCGTCAGCATTGAACGTCAGCCACTGGAAGTGGATAACGCTACGTGATGACGGGGGGCCTGTATGCGAGACTGGAGGAGATATATATACGAGACTAAAATGGAGACTTATACCTTCCACGGTCCTCATTGTCGCCAGTATTCTCCTTCCTTGCCTAAAGCATTATTTCCCGACTATGGAGAGCATTACGAGGTTGTTCCACATCTTAGGACCACGGGCAACTACTGGTCTTGCAGTTCTGGCCGGCTACCTCCTTCTCGTCCGTAAGCTAAGGCACCTGCGACGAGACCGCGAACATGCCGCGTACCCGTACAAAACTCGCGACGACCTTTCCAAAATGACTGCTGAGCATGCATGGGCAATCGTCAAGTATTGCATGACGCTCGAGTTTCCCTTTATGAGCGAGAAGGCTCTTGCTTTCGCGCTGTTCAAGTATGGTGGCCCTGTCGATTTTTCCCTGCCGCAAAGTCAGATGCTGACGTAGATGCAGAACTTACGGCATACCATCCATCTCGAAATTGTTGTGTCAAACACAACAGTTTCTAAAGAAAGAACACGCTTCTAGACGCTATGCTGACACAGTCGTTCTCATTGCCGAGTTTCTTGCCTATTCGCCGACGTCAGTGCGTGCGAACTCAGCGATAGCGCGCATGAATTACTTGCATGGTATGCATCAGAAAGCTGGTACGATCAGCAATGACGATCTGCTATATACACTTGCGCTGTTCGTGCTAGAAGTGGACAAGTGGATTGGGCTCTATGAGTGGCGACCTTTGACGCCAATGGAAATTTGTGCCTTGTAAGTGATCATGCTTGATCCCGTCTCTGCGCTGACGTTGACGGCAGCGGCGTGCACTGGAAATCAATTGGTGACGCCATGGGAATCCACTACGGTGACCTTGCCCACGGCCCCAACGAATTCAAGGATGGCTTGGAATTCTTTGAAGATATCAAGGAATGGGCTGATGCGTACGAGAAGAGTTATATGGTGCCTGTACGCTACTCCACGATACTGTACTTTTTGCAAAATCCGCTAACTCGCGATCCAACATGAAGAACACATACAACCACCAGCTTGCCGAAGAAACAACGAAGATCCTCTTGGTAAACGTGCCAGACTTTATGCAACCGACAGCGAAACAAGCCGTAATCACATTGTTAGAAGACCGACTAAGGAGAGCGATGATGTGAGTCCTACAGATTCCCTTCCAGTATACCGCCACCATCTAATGGATAGTAGGTACAACGATCCACCTCCCATCTATCCACATGTAGTGAAACCCCTACTCCACCTGCGCAAACTTGTCATCCGCCATCTCCTCCCACCAAGACCCTACTACCTCCGCTATCTCATCGCCGCGGAAGATCCCGATCCCAAGACGGGTCGCTATTACGCCGTCCAATACGATGGCGAGCCTTGGTACGAAACCTCCATTCAATACCTTCCTAACATCCTGACACCCTAAACACCATGTAGCTCATGTCCCATCCTAACATGCGCGCAGGTACGTCCAACCCACCCTCTGGAACCGCTATTCCCCCCTAAGCTGGTTCCGCTGGGCCATCGGACGCCCCTATGTCGACGGTAAGCATTATAAGCCAGAAGGTTTTGCCCATTTCGAAGTCGGACCTGTAAAGTTAGAGAACAAGGGTCTACGTGAATTTGAAGAGACGAGGGATCGGTTGATGGCGAGTGCGAGGGGCGGGTGTCCTTTTACACTGAAGTAAGAGACGACTGGCGATATGTTTGCTCATGAATTTGTCAAAGCCGTGATTGGGTGGAATGGGTATCCGTGAGATACCAAGAAATTCCAAAATCAGGATTCGCTGATTCGGGATGGATATCCGTGGGTTGTACCTTGCGCCGCTGGAAAGCCGACTCCGCATGGACAAGCGACAGCGAAGCCGAACCAGAGGGGTATCGACGTCTGTTAGTGATGGTCACAGATGCTCGGCCGGACCACACATTCACCTACAGATACACGGCTAGCAGTATGAGTTGTATTTTTGCATCGTATACCGTGATTATCAGCTACACGTTCCGTCCGTCCTAAGAAGAGACCGAGTCTTGCTCCCAAAACTCCCTGTGATCCTGCAGTCCATGGTATAGACAGTCAAGATCAGCCCAGAATATTCGCCGGTTGATGGTAGTCACAATTCCAGCCCAATTGCCTCGGTGTCGCAGGTGCTGTGCGCGCTTACGCAACCTCCTCGATCTTCTTGCTTGACTCCTCTGGCTTGGCCGCCGCGGACTCCTCCTCGTTCTCGAGCTCGGGCATGTCGTCATCATCCTCATCGCTGTCCTCACCCTCACCCATAGCACCCATAGCACCCATATCGCCCAAGGCGCTCATGTCGGGAAGACCGCCTGCACCCCCTGCGCCGAGCTTGCTGAAGTCGATGCCGCCGAAGCCTCCGGCACCACCGGGGCCACCGGCGCCGCCCTCGCCGCCCATGGGGTTCATCTTCGACATGTAATCCTCCTCATCGGGAGCCTCATCCTGCTCATCCTCGTCGACCCACTGCGAGAAGTCAGTACTGCATGATCCAAGTGTCTTCATTCCACGGAGACGGTGGACTTACCTTGTCAAAGTTAGTCTTCAAGAAATGTTGCTTCTTGTTCTCCTTGAGCAGCCGCGGCCAGAACTCCTCTTTGAGCTCCTTCTTGCGCAGCACCAGCTCGATGTCACGGCCCGTGTGGTGGATCTTGGACTCGGCGGGGTCGATCTCGGCGAAGAACTCTAGCTCGAGGGCATATGTGACCTTCTTAGACGTTGAGGTGCCCTTGAAGATCAGCTTAGTGGGTTGCAGGTCGAGCTGCTTGTCTGATTCGGGAACGTCGGTTGCGACGATAGTGAGGAAGACGTAGTTCTTCTCGGCGTCGTCCGTGGACGAGCGCTGTGCCCAAGTGACTGTGAGCCGTTAGCATAGCGCTTCAAGGTGCTGAAGTGGCGTCCGGGCGGGGCTGTGAAGCGAGAGGTGGAATATCCGCCGTTGCTTGCGTAGATTCCTCCTCCTCGCACTGCTCCAAATGGGGGCGCTCCGTCGTTTGCGGCCGCGACTTGTCGAATAGAAGCTTAACGGGTAGAGCAGGCTGCAGCTTACCTTCGGGAGTGACAGTCGTCATTTTGTGGCGTGTGATTTTAATTCGCTAGCGTAGCCGACAAGTGTGCTTCGTAAGTAGCAGTGGGAGGGTGGGTTGCGAAGTCGTGAAGCGGGGAGATTGTGTGTTGTTTGTGGTGGTGGTTGAGCGCAGGAAGTCTTCAAATGCTGCACGTCCTGGAGGGCACTAGCGCGCGAGGCTGATGGAACCTTTAGAAAGTGGTAGAATCACCTCGCCCCGCAACCGGTGTCGGAATTGAATGACGATGCGTGGGGTACAATCACTAGAGAGATGGCCTCACAAAGCGGTCTGCAATTGGTGTCTCGACGAATGTCTTGTATCTCACGGCTGGCGTCGACGGTGGCTGGTGCCCTCCGTGAAGCTTCAAGACACCCCGCCAAAACCAACGTCAGAGCATGGTCCGTGCTGCAGTTCGTGGGAACCCTCGGCGCTTCCAAGGCTCCCTCCATGGCATTACTACTAACCACCTAACCTCTACGCATCGTACTCGCTCACACAGTTCGCTGAACGCGCACCCCCTGTTATTCTGGAAATTCTGCTGAGATTGATTTCGCCTGAGAGGTCCCGCCGCGCCTCTGCTCTTCACCGCCCGCATCTCTAATTCACTGGATACCCCGGACTCTTGACGCGCGTATAGAGGCCACCCACGAACTGTGCATGCTGAACTAAAAACCCCACCCTGAACTCGCCATGGAGACCATTCGCGGTCTCCTCTGGAAGCCCACCCCGGAGGAGCAGGTAGGCCAGCTCCAAAACCACTGCAGCCACCCACTAACACCGCTATAGAAGCGCAAATGCAACGCCCTCGTCCGACAAAACGTGCGGAAGCTAGACCGCGACATCCAACAGCTGAAGCAAACCGAACAAAAGACCAAGACCCTCATCATGCAATCCTCCAAGCGCGCGCAGAAGAATCCCTCCATGGCAAAGCAGGCCAACCAAGACGTCCGCATCTTCGCACGAGAACTCATCCGCGCGCGGAAACAGAGCGGGCGATTAGCAACAAGCAAGGCCCAGCTTACGAGCGTGCAGATGCAGGTGAACGAGGCATTTTCGGTGCGAAAGATCGAGGGCAGCATACGAGCGTCGACGGGTATCATGAAGGATGTTAACTCGCTGGTGCGGTTACCGGAGCTGACAGGGACTATGCGCGACCTTTCGGCTGAGCTCATGAAGGCGGGGATCATCGAGGAGATGGTGGGAGACACGCTGCCGGATAATGAGCTAATGGAGGGCGAGGACGAAGAGGCGGAGGGAGAGGTCGACAAGGTGCTTTCGGAGATACTGAAGGACAGGCTGCCGGCGAGTAAGGCGAGCGAAGACGCACTGCCATCGGCACCCGTCGAGGAGGAAGAGGAGGAAGAAAACCAGGAGGAGATGTTGGCAGCCATGAGAAGCCGATTGGAGGTTTTGAAGAGCTGAGGCAACCCGACGCTCATGGCTGGCCAAATTGCAGGTTGCTTCGGAGACATCTGAGTGATCACAAGGTGGGGTAACGAGGGCCTTGGATTTTGAACAAGGAAGCTTGGAGGGTGTCACATTACTGCCATGATGATACTCATATAGGTGATTGGCGTGCCGCAACGAGTCTCATGTATAACATTTCCATGCACGAGCGCATGGATGACCTCTATCTGTGTTATCATCTATCTGTTCTCCGAAGAGAAGTCCTCTACTTGTCGCCTTGGTTGAAATTCATACTGTACCCACCAGACTTTTGGTCCTGAGTGAACTGAAAGTTATCCGTGCTCAGTCCGAACGGCTTCAGTATCCCGTTCCCCAGCTGCTTCAGTTTGCCCATCATATCAGCCATCTCCTCGTCCTTCGCCTTAGTGAGTCTCGGAGGTAATTCTCGAAGCGCGGACTGCACAGTTTTATAGTCAAGACTAGACAGCTGATGCGGCGGTTTCGAAAGCGCCTGATAATCCTCCAACGACCCCTGCAACGACGACCACCCACCGACTTCCTTCCTTGCTTTCGCGCGTCGCAACAGAGCTTTTGTCCGCAGCTTATACACATCATTCACCGTTCTCCCCGTCCTCGTAAGTGCCGCGATCCGAATCTCTGTCGCCTCGTCCACCTCCTCGACCTCCACTACCCCACCTCCATCTCCGCCCTCTTTCGCAGGCCCAGGTATCGGCGGGTCGACCCTATCCAGCGCCTCTACTGCTTGCGTCGCTGATTCGACTGCTGCCTTCCACTCCGCTAGCTTGATGTGGCACGCTGCTATGTTGGAGTGCAGCACGGCGATGTCGTATTCGAGGTAGGTGGGACATGTTGCGAGGGCTTTTTCGTAGGATTGTACGGCGGAGCTGTAGTCGCCTGATGTGAAGGTTTTGTTTGCGGAGAGCTTTTGCGTGGTGGTTTCGGAGAGAAGTTGCGCTTCTTCGTCTGCGGGGAAGATTTCGGGGGTGGAGAGCTCGGTGGTGGAGGTGTCGGGCGCGCGCAGAGAGGCGGATTCGGCCATCGTAGTGTGTTGGGTGGAGTGTTTATGAGCAAGTGGGAGATGTTTTGGATGACGTTCTCGTAGATCGGAAGCTATTTCCGATAGGGAAAGGGCGATGAACTAGTTTCGGAACGTGAACGGGAGGAACGTGGGGGAGTCACGATCCCCAATTTATCTGCCACCTCTCCAATACCCGCTCAAACACTTTGGTGGATTTAATCGCACAGTACGACTCGCATAGCACCTCAGTATGAGCTCCACCAAGTATGAACCTTCTCCGCAGACTTTCCTAAGCTCAACATGCTAATCCCAATAGTACCCCACCACCAATTCGGGCCGCCCTGTTCGACATGGACGGCCTGCTCATCGACTCCGAAGATCTCTACACGATATGCACAAACACAATCCTGAAGCGCTACAACCGTCCCGACCTCCCATGGTCCATCAAAGCCCAACTGCAAGGCCGTCCTGGCCCCCAAGCCGGCGCCATCTTCCACGCGTGGGCAGAACTACCCATCCCGCACGACGAGTTTATGAAAGAACAACTGGAACTACAGAAAGAGCTCTTCCCGCAAACAAAACCATTGCCGGGGGTCCTAAAGCTGCTTGAGGGCTTGAGGGAGCGGGGTGTCCACATGGCGTTGGCGACGAGTAGTCACAAGGGAAACTATCTCCTGAAAAGTGGACACATACCGGAAATATTCATGGAGTACTTCCAGGAAGAGCATAAAGTGCTGGGCGATGATCCACGGATACCGGCTGGAAGGGGCAAACCGGCACCGGATATCTACTTGCTCGCTCTATCGACGCTGAACAAGACGTTGGAGGCACGAGGGGAGACTCCGATACAACCGGAAGAGTGTCTGGTCTTTGAAGACAGCGTTCCCGGTGTGGAGTCGGGACGGCGGGCCGGCATGCAAGCTGTTTGGTGTCCGCATCCGGGGCTGTTGACGGAGTATAAGGGCAGGGAGAAGGAGGTGCTTGCTGGCCTAACCGGGGAGCATAAAGAGGATGAAGAAGCTCAATTGAAGCACACCGAGGCGGAGGTCATTCAGGGGAAGAGGTCGGTGGGCATGCCAGGAGAGATCGATGATGGGTGGGCCAAGTTGTTGGAGACGCTGGAGGATTTTCCGCATCATGAATTTGGTATTGAGGCGTCGAAGACGAAGATATGAGCACGTTCTGGGAAATAGTGTGGTTGAGAACAGGCTACATGACGATAGAACGCGGAAACACCTTGTCCATGAAGAAAGAACAAAGGTGCTACTACGGTACTAGGACAAAAGAATGCGGACACAGTATATAGAGGCTTCCTCTAGGGTACTTTCTAGATCGTGTGATTGTGAGCCGGGGAAAGGACTTAAGCGAGAGGGTGTTTGTCTCACGTGAAAGCAGAGCCGAACGTCTTTTCAGCAAACTAGTCCTGCGCTCATGTGCTCGTTGCGAGATCTTCTTTCACCCCTGGACTACAAGAACAGCGCCTGCAGCATCTCCACGCAAATTTCAACCTCACCACCACACGCAACTCTGTCAACCTCCACACCGCCAACATCTTCGCAAGCCAACATAGCCAAAGGCACTACGTTCGACACGAAGAAGGGCAAGAAGCCTAGCAACAACAAAAAGGCTCAGGATCCGGTGATGCCGGCTGTCAAGTCGAAGGTTGCGCGATGCTATATCCTCGAGCTGCCTGCAGGTGAGGCATGAACAAGCGTACCTCCAAGAGTGAGAACTAATAGTTGCATTTACAGAACTCCGCAATCGTATCTACGGCTTTGCGCAAGAGAAACATGTCACGTAAGCTGCATAAAACGATTCAGTACACCTAAGAGAAATTACGAAAATTGACTCCTTCTAGGATGCCGCGTACATGTGTCCAGCGATCGGTCAAAAATGAACAGAACAAGATTCGGTCTCCGTCTAGCAACCGTCAGTTCCTCGCACTGGCGCAGACATGCAAACAGCTTCGCTCGGAATATCGTCCTCTCTGGCTTCGCAATTCGGTACTCCGTCTATGGCCCGACGATGTTCGCCCGTACACCAATGTTTTCTATCACGGCCCAGAGGAATATGCAAGCGCCCCCAAGTCTCTGTTTGTCGCGTGGGACCATAGGTCGCCGCTCGGAAACGATTTACTGTTCGACCTTACCCGCCTTCTGGTGAGTCCACCTCACGATACGCAGTTAGACGTGACATATTCTAATTTGTTTCCCTAATGAAGGAGCTACATGCGCACCGCTCAAATATGAGAATCGAGTTCGTCTGTCAGCAGCTAGTTGACATGAACTTCTGGGGTCACAAGTGCGACGTGTGTGGTCATTCTCTCCAGTGCGACTGCGATCGCGACTGCGATTATGACTGCAGCGAAGACCACAAACTCCAGTTCGAGGACCTTCTGACTGATGTCGAAGGATCCAACAGCTACCTGGAAGCGCTCAACAATTTCATCTCCAACGACGACCAGATCTGGCTGGATTGCTTGCGCAAGCATGCCCCGAAAGGACTCAAGGTCGAGTGCGCCGTCCGTGTCGTATGTTTCCCAGAGGAACCCACGCGGCCGACCATCTACATCCGCTTCGAGAAGAATATGGCTGTGGCTTTGGACCCGGATCAATCTGACGGGCGCGACATGCATGCCAAAGCTTCCAGGTTCCTTGACGTCTGTGGCATCTGTAATCTCGAAGAGTATGATGGCCTCGATTTCGTGGTAGGGGAGGAGACTGGAAAGTTCACTCGTCCTTACGCTGGTTGCGACTACTTGCTCCCCACGTACAATCAGATCCACATATCTGGGAAGTTCTAGGTTCAGTTTCCACGGTCGATCTATGGGAAGTGCGGAGCTAAAGCAGGTCAGTCTAGCATGCTACACGTTCACGTTGGTATCACGAGTAGCGTATTCGAGCGACACTGTCGGAACTTTGGGCTTTACGAATATGGGTGACGCATAGAGAACAAGGACTTTTTTCATCATGCTCGTCACGCGGGACGAGCAGATGTTCTCTAAAGTGTAAAGTTAGTGTATTGTAGATTTTGTGATATTACAATGAGCTCTTCCCACTAGCCTTGTAGCCACCTCGTCGGAAATCTGCCACAATCCATTCTTCGCTGAAGGTGCAGCTGACGGGTGTTATCACTCAGAGGCTCCTCGCACACAGCTTCAGTTGATCGTATTAAGCCAGCAACTTTTTATCGACAATGACTTTGAGCGCTGATGAGTAAATTTTCCCATGGAACTATTACATAGTGGTTTAGGTGGTAATCTCACAACGATAATGCACTGATCTCGGACCTGATGGAGAAGGCGGACGTTTGATGTGGACTATCGAAAGGTCGAGGGCGCAGCCCCCTGCAACATTTGCCCCACCTGTACTACTCCGAGCTCGCTCAGCCTTGTAAACAGCCTGCTCTTACTGCCCGCCCTTTGCCCTTCAGCCTGGTATTCTACCTCGCTGCGTCTCCGTATCTTCCGTGGAGCTTGGTCGTTGTTTCGCCACTGTCGCCGCCACCAATCTGCGCCTTTCACTATGTCGACCCCGCATGTCTTCAGACAGCTCGATAAAAAGACGCAAGAGATCCGTCTCCTACACCTCCACGCCATCTTACCTTCGAAGGAAGAAGGAGGTACAAAAAGTGTCGCCGCTCACTTCTCATACACGTCGTTGGCTAATGACCAACATGAGAAGTTCATGGCACTCTCCTACGTGTGGGGAGAAGCGAACTATCTCTCGAGCGTTGTATTGGACGACGGATCGCATGTTACCATCACCGAGAACTTGCTCGTTGCGATAGAACACTTATTTGCGACTGGATTTGCGCCAGTAAGCTGTACATCTGCGGGAAAATCGTGAACCTCGATTAACAATTTGCAGGGAGGTCTTCCAATCTGGATCGACGGCGTGTGTATCAACCAATCGGATGATGTTGAAAAGAGTTGGCAAGTCCAGCAAATGCGCGAGGTTTATACAAGTGCTGAGAGCACACCGGTGTTTCTCGGCCCGAAAAACGAATGTTCGGATGCGGCCATTGACTTGTTCCACAAGACTGCAAAAGACGCCCTCGACCATGAATGCATTGTTGATGCCTGGTGGCCAAGCGAGCAATTTTTGGACAGCTTGGTCCGCAAGAATCTTGAAGCCTCCTTGGGTCGTGACATTCATCCCATAGAGAGACTTCTGCACAAGTTCATGGCTCCCGGCCTCAACCATGACTACATGCCTTTTCACCTAGTCTCCGCTATCATGGATCGCGCTTGGTGGACACGGATCTGGGTCCTACAAGAAATGCTGCTATCTCGTAATCCTATCTTTATATGTGGATATAAAACAATTCACCTAGATATATTGGTAGCTGCCATACATGTTTTTGGACATTTGAATAGTCTCTGGACCGGTATACTATTAAGCGACACTCATGTCCAGGATCAAGTCAGCAGTCAGTATATGAAGTCCAGGCCACCACTTTACAGCAGCTTTCCAGCGATAAACCTATACATAGGCAGACTGATTGGTCAAAAGCTTGAAGAGGATTTCCTCTCAATCTTCTGGCTGACTCAGACTTGCGAAATGCGCCTGCAAGCAACGAATCTTCGGGACCATATATTTCCGCTTTTGACTTTCGCCACCTCTCACGACACGGAAGCTTTGCACAGCCAGCTGGACTATGCCCTTCCTGTCGTGGCCGTCTATGTGAATGCCACTGTGGATCTTTTGCGGGCAGGTTACACCGGCGTCATGAAATTGGCCATCTTACGAAGAAGCAACACTGAACTGGACAGCTTACCGTCGTGGGTACCAGACTACTCGGGCAAGCACAATGGGGGAGCTGTTCTCGATAAACCTAAGTTATCTAATGCTACGATGGAAGATTACCTATGTCTCCAGAACGAAGTACAGATACTTCCTATGGCCGGATACATCTACGGCTCTGTGGAGGCTATCAGGACTAACGACTCGTCGAGTCCTCCGTTGCAGACACAAGATAGCTATCTTCAACATCTGACTAACATCACGTTGATTGGTCGGGCTCTTTCCCGATGTTCCAAAGGACCGAAAAACACACACATTCGACACGCCGGATTGGCTCTCTCAATCATTCTCTCAGATATCTCAACAACGAGAAGAAGCCATCCGATACCTGAGCTCCAGGAGATCTACGATTGTATCTCGGAGGAGTTCGGACGCAGAAATGATCTATTGGGGGATTCAGAGTGGAACACAGTCGCAAAGCTTGCTGAGTTGCTCGTTGGGAGCTCTACTGAGCAACACGTACAGGCTGAATTTCTTCAAAACGATATATATGGGGATGTTCGGGGAGACTTTCCAGAATTGAAGGGGGTAGGTCCATGGGACGGTCTGGATATATTGACGAGCCTTTCAGGATTGGATTCAGATCGTGCTATGAAGAAGTCGGCGGCATTGCAGAGGCTGAGACCTGCCGTGGCAGAATGTTCTAGCTGGTTGGATGTCGGTGTGGTAGCTCGCCAGTTCATTGTCGAATACACACCTTTTGTCTGTGAAGAGTACGTCGGCGTCGCAAGCGTGGAGATGCAGACAGGAGATGTCCTCGCCGCGCTTGACAGCGATCCCAACTCTCTGTTCATTCTCAGGGACGTTGAAGGCGGACTGTTCAAGGTCGTTGGTCTAGCTTTCGTGGCACAGTTGTGGGGGTTTGAGGGATCTGAGGAGAATCAGGGTACGAAGACGACATTCCGGCTTTGTTAAATTGGTCCGTAGGTTACCCGGAAAGACCTTTGATGGAAGCACTGAGCGACGAGAGAAGAGGAACGAGAGTTAGTTACAACTGCTTGAAATGAGCTTCGGCCCGACCTACAGGAAGAGCGGTAAGTAGCTGGGAAGAAACAGTCCAGGTTATCAGCGTTGTTCGCGTCGCGCAGCTGGAAAGCTGAGATATTGACTCAATAGCAAATCACTATGGGAAACACTATATGGGAAATGTAGTAAAGGAGCTGGACATGGTCAACGTAGTATTTGTTCTTCACTTAGATGTTGGGGATTTCCTGATTACGTTTTTACAGTACAGCCCGAGTGTCCTCACATCCCGCCTCATCTCACAGGACTGCGCAGTCTTCGTCCGACTCATCTACTTCTGAACCCCTATGAATGAGCTTTACTAAGCAGCAGGTTACCGACTTCAGGCCGAGCAAGTGCCTCTCCGATCGGACAACATTGATGATCCTCGTCCTTTAGGCAGGGTAACATCTTCGACCGTCACCGGGATCGAGCCTGGCAAGGGTTTAAACATGCGATGTCCTCTTCACTCACGTTATCCTACACCGATGAACAGATGCGCAGGAAGCCACAAGACGCTCTCGATATCTCTTAACCAAGCAAGAACTACATTCCCTCACCAGCGCCCGCGACCCCGACCTCGTCCCAGCGGTGCGTGATTCGCATTGTTGAATCCTCCGCGGCCTCGACCACGACCTCCCCCACGACCGCCACGCCCTCTGTGCCCGCCCCGACCCCGGTCGGATCGCTCCGACTCTGGTCGCGGGCCCTGGTGCATCATCTGGACCCGCGCTTCGTCTGATGCATGGAACGGGTTCGCAATCTGCAGCAGATCGCAGAAAGTTTGCGTGTGCGGGTTGGAATACTCCTGCGGCGTACCTTGCACATGTATCCCTGTGGCTGGGTCATACAAAGGAGCTGTTTGGGCGAAATCTTCCGGTATCGTCATCTTCCCTGGCTTTACGATGTTCTCTTCGACCCACTGCATCTCTTTCTCGACCAACGGCCTGTAGTAGGCATCTCCCCGATCAGTGGGGACTTGTGCGCCAGGATCGCCTACTGTCAGGTCTGTGGCAAAGACGCGGGTGATTGCCAGCCATTCATGATCATATTCTAGTCGAAGTGGCCGAGTGTAGTCGCCGTCCTCGTGAGGGGGGATTTCTAGGAGCTGGAGGAAGTGCCGGTTGGGTAAGCATTTATCTAGTGCGAGGAAATTTGTGGTCTTGTTCGTGATCTCTAGAGGAAACGGTAGAGCTGGCGCAGACTCAACGACCGGGCGTGAGAATGACGCTGGTAGGAGACTGCGGATATCTTGGGGCACCTCGTGTGCATCTCTTTTCACCTTGGTACTGTCATCAACGACCGCCGGCTTCTCCGGCTCAGCATCGTCGCTCAAATCGAGATCAATTTCGTCGTCGTTCTTTGCAGCTAGAGAGGGCGGAGCATCGTCCATCTCGAGGTCAAATTCGTCGTCGTTCTTGATGGCTACCTGGGCAAGCTGATCGCCGGCTTCAACAGCTGAGTTGACGTGTGCGCCTTCGTGCTCCCAAACAGCGGTGAATCTAGCATGCATATGAGCACTAAACCAATGCGCTGGACGCAGACGCTCTAAGACTTTGGTGGCTGCAACGCTGCCCAACGTGCCGTCCTTCGCGTCCTGCTCGAAGTGCGGCTTGAAACGGAACAGCTGGCGATAGTTGCCTTTCCACTCCATGCCACGAGGCCAGTCGTGACTCAGTCCTACATCGACCTGACTCCGAATCTGCAGGAGCTTGCGTGTATCCAGCTCTCGTACGTGGTAAATACTTCTCACATCATCGTTGTTGTAGGGCAGACGCTCGTGGTGTGGTTTCTTGAAGCTGTAACCCTTCCAGATGCCTGAGAGACCGGCGATGCGAAGCGGCCCGAGTCGGACGACGTTGGCTGCGCCCATGTAGTAGATTCCAGGCGCCGCCCACCCCCCGTAGTAGAGTTCCCACATGTAGTTGCTCGCTTCATGGTTCCCTCCGATGAAGATGGTCAGGTATGGGGCGGTTCGGGCGCCAGAGTAGTACTCGTGGAAATCGTGCATCGCGTAGTACTTCTCGGGCATGGAGACGGCTTTCAGGTCGTGGGCATTGCGGACGGCCTGTAGAGTTCAGCCATTGGAGTTGCGCAATCGTCCTTGAACTTACCTGGAAGTCTCCGCCGATGATGAGCAGGTCGACACCGGGCCATCCCTTGAGCTCGCACGACTTTTTGACCGAGGCGTAGATGTCGTTCAAGGTGCCATGACCACAGCCCTCAACCGCTATGCGTAGACCACCTTTTGTGGACAATGTCGGGGACGCCATCGGTGCGGTTAGCACGAGTATGTGTGGTTAATTGCGACTAAACGCAGGGCGAGACGGTGGGCTAGGTGTAGCCGGTGGGAAGATATGTGAGCAACATGTGCGCAGACAACGGCCACTCACTTGCGCAATTGCTGGAAGGAGATGCTTGTCGGAGGGGAAAGGTAGATCAACTAGCGTCGGTGGGTCGGCGCGTCGGCGTCTGGCAAGCGAGCCGCTCTCACGTGTCAGACCCTTCACCGATATCGAAGCTCCGTTGTGCACGCACCCTGGTTTGCTTGCAGGTACCAGCTCCAAAGTAATCGACGACTGGCTCCATCCAAAAGGAACAAGTTGAGACCGTCTCGGCCGCCGTACTCGTTCGAACCGAACACGAAGAAACCACTTTCCAATGACTACAGACGCCATTGAGCTGAGGCTCAAATTTCTTCAAGAAGCAGCCCGCATCCTCGCTGTCCCTTCTCCGGCTGTCTCGGCCAATATTGGAGCAGCGCACGACGGCATTCTCACAGCCGAAGAAAGAGATTTGGGATTGTCTCAGAAAGACTGGAACGCATTGCGACGCGAAGTCTGTGGCTGCTGTGGAAACACGATGGTACCTGCATGGTCGTGTCGAGTCTCGCATCGAATTCGCCCAACAAGAAGAAGCAAGACGTCTTCGGAGGCGTCAGACAGGCCGGAGAAGCAGCTGGTCTACTCCTGTCTCAGGTGCGACCGCAGAACCGTACAGACCGTGCAGTCAAGACCGCCGAAGCACGTCAGATCAAAGGCTACAAACAAGGAAGATGCGCCTTTGGCAGCAGTCTCAACCAAAGCATTGGCCGCTGAGGACAGCAGAGTCGCCAAATCAGTCAATGCGACCAGCAAGCAAAGGAAGAAGGCTCGAAAAGGCGGGCTCCAGGCCATGCTGGACAGGAACAAAGTCACCAAATCCGCGCAGGGGAGCCAACTCGACCTCATGGACTTTATGCAGTGATGGCCAGTCGCGTAGGGCTGAAAGAAAGCAGGGGTGCTCCCACCGAACGCGCCAGAGGGCGCTAGAAGCCCCCGCCAAATCGCGGGGCTCAAAAATGTTTCGCACTCTCGTCACCGGCCGTGACTCGGGATTCAACACCACGCCAAATAGCCAGCATCTCACTCACATTCCACGTCCTCACTTTGAGCACCACGCCAAACAGCCAAAATCACACTCACATTACTCTTCTCGACCTCGGTGTAAACCCTAACATCCAAAATGGCACAACCGGGGCTTGCGAAAGACCTATTCGAGGATATGGGCAAGAAGGTGGCGGAGGCGAGTGCGCAAGAAGCCGACTCGGATGGCTCCAAAGTCGTCGACGTGATCGAGAGCTTGTGCATGAACTGCCACGAAGACGTGAGTTGAAACAGATCGTTGACCGGCGCTCGACTGACCACACACAGGGTACCACGCGCCTTCTCCTCACCAAGATACCCTTCTTCCGCGAGATCGTAATCATGTCCTTCGAATGCCCGCATTGCAACTTCAAAAACGCCGAGGTACAAACAGCGGGCGAGATACAACAGCGTGGAATCAAGATAACGTTGAGGGTCGATGGCGCAGAGGATTTGAACCGGCAGGTCGTGAAGAGCGACAGCGCCGTGTTCCGCGTGGAAGACATCGACTTGGAGATACCGCCAGGCCGGGGCCAGCTGACCAATGTGGAAGGCATCCTGTCTATGGTGGCGCAAGATCTGGAACAGAAGCAAGACGAGAGGAAGGAAGTGATACCCGAGGTGTACGAGAAGATCAAGACAGTGATAGAAACGCTAAGGGAGATGGCGAGTGGCGCAAAAGTTCCGTTCAAGATCACCGTCGACGATCCGGCGGGCAACTCCTCTATCGAACCCTCGACGAACGATACGTCATCGAAGTACTTCCGACACGAATACCCCAGAAGCGCGGAGCAGAATGAAGGGTTAGGACTCGGCGACACCTCGGGCGAGGCACCAGCGACGGACATCCGACCAGAATACCATACCTCGCAGATGTATCCCCAGATGCCGACGGGGCCCATGGTCAACAATGTGGATGAAGATATCGTCGAGAATCAAGTCTATTCGTTCCCCGCCACCTGTCCGGGCTGCACAAAACCTTGCACCACCAACATGAAGATGGTCAACATTCCTCACTTCAAGCAAGTCATTCTGATGAGCACCGTCTGCGACCACTGCGGATGTAAGTAACGCCCTTGTACCTTTTGTCACATTATCTAACTAGACCGCAGACCGGAGCAACGAAGTCAAGACCGGTGGCGAAGTCCCCGAAAAAGGCCGCCGCATCACCGTCGATATCCAAAATAAAGAGGATCTCTCGCGCGACATCCTAAAATCCGAATCGTGCGCCCTCGCCTGCCCTGAACTGCACCTCAACGTCGAACCCGGCACCCTCGGCGGCCGCTTCACCACCATCGAAGGTCTCCTCACTCAGGTCCGCGACGACCTCCGCTCCTCCATCTTCGACGTTGGCAATGGTGAGGGAGGCGACTCTATGGATACGACTTCTAAATCGAAATGGTCTGCTTTCTTCACTCAACTTACTGCGGCTATCAACGGCGAAGTCAAGTTTACCATTACGCTGGAAGATCCGCTTGCTAGCAGTTACGTGCAGAGCTTTGCGGCGCCGGAGCCTGATCCTCAGATGAAGGTTGAGGATTACGAGCGCACGGCGGAGGAAGAAGAGGAGCTTGGTCTCACGGATATGAAAACGGAGGGATATGAGGAGGGGCATGCGGCAGAGGTTGCTGCGGCGGCCAAAGGCGAGACAGCGGACGGTGAAAGCAAGAACGGAGCGACGGCCAATGACGCTTAGCTTGTAAAGTAGTAATTTTTCTCATTTTCCAATTGCAATGATAAGGTCGGGGTAGATACCAAGGCATCGTAGCCACAACAAAGCATTTCATTCGTTCCTCAGATTGTCTGAACCATGTATCCACCTTGCAAGGATTCAATACCCAAGCCGATATTATACGCGCTCCGAGTGCTGCGATCCGCAGGCACGCGTCTAGAAGGTTCGTGTTTTGGGCGACGACCGGGTGAGAATACCCGGCGCACTTAACCCCACGCTAAGGCACGAAGTGCGCATGCATCCCATATTTGACGCTACAGTAACCCCCCCGGTCCGGAGTAGTAGCGCGAAATCGCAGTGAGGGAGCTCTCCTGTTGGCTACAATGCCTGTTTCGGCCAGTGCCACCCTTTCCATGAGGGCTTTGCAGGGTGAAAATGAGGCTATCCTACTGGTGCAAAACCCATGATGAAAATCCGCGCTACTACTCCGTTCCGGGGGGGGACTGTATAGGCATCCTCAAATCAACGAATGACAAGCAGCAGAACCATGACCATAGGTGTTCGCTGTATGACGGTAAGCACGAAG